>Ga0209526_10000847_pt1 | contig 20128 bp, 18 predicted proteins | sample JacPinW_OM2H0_M1_FD_188566 | JGI IMG/M metagenome (GOLD analysis project Ga0209526, IMG submission 188566) | Forest soil microbial communities from Algoma, Ontario, Canada - Jack Pine, Ontario site 1_JW_OM2H0_M1 (SPAdes) (version 2) | ecosystem: Environmental > Terrestrial > Soil > Boreal... | reverse complement strand
CCTTGGCATTCTCGGCTTTCGAAACCTCTGGGGCTATGGAACGACAATTAAGACATGAGCGCCCGAACCCCACATCTCGGAACGCACTGCTCGGTCGAGGATGACGCAACCTTCTGAAGTGGGACACGGGGCGCGGTAGAGATCAGCGAGTGCCGGACGGTCGTCGGCAGTGCAGCGGCAGATGGTGCCGGGAGAACCTTCGACGCCGGCGCTTTCGTTCGAGATGCGTTCGGGCGTCGGCATCAGGCACACCTCCAAGACCGGTATAGTTCAAAGCCATAGAGTCGGCATAAACATCGAGTGGTCCACGAATGACGAGCTCCGGTCTCTGATCTCTGTTCCGTTCGTTCAAAAGAGCGATTCTGGGCTCCCGCTCGGAAAGACATCTGAGAAAGAGAACCGACGAGTTCACTGCCTGCGCTCGGGAAAAGCCCCGACACTTTCGCTGCGCTCGTTAGAGGCACGGTGAGGGACTCGTCGAGTTACTTCTCACCGTTGGGGACAAGGGGTGTGACCCCTTTCTCCTGGCCCTCGGAGGTTACGAGCTTGCGTAGAGCTCCGATACGAGCGCCGCTCTTGGCGGGATCAAGAGTAATCGTGATTTGGTCCCCTGGCTTTAAGTCGTTCCTCGTCCAGCCCATCCTGACGAGTCTGCCGGGACTAGGAGCTTCGCAACCCCAATGTACGACGTTGCCCTTGTCGTCCTTCGCGTCGAAATAGATTTGGACATGGGGATTGACAAACGCGAATTCCGTTACAGTGCCCTTCAGAGTAATTGGATGGTTCCCGTCGTACTCCGCATTGGTCCCATGGTGTGCGAACATCGGTCCGCATACCATAAGAAGTACCGTTGCCAAGACCACCAATGTAACAGCATTGCGTTTCATGAGACCTCCCGAGCTGACGTTATCACCGTGGCGCATTTCACCAGGCGCCCGATGCAATCGCTGTTGTCACGGTTTTGAAATTACGGGTTCGACTCCCGCTCCGAACACCAACCAGTTCTTGGAATGCAGACGAACCTCTGTACCGCTGCGCTTGTCTTTCCAAGTTTTCGCTTGTCGCCACGCCAAAGTTGCAAACCGCTTGGCCGCCAGGGTGTAGCGCGTTTCGGGATCGCCGCCGAGGAGTCCAATGAACCAATGTCGCTCCATGATGAGCTCCGCCACATTTCATCAAACTAAGGTCGTGTTGACTTATCATCCCTGTGGCTGATTTCTCCCCCCGTTTTGTTCTGAGGCCGAAAGTACTTCCGAAGGAGTTGCTCGCTGATCCGTTTGCCCAGGCTCCCGCCGTCTTCAAGGGAATGGTGATAGTGAAGCCCAGCGTAGATTCGCGCCCAAAAAACCTCATCGAACAAGTCATGCGTGTCCTCGAAGATATGCTTGTGGATCCCATCGTCGAAGGCGAGACTGTCGACGACGATGTGCACTTTGCTTGTTCCGAAGTAGTTCTCGATCAGGCTGGAAACCGTGCCGGTGATGCAGCCATGTGCAGCTGGATATTCAGGGTGGTTGGGAGTGGTCGCAAGCGGGTTCCAATTGGCATCAGTAGCCGTCTTGGAGTTGCTGCCGCCTGCCAGAATCGCAGTCTCGGGGCGCCAGAAACTGTAGTGGTACTTTGCGTTAAAGCACCCGATGACCGAATCGGCGTAGCCGGTCCAAAGAATGGCCATCAGCCGGGCCGAAGCCATGACGTCCAGTTTGTAGTTTTCCGCGAGGTAGCCGAAAGCGCGGGCGTACTGCTGGCCCGTGTGTTCGGTCCAGAACAGGCCAATTTCCGTTTGTTTGCGAGTACGGGCGGCGCTGTTGATTTCACCGAGGGTGCGAACTTGATCATATTCGTCTGTCCACTCATTGCTTGTTAGTGGTGTCGGACCGTCGGGCAGAAACTGGGCGGCCCCTGTCATTGTGAAGGGTCGCATCTGGCCAAGCCAAGGTGTGAGCGCGGGCAAGAACTTAGGACGTGTGGGCTGCCAGACGCCGAGGCCGGTCCCCGGGGTATAAGCCACGTTTGCCTCGAGACCGTCATTGGCGCGCGCGGCGATCAGTGCGTCGGCGGCCGCCTCACCCGCGGCGGTGCCGGCGGTCTTTGCATCGGAGTCGGCCCGGATCTTTTCCAGCGCATAGCTGAACTTCGCATCGAGCGCTGGTTCTTGGGCTGGGAAATACCTAACCAGTATCCGATGAGCAGCCGCCACGGCGGCGGCCTCGTCGGAGGCACCGTTCGGCGCATTGCCTTTGTAGTAGATGGGCTGGAATTGGCGGTGAATCGAGTTCACGGCGTCGTAGACTGCAATGCTGGTATAGGCAAAAAAAACGCCTGACGCATGGGAGGGCTTGCCACCGTTCGCTACGATCATAGTCGAAGCGATCGTGTTCCATTCAGTTACAACGTTCTGTGCGTGCAACTCAACTGTCACGAACAGTGCAATAATGAGGAACAGCGAGGAACGGAGGCGCATGCATTCCACCTTCAATTCTTCTTTCCGCTGATTCGTCTCGGCTACATCGCATGAACGCAGCAAGCATCTCGCACCTGACCGCACCGAATGCAAGAACATCGAGGCGAATCGCCCCTTCGATGGGTAATCACGGATCTACCACCGGTCAAGCCTAGGGCCCTGATTCTAACCCTGTCGGTGAAGTGAAGCTAGTAAGCGTCACCTCCGTCGGCGTCCCGGTCCCGCGCAGCTCCACTTGCTCGTTTCCGATCCAAGGCGAGCAGCGACTCCGACTCCGTTCCAGTGGGCGATCCGGATCTTTTTGTCCAATCCCAGCGCAAGCGACTCCGAGTTTGGTGTCTGTTCGCTCCCGGATCCTCTTACGGCTCCAGAAGAGCGATTTAGCGGATCGGTCGACTTGAGTTGAATGTTATTCAACGCGGGGAATCGGGTTCCGGCTGATGTAGTCCCCTCGTCGCCGAAGGGAGCGAAAAAGTTTTGCGCCTGGGCGGTCGGATGTATATTACCGAACGCCGAATGAATCAAGACGACTATCTCGGCTGATGATCAGAACCAAGGAGGCTGCCGAATGTTCAGGTCAGTTATTTCAGACCGTGTGTACCTTGTCAGGTTGCTTTTGGTCCTGTTCCTAGCGACGTCACTCGCTTATTCCCAGGGGAGATGGGTGAAACGGGCCCCACTTCCGGAGCCCGCGGAGGAAATTTTAGGAGTAGCGGCTGGGGGCAAGATGTTCGTTTTCGCTGGCCTGGCGCCGGTCTGGAAGCCGCTAGGCATGGTTTGGGAATATAACCCGTCCACGGATCAATGGACCAAGAAGAAGCCGATGGCGCTCGCTTCGCACCATGTTGCCTTGACGGAATACCACGGCAAGATCTATGCGTTTGGCGGTTTCATTTTTCCGGATTCGGGGCCGCCAGCGTGGGTGCCAGTCAACAACGCGTGGGAATACAATCCCGGGGCCGACACTTGGAAGGCTTTGGCACCGCTGCCGGGCAAGCGCGGCTCGGCGGTGGCCGCGGTGGTGGGTGAGAAGATTTACGTCATCGGCGGCGCGACCACGCCTCCGGGCTCGAAAGAAACGGCTATCGATCCTGCGCATCGACAAGTATGTCTGGGAACGGTTGATGAGTACGATCCCGCCACCGATACCTGGCGCGAACGCAGCCCGATGCCGACCCCGCGCAACCACGCAGCCATAGGTGTCGTCAACGGAAAGATTTATGTGATCGGCGGACGGGTCGGGGCAGCATTTATTTCCCTCGCCTCAGACACGTCTGTGGTCGAGGTATACGACCCGGCTACCGATACATGGGGCGCGCCACGTGCGCGGATGCCGACGACGCGCAGTGCTCTGGCGGCGGGTGTCTACGGCGGGCGTATCTATGTCGCCGGAGGGGAATATCAGGATCCCCACATGATGGCCACTTTTCGCGCCGTGGAAGCCTACGATCCGGCAACCGATACGTGGGCCACGATGCCGCCGTTGCCCGTGTCGCGTCATGGGCTGGCGGGCGGCGTGCTCGACAATCGTTTCCATGTTGTGGGCGGTGACGTGCAATCATCCGGCACGGGAGTGAATGTTTCGACCGGGGAGCACGACGCCCTTGAGTTGGCTGGCGCAGAGAAGTAGCTTTGGCCGGCTCCCCACTCGAGGGTAGAGGCACCTCGGCATGAATCTGTCAGTCTGGAAGCGTTTCGCGAATCGTTTACAGCCCCCGTCGAGAAAAGCTGACTTGGACCTGCGGCTGCCATGTAGGTTTCGCCGATGAGACAACCACCCTTACAGTTCGGCAGCGCCATGGTTCAGACTGAGCAAGGTGGTTTGCACGCAAATCCGCCTTGGCAACGTTGGCCGCGTGCGCCGCGACCTAGCCGCCAGTGCCGAAGACCATTGATATATCCAATTTCAATGACGATCGTGAGCGGCCGAACCGATCGGATAGTAGGCTCGGCTCCGGCATGGAGAAGTAGGGTTCGTCAGAGTTCTGTGCCACCACATTTCTCCGTGATCGCGGAACTCCTGGTAGACCACCACCAACCCTGCTGTCGAAGGGGCAATTAAGCATCTGGCGATGAACTTCGTGGAAGCCACTGTGCGGAAAAGATACAGCCCTCCCCCTGTGATCGCCGTCTGACAAGGAGCAATGCGGTGTCGTCTGGTCGCTATTTCTCAGGGTTACCTTCTGCGTCCACGACAGTGACAGGGTCATACTTCATGAGTACATCCTGAATCTGTTTCTGATCGCCCACACAAATCCACTGCATATGGTCGAGGTTGACGAACTTGTTTGCGGACGCCTGCACGACGGCTTCGTCGACTGCCGCGATACGGTCAGGATACCTGTCCCAATAATCTGTGGGAAGACCGAAATACTGCACCGCGAGCCAATCGGCAAGGATCTGTCCCGGCTGCTCGAGTGACAGCGCGAATCCCGCTACGATCGCGCGGCGCGCGTCATCCAGTTCGATCTGCGGCACGGGTTCACTGCTGATACGCTTGAATTCGTACATCAACTGCGTCATCGAGCCGTCTGTCACGGGTGTGCGGACGGAGGTAGTTGCCAGCCATTCGCCCGGATAGATCTCCGCATTGAAATTGCTATAGGCGCCGTACGTATAGCCATGCTCTTCGCGCAGATCGATGAAAAGTCTTGCTTGCGGTCCACCACCGAGAATCTGGTTCATCACAACGAGTCCGTAATAATCGGGATCGGTCCGCCGGATGCCCCGGTTGCCGCCCATGATGTAAGTCTGTACCGAACCCGGACGGTTGACTAACGTGATTCTCGCGGGCTGGGGAGTCACCTTCGACGACAACACGAGCGGTGGCTCGGCGGCACCTGTCCATCTACCAAAATATTTCTCGATCAGCGCACGCATGTCGCCAGTCTTGAAATCCCCGGTCACTCCCAGAATCGTGTTTCCGGGATGAAAGTACCGATCGTGAAATTGTTTCAGGTTTTCGGAAGTCACCTTCTCAATCGATTCCTTGGTCGCTGATGCAACCGACAGAGGTCCATCGCTGTACAGAGCACGCCGGAACGCTTGCTGAGCAAGAAATCCAGGACTGGACAGGCGCTCCTCGAGATTGGCTTTTTCGCGCTGCTTGTACTTCGCGAGTTCGGCCCCCGAAAACGCCGGGTGCAATACGACATCGCTCAGAAGGTCAAGGACTTGCGGCGCGTTGTCGATGAGCCCCGAAGCATTCACAGACGTGTAGCTCGTGCCAAATCTCGAATTCGCGGTCAACGTCGCGCCGAGCGAATCCACTTCGGCAGAAATCTGAGAACTCGTGCGGCGTTCCGTTCCTTCGCGCAGCATATCGGCCGCAAACGATGCGAGGCCGGGAAGATCGCCCGGATCAGCCAATTGTCCAGGACGAATCCACAGCGTGAACGCGACGGTTGGGAGTTTGTGGTCTTCTAGCAGCACAAGCGTCAGCCCGTTTGGCAGCTTAGCGACTGCGGGCCGAGGTAACTGGACGCGCAGCGCCTCTTTGTTCACGGGAGCGCGATTCAGCCGCTCCACCTTGCTAGTCTGCGAGGATTTTACCTGGACCCGCCCGGGTGCGGCTCCAGCTAGAACAGCGAGGACCAAGCCGCCGGCGACCGTCGGCCAAGTAAACTTGACTAGAAGAGCCTTCATTAAGGGTTCTCCTTCCGAGAAAGTCTCGATGACATCCCATCGTTGCTCACGGTGCTGGTTTCGTTGACGCGCGGCGGTTCTGCGCGGTAGGGAGCGTTGTAACAACGGTGCGCTGGTCGCGGACCAGATAAGTTTTCGCCGCGCCGTTCACCTGATCGAGATTCACGGCATTCTCCTTGTCCAGTATCGAATTGACCAGGTTCGGGTCGTTGAACTTCACGGTGTCATCGCCAATTAGGATGGCTGTCGACAGGGACGACCGCCGCCGCTCGATAAACCGGCGTCGGAGCTGTGTTTTGGCCTTTACAAGTTCTTCGGGCGCTATGCCGTCTCGCACTACAACCGCGATCTCTTGGTCGATCCCGCTCTCGAGGTCATCGACGTTCACCCCGGGACGCGGATTCGCCGAAATATAGAGCTGGCTTGGGCCGATGCGCGTGTCGGCAGAGATGGACACGCTCGATGCCAGTTGCTTGTCCTTCACAAGGTGCTCGTAAAAGCGTGAGCTCTGCCCTTGCCCAAGGATCATGGCGAGCTGCTGCGCGGCGTAATTCTCCGGAGTATCGCCCGGAGGAATGTGGTAGGCCATATCGATTCGCGGCAGACGTGCGAGAGGGTCGTAGATGATCTCGCGACGCTCGCCGTAGTGAGGCTCCTCGGTCAGGTCCACTTTCGGTGGCGGGTCCTCGGACGGTATCGTCCCGAAGTATAGCTTCACCTTGGCAAGCGCGTCGTCAGGATCGAAATCGCCGACGAGCGTCAAGACTGCATTGTTCGGCGCGTAGTAGATTCGAAAAAAGTCGGCGACGTCCTGGACATTGGCGGCGTCGAGGTCAACCATCGAGCCGATGGTCGAATGTTTGTAAGCGAAGTTGTCATAGGACAGACTGTCAAGATCGAGTTCTGTCCTGCCGTACGGCTGATTATCCACGCTCTGTCGGCGCTCTTCTTTTACCGCGTTGCGTTGGTTCTCAAGGTTTGCCTGCGTGATATTGAGCGAGCGCATGCGATCCGCTTCGAGGTACAGCCCGAGATCGAGTTGGTTCTTCGGGAGCTCCTCGAAATAGGTAGTGCGGTCCTCGTTTGTCGTCCCATTCATGTTGCCGCCATTGTTCAGGACTAGTATGAAATGCTCGCCCTTGCCAACGTTTTCCGAGCCTTGAAACATCATGTGCTCGAACAGGTGCGCAAAACCGGTTCGACCGGGCCTTTCGTTGCGGCTGCCAACGTTGTAGGCGACATCGACGGAAAACACAGGAGCACTATGGTCCGGGACAAGGATGACGCGCAGTCCGTTCTCGAGTCGCGTATCGCGCAACTCGACCTTCGGCAACCCGGTATCGGCTCCGGCCAACGCCGACGTCAGCCAGAGCCAAATGGCAAGCCCTAGCGCAACCATAGTGATCGATTGCCGTTTTTCGATTATCATCCAAACCTCCTGATAGCGGACTCATTCTGCACCCGAACAGTACGACTGCCAATTCCGCCGTATGTTTGCCGACGAGATCGCTTCTCTGTCTGAATGCGAATCCTTCCTGAGCTGGGCGGCTCCGGGGCGAGACGACCGAGGCACGCGCAGTGCTCAGTCCGGTCGGGAACTTATCGGGACGGGGGTGCCACGAGGAAAGATTTTGATTCTCTTCAGCGGTACGCGCCGGGTGGCTCAAGTTCATGCGCTAACGCTTTGTGTGAATCCTCTCGCCGTCAGCTCCCTCGACAAAAGGTCCGGCCGCTTTGCTCTACTACGCCGCAAGTCCTTTGTAACCGCCACGGCTAGGTCGCGCAGAGGGTCCTGTCCGGGGGCCGATGTGGCGTCGACCCGAAAACTTTGTAACCAAGTTGCCGAGCACGCAACGACCGCAAACGCCAAGTACGGCGACCCACTTGACCATCCTGTTCGAACGGGAGCAACCCGAGGTTGGGGCCCAACAGGCTTGACAGGAGCCAGAGCTCTCTGTCTGAAAACCTCAGGCCGGCTTCGGGCAAATCGTCCTCGGACTCACAATCGCGAGCTGGGCTCAAATCTCTCCAGCGCTTCCTGAAATCGGCTCTCCAGGATGCAAGGGTTCCTCAGACGAATTGGTGGGTTCGCAAGGATTTCAAACCTTGGTCCAACAGATTGTAAGAAATGAGTCTGCCGAGCTGCCCGAGCGTCTCTAACTGCTCACAACTACTTAGCACTCAGCTTGTCGACCTTGGTCCCTGCTTTCCCGAGAGCGCATGCTGGTGTAGGCGCGAAAGGCCCGTCTAAGCCCAACTGAAGCCGTGTTTCGACAGCGGGAGCGACCGAATGCGCGTGCCGGTAACGCCAAAAATCGCGTTGCAGACCGCTGGCAGTACCGGCGGCAGGGCAGGCTCGCCAAGCCCGGTGGGCGGGTTCTCGGTCCGCAGAAAATGCACTTCGATTTCCGCTGGGGCCTGTGTTAAGCGCACCGGCGGGTACTCGTGGAAGTTGCTCTGCAGCGCGCGACCGCGATCGATAGTGATTTCCCAGTTCATCAAATGGCTCAACCCTTCGACGACCGCACCCTGCGCCATGTTCATGGCGTGACTGGGGTTGACGATCTGACGGCCGACGTCGGCGGCAACCCAAATCTTGTTCACTTTCACTTTTTTGTTCGCGTCTACACTAACCTCGGCCACTTCGGCGAAGTATCCGCGGTGGGCGAACTGGAAGGCCACACCCATGGCCCTTCCTTTCGGCATCGTGCGCTGGCCCCAGTTGGATTTTTCCGCGACGAGTTGGAGGACACCGCGCATGCGAGCCGCGTCGACGTCGGGCTCGGCGGGGTTGGGCGGATTGGCCGGGTTTGCGACGCGCGGGAGCGCGAGCAAGTCGAGCCGGAACTGAACCGGATCCTTTCCAGCCGCTAGGGCAAGTTCATCTATAAATGACTGAAATACCCACGAGAACGCGTTGCTGCGGGGAGCGCGCATCGCATAGGTTGGCACGCCCATGGCTATTAGCGAGGCCTGAAAGTCGAAGTTTGGCAAGAAGGTGCCGGGGAATTCGTTTGAGGGAATGTTCGCCGAGTTCATAAACTGATGGCCTTCGCCGAAGCTGACGAAGTGATTTCGCCACGCGACAAGGTTTCCCGAGGTGTCGATCGCGCCTTTCAGATAGTGGAAGCCCGCCGGGCGGTAGTGATCATGGTGAAAATCGTCTTCCCGCGTCCAGAGAAGCTTAACCGGCACACCAGCCACTTTCGAGATCCAGGCGACCTCGAGCATGTAGTCGTTGGTGAGGCGCCGACCGAAACCGCCGCCCGCGCGCAACATGTGGACGGTTATGTTGTCCTCCGGAATGCCCATCAACTTCGAGACTTGCAGGCGTCCTGACTCGGGCGTCTGGCTAGGCGACCAAAATACGAGCTTGCCGTTGTCGTAATGGGCGAGACAGTTCTCCGGCTCCATCGGCGCGTGTGAGAGGAACGGATACGAGTACGATGCCTCGACGATCTTCGCCGCCGACCCCAATGCTGCGTCCGTATTACCGTCTTGGCGAAGCGGGAAGGCGGGAGGCTGCTTGGAGAGTTCATCGGCGCGGCGCTGGAAACCTTCGCTGCTTTGCTGAGCCGTGGGACCCTCGTCCCAGGTGACCTTTAGTTTCTGACGCGCGGTGCGCGCTTGCCACCAGCTGTCGGCGACAATCGCGACTCCACCGTGCAGGCCGGTGAGTTCCTTGGTTCCTTCCACGACGAAGGCATGGCGCACGCCGGGCAGCGATTGGATCTCGTCAAGGTTGGCGCTCACGACCTTTCCTGCGAACACGGGACACTTCTCGTAGACCGCCCACAGCATGTTCGGGACGGTAAAGTCGATGCTGTAGATCGGTTTGCCTCGAACGATGGACGGGACGTCAACGCCATGGATCGGCTGGCCGATGATCTTGTAGTCTTTCGGATCCTTGAGCTTGATCGACTTGAGTTCGGGCGGCGTCAACCCCGCAACTTTTGCGGTGAGTTCTCCGTAGGAGAGCGAGCGATTCGAGCGCTGATGAATCACGCGGCCAGAGGAGGTAGCGCATTCCGACTCCTCCACGTCCCACGTCTGCGCAGCCGCGGAAACGAACATCGTGCGGCAGGCCGCGCCGACCTGGCGCAGCGGGTCCCAATTGATCGGCGTGGCGGTGCTGCCACCGGCGCGCTGGGGTCCATACTTGGTCTCGTCGAGGTCGGCTTGCTCGATTTTTACATCCTTCCAGTCGACGTCGAGTTCTTCGGCGATGATCATGGGGAGCTCGGTCTTCACGCCCTGGCCGATCTCCGGATTCTTGGCGATGATCGTAGTGCTGCCATCCGGCATGATCCGGACGAAGGCGGTGGGCAAGAACGCCGGCGTCGGCGCTTGCCCTTGTACTTGAGCGAGCACTCTTGCCACCGGCTCGAAATAAGCGGCGAGCAGAACGCCTCCGCCAGCGATGGCGGAGACGCGAAGAAAGGACCGACGATCGAAGAGCTGGGCCCTCGCGGGGTCGACAAGTGTAGTGTTCACAGCGCCTCCTTACGTTTCTGAGACCCGTTCCGGGTCGGTTGGCTGTGTCTCGCAGTTCCGTTTGAGGCGAGCGATGCGGCTTTGTGGATGGCCTCTCGGATGCGCAGATAGGTGCCGCATCGGCAGAGGTTGCCGTTCATGGCTGTATCAATATCCTTGTCCGTGGGCTGCGGGTTTTTCGCGAGCAACGCTGTGGCCGACATGATCTGGCCAGCCTGGCAATAGCCGCACTGAGGAACGTCGATGTCCTGCCATGCGATCTGCACTGGGTGTGACCCGTCTGGCGACAGCCCTTCAATCGTAGTGATCGGCGCGTCGGCCACACTCGAGACCGGCGTCAAACACGAGCGCACGGCCCTACCACGGAGATGCACCGTACAGGCGCCGCACTGACCAATCCCGCAACCGTACTTCGTGCCCCGGAGGTTGAGGACGTCTCTGATTACCCACAACAGGGGCATATCGGCGGGCACATCGACCGAGGTAGCCCGTCCATTAACAGTCAGTTTGAAGGGCATAGCGTCAGCTCCAGACCGATAAGGGTAGAACGCTGGCTTTCGCGAGAAGCCCAGACACGTCAGGGGCTACACCTCCCACTCCCAGCGATCATTCTGTGCACGGGTGAGAAGAGGTGGCTTTGACCAGACGCAGATATTGTACTACTCCCAACGGGAGAGACGACGTTATTTGAAAGCATTCGACCGCCCGTCTCCGCCACTACAGCAGGACACCGCAATGATGATATCGTTTAGGGGATCTCGCTTTCGAGGTCTCCCTACTAGGACGTGTACCATGAAAAAGCAATCTGAGAGTCATCTGCAGAGCCGTCTCGTAAAGGCGAGCTCTTATAGTCGCCGCCGTTTTCTCGCTGTGACAACCACGCTGGGCGCGACAGTTGCGGCGAGCCCAATCGATTTGTGGGCGGGTGAAGCTCGCGAACTCGGCGCGCCTCTGCGGCCCTACGGAGAACGATCTCCATTTGAACGTGCGTCGCGCGTGAGTCTCCGGCCGGGACCTCTTTCGGGCACTGGTTCGACCGAAACGCCGCTCCAGGATCTCTACGGCATTGTCACGCCATCCTCGCTTCACTACGAACGGCACCACTCGGGTGTTCCGACCATCAATCCTGACAAGCACGAAGTTCTGATACACGGGTTGGTCGAGCGACCACTGGTTTTCACGATGGCCGAGCTGAAACGACTGCCGTCCGTATCGCGTATCCATTTCCTTGAATGCTCCGGCAACAGCGCAAGCGAATATCAGGGTGAGCCTGGAATTAATCCGCAACAAACGGCGGGTTTGCTGAGCTGTAGCGAGTGGACTGGTGTGTTGCTCTCTACGCTCCTGAGAGAGGTTGGTGTGAAGCCCAATGCCCGCTGGATACTCGCCGAGGGTGCAGATGCGAGCCGTAACGCGCGTAGCATTCCACTTGGGAAGGCTATGGACGACGTGCTCATCGCATACGGCCAGAACGGGGAGGCTGTGCGACCCGAACAGGGTTACCCTGTTCGCCTAGTGGTGCCGGGCTGGGAGGGAAACATCAACGTCAAGTGGCTGCAGCGTTTGCATCTGATCGATCAACCGGCCATGACGCGCGACGAGGCAGCCGACTACACGGACCTGTTGACCAATGGAAAGTCCTGGCAATTCAGTTTCGTAATGGAGGCGAAGTCCATCGTCACGCGACCGGCTGGCGGGCAGCATCTTGCAGGCCCAGGGTTGTATGAGATTACCGGACTGGCCTGGTCAGGCAGAGCGCGTGTTGCCGCCGTCGAAGTGTCAACCGATGCGGGCCGAAACTGGCGAAGGGTGGAACTGCAGCAACCGAACCTGAAGAACGCGGTCGTGCGTTTCCGGCTGCCGTGGAACTGGGACGGCAACGAAGCTGTGATCGGTTCGCGCTGCATTGATGAAACAGGATATGTGCAGCCGACACACGCAGAAATCATTGCGTCGCGAGGCAAGCATGCACGTTTCCACTACAACGGCATCAAATGGTGGCGGCTCCAGACGAGTGGTGAACTGACCAATGCGTGAAGAAATTCTTTTACCTCTCGCGCTTTGTGTGCTCGCAGGGACGAACCTCGCCGCGCAGAGCAAGGGCGCACAGCTAGGTCGAATCCCGAGTGCGGCCGAGATGAAGCAGCGGGACATCACCGTGCTCCCAGGCGGCAGCGGCCTACCAGACGGCGGGGGCACTGCCGCAGACGGCGAAGCGGTGTACCAGGACCGATGCGCGAGCTGTCACGGCCAGAACGGCGAAGGGAAGCCTGACGGACCGCAGCTGATCGGGGGTGTCGGCACGCTGGCTTCGGAGAACCCGGTCAAGACCGTCGGCAGCTACTGGCCGTTTGCCACAAGCGTATGGGACTACATCCATCGGGCCATGCCGCACGATCAACCCGGCAGCCTTTCAGCGGATCAGACCTACGCGGTCACTGCCTTCCTGCTCTATCGCAACGGTATCATTCGTCCTGAGGACGCGATGACAAAGCAGACTTTGCCAAAGGTGCACATGCCCAACCGGGATGGCTTCGTGCCGGATGCTCGGCCTGACCTCGGGAAACGTACTCCTACTTCGCAGCCTCAAAAGTAGGAAGCATTCCGAGAAATTAACCCTCGGACGCTGAAACGAAGATCGCTCAAGAACACTTCGCGTTGAAGACAGCCGACTTGCCTCGCGCAGTTCCGAAATGCCGGTAGGGGCCGGTCGCTTCCCCCACTCCACTGCGGACACAAGCGCTCTGGAAACCTTGAGCGGTTCGCTCCGCCGTCGTTACTTGTGACGCTGCAATCTTCGCGACCTATCTCAGGTCCGGCTGGTTGGGAGTGGCGGTCATGACCGGAGAGGACAGAATGTAGTTATGGTAACTCTCCATCATCTGCCACAGGCCGTCTGCGTTCGGGGCGAGCACACGGCTCGACCAGTACGCCTTGTCGCCGTAGGTTGGCTGGCAGGCGATCATCACGACCGCGTCGCCAAAGTCCCACGTCCGGATCCACAGCGCCGGTGCTGACCCGACCTTTGGAGCACTCGGGTTGGCCGCCTTCCTCTTGTTCATCCCAGCGATGCGGTCCGCCTTCGAGGGTGAAGCGCCGCCGTAGCTGCTGACGACACGCTGGTCCATGTCGTTGGCAACATGCTTTTCCCAATTCGCCTGACTCGATTCCTGCTCCTGCCACTCGTCGAGGGCTGCCTTCTCGCCCGGAGACAGCGGTTTGTACGGTACGGCTTTGCAAGGGTTACCGCAGGGAATGTCGTAGGTGGCGTCGACGGTCTGGAAGTCTCGTTTCGCCACTGCGGCGATCTCGGTCGTGTGCAGCAGCTTCCATCCAGTGGCACGCTTCACCCAGAAGTGCGCGGAGTAGTTGTTGCCCTGATTCCACTGGATCCAGACGACGCTTTTGCCGTACTTGTGCTCGATGATCTGGGAGTCGCTCGGGCTGGCAAGCAGCGGTTTGAGCTCGGCGCGGAACGCGTCCGTCTTGGCCCACATGATCCCTTCGGAATCGATCCAGGTAAAATCCGGGTCGAGCCACTTGTCCGCCGAAACCTTGTCGGCCTTGGCAAGCGCGGCCACGACGACCTTATCCGCCGCGATGACTGCATCATCTTCAGCGGCTACTGGCCAGCTCACCAACAGGGCCATCAGACCGGCGCACGCCATCCCTGTGGCGAGGGTCTTGCTGACGAAACGATTCATACCGTCTCCTGGGAACCGGATATTTCTGGTGGGCGAATTCTACAGCGAAAAGAAGAGCACAATCAAGGCGACCTCGAGTGGCTATACCTCGGGCCCAACTGGCGGAGACACAACCAGAGCTGGTCCAGAATATCTTATCTAGATTCCGGGCTGCATCGATCGACGTTCGCTGTGGTCAACTCGTGTGCTTGCCTCCTCTCGGGTCATTAGGATGATTCTTTGGATCCCCACTAGGAGACCGAGTTGCCCTTGAGCCCCGGGGCCTCTTCATGCGCTTTTCCGAGCGCGCTCCTTTCTTTTCTCAATGTTCTGGAGAGGGATGGAGTAAATGGGGTCTTCGTGGCGTGACGGCGGGAGATGGCGACTGACCAAGAATCACTTGAGGAAGGCATTCAAACTCTGTCGAAGCCGTCTCTCGCTATCACTCGGTCGAGGAGCTGGCGAACCGGACGATTCGCAAGCTTACGAACTTTCCTCTCCAGACGTTTCTGAAGGAGTGCTAGTGGGAATTCGGCGGGTTGGCGGAGCAGCAGCGGTTGCGGCCTTTTGCTTTGGCGCGTGTTCTGACGGAAAGAATGCCGCGAGGTTTTCTTTGGTTAGGTTTTCGAGGTCGACGATCATTGCGTTTGTCACATCCGGATGCCCGGCGGCTTCCGGGGGGTTCGACGCCGTCGGCGACTTTTTTTTGCGCGATTCAGGCAGGGTGGCTGCGGTTTTTTCGGTCTTCGCTCGTTTCCTAAACCTCAGAATCGAAAGGTCGAATCTGGCGCTCATTATCGGTAGCTCCCATTGGCGAGCACGTATCTGAAGACCCACGATAGCAATAGGAATGTGCGGGTGCAGTAGGACAATAGTCATATGCCCATAGTACTTTGGAGGTGCTTGTTTCGATCGTGGCGCTAGGGTTGGCAACTCCCCGGTTGACCGAAGGGTCTGTCGACCTCCTGGTTCGAATCGCAGAGACAGCGCGGACGATGGAGATTGTCTACGTCAGGTCAAGAGGTCTCAATTGTTCGGACAGTTCTTGAAGGTTGCGTACGACAATGTCGGGAGAGAACTCCCATGGATCGAAAACTCGTGTCGAATCCCGCTGTACCCAAGCTGCTCGCAGACCGCAGGCTTTCGCACCAATCACGTCAAAAGTGTTGCTCGATATCAGCCACACCGATTCCCTGGGTACGCGGGCATACGTAACCAAATGCTCGTAAACAATCGGGTTCGGCTTGAACGTTCGGAGCTCCTCTACACTGACAATCCCACTGAAACATTGGGCAATGCCAGCCCTCTGGAGCAATCCGCCGACCGCCTCGGCGGTTCCGTTCGAAAAAGCTACCAACTCGAAGTTACGGTCTTGAAGCATTTGGAGCCCGCCCAGAGTGTCCGGATAGGCCGGCAAGCGCAGATATTGCTCCAACAATGTTCTGTGATCGTGCTCGGAGAGCGGGGCAGCTAGTTGAGCGCTGACATAGGTGAGTGCCTGTGCGGTACAGACGTTAAAGTCTTGATACTTCTGCATGAGGGCGCGACGAAACATGAACTCGATCTGTTTGGTGCGCCACAGCTCTGATGCCTCCTTCGCCCGGTCGCCAAACACTGGACGAAGGTGTTCCTCGATGCTAAAAGGATTGATCAGTGTTCCATAGACGTCGAATCCCAGTACCGGCATCCGAGTTTTGTTCATTGGACACTCATTCGTGCGGCGGGTCCCGGGCGAGATTCCACACTCAGCTCTGCGCCGACCATCCCAGACCTATGGCACGGAATCCGCCACAAGGAAATCACTCCTGTTCGGCAGCGATTGCATTGCTCTTTCAACACGCCCGCGATCGCGGCCAAGCCTGAATCGTCTCGCCGCAATTGCCCTCGATGGCGTCCTGCTCGGCATCCTCGACGTATCCGAAGACATCCCATGTCAACGCCGAATGCGTGTCGTTTCTAGCGCCGGGCAAGAACCACGAACGCCCGTTCGTTGCCTGCCAATATGCGCTCAAATAGGAGGGCTCCCCGGAATACTCGCGAGTTGTCGGCTGTCGGTCCTTGGTCATTCCTAGCAGATGTGACTCGCTGAAAGGGAAAAGGATTCAGAAAACGGGGTCTGATTCTTTGAATCCTTCGGTGCCTACTCGCCGTCGCATCGCGTTGTAAATTCAGCGTGCAGACGGGCTAACAATAGTGCCAGAATGCAACGCGAATGGTAGCAAAGCGAAAGACCGGAGAAGAGCAGACCTTTGTCTAATCGAGCGAGGATGCGATGGCTCGAGTGTTGCATTCGTCTCGGGCGGGGAGTCCAGAAGGAACCTGGTAAGAATTAAGACAAAGGGAGCCCGGTTCGAAAGCTTCTCAGACGTCGTGCGAACGGTGGCGGTTGCGACGACCGGTACTTCGGGCTCAAACCCGAACAGCCGCTACCTTCGACACTTGATTACGTTGTAGGTGGGGGGGCTTTATGACGGGGACCGTCGCTGGTCCGCTCGCGGCCCGGCGACGTCAGCGCAGATTCCGATGGGCGGTAGGTTGGAGCCGAGGAACGGATCGACGAAGTTGACGGCAAGATGATTGTGACGCAGATCTCCTTGCGATCTCGGCTAAAAGTATCAAGAGTAAACCACGCCAGCGTCGAGAAAACTCTCGAGCATTATGAACGTCGCTGCGCAGTCTCCGAAAGTGTACGCCGGGCAATCACGAACGAATGGCAGAGCGAGATCGAACAGGAGTCTGGGAGTGCGTCGAACAGACGCCTGTGTCGTCACTTGCCGGATTGTCGGGGAAGCATAGTTTTCGCCGAACACTTCTGGTTTGGAACATTTGCTCATCAACCGGAGGAAAACGATGCCTTACAGCTACTCCAGATTGTTTGCCGAGTTCACTGGCCGCAATTTCGAAAACAGACCGATCTTTGACCCGCCCAAGCTGGCGCCGCTGCGAAAGCCCATGGCTGAGTCGACCGTTGGACTGTTCGTCAGCTGCGGCGCTCAACTGCCGGAGGATCCGCCGCTCGGGGAAACCGAGGATATTTCCGTCCGGTTAGTTCACCGCGAGACGCCACTGTCGAAGCTGGTCATTTCCCACAGAACCAGAGTGCGCAAGTGGGCCGTGGAGGATCTCAACGTGGCATTCCCGCTCGACCGAATGAAGGAACTCGAGGCCGAGGGCACGTTTGGGAGACTGGCGCATACTGCTGTTTCAATGGTCGGCTCGATACAGCGCTTCACAGAACTGGTTGAGAAAACGATCCCGGTCATCAAGGAGATCTACGATTCGCAGGGAGTCGACATTGTCTTTATATTCCCTTTTTGCCCTGCCTGTCATCGGGCTGCGGGCGTGATCGCCAGGGCACTGGAAGCGCGGCGACTGCCCACCTTGAGTATGAGCACGCTGTGGGAAGCGGCCGAGGAAATCAAACCGCCACGCACCTGCTTCCTCGATTTTCCGCTTGGTTGTCCGGCGGGCAAACCGCACGAAGTGGCGCAGCAACGCGATATTCTGCGAACTGCGCTGACGCTCGCGCCGCAGTTCGATGGGCAGCCTTGGCAGATCAAGCCGCTGCCGTTTCAGTGGTCAGCCGATGGGAGTCGCGCTTGGGAGCAGGAGGTCGACAACCTGTACCGCAACGGTGGCATGGATGTTGTGCTAAAGCATATGGCGGCCCACAAGACTCAGGGTGAATCACTGGTCGGGCGAGAACGGGAGTTCGCCGTCAAGTGTAATTGCTGATCTCACCGCGCTGGACTAGCGGCGTCGCGGTCTGCTGGGAATACGAGGCATGCCCACCGCGCAAGACTGCTGGGCTTGGGCAGCTCGGACCCAGTTTGCGAGTTCGAGATCTGATCAAGCCACGCCCATCCGCCGTCCTGCTTTTCGCTGGCACCTCTTGCCCAACGCTCTGGGACAGCTCGGCGCCCTGGTTGATCACGTTACCCAACAGTTCTCCCGCGCTGTTCGCCGTCACGAATTTAAACGTCTGTTCGTCGGTGACAACGAGTGAAAAGCGCCCCTTGACGCTTCTGTGCGCGGTCATTGAGCGGGAAATAACGTTACCGGAGCTAGGGTCGTTGAGTTCTTGGAGTGAGCATGCCACCAGTGGGTGTTTGGTGTTTAGCCTCTCTGTGAAGGTGTATGCGAGTAACAACGAGAAGGTTCCACTACGAATATCGTTCCGCACCTTCATACCAATCAAAAGGCTCGTCATCGAGTCGCACCACCACGGTCTGGGTCTGAGTGAAAGCTCGATAAGCCTGGAGGCCCACTTCTCGACCAATACCACTTTCCTTCAAACCACCCCACGGCATCGCCGGATCGATCCGGTGATGATCATTGATCCAGACTATGCCGGCCTCTAACGCATGAGCCACCCGGTGGGCCCGAGCGATATCACGAGTCCAAACGGCTGAACCAAGACCAAAGCGGCTATTGTTGGCGATAGCTACAGCCTCTTCCTCGCTGCTGAAGGAGATCATCGCTGTGACCGGTCCAAAGATTTCCTCTTGGGCAATTGTCATGCCTGGCTTCACCTCGGTAAAGACTGTCGGGGCGATATAGTAACCCTGATCCAAGGGCGGTGTTGTGACTGGGTGGCCACCGGCTAAAACCCGCGCACCCTCCTCCATCCCCTTGTTGACGTACGCCAAAATTCGCTCATACTGCTTGCCCGAAGAGACTGGTCCCATTTGGGTCTGGGGATCAAGTGGGTCGCCGAGGCGAATGCGCGAGACCTTCCGGGCCAACATCTCGGCAAAGGGAAGATAGATTTTTTCGTGAACAATCAGCCGGGCGCCCTGGACGCAGGTCTGCCCGGCAGCGATGAATGCTGCGAAGGCTGCCCCGGCCACCGCCTCCTCTAGCTTGACGTCGTCAAAGACAATTACCGGTGCTTTCCCGCCCAACTCCATCGAGACCAAAGCCAGATGACCTGCTGCCTGAGCCGCAGCTAACTTTCCAGTCGCAACCCCGCCAGTCAAATCCACTTTCTGGATGGCAGGATGAGTGGCGACCCGCTCACCGGCAGTCGAGCCAAAGCCACTGATTACGTTTATGACGCCGTCGGGGATGCCGGCCTGCTGGCAAAGCCTAGCCAAATCTATAGCGGTAGTCGGGGTGAACTCAGAAGGCTTGATGACGACTGTGTTGCCGGCGGCCAGAGCTGGCGCGAGTTTCTTGGTTAGAATTAGTAAGGGGTGGTTCCACGGAGTAATCAAGCCCACTACACCTAGGGGCACGTGGCGTGTATAGTTCAAATACGGCCCGGCGAAAGGTGTTATCTCACCCTCAGCGGTGCGGGCAGTCGCAGCAAAATATTCATAAAAATCGCTGAGACGTTTGACCTGGGCATGCATTTCACGGATAGGACGCCCGGTAGCCAAGGTTTCCCAACGAGCCAGCTCTTCGGTGTTTTCTCTGATCAGTTGAGCCAGTCGGCACAAAAGATGGAAGCGTTCGGTTGCCGAAGTCTGAGTCCAACTGGGGAGAGCACTCTGGGCGGCGGCTACCGCGCGATCGACATCTTCGGCCCGACCTTCAGCTACTCGGGCAATAATTTGCTTGTTGGTCGGATTTTCTACCGCAAAGATGGCACCGCCCAAAGCAGGAACTTCCTGGCCGTTAATCCATAACCCATAATTGCGGTAATTGTTCATCGTTTAATCTAGAGACTTGACTTATATTCAGCCAGCGACTGATGGACGATACTGACGTTGTTCTCTTGACCTGCGCCAAGACGATACGGCTCGCACGCCTGATACCGATCCCTTACGCCCGTCGCAGCTCCTCTCATCGAGCGGATCGTCGCCCGGAGCGCTTGACTCGACTAGCGCCTGTGGCGCGA
>Ga0209526_10000846_pt1 | contig 20132 bp, 15 predicted proteins | sample JacPinW_OM2H0_M1_FD_188566 | JGI IMG/M metagenome (GOLD analysis project Ga0209526, IMG submission 188566) | Forest soil microbial communities from Algoma, Ontario, Canada - Jack Pine, Ontario site 1_JW_OM2H0_M1 (SPAdes) (version 2) | ecosystem: Environmental > Terrestrial > Soil > Boreal... | reverse complement strand
CGTCGCCTGGACTGAGGAGCGAGGGACGAGCGACGAGGGAAGGCGGCGCCTTAAGCGCCCCGCAGGCGAGCCGGAGACGCTGTGAACAGGGCCGGCGCGGGCCAGGATGGCACTGCGCCCCAGAATGGCACTGCGACGCACGATGACCCTACGACCCAGAATGACCCTACGACCCAGAATGACCCTGCGACCCAGAATGATGCTGTGCGCCAGGGTGGCGGCGCGCGGCGTGAGACCCTGCCGCTGCCGACCGGTTTCGGGATCGCATTCGATGCCGAGACGCTGTTCGTCGGCTCTGATGTCCTGTTCGGCGGCTCGCCGGCGCGCCTGCTGCGGCTGAACGCGGCAGGCGTGCGGGCCCTTGAGGAGCTGCGCGACGGCCCAGTTGGCTCGCCGGAGAGCGGCCGCCTGGCCCGGCGCCTGACCGATACCGGGATGGCGCATCCCCGCCCCCCCGCCATGCCGGGGCCCGCCGATGTCACGGTGGTAATCCCGGTCCGGGACCGGGCGGCCGGGCTGGACCGCTGCCTCGCGGCACTCGGCACCAGCTACCCGGTGATCGTGGTGGATGACGGATCGCTCGACGCGGCGGCTGTAGCCACGATCTGTGACTCCCGCGGCGCCCGGCTGACGCGCCGCCCGACCTCCGGCGGCCCGGGCCCGGCCCGCAACGACGGCCTGGCCACGGTGACAACGCCGCTCGTCGCCTTCCTCGACAGCGACTGCGTGACCGGCCCCGACTGGATCGCCCGGCTCGCCGCGCATTTCGCCGACCCCATGGTCAGCGCGGTCGCCCCCCGCGTCCGGGGCCTGACCGCGCAGACCACGGCAGGCCGTTACCTGGATAGCAGGGCGCCGGTCGATCTGGGCCCGCGGGAAGCCCGCGTCGCCGCCCTGACCCGCCTGTCCTACGTGCCCACCGCCGCGCTGCTCGTTCGGCGGGAGGCGATCATCGACAGCGGCGGGTTCGACCCGGGCCTGCGCTACGGCGAGGATGTCGATCTGATCTGGCGGTTCAACGAGGCAGGCGGGCGGGTGCGGTACGACCCGTCGGCCGAGGTCCGCCACACGGAGCCCGACCGCTGGTGGCCGGTACTTGCCCGCCGGTTCAGGTACGGGCGCTCCGCCGCGCCGCTGGCCCGCAGGCACCCCGGCCAGGTGCCGCCGCTGATCCTCCAGGCGTGGCCGGCCACCTCAGTCGCCGCGCTGCTGGCCCGTCGGCCCGTCACTGCGCTTGGCGCCTACGGCGCCGGCACCGTCCAGCTTGTCCGGCTGCTGAACGGATGGGGTGTGCCGGCCCGCGGCGTGCTGCGTCCCATGGCCGACTCGGTATACCAGACGTGGCTCGCGGTCGGCCGTTGCAGCGCGCAGTACGCCCTTCCCGTCGTGGCGGCCGGCCTGGTCTGGCCGGGCGGGCGCGCCGCGCGGACCAGGATCGGCCGCCGGCTGGCGCTGGCGTCCCTGCTCGCCGGACCACCCGCAGCCGAGTGGCTTCGCCGCCGGCCGGCGCTTGATCCGCTGCGCTTCGCGCTCGGCTACCTGGCTGACGAGGCTGCCTACGGGGCCGGCGTCTACCGGAGCGCCGCGACGGAGCGGCTCGCTGCCCCGCTGGTGCCCCGACTGGCCTGGCGTCCACTGCACAAGGCACCGACCCCGGACGTGCGGCGGGCCGGGCCGACCCGCACCAAGCCAACCCCGAGGAAGGACACCTGATGACCGTCGTTGTCGTCGCGACAATCCGCCCGCTGCCGGACCATCATGCCGAGGTGGTCAGCGCACTGGAGGCCGCCATCGCACGCGTTCACGCCCAGGACGAGGGCTGCCTGCTCTATGCGCTGCAGGAGGGCCCTGACCGGCTGGTAATGGTCGAGAAATGGTCGAGCGCCGAGGCGCTCGACAAGCACGCCCACGGCGCAGCGGTCGCCGCGCTGAACCAAGCGCTGGACGGGCTCGTAGCGGGCTCCACCGATGTCCAGGTGCTGCAGCCACACCCGGCCGGCACCGCCCAGCAGGGCAGTCTCTGACTCCCGGGCATCCGTGCGGCACGAGCCTTCACAAACCGAATAGCCGCATCCCGTTGTCCCACAGCACCTGGCGGAGCCAGGTCTCTCCCAGCCCGAGCGCCGCCAGCCCACTGACCTGCGCCGCGAACGCGTGGGGGATGGTGGGGAAGTCCGACCCGAACACGATCCGGTCGCCCAGTCCGGCCACCCGCTCCACCAGGTGCAGCGGGGAGGGGCCCAGATACGGCGGGTCGGTGAAGACCATGGCCGTGTCAAGCCACACGCCGGAGTGCGTCTCGGCCAGGGCCACGAACGCGTCGTGGTCGGGCGCGCCCAGGTGGGCGATCACCAGGCGCAGCCGGGGGAACCGGACCAGCAGCCGGCGCACAGGCCCTGGGCCGCACCACTGCTCGTTCCCTGAGCCATCAGCGACCGCCGCTGCGTGCAGCACGACGGGGGTGCCCGCCTCCTCCAGCAGCCCCCACGCCTCATCAAGGCGAGGGTCGGTCGCGTCGAACCCGCCCACCTGCAGGTGCACCTTCACGCAGCGACCGCCGGCCTGCAGGCACCGAGCGGTCTCCGAGCCCACCCCCGGCTCGGGATAAATCGTGAACGTCGGGATGACCGCCTGCTCCGCAACGGCCAGCCCGAGCGTGTGGTCGTTGAGGAACCGCAGCATCCCAGGGCGGTGCGCATACGCCAGGGCAGTATGGTGCCGGACTCCCAAGCGAGCCAGGGTGGCCAGCCGGACCGGCGCCGGCGACCGGTATGTCACCGGCCAGGGCGGCGAGAGGCGATCGAACCACCGCCACACTGCCTCCTGGACCCCATCAGGGAGGAAGTGAACATGCGCGTCGACGATCCCCGGGACACCGAGGGCCTCCAGGAAGCCAGGAATCTCATCGTCCGTCACCGTGACGCAGCCCAGCTCGAAACCATTATCTGACTATGTCAGACAAGTCCCGGCTCGCCAGACATCGGATGGTTCCGCTGACTCCAGAACTCCCCCGCTACCTCGGAACAACGATATGAGATAACGTTATCTCAGGTATAGGAGGCCTCCGGTCCATGTCAAGACGGTGCTGGCCCCTCGCCGGAACGGGTGGAGGCGGGTAGATGCTCGGACAAACTAGAGCGATGAGCACGCCGGGGGATGAGGACGTCGCGTCGCGCCAGCACGGGAAGAGGCCGACCATGCTGGACGTCGCCCGCGAGGCGGGAGTCGCGTTGCGCACGGTCTCACGGGTGGTCAACAGCGACCCCACCGTCGGGCACGATGTCATGACCCGGGTCCAGGCCGCCGTGCGCGCGCTGGACTACCAGCCCGACGAACGCGCCCGGCAACTGCGCCGCGGGGTGACCGGGCTGATCGGCGCCGCGGTGCGCAACCTCGCTGACGCCCACCTGGTGCTCGGCGCGATCGACCGGGCCGCCCGCGAGGCCAAGCTCACGGTCCTGGCCATGTCGACCGAGGATGAGGAGGATCTCGAACGCGAAGCGGTGATGTCGATGTGCCGCCGCCGGGTCGACGGCCTGATCATCGAGCCGATTAGCACCAACCACGAGTACCTGGCCCCCGAACTCGCGGCCGGCCTGCCCTTGGTGGCAGTCGACCGGCCGACCAGCGGCATCGCCGCGGACTGCGTGCTGTCCGACAACGCGGCAGGCATCGGGACCGCGTTCCGGCACCTCACCTTGCACGGGCACCACCAGATCGCCTACATCGGCGACCAGGAGCGCGTCTTCACCGGCCGGGAACGCGCCGCGGCATTCCGCGCGTGCATCGCCGCCAGTGGTGGCGTGCTGGACGGCATGGTCCACCCGGGGGTGGTCGAACCGGCGCGCGTGGCGCATGCGCTCGACCGGATCCTGAACGGCCCGCGGCCGGCCACGGCCATCCTCACCGGCAGCGCCGAGACGACTGTCGAGGTGCTCCGCTACCTGGGACCACGGGCCGCCGACATCGCCCTGGTCGGCTTCGACGACTTCCTGCTCGCCGACCTCATCCGCCCGGCGCTGACGGTCATCGCCCAAGACAGCGCCACGATAGGCCGCACCGCCATCGAACTGCTGCTCGCCCGCACCAAAGACCCCACGCGACCGCTGGAAACCGTGACTGTCCCGGTCGAGCTCATCCCGCGCGGATCAGGTGAACTGCCTCCGCTCGCCAGCGGCTGACCAGCACGGGCCGGCGTGGAGGGGCCGGCATCCTCGGCCTACACCGGTGAGCCCCGGCTGGCCGACATCCCCGACCCGTACCAGTGAGCCTCGGGCCCTGAGGCTGGAGTCTGGCCGGTAGCGACCGACATCAGCCCTTATTTTATGTCAAATTTTTACCGGTCAGAGCCCTTGACATTTTCGCGCGAAACCCTACCGTAACACACGAGAGAACGTTATCTGGGCAGCGAAAATCTCCAGCACACCTGCAGACATCCGAGGAAGGCGGCCGCTCATGGACCTCAGGCCGCCATGGAAACGAGAGGGTGCGGCCGCCATGGCCGCGTTACTGGATGCTGCCGCGCTGACCGCGGTCAGGCCCTGCCCGGCGACGGCGAAGTCGGTTACGACGACACCAGCCCGGCGAATCGTTCAGCAATATCAGGGCGTCCAGGCAACCCCGGCCGCCAATCTGCCCAACGGCCAGACCACCGATGCCCCTCTGCTGAGCAGCGGCGGCATCGGCGGAGCCGTTGGCGGCATCGCCCGATACTCCCGATCGGAGTCGTGATGAGAAGACGCGCGTTGCTGTCCGCCGCTGTCGCGGCGGCGCTGGTGGCCGGGGTGAGCGTTGCGGTCATGCCGGCGCGCGCCGCCGCCCAGCCGTGGATGAACACGGCGCTCAGCCCGGTCGACCGGGCCAACGCGCTACTGGCGCAGATGACACTCGCCCAGAAGCTGACCATGATGCACCAGGGTGCGTCGTGCGACTGGGGCGCCTGCGTCGACGGGAACGCCAGCCTCGGCATCCCGCAGCAACGGTTGCAGGACGGCCCCGCCGGTGTGGCCGACGGCGCGGCCGGGGTGACCCAGCTGCCCGCGCCTGTGGCAGGCGCGGCGACCTGGGACACCGCGCTGATGGGCCAGTACGGCCAGGTGATCGGCTCAGAGGAGTGGGGCAAGGGCGCGAATACGGTGCTCGGCCCCACGATCAACATCGTCCGCGATCCGCGGTGGGGGCGCTCGTTCGAATCGCTGAGCGAGGACCCCTACCTCGCCGCGCAGCTCGGCATGGCCGACATCCAGGGGATCCAGAGTCAGGGCCCGATGGTCCAGGTGAAGCACTACGCCGTCTACAACCAGGAGACCAACCGCAACAGCCCGCTGGACAACGCGGTCGTCACCGACCGCACCCAGCGCGAGATCTACCTGCCGGCGTTCGAGGCGGCCGTGCAGCAGGCCAAGGCCGATTCGGTGATGTGCTCCTACGCGACGATCAACGGCACCTTCGCATGCGAGAACGGCCAGTTGCTCAACACCATCCTGAAGAGCCAGTGGGGCTTCAGCGGATTCGTCACCTCGGACTGGGGCGGCACGCACTCCACGGTCGCCTCGGCGAACAACGGCCTGGACCAGGAGATGACCGGCAGCACCTACTACGGTTCCGCGCTGACCACCGCGGTCAGCAACGGGCAGGTCTCCCAGGCCACGATCGACGACCATGTACGGCGGATCCTCACCTCGATGTTCGCCCAGGGCCTGTTCGACACCACGCAGACCGGCACGATGGCCGCCACGGTGACATCGGGGGCGCACCAGACGGTCGCCACGCAGACCGCCGAAGAAGGCAGCGTGCTGCTGAAGAACAGCGGCAACGTGCTGCCGATCGGCTCCGGCACCTCATCGATCGCGGTGATCGGCGACGACGCCGGCCTGAATGCGATGACCGCCGGCGGTGGCAGCGCCCACGTCAACCCATCGACGCCGTCCGCTGTCGTCACGCCCTATCAGGGTATTAAGGCGCGGGCCGGCGGCGCCAACGTCACCTACGCGCAGGGCTACGCGTCACCCAGCGGCGAGACGGTCGACTCCTCCTACCTGACTCCCTCCTCGGGTAGCGGTAACGGCCTGACCGGCCAGTACTACAACGGGAACAGCCTCTCGGGGAACCCGATCGCGACGAAGAACGACCCAAACATCAACTTCCTGTGGGGCGGCCAGCCGCCGCTGGCCGGCGTGCCCGGGACGAGCTGGTCGGCGAGGTGGACCGGCACCCTGCACCCGCCGACCACCGGCACCTACACCTTCTCTCTCACCAGCGACGACGGCAGCAGGCTCTTCGTCAACGGCCAGCAGGTGATCAACAACTGGGCCGACCAGCCGCCGACCACGAAGACCGGCAGCATCGCGCTCACCGCCGGGCAGCCGGTGAGCATCGAGGTCGACTACTTCCAGGACGGCGGCGGCAGCCAGCTCAACCTGGGCTGGCAGATCCCCAACCAGAACCTGCACGACCAGGCGGTCGCGGCGGCCAAGTCGGCTCAGCTGGCACTGGTCTTCGTCTCCAAGCCCGAGGGTGAGGGCGCCGACCTGAACAACATCGACCTGTCCAGCGACCAGAACCAGCTCGTCACCGACGTCGCCGCCGCCAACCCGAACACGGTGGTCGTGGTCAACAGCGGTTCCGCGATCACCATGCCGTGGGCGAACTCGGTCAAGGGCATCATCGAGAACTGGTATCCGGGCCAGACCGACGGCACCGCGATCGCCGCCCTGCTCTACGGCGACGTGAACTTCTCCGGCAAGCTCCCGGTCACCTTCCCGCAGTCCCTCGCCGACGTGCCCGCGAGCACCGCGGCCCAGTGGCCCGGCCAGAACGGGACGGTGCAGTACTCCGAGGGCCTCAACGTCGGCTACCGCTGGTACGACGCGCAGAACAAGACGCCGCTGTTCCCGTTCGGATACGGCCTGTCCTACACCAGCTTCGGCTACAGCAACCTCAGCGTCGGCACGCCGGACGCGTCGGGCAGCGTCGCGGTCGGCTTCGACGTCACGAACACCGGCAGCCGGGCCGGGGCCGAAGTGGCCCAGGTCTACGTCGGCCAGCCGCCGGTGACCGGTGAACCGCCGAAGAACCTGCGCGGCTTCAGCCGGGTCAGCCTCGGTCCCGGCCAGACCCAGCACGTCACCGTCACCCTCGACGCCCGCAGCTTCCAGTACTGGGCGAACAACGCGTGGACCAACGCCGGCGGCACCAACCAGATCTACGTCGGCGCCTCCTCCCGCGACATCCGGCTCACCGGCCAGGTCACCATCGGCGGGTCCACGACCCGGATGGTGAGTTTCCGGGCGCACGCCAATGGTCTCTACGTGACGGCCGACAACGCCGGCGCGTCGCCGCTGATCGCGAACCGGACCGCGATCGGCCCGTGGGAGACGTTCGACATGATCGATGAGGGGAACGGCACTATCGCGTTGCGCGCTCACGCGAACGGCCAGTACGTCTGCGCTGACAATGCTGGGGCCTCGCCGCTGATCGCGAACCGGGCCGCGGTGGGCTTGTGGGAGACGTTCGGATTGATTCACAACGCCGATGGCAGCGTCAGCTTGCAGGCGAAGGTCAACAACCACTACGTGACGGCGGAGAACGCCGGCGCGTCAGCGCTGATCGCGAACAGAACCGCGATCGGGCCCTGGGAAGAATTCGACCTCATCAACGACTGATGAAGGACTCAGACATGCCTGCTCGCAGACCTCGCCGACGCGCGCTCCTGGGTGTACCGGTGCTCATCGCCGGTATCACCCTGGGCGCCAGTCAGGCGGCACCCGCCGCCACCTCAGCCGGCGCCACAGCCGCGTCGCCGGCGTTCGCCGCCGGCACCACGACAGCGTGGCGGAACGGATCGTTCTCGATCGACACGCCAAACGTGGTACGCCGATCGGACATAGTGCTGGGCAAGGCGAACACCGACCCTACCCAGTTCGTCCCGCTCGGCAACGGCCCGCTGGGGGCCGCGGTGTGGGCGGCCAACGGCTTCACTGCGCAGCTCAACCGGTCCGACACCTTCCCCGACCGCAAGTCCCCTGGGCAGGTGGTGATCCCCGGACTGTCGAAGCTCACTAGCGCGGCGAACTTCACCGGCTACCTCGATCCGTACGACGGGATGCTGCACGAGTCAGGCGGCGGGATGACCCTCACCGCGTACATCCGCGCCGACACCGCGCAGTTGGTCGTCGACGTCACCGGCGCCGACCCGAACAGCACGCAGACCGCGCAGGTGAAGCTGTGGAGCGGCCGGTCCCCGTCGGCGCAGGCGTCCGGCTCCACCGCGGTGCTCGCCGAGACGTGGGTGGACAACAGCGGTCAAGGGGCGTCCGGACAGACGTTCGGCTCGCTCGCCGGCGTGAGCGCCGGGGGGCGCAACGTCACGGGGTCGAACCCCGATTCGCTCACCGCGCAGGTCTCGTTCAACCCCAACACCGACGGCACGTTTCGCGTGATCGTCGCCGCACCGGCGTGGACCGGCGGCAACGCCATCTCCACCGCCAACTCGGTGATCAACGGCGACACCACCAAGCCGAGCTCAACGATCTCCGCCGCCCACCTGGCCTGGTGGCACAACTACTGGAGCACCGCCGGGCTTATCAAGATCACCTCGTCGGACGGCTCCGGCGACTACATCGAGAGCCTGCGCACGCTCTACCTCTACGACGCCGCCGCGGAGCGCGGTGGCCCGTTCCCCGGCTCGCAGGCTGGTGTCGCGGACCTGTTCAACTTCTCCCAGGACCACCAGGACTGGTTCCCGGCGGGCTACTGGTTCTGGAACCTGAGGATGCAGGTCCAGGCGAACCTCTCCGCGGGAGAGGCGAGCCTCAACGACCCGGTTTTCAACCTCTACCAGAGCAACGTCAACAACATCTCGACGTGGACCACGTCCCGCATGCCGGGCCGGCAAGGACTCTGCGTCCCGGAGACCATGCGGTTCAACGGCAACGGCTTCTACTTCGGCGGCGAGAGCAACGCGTCCTGCGATTCGACGATCGCCCCGACTTACAACTCGCTCACGCTGACCAGCGGGGCCGAGATCGGCCTCTGGGTCTGGCAGACCTACCTCACCAATGACAACCGGTCCTTCCTCAGCACCAACTATCCGCTGATGAGCGGGGCCGCGAGATTCCTGCTCTCCGCGGCGACCACCGGCTCCGACGGCTTCCTGCACACCCAGGCGAACGCCCACGAGACCCAGTGGAACGTCACCGACCCGACCACCGACATCGTCGCGATGCAGGCGCTCTTCCCCGCGACGGTGCAGGCGGCGCAGACCCTCGGCGTCGACGCCACCCTGGTGAGCCAGCTCAACGCCGCCATCCCCAAGATCCCGCCGCTGCCCAGGACCGACACCGCCAGCCAGACCCAGCTGCTGACGCCGTCCGCCGACGCTCAGGGCGCCGACATGATCGGCCTGTCCACCCAGCCGACCGCCACCAGGCACAACTCGGAGAACCTCGGGCTGGAAGCGGTCTGGCCCTATGACCTGATCGGCGACAGCAGCAGCCTCACCGCGCTGGCCAAGCGCACCTACGCCTCGCGCAGCTACGTCAACGCGAACGACTGGACCTTCGACTCGCTGCAGGCGGCCCGGCTCGGGCTGGCCAGCGAGGTGCAGGCCGACCTGCTCGCCGCGACCAAGTCCTACCAGGTGTACCCGTCGGGGCTGGCGGGGTTCGGCGGAACCAAGGGCAACGAGCCCTACGTGGAGCAAGCCGGCGTCGCCGCGGCGGCGGTGAGCGAAGCGCTCGTGCAAAACTACGACGGGCTGCTGCGCATCGCGCCAGCCTGGCCGGGCAACTGGACCGGCGAGGGCACCGTCTACATCCAGCACAACACCAAGGTGGACGTGCAGGTCAGCAACGGCACGCCGTCGACTGTCGCGATCGTCTCGGGCACCAGCAGCCCCATCTCGATGCGCACTCCGTGGCCCGGCCAGGCGGTGACGGTGGTCGACGGCGGCACCGGCGCGACCGTCGTCGGCTCGCAGACCAACGCGACGTTCAGCATCCCCGGGCAGGCCGGCCGGTCGTACCTGGTGGAGCTCACCTCGTCACCGACCACGTCGCTGCCGTTCGCGTCGGTCAGTGGCAGCCCGGCGGCCTCGGCGAAGCACCTGGGTAACGCCAGCATCGGCCTCGACTCCACGGGGACCGCTACTACAGTGATCAGCCTTCGGGCGCATGCGAATGGCATGTTCGTGACCGCTGACAATGCCGGTGCCTCTCCGCTGATCGCCAATCGCACAGCGATTGGCCCATGGGAGGAGTTCGACATGGTCGATGAGGGCAACGGCAATATCGCCCTGTTTGCCCACGCGGACAGCCGGTATGTCACCGCTGAGAACGCCGGTGCCTCGGCGCTAATCGCTAATCGAACGGCGGTGGGGTTGTGGGAGACGTTCGGGCTCATTCATAACCCTGATGGCAGTGTCAGTTTGCAGGCGAAGGTGAACAATAACTACGTCACCGCTGAGAACGCCGGTGCCTCGGCGCTAATCGCTAATCGAACGGCGATCGGGCCTTGGGAAGAGTTCGACCTCATCCACGACTGAGCCGGCCGACGCCAACTGCTGCTGGCCGCGGCCAACTGCTAGGGAGAGACGCATGGATTTGACGCGACGGTCGTTCCTCATCCTCGCTGGCGCCGGTACCGCCGCCGCTGTTGGCGGCGTATACGGCGCGTCCCCGAGCGAGGCGGCGAGCCCGGCTGGTGACGTGGTCGGCAAGATCACCGTGGGCTATCAGGGATGGTTCGCGTGTATCGGTGATGGCGCGCCGATCAACGGCTGGTGGCATTGGAGCCAGAACTGGGGCCAGCCGCCGTCACCGTCCAACAATGCGATCAAGGCATGGCCGGACATGCGCGAGTACGCCAGGGGATATCAGACCGCGTACGCCAACCTCAACGGTGGTGGGGCGGCGACGCTGTTCTCCTCTTATGACCAGCAGAGTGTGAACACCCATTTCCTGTGGATGCAGCAGAACGGATGCGATACCGCTGCCCTGCAGCGGTTCAACCCGAACAGCAGCGAGGGCCCGACCCGCGATGCGATGGCCGCCAAAGTCAGGTCTGCGGCGGAGGCGTACGGGCGCAAGTTCTACATCATGTACGACGTATCTGGGTGGACGAACATGCAGCCGGAGATCAAAACCGACTGGACCACCAAGATGTCCGCCCACACCGCGTCGGCCGCGTACGCGCGCCAGAACGGCAAGCCGGTGGTGTGCATCTGGGGCTTCGGTTTCAACGACGGCAACCATCCTTGGGCCGCCAGCACCTGCCTGGACGTCGTCAACTGGTTCAAGGGCCAGGGGTGCTACGTGATCGGCGGGGTGCCGCGGGAGTGGCGCACCGGCACCGGCGGCTCACGCGCCGGCTACCTGGGGGTGTACCACGCCTTCAATATGCTCTCCCCGTGGATGGTCGGCGCGATCGGTACCGCCGCCGACTCCGACTCGGTGTATCAGAACATCAACATCCCCGACCAGGCCGACTGCAACGCCAACGGCGTCGACTACCAGCCCTGCGTGCTACCTGGGGACGTCTCGGCCCGCCAGCGGGTGCACGGGGACTTCATGTGGCGCCAGTTCTACAACATGGTCCGGGTCGGCGCCCAAGGCATCTACATCTCGATGTTCGACGAATACGGCGAAGGCAACCACATCGCCAAGACCGCGGAAACGCAGGCCGGTGTCCCGGCCGGCTCTGGGCTGCTGGCCCTGGACGAAGACGGCACGGCCTGTTCCTCCGACTACTATCTGCGCCTGACCAACGACGGCGGACGCATGCTCAAAGGCCAGATCGCCCTCACCCCCACCCGCCCCACCCAGCCCACCACGGGCAGCACCACCACCACCGTGGTCAGCCTGCGGTCCCGCGCCAACAACATGTACGTCACCGCCGACAACGCGGGCGCTTCCCCGCTGATCGCCAACCGCACCGCGATCGGCACCTGGGAACAGTTCGACCTCATCACCAACTGAAGAACAGGGATCAGGCTACGACCGGGACCGGCCGCTCTCCGGCACTGGCGTGGTGGTGAAGCGATGAGGGCGGTAAGGCGCGAGTTCAGCGGCTGGCGCACCGCTGACGAGCTCGGTGGTGATGAGTTGGGCCAGGTGCGCGGCGAGGGTAACGCCGCTGTGTGTCACCGCCACGTACAGGCCGCCGGCGCCGGGAAGCCACCCCACGATGGACTGACCGTCCGCCGGCATGGGGCGCACGCACACCCGGTAACCGGCGACATCAGCATCCTGCAGCCCGCGGACCACGCGGCGGGCCCGGCGCAGCAGTTCTTCCGCCCAGCGCCGCAAGTCCGCCTCGGGAGTGTGCAGGTCCACTGCCGCGTCGGGCGCCTCCAGGTGCACCAGCCCGCCAGAATGGGGCCGCAGGTGCACGTCGGGCGCATGCACCACCCGCGCCGGGCCCAGATCCGTCACCGGCCCGGCCTGCACCACGAGCCCCGGTGCTGTCGCACCCGGGTCCGCCCACGGAACTAGCGGTACCGGGCACGCCACGCCGGACAGCGCGACCAGCTCAGGAACCCAGCGCCCCGCGCAGCACACAACCACATCCGCCGGTATCACCTGGCCAGCGGCGGTCAGCACCGCCCGCAGCGCGCCACCGGCCGCGTGCAGCCCGACCACGCGTCCCGGCTCACCGGTCAGCACCGTGGCCCCATATTGGACCGCCCGCTCCACCAGGTGGCTGACCAGTGGCTCGGTGAGCAGATAGCCCTCGTCAGGAAACCACGCGACATCCGGCACCGACCTGGCCAGCCGTAGCGACGGCTCAAGCTCGGTCGCCTCGGCGATCTCAATCAGGCGCGCCGGGTACCCCCACCCGGTGAGCCTGTGCACCCGCGCGGCGAGCCGCGAGCGCCCGGGGGCACTCGCCGCCCACTCGATGTTCCCGGCAGGCCGGTACCACGCCGCGCCGCCAACGCTCGCCGAAAGCCCGGCCCACGCCCGCATCCCGGCGTGATTGAGGTCATGGTAGGCACGAGGTGCCTTGTTGTTGGCGTTCAGCCAGGCAAAGCTCGACCGGGTGGCGGCGTGGCCAGGCTGGGCCTGCTCCAGGAGCGTCACCCCGATACCCGCCTCAGCCAGCCGGGCCGCCACGCACGCACCGAGCACCCCGGCGCCGACCACCGCGCACCTACGCGGCCGGGCCGCGTTCTCACCAGGCATCTAACGCCCCTCAGGTCTCGAGAGATCCCCCCATGGGGGATGGCTGTGGCCATGCGGATGGCGGCTCTGGGCCGATTATCCGGCCCGCGCGGCTCGCAGCGCGATCTGCGCCCCAATTCCGCGTCCACCGCCCGTCACCACGAGAGCAGCCGCGCCGTTCGTGTTCTCCGGCACCATTTCAATTCCCTTCTTCCGGGTGCGTGACCGCTGACTTGGACGGGGCGAGCGCGGCTGCTATCACTCCGGTGGCGGCCACTGCCGCGGCGGTCCATTCGGCGGGCTTGAACCCGTGGATGAAGGTTGCGGGTGTGGTGTAGCTGCCGTAGTGCGCGAATATGGCGGCGAGGATCGCGACGCCGAACACGCCACCCAGCGCGTTCAGTGCGTTGTTGGTGCCGGCGGCCACGCCGACGTCGGCGGCCGGGACGGAGGCGGTCACGGCGTTGGCCACGGTGGGGAAGCACATCGCGATGCCGACACCGGCGATGACCAGCGGCGCGACCAGGGTGCCGTAGCTCACCCCGGGCTCGGTGACGAACGCCAGCCAGCCCAGCCCGGCCGCCTGCAGGATCAGGCCGAAGAACATGAACGGCTTGTTGCCGATCTTGTCGGCGAGCGCGCCGGCGACCGGCGCCACCAGCATGGGCATGGCCATCCAGACCAGGATCCGCAGGCCGGCGCCCAGCGGGGAGTAGCCGAGCCCGATCTGGAACAGCTGGGTGATGAAGAACAGCGAACCGATCAGCGACATGAACTGGAAGAAAATCACTGCGTTGGCGGTGGAGAAGGCGCGCCGGCGGAAGTAGGCCAGCGGCAGCATCGGGTACCGTGCCCGCCGTTCCCAGGCCAGGAACCCGGCCACGAGCAGCACCCCGGCCACGAGCGCCCCGGCCACCTCGGCGCTGCCCCAGCCGGCCGACGGTGCCCGGACCGGTGCCCAGGTCAGCGCGAACAGCCCGGCCCCGGCCAGGATCAGGCCTACGATGTCCAACTGCGGCCGGGGGCCGCGGCTCTCGCGCAGCCGCGACGCGGACAGTGCCGCGGCGGCGAGCCCGATGGGGACGTTGAGCCAGAAGATCCACTGCCACGAGAGTCCCTGCACGATCGCGCCGCCGACGATCGGCCCGGCGGCCACCCCCAGGCCGGTGATTCCGCCCCAGATCCCGATCGCTGTCCCTCGCTTCTCGGCCGGGAACGCGTCGCTGATCAGGGTCAAGGTGAGCGGCACCAGCACGGCCCCGCCCGCGCCCTGCACCACACGCGCCGCGATGAGCAGCCCGGCGCTGGCCGACAGCGCGGCCAGGACCGAGCCGGCCACGAACACGAGCAGGCCGGTCACGAACATGCGGCGCCGGCCGAACCGGTCCCCCAGCGCGGCGCCGGTCAGCATCAGGCAGGCGAAGACAAGGTTGTAGGCGTTGATCGTCCACTCAAGATCCGACAGGCTCGCCCCCAGGTGTGCGCGCAACGTCGGCAGCGCCGTAGCCACGACCACTACGTCCAGAGCGGCCATGAAGGCCCCGACCGAGGCCAGCGCGAGCGTCCAGCCGGTGCGGGACCGCCCGGCGGTGACGCGGGCCTTCCCGTTCCCGGAGCCGCCCGCGGGCTGGCCGCGATCACGGCCGGTGACCGGGGTGGCAGATGTCTGGGACATGTCAGTTTCTCCGTTCTATGTGGCTGGCCTGGCGTCCGGTCCCTGCGGGACCGGGAGTCACGGATCGTGCGGCGGCGCGGGCGGGCATCACGTCACCGGGCTGAGGCCGGCGGCGGTGAGCAGGTAGGCGTCCTGGTCGCGGCCGCGGTCGGTGGCGAGGTCGATGACGGCCTGGCCGGCCTGCTCGGGGGTGAGGGCGGGGCCGAGGCGTTCCAGCTGGGCGGGGATGTCGATGCCCGCCCGGGCGGCGTAGGCGGCGACCGCGGCGGCGCCCAGGTCGGTGGCCGGCGTCAGCTGTGGGAGCACGGATGTGAACTTGATACCGAGCGATTCCCGGCCGGACTCCTCGGCGGCATAAGCGGCAATGAACCGGATGGTGGCCTTGGCCCCGGCGTAGCCGCCCGACAGCGGCGAACCCCGCAGCGCCGCCCCGCTGGAGAACGCGATGACCACGCTGCCCGGCTCCAGGGGAAGCAGCAGCGCTTCGCGTGTCCATCCGAACACGTGCTGCACGTCGACATCCCAGTTGCGGCTGAACGTCTGCCAGGTCTGCTGGTGAATCGGCCGCGACAAGGGGGCCGCCCCCGCGTTGAGCACGAGCGTCCGGGGACGGTACTCATCGAGCAACTGGCCGGCGACGACGGGATCAGCCGCATCGGCGGCGACGGGTATGAAGGTGCCGCCGAGCTGTGCGCGTAGTTCGTCGAGCCGGGCCCGGTCACGGGCGACGCCGACGACGTTCGCGCCGGCCTGGGCCAGCGCGGTCGCGATGCCGCGGCCAAACCCCCGGCTGGCGCCGGTGACGAGCGCTGTGGTTCCTGAGATTTCTTGCGATGGCAAGCTGGGCTCCTTGATGAGTGCGTGTCAAGCGACGTGAAGCTGCGTCTTTTGCGCGTTCATCCGTACAGATCCGGGCGGTCGCCAAAACTCACTGGCCCGCGCCACCGGATCGGCCGGTTACTTTTCCTCCTGCGCCGGATCTGTACAAGTGACGGCATACGCGCGGGAAGCATCCGCGGTCAGACCAGAGGAGCAGCGATGTCAGCCACGGCCAGGGCACAGCCGGGCAGCGGGCCGCCGGGCAGCGAGGATTTCGCGCGGCTGACCGACCCGTTCCGGGATGAGCTGCTGGCGCACTGCTACCGCATGCTCGGCTCGGTCCACGATGCCGAGGACCAGGTCCAGGAGACCCTGATCCGCGCCTGGCGGTCCTACGGCGAATTCGAGGGGCGCGCGTCGCTGCGGACCTGGCTGTACCGGATCGCGACGAACGCCTGCCTGCGGGCGCTGGAGAACAGCAGCCGCCGGCCCTTGCCGTCCGGCTTGGGCGGCCCGAGCGAGAACCCGGAAGCACCGCTGGCCACCAGGCAGCCCGAGGTTCCGTGGCTCCAGCCCATCCCGGACGCGCTGTTCGGCGCCGAACCGGCCGATCCCGCCTCGATCGTCACGTCACGGATGAGCATGCGGCTCGCCCTGATCGCCGCCTTGCAATACCTGCCCCCCCGGCAGCGTGCCGTGCTGATCCTGCGCGACGTGCTGCGATGGCGGGCAGCAGAGGTAGCTGAGTTGCTCGGCGTCTCGACCGCCGCGGTGAACGGCGTGCTGCAGCGCGCCCGGGCGCAGCTCGAGCGGGTAGCCCCCGCCGAGGACGAGATTCACGAGCCCGCGGACCCCGGCGACCGAGCCCTCCTCGGCCGGTACGCCGCGGCGTTCGAGAACGCCGACATCACGGCCCTCATGCAGTTGCTGCGCGACGACGCCGTGTTCGAGATGCCGCCGATACCCACCTGGTTCACCGGCCGTGAGCTGATCGGGCGCTTCCTCCAGACCTGGGTCCTCAGCCAGCCCGGCGACTTCCGGATGATTCCCACGGCCGCCAACGGCCAGCCCGCGCTCGCCGCTTACATGCGCGGTCACGATGGCGTACACCATGCACACGGGATACAGGTGCTCACCACCGCCATGTCGCGCGTCACACGGGTCGTCTCGTTCAACGACCCGGGCCTGGTCGCGATGTTCGGCCTGCCGCAGGCCCTCCCCGCCGCGCCGACCGCGGCGCCGGCACGACGCCGATGACCCCGGCAGGCGCGGCAGCCTGGCCGTCCAACGGGACCGGGCTGCTGGAACCAGCGATCAGCTACGCGCTCGCCGCGGTCCGGGCCGTCACGCCGGAGTTCCTGTCGCGCCCGACGCCGTGCCGGGGATGGGACCTGCGGATGCTGCTCAGGCATGCCAACGAGTCCCTGGCCGCACTCCACGAGGGCATCGACGCCGGATGCGTTGGCCTGGACCCCACGGTTGATGACGGTGACCTGGCCATGGACCCCGTCCGGGCCTTCCGCGATCGTGCCTGCCGGCTCCTGGCCGCATGGACCGGCCCGGGCCACGAGCACCAGGTCATCGACATCGCCGGCTGCTCGCTGGCGGCGAGCGTCATGGCGGGTGCGGGCGCCCTCGAGATCGCCGTCCACGGGTGGGACGTGTCCCGGGCGTGCGGGCATCGCCAGCCGATCCCGTACGCCCTCGCCACCGACCTCCTGGCGATGGCCCCACTGCTGGTTCCCGACGCCGGCCGGTACCCCCTGTTCGCGGCGCCGGTCATCGTGGCACCGGCGGCCGGCCCCAGCGACCGGCTCGCCGCCTTCCTGGGCCGCACTCCCCAGGCGTGATCTTGAGTCCGGAATGTTCTCTGACTAGAGTCAGAGAATATGCGAGGAGACCTCATCGGATCGGTCCGGAGCTTCAATCGGGCCGTCACCCAGCGGATCGGTGCGCTCAACGAGGAGTACCTGAGCCGGTCGCGTCCCCTGGGAGCATCGCGGGTGCTGTGGGAGATCGGAGACGGCGGCGCCGACGTCAAGACGATCCGGGCCCGGCTCGATCTCGACTCCGGCTACCTGAGCCGGCTGCTGCGCAGGCTCGAGGCTGACCGCCTGATCCGGGTGCACTCGGCTCGCGACGATCACCGGGTACGCGTCGTGCGGCTGACCGACACGGGCCGGACTGAGCGGCTGGAGCTGGACAGGCGCAGCGACGAGCTGGCCCGGTCGCTTCTCGCCCCCCTGAACGACCAGCAACGGGCCCGGCTCGTCGAAGCGATGGCGACGGTTGAGCGGCTACTCACCGCCGGCCTGGTCGAGATCACGGTCGAGGACCCCGCCAGCAGCGCCGCCCAGTTCTGCCTGCAGTCCTACTTCGCCGAGCTTGACTCTCGCTTCGACGCCGGATTCGACCCCAATGCGAGTATCCCGGCCGCAGCCTCCGAACTCGTTGAGCCCGCCGGTCTCCTGCTGCTGGCCCAGATCCACGGCGAACCGGTCGGGTGCGGGGCCCTGAAGTTCCACGGTGCCGAGCCGGCCGAGCTCAAACGGATGTGGGTCGCCGCCAGCGCCCGGGGCCTCGGTGTCGGACGGCGCATCCTGGCCGAGCTCGAGCAGCACGCCAGTCAGAGGGGCGTAACGATGCTGCGCCTGGAAACCAACCGGCGGCTGACCGAGGCGATCCACCTGTACCGGTCCGCCGGGTACACCGAGGTCCCCGCGTTCAACGAGGAGCCATACGCCCACCACTGGTTCGAGAAACATCTGGCGAACCCTCAAGATCCCAGACAGCACACGCGGCCTACTGTTCGGCCTGAATGATCAGGGTCATGCCCCGCTACCAGCGTCGATATCGCCGCGTACAGGGCGGCGGACAGTTCGTATCAACCATTGGCGCCGATACTTACTGTCCATCTCCAATCCAATGTCTACTCTTGGATCTAGACTTGACGCGTTGTAGCGTGACAGATGCGGTGCTGTCTGATCTGATGCGCGTCAGAATGGATTCTGCCGACTTATGCCGAAGTGCTCAAGGTCAGGCGCCACCACAGGCACCGCTGAGGACGTCCCGGCTACCGGAGGGTTACCAGGTGACTAGCGCAGGGCTACGAAAGATGACGTCACAGACCTACTTGATCCTCATCAGGGATGGCAGCCTGGCGCTCGCTGTTGGCGCGGCACTAGAGGATCGCCTGGTACGGGATGGCCACGACGCGCTCGCGCTGGTCCCCGCTGTCCGCGGGCTGGAATTCGCCGAGGCGGGCTATCACCGGCACCTCGGGATGTGGCAGGCCGACGCTGGGCATCCCAGCCGGGCCCCGCACGTGGTGGCCCTTTACGAGGATGGCCTGCTGAAGAGGCTGGAAGCCCTCGGGTTGGCCGCATATATCGGCGTTCCGCACGAGGAAGAATGGCGGATCGTCCACTGGGACAATGACGCCGGCGCCATCTTGCTGCCCGTCGCCACCGCCCGCGACCTCGTCGAGGCAGTGGCTGACCATACTCCCTGGTCGCGGTACGCGGTCGAGGCCTCGAAAACGGCGTCCCCGCGCCGCGATGGCCGCCGGGCGGTATCCGGCGGACCGCCCGCGCTATCCCGCAAGCTCGCCGTCGCCAGCGCCGCGGGTGTCGCGGGCTCGCTGCTACTCGTCGTCCCCGCTTCACCGGTCGCCGCGTCCAGCAGCACCCCCCAGGTACTCGCGCGACCGGGCGCGGCCTCCAGCGGCACGGTGGCCGCGGTCGAGACTGCGGTCGAGACCAGCCAGTTGCCCGCGGATGGGTTCGGCCCGGTCCCCGCGAGCAACGGCAGCCCGGGCAACGGGACACCCGCTAGCGGCAGCAGCCTGCTCGGCCAGGCCGCCACCGGCGTTCAGAACTTCTTCAACCAGGTCGGCGCCGCCGTTCAGCGCAGCCTCGAACTGCAGGGCCAGATGGAGATGACCAATGCCCAGGCCAACCTGGCCTTCGGAAACGCGGTCATAGCGGCGGCGCCCTACGCTCACGCGGGTTTCATGAGCGGCGCCGAAACGGGCTTGCTTTACGGCACCGCCGCCGGCGCTACGATCGGGACGATCGGCGGCGCCATCGTCGGCGGCCCCCCCGGCGCCCTGGCGGGTTTCAAGGGCGGGACCGAGCTGGGCTTCGGGGCCGGCGTGACCCTCGGAGGCATCATCGGTGCCGTCAACGGCTTCATCAACGCCCCGGTCTGGTACATGCCCTCGCCGGGCACCGTCACGCTTCCGCAGGGACTGGGCACTGTTCCGCAGGGACCGGGTACTGTTCCGCAGGGCATACGTGACCAGTTCGGGCTCGGGCCAAACGGGTCACCGCTGGGCTCGACCACCGCGCCCCCGCAGGGCACCGTTCCACCGGGGACCCTTGAACGGTTCGGGCTCGGGCCAAACGGGTCACCGCTGGGCTCGACCACCGCCCCCCCGCAGGGCACCACGGGCCGGGGGACCACCGGTCAGTTCCCCC
>Ga0209526_10000845_pt1 | contig 20145 bp, 22 predicted proteins | sample JacPinW_OM2H0_M1_FD_188566 | JGI IMG/M metagenome (GOLD analysis project Ga0209526, IMG submission 188566) | Forest soil microbial communities from Algoma, Ontario, Canada - Jack Pine, Ontario site 1_JW_OM2H0_M1 (SPAdes) (version 2) | ecosystem: Environmental > Terrestrial > Soil > Boreal... | reverse complement strand
ATCAATCATTGTATAAAAAAGTAAAATATGGTAAAGAAAGAGTTTGAAATGAATAGACTGTTTGTCTGTTATTTCTATTAATAACATGAATTCCACTTAATATCAAATTTAATTTAAAACACATATTCAAAATTTCTTGTGTTAATTCTTGATGAGTTTGTTGGATACCCATTAAAGCATTTTTTCCATTCATACGAAGGGTAGCATCAGATAACATTAATCCGCAAACTATCTGATTAAACCATTCAGGAATACTTTTAGAAACATTCTCTTTTTCTTCTTTTGACATATAATTTCTTCTTTTTTTGTTTGATATAGTCGATACAGTAAAAGAAAAATATAATAATAAATCTAAATTTTCAGGAAAATTTTTTATATAATTATAATATAATAGGCAGGAGACTGATATTATATTTTCTTCACAGCTAAACATAAAATGGACTATATCTTAATATATAAAATAAAAATTATATATTTCTTTCGTATAGTCTCTGAGGAACCTACTAAAAAAAGTATAATTACATACTAATCTTTTGGTTTCCTGCTGATTTTCTAGATATACTTAAGGTTTTAACTATACCTAAAGCTCTCCATGCCCGGCTCTCTAACAAGAAAATACCGGCGGAGGAAGGAATTAAACACAGATGCGACTGCGTTCGTCTACCCTACTTTGAGGTTAGTACTTAAGCCTTTAAAGAGTTTCCAGCATACAGAAAGATTTAAATTAGGCCTTAGTCTTGACCTATAGCCATTACCATATAGCCTAGTTGCGATATAGTTGACATAGCAATTATTCTTTTCAAATCGTTTTGTACTAGACCACAAGAAGCAGCAAAAAAAGCAGTAGTAGCTCCTACTAAGGTAATAACTAATAAAGCAGTAGGACTAAATTCTAATAATGGAGAAGATCTTAGTAATAGATAAATTCCAGCAGTTCATTTATGTTGATTACTTTTTATTTTGTTTTTAAAAAACTTTAAGTAATATACAATACTTTACAGTATTGATCGGACTATATTTTTAACTTTTTTTTGTTCATCTTATTTATGTAATTTTTTATAATATCTAAACCTTTTTCTGTTAAATGTTTTTTAATTAAACCCATATTTAAAATTTTACATCAAACCAAATATCTAATATGTTTCTTTGTTTTAAGATTATATTTATTAAAATATAATTTTACCAATCTTAAAACTTTAAAGGAATCAAGTTGTAATCTTCATCCTTCTCAACTTTTATCAAAAGTTATATTTTTATTAGATATATCATATAATTTGAATAAAGATTTTATTTTATACAGTATTTCAGAATCTTTCTGAGATATTTGATAAGTTAATACTAAAGCTAATCCAGATTTAGTCGTTTTTGATGATTTAATTCTTGCTAAAAATGATCCTTCAGCATCAGTAAATCCAGCTAATCAAGCATTTTTTAAAGAAGGCAAAGGTCTTCTAGCTAAGACTTTTATATTATCTTTATATTGTTTATTATATGTTTCAACTCATTTTTTAAATTGATTATGTTTATATTCAGTACAAATATTACCATTAAAGATTTTTATTAATCTTTTAAAATTATCTTTTTTAGTTATATAAAAATATCCAATATTTCTTTCTATTTCTTTTCTAATATAAACTTTACCAAAACCTAAATTAGTTTTTATATAATATAATACTTGAACATCATTTTTTATTTGAGTTATATCAAATTTAACTTTATTATTTGTTACAATAAATGAACCATCTCCTTCTGTAAATCCAATAAATCACTCCAAAAAATCTTGATCTACTTTTGACTTATGTTGAGGTTTAAATTTAAAATATTCTGAAAAATTAAATAAATTATTATTTAACTCATTATTAAAAGTTAATTCGCATGTAGTCTCTGAGTTACCATTTAAAATATTAAATGTTATCTGCTGATTGACCATTAAATTGATTGAATTATCAATTTCATTTAAGATTTTCTTATATATCTCAATTAAATAAAATTTAATGTATATATAAACTCATATTATGGTTATTCCAGCATATAGCGAATTGATTATTAAATAATTCACACTATTTAACGGCAACTGTTGAACTTGTTTAGTTACCAGGGTTGCAGCATGAATTAAAGCACTAACAGGTGTTGGACCTTCCATCGATCCAGGAAGTCAACTATGTAAAGGAATTTGACTAGATTTAGCCATAGCTCCAGAAAGTAATAAAATAGCAATAATAGTGATAGCAGTTTCATTCATAAAAGGGGATAAACTGAAAATAGTAGCATAATTTAAAGAACCAAATAAGGCAAAGATAGCAAAAAAACCTATACTTAAACCCATATCCATGGCAATCAAATTTATCATGCAATTTAAATAATATTTTAATTAATTTCTTTTTGTATTCATTCTTTCTTTGATTAATCTAATTTGAGCTAAACCTTTTTGGTTCAGATGTTCCTTTTTATCCATTAATAAAGCAACTTTACAGAAATCTTCATAATTTAATTGTTTTATTCCTTGAATTGGATAAAGTTTAAAAATTGGTATAATTACTTTAATTATATCTGCTAAACTAGAAACAGTGAAAACTAAAGCATTTTTACTGTGAGAATAAACAGTTCCACAATTTAAAAATTTAACAATTAATTCTAATAATTTTTTGTCTCTCTGATTTTGTGTAATTTTAAATATTAATTGAACAATATAACCAATTTTAACTTCATTAGACTTATAAATATTCAGAAGGAAGCAACCTTCACCACTAGCAAAACCTGCAAATCAATTAGAATCTGGTATTTCAGTATAATTAATTATAGGTCGAACCACTGGAGTATAATTAGGAAAATTAGTTTTATGAACATCAGATAAACCTAAATTTATTGAAGCTTTAATATTTATTATTTTCTGTATTCCATCTTCAGTTAAGTGTACTTTATTCTCAATAAGTTTAACAATTTGTTTAAATAAAATAAAATCAGCAGCTTTTTGAGATATTAATGGATAATTAGAAAAATGTGGAATTATAATATTTGTTAAGTCTCATAATGAATTTACTCTAAAATTAGATTCATTTCGAGTATTTTTATTAATAATTAATCCACAACCGAAAAATTCTTTTAATTGTAATAATAAATCTATATCTTTAGAATTTAGAGATATTTGAAAACTCGGTTTTACAACTCAACCTAGTCTTCCTTTAATTCTTTTATCAATAGAAATTGAAATAATGAAAGAACCTTCAGCATCTGTAAATCCAGTTACAAATCATGGATTAATCTTAGAATGAATTAAAGTAGAAAAATTATTATTTAATTGTTTAGAAAGGATTTTGACTTGATAACTCCTTTCGAAGCCCATTAGAGTACATCTTAACCTATTTTTTTAAATAGGTAACTACCGTCTACTCGTTGCTCTTTTACAGAGTTATTGGCTGATTTAGATCCGCGATAACCCATTAAATTTTCATTCATCTTCTGACTTGTTACCGTACCCAGGTAATTATTCTGGCCACTTATAATCTTTCGAATATAGTTTGGTATCAGAAGTTTTAGGGTGTCCCCGGAGTTTGATAATTTTAGGCACATTAGTGAAATCCCACTTCACATGGCACCTACTCTATTCATTGTTAAAGCTAGTATAGCAGATTTATTAGCTTGTAGTCTAGTAAATCAGAAATTTATTAGTAAATAGGATACTATTCCAATCAAATTTTAATTTATATATCTAACTTTTTTTAATTAGATTAGATAAAATAAATACTGTACTTTTATACCTAAAAAGGATTTAAAAAAAGCCCTGGAATATTAAAAAAATATTAAAATTTTGACTGTGCATTAAGCATCATTTCAGACACCCATTGTTGTACCAGTCGATAGCGATCAAATATTTAACCGACGATCTTGTTTAATTTTATTTATTAATATTAAAAATAATTATTATAATAATAATTATAATATTAATTATAATAATAATAATATTATTTATTATTTTATTTAATATATTAAATATTAAATTTTGATCGTTTTCAACAACATTGCCAGCATATTTTTATAATTATAATATATTACTTATCATATATTAACTAAATATAAAAAGTTAATTCCGAATATTCGTTATTTTAAACCTTGTTTATAATACTGACTATAAATTCCTAATTTATATTTCATTGAATCTACCATATACGGTTCTATTAAATTAGCAAATTGTTTAGCTGAACTTTTTTTAATATATATAGTTCAAGATAATTTATCTTTATGTAGATTACAATTTAATTTAAATTTATTATGTAATAAATTACATAATTTTTCTAATTCACTTAATTTAAAACAATTAGTTGCTAGTTTAAAACCTGAACCTAATTTACTTCCATCATCCATATATCATATAGCTAATGACATAGGATTTAAATAATATTTTAACAAATATATAGGTAGATGTTTTATATTTTCTTTGGTATAAAAAGATTCATGTAATCAATTTAAGCTACTAAATGTATACGTGTTAAATTTTATACCATAATATATTATATTATTTTTTCTAATACGTTTAAATATTTTAGGTTTTAAACTAGAACAATACCCTCGATTATAAAAAAATTTATATAATCACATTAAGTATTCTACATTTTGATTTGTTTGTTCTAAAATTAAACGAGTCCCAATACCTTTAGATCTTTTTTCTAAATGACCGTCACCAAGTAAACTTCCTATAATTACTTGTATTATATCTAAATTATGAGGACCTATTCGTTTATGTGAATGTATTTTACCTTCTATATGAAAAAAACGTTTATTTAATTTAATTAATAAAACAGACATATTTAATAGTTGAGAATATATACTAGATAAATTAAAAATTCATTTAGAGCAAAATATTTTACCCTCTCATCCTATAAACATAACAAAATAATTTCCGCCGGATACTAATAATAACATGAAAAAAGTGAATAAAGATAAATAAGAGAAAAATCTTTGATTGTGCTTAAAGAATCAAATTTAACCATGCAATTTATATTATTCTATAGATCTTCCTCTGTTCATTTTTTCTTTAATAGCTCGAATTAAAGATAATCCCTCAATTGTCAAATGTTGACCCTCATTCATTAGTTTTACAACCTTACACCAGTCTAAAAAATCTAGTTGTTTAACACCTAATATAGGATATTTATCAAAAAAAGGTAAAATTATATTGACAATATCTGAAAAATTAAAAATTTCTAAGACTATTGCGGATTTTTCAGAATATTTATATATGTTACCAGTGTTAAAATATTTATTTATAACTTGCATAAGAAATTTGTCTCGAATATGTTGTACTAATCTAAACTTTAATTGAACTCTGTATCCTATTTTATTTGTTCCTTTAAATATTTTTATAGAAAAATTACCTTCCCCTGAGGCGAAACCTGAAATTCAGTTAGGATCAGGTATATTTTCTATTTTTAAAATAGGCCTTTCAACTGGAGTAAAATTTTTAAATTCAGATCTTAATTTTTCAGAAAGACCTAAATTAATAGATGCTTTTAAATTGACAACTTGATGTAAACCTTCAATATTTAAATGAGTTTTATTATCTATAAGTTTTACAACTTGTTTAAATAATATAAAGTCTGAGGCTTTTTTAGTTAATAAAGGATATTTTTTCAAATGATTAACCAATATTAATAATTCTTTATTAGAACTAATAATATAATTATTTAATTTGTTTGATTTATAAATATCACCAATACCCCCAAAAAATTCTTTAACTTGTAATAATAATAATAAATCCCGTTCATGAAGACCGATTTGAAATTTACATTCAATTCTTCAACCTAGTTTACGTCTAAAATCTTTTACAATTAAAACAGTGAATGAACCCTCGGCATCAATAAGACCACTGACAAATCAAGGATTCAAATTAGAGCTATTAGAAATATTACAGAAAGATCTAAAATTAAATTGTTTAGATAACATTTATTGAAAAATTGACAGCGGAAACTGTCATTTAGAGTATACCTTAAAAATTTTAAAATTAAAATTTTAACTACCGTCTACTCGTTGCTCTTTTACAGTAATAATTTAGTTAAAGATTAAAAATAAAACTGATTTAGATCCGCGATATTCCATTTCATTTTCACTCATACTATAGCTTGTTACCTTACCCAGGTAATTAATCTGGCCATTACTATTTTTCAACTTTAATTTGGTACTATAGTCTTTAAGAGGTCCCCGGAGTTTGATAGTTAATCCCCACTAAACAAAGAGAGGATCTTCTGACATATAATCTATAGAAAAAATATGAATTAAAGAAGAAATATATAGAACAGGTATAAACATTGAACAATCCTAGTTAACCTTTCATTGATGTCTCCTCTGACTACTAGAGGAATAGACATTAATAGTAGTTTAGCTACTCAGGAGTTATTGACCTCTTGGCAAAGGCTATCCACTATGCGTAGTGTTTTTTCGATAAATATTTCCTCCCTACGATCTCGCATTCGTTCTAGGATCCGACTATACATTCGGACAGACATTTCAGCCTAACCCCGGTGACCCAGTCTGTAGCGACATTTATAACTGCCGACGGTCTTGAAGTATATTCTCATTAACCGTTAATTCACCAATTTGTATAAAAATAGAATTGTTTGATTATAATCTTGCTCAATTCCTAATAGCGATATTCTAAGTTAATCTTAGTATTACTTCTTATTACAATTAGCACTTATAAACGATTATAATAGCTTTGTAAGAGTTCGATCATAAAGCGAATACTTAAATCTCTTAATTCGATCGCGTATATTATTAAAAAAATTTTATTTTTTTTTTGAACGTTAAACTTTTATTTTTTTAATTTTTAAATTTTAAAATTTAAATTTTAAAATAGAAGCTAATTAGTAAAGCTTCTTGTTAAATAATTGCTTTAGTTTTTAAAAAGGTTGAAGGTTAGATCTAATATTTATATGGAAAAATGCCCTGCTGGTAATTTAATCGCCTTTGGATAAAATAACCTATTTTTTCGTTTCCGCAACATTCCTAAAACTCAGCTGCCCAGAAAATACTCTTACCCTTTTAATATAATGATTTTTAATTTCTAAAAATCCACCCTTTCCTGCTTGGTCTACTTTCGAAGTTAAAGGATTAGCAATAATATCCAAATATTTACTTAAAGTTTCTGGGTATAAACCAACAATATTAGCAGCTTCGCTTAAAGAATTTGCGAATATAAATGATTCATCCTCTTTTAAGATTACATACACACAACACACAAGTTTAGGTATTATTTTTTTAGTTATACTATCTATCACTCTTCCATCTAACAACCGTATAACTGTAGGATTCTTCTCAGCATTTAATAAGATTTCAAATTCTTCCTGAGTTAAATGTTTAACTTCTCCATTATAAGTTGATAATCTAAAATTATTCATTGTATTTGATAATTTTAAAATTAAGGCTTTTATTTTCTCTATTCTATGTCCCCCTTCGTAAATAACTTTACAAATTAATTTAAAATCGTAAAAGTCTTTAGCTTTTTTAGTTAATAATTCCTCATTTTCAAAGAAAGGTATTAAATAATTATTCAACACATTAATTTGTTGAATAGTAATTCTTACAGTACTTTTACTATTAATAGTTTTAGCTTTTAATGAAGTTATAGCTATAGTACAAGTGTTTTTTAGTTTATACAAAGAATATTTATCAAAACCTAGAGAAACCTCTAAGAATTCCTTTATTTTAAGCATTACAGGAAATTGTACTGCCGTATTTTCAATACTAAAAACAGGTGTTAAATTATCTCTTCTTAAGAAAAAGGAGGCATCTCCTTCAATGAATCCTAAAAGCCAATTTTTGGTTATTACAATTTTAGACTTTTCAGGTCTCTCAAAATGAATACGATTATTATTCATTTTATTTTTGAATTCTAATATTGTATCCTTTATGCTATCAGGATTTAAATTAGGATCTCTATTAAAATAAAAAAAAAAAGCTTCTTTAAAATCTAAATAATCAAGATACTTTGAAGTGTTTAAATTAAATTTATCGAAAATAGAGATTAGTATAGCAATCTCTTTTTGATTTGTAATAGTAAAAATACATTCGTCTATATATAGACGAACTCCCCCTATTCTTAATCGATCCTTAATAAATCTTAATACTTTTTCATCGTCTTTATGTAAAGTTATCTTAAACATGAATGCAAAACTTGAAATAGACAATTTATTTTTTTTAAGAAAACGATTTATGACAAAACACCCCTCTGCATCTGTAAAACCTACAAACCACTCTAAAAATTTAGAATCAATAGAACCTTTTTCATTTAACAGATCGTGATGGTTCAAACTGGTATATTTCATTATTTTAGTAGTTAGTGTAGACTTATTTTTGGAGTAACTGAAGAGCTCGGATATAACAAAAAGAGAACTTAACCTTTTAACAATAAAAATAAAATTTTTTGTAATAAATATCTTATACAGTTGGATTAAAACCAACACAGCTCCAATCTCTATCATAGGATAGAGAGCCAAAAAATAAACTGTTAATTGATCAAATAAAAACTCTCAACTAATTGACATTAATTCAGAATCAACCCAACTTCCTAAATAAATATATACAGGACTTCCACATATACCTACTTCATAAAAAGAAATAGTCGATAATATAGAGGCTAAAATTAGACTACTACATGTTATTATTTGTGCTCCCGTTACACCTATTTTTCTCCCCATAAATCCAGATACAAATGAACCTAATAAAGGTAAAAATAAAATTGAAAGATACATTATGATTTAATTGATATATTTCCTCTTAATTTATAGTAAGCTACTAATATACTTAAACCTATAACTGATTCCGCTCCTGCAATAGATATTATAAATATGCTGAAAGTTTGACCTATATTATCGTCAAATCCAAAAGAACTAGTTAAAACTAGTAATGTTACAGCAAGAAGCATAATTTCTATAGCAATAATCATTAAAATAATGTTTTTTCTATTTAAAATAAAACCTAAGATTCCTATTAAAAATAAAAATAAAGATAAATTCATTGTTTGTAAGTATTTTTAAAATTCCTTTGGGAACCTGTAATAAAGTGAAATTTAACTATAATTTTTTAGTTAAAATTTTTTTAAGTGGAGTTTAAGTTTTTATTTTAAATTAGATAATAAAAGTAAAAAGAGTAAGGAAGTAAAAGATTAATTTTATATATTAGATTTTATAAATATATAAAAAGATAAATTAAATATATAGCAATGAATAAAAATAATCACACGACATCAAAAAAATGTCAATAAACCTATATATTTATTTTGTATAATATAATAAAATGCATATGAGGTTTTACAATAGATACTAGTTTAGGCACAGATTCTGTTAAAATATATATTCAGAATTGGTCCTTGCTTTATTGTAATTTAGTAAAACAAAGTAAAGAACGAGTTTCAAATCTTAAAATAAATTATTTCAAATATTTAATTATATGTTCAGAAAAATAAAGTAATTTATGACAATAAATACCGAATATTGAAAAAATAAACATAAAATATTCAAAATGGATTACTGATTGAGCAAAATCAAATCGAGCATTAATTTGTTTTTGAATGATAATAAAATACCAGTTCAAACTGAAAAATTAAAATGAGTTAATTCAAACATATGTTTTAATTTTATAATATTTTACCTATATTTAAACCTAGGTTAGTAACTTATATAGGTTAGTACCTTATATTACTAAAGTTTTACAGTTTGTTTGTGTTGAAAAATTTAGAAAAGATTGATTTGATTTTACTTGACTTATTTTTCTAAATAGTAAAGGATTAATAATTGAAACAAAAGCAAAAATACCAATAGAAACCGAATAATATCTAAGTAAATATCTTATAAACCAGTTCCACCTCAAACATATATAGCAACGAATAAAAATAATCACACAACATCAACAAAATGTCAATAATAGATTCCAGCTTCATATCCTTGATGATGTGTATTAGTTAAATGATAATTAATAATTCTAAAAAAACCTACTGTAATAAATATTGTTCCTATAATTACATGTACAATTATGTTATCGTAACGACTCTTTATTCATTACTTCAGTAGCTTACGCTAATGTTCAGACTATATATTCAACATTTAATAATATTGTAGGGATTTCGTGGTAGGATTTTTGTAAATATAATACTCACCTACTAGTCGTTGAACCTTCATATATTTATATATATTTTATTTTTTTATTTTAATTTTTATTATATTCAATATATGCTTGGCTGCAAATTATCCTTAAAAACTATTAATAAATAATTTTAATTAAGGAACTCCTTGCAATTTACCCTATTTTCTATTAAATTTAATAAATTTTCGTAATAATAGTATTATACGATTTAGCTTAAATTAATAAGTAGAATATATATAATATAAAAATTATTTTACCCTAAAATAATTTTATAATTCTTATATTTTTCACCTGTTAATAAGCATTTTTTTATTTTTGATCTATCAATATGTAAAGCTTTACTACATTCAGTGACACTAGAAAAAACTGATTTTTTATTATAAATATCAATAGAAATAATTTTTAAACTTTCAGATACTAAATTATTAGTACCTCTTATAAATCTTACTCCATTTTTTACTTCGTATGGAGTAGGTAATAAAAAAAGATTATTTAATTTATTTTCAAAACTAAGTTCAAAAGCAGAAAAAGTGATAATTTTTTCATTTTTATTCAATTTTTCAAAAGTAGATAATCTAAAATTATTCCAACGATTTTTAATTTCGTTTATTATATATATTCCTTCTGGCAATAAATGATAGCCAAAATAATAAATATTAACCAAAATAGACCAATCATTAAAATCCTTTAATTTTTTACTTTGCAAAATATTAAATTTAGAAAAAAGAGGTACAATAATATTTTTTAAAACGTGAATTTTATTTATTTCAAAAACTACCATGGTACTAGAGTTTATTCTATTTTTACGTGGTGGTATTATATTTAAATTGGCTGAACTTAAATTTAAAAATTCTTTAATTCTCTTAAATAATTCTAATTCTTTAATATGATTTTCAAACTTTAATCTTGGTGCATTATTACCAATAGAAAAAGAACCATCTCCATCTATAAATCCTCCTAACCAATAAACAGTTAAAGGAAAATTAGTTTTTTCATTTGAGGCGGGAGCTAAGGAAGAAATTTTTATTTCATGAAAATATTTTATCATTTCTAATTTGCCTTTTGAAGAAAGATGTTTTTTATTTTTAATTAAATTAATAGCTTTTTCAAAAGTAAGATACTGATAATATTTTGAACTATTTAATTTTACAAATTTAAAAATAGGTAAAATAACATTTATTAATGAAGCTTGATCATTAACAAAATAATTACCTCTTGAACCTGATATAGAAATATGTCCGCAATTTAATTTTTCTTTAATAAATTGCAATAAATTTAAATCATCAATATGTAGACCAATTTGAAAAGTTAATGTTACATTATTATATTTATCATTAATAAAATTCCGTAAACTTATATTAAAGTTGCCTTCAGCATCCGTAAAACCTGATAATCATTCTAAAAATTCAGATTCTAAATAAAATGTTTTAATTTTTTTTCCAAAAGGTACAAATTGAATTAATAATTTATCTTTTTTAAAAATTTTTTTAGTGTCAGTAGAAATTGATTTTGAATTTAATATTATATCTATTTTTTTACTTAGATACTGAATTTTCTTAACTTTACAGAAATTAATAAATTTAGTAGGGACTATTAATGTTAATCCATGAAGACCAGTAGAACAAAAAAAAGCTGAACCGTATACACTATCAGCTATAGTTATAGAAGATTGAGCATATTCAAAAGCTTGTAAACCTGTGAAAATAAGAGCTAATATTATTGTTAATAATGTTCCTAATATAGCAGCACCTCTTTTTGAAGCTAATAAGCCATGATGAGCAAAAGTTATTGTTGCACCTGAAGACAACAGTAACAAAGTATTAAGTAAAGGTATTGCAAAAGGATTTAAAGGTTCTATACCTAATGGAGGTCATTGACCTCCTAATTCTATTGCAGGTGATAAACTTGAATGAAAAAAAGCTCAAAATATAGAAAAAAAAGCAAAAACTTCGCTAACAATAAAAAGAACAATTCCATAAACAAGTCCAACTACTACTTCTTTAGTATGGTCTCCTAATAATGTACCCTCTGTTATAATATCTCTAAGCCATAAGGACATACCTAAAGTTGTAATAATAAACCCTAAACTTAATATATATCCTCCTAAATAATATCCATGTATATAGGATACTGCACCAGTAGTCAAAGTTAAAAGAGAAAAACTCACTAAAATTGGTCAAGGAGAAGGAGTTACAAGATGAAAAGGAAAAAACTGAAATTGTTTTACACTAATAGTATTTTTCATTTATAGTTATTATTTTAATTTTATAAAAAGATACACCAAAGTAGAGAACTTTTTTCTATAACTATATTAAATGTTTGTTAATTAATATATAATTTTTAATATAATTATTAAAGTTCATATTATAAACATAAAAATGCTTATGTTTGGTTGCTTAAATGAATAAAAAATATAGTATATATTATTATATATATCCTTATATAAAAGAAAGAAGTTAATTATATTAAAATAAAGCTTTTTAATAAGTAAATAGATAAATTATCAAATTATTAAAAAATTAACATTACTCTTAATTTAATAGTCATTAAAGATAAAGAAAAGAGATTGAATTTAAGATTAAAATTTTTATTATAAATTTAAAAAAGGTTTATTTCAAAAAAACTCATAAAATAAATTAATAGTAAAGATAATAATCTTAAGTTATTTTAATATAAAATTGAAAAATTAAAAATAAAAAAAAAGATTTGTTTTACACACTATAAACCCAATTAAAAATTTTACTTTATTATTAATTTTATATCTTAAATATAAAAAAAATTATTTTTATTAAATATGTTTTATAAGAATCTTGTAAAAAAACCATATTCGATAAAAGTTTTTAATTTATCAACATTTTTTAATAGTGAAGGTTTATTATAATCTGGATTATAACTGTGTAATTTTCCTTCAACATTAAAAGTTTTACATTTACATAAATCATCTAAACTTACATCAAATATTATCATTGAATTTTTAAATAAAATAATTTGAGATTCATTTTTTAATTAAATTTGGATAAATCCTTTTTTTTTTTTCAATAATTATTGTTTCAAAGGAATTTGGATTGTTTTGATAAATATTTAATATGGCTTTATAGATAAAGTAACCATCAAAATCACCTAAATTATGGGTGAAAATAATTACATTATCTTCAATAATTAAAAAAAATCTTATTCATAAATCTAATATAGCATAATCTAAATTACTTACATATTTTTTATTTATTAAACTGTAAAATGATTTGAAATTATTCATTTTATCGATATATGAACATGTAATTAAAATTGGAGTTTTTGATCTCTTCAATTTATTTACACCATATTTAGACATAGTAACAGAATTGTTGAAACACATTTTCTAAATATCCAATGTTACTATTTTAAATTTATTAAAAAAAATTATTTTTATTTACTTTAGCTAAAGGTGCGAAATTGTTTTTATTGCAATTAGTTTAAGATCTTTTAAATTTTATATTATTTTTTAAATAATATGGAATCTTAATTTTTTAATTTGCGATATTACTCATATCTCAAACTTTAACAAAACACGTAAAATATTATTATCGAAATATAATTCATTTTCAAGGTCTTCGATTGATTGTTTACATTTATATAAAAATTTATTTAAAGTTAAATCTTTAGAAAAATATATATTATCATGTAAATTGAAAGCTTCTTCCAGTTAAATCTTCAGCTTTTGAGATAAATATCTTTTCATTATTAAACTCTATAAAATTTTTAGAGGTTAATAATGTTAAATAAATACCTATGTAAAGATCTGTCTTTGAAAGTAAGTTTTCATTTCACATAAAAACTTCAAGAGATTTACCACCTCCATAACTATCCTCAACAAATTATAAATATGATAAACTTTTTTTTTTTTTTTACAAAAAGTTTTTAAATCTACATTATCCGTGTTACTATATTTTTTTATTATCTTATAAAGTAGTAAATTACACATAGCTTTTGGATATAGTGAATTTACATCATAGTAATATAAGTTTTTAGAATAAGCTTTATAATAATCTGTATCTGTAGCACCCCATAATAACCTTTTCTGATGAAATTATCTTCATTATGATTTAATATTGGAATATCAACTTCAAGATAATTAATTCTAAAGATTTTCATAGCTAAACTACTAATACTTACAACTGATGTAATATCCACATTATGTAGCTTTATAAATTATTTTTGTGCTTTTACTAAACTGTTAAACAAGCACATTGAATCCTGTTTACTATATTTAATAAAACTTTTAAATAGATCATTATTTTTTAAAATATTTATGTTATTAAACTCTTGTTTATATTTAAAAAATTTTCCTTTAACTTTAAATAATTCACATATTTTGTCTAAAAAAATAGGGAAAATTCTGTAAGAATCTTTAAAAGATATTTCATAATTTTTTAATTTTAAAGTTATTAAAATAAATTTATTATTGTCATCTATGATTGTTTTTAATTGAGATGGTTTATAATATTTTGATAAAGCTTTAAATAAAAATATACCATCAAAACCACCTAAATTAAGAATGAAAATTGTTTTAAAATTTATATTACTAGTTTCTAAATAATTAAAAATTTCTTCTCATAAATTATTTATAGCTTTTTCAGGTTGTATTTCTAATAAATTATGATTTATTAAAAATATTTTAGATTCTATAGGAGTTGTTAAACTAATAAGACAAGGGGTTTGAAATCCTTTATCTTCTATAGTTTCTATATCTAAAGTAGCTAAATTTTGGGGGGTTTTAATCTTTACTTTTTTCAAAGGTTTAATATAATTTGATTTATGGTAGCTTCTTTTTAGAATAAATGGAGAAATATTATTTTTTATCATAAATAGTTCTCGCATCTGATGTTATTTTTATTTTTTATTCATTAGATTATCCATATTTCAAATTAATATTTCAAAACAAGGTATATTATCTAAATTAGATGGTGATAAACTATCACTTTCATAATAACTATTAATAATATCTTTCACTTTGTTTAAATATAAATAACTATCAAATGTTATATTATTATTTATTAGAACATTGTGGTGGAAAGAGAATGCTGATTATTCTATAATTGCTGTAATAAAAATTATTTTATGTAACCAAAATTAAAGAATATATCATTATTCTTTAAAGTGTTAAAAATTGGTTTTAAAACATCAAGGTTATCTAATAATTTATTATTATAAACTACGTATTTTAAATATCTCCCATTTTTACTATAATGTATTTCTGAAATAGTTATAGTTATGTATGAATCATCATATTTTATTAACATATTTTTAAATATTTTATAAATATATTTTATTGAAGAGTTAATATTAGATTCATAATAAAAAATTAAGGATAATATAATAATAATAATATAAATATTATATACGTTTTTTATATATAAATTAAGGTAATAATAAACTATGTACATTAAACATAGTGTTAATAATATAAATAGAATTTTTATAATAACTATCCATTTATTTTTTTTAGTAAATGATTTTTTAGCATCATAAGAGTAATTTCTACTATTAAATTTATTTTTTTATTAAAATATATAAAAAATGTCATTAATTGTGGTATTAAAGGTTCATGAAATAAAACATTTAATAAAGTAAACCGGATCCCATTAACGGAATGTTTATTGCTTATAAAGCTAATAACCCTGAGTATAATAATATAATAGAAAAAAGATATTATTCTAATATAATTATTACTACTAATATGTAAATTTTAAATAAAGGCTATTGCCACAATTAAAATAATTTTACTTAAAATCATAACTTTAAACCTTTTTTAATTAGAGTAAAATACTATACTCAAATTAAAAATTTAAATTAAAATATATAAATAAAAATTATTTAATTTAAAACATAAACTTTTGTTTTATTATTTTTATAATAATTAATGATTTATCATTAATTATTTAATATATGTTTAATTAAAAAAAAAAGAATATTTTAATATCTAAGTAAGATTTGAACTTATTTTCCCACCTCAATTAAAGATGTATTTTCCCATTAAACTATAGATAGTTAAATTGAGATTATAATAAAATATTAATTAATAAATTATAGATTATTATATTTTTTCCTATTCTTTTATATTTAAAAATATTAATAATTATTAAAAATTTTATTAATTTTAAAACTCTTTTATTTTTATAAGAAGAGAAAATAAATATTTTCTTCTTTTTTTATTCGTTTAAGCAACCAAACATAAGCATTTTTATGTTTATAATATGATCTTAAAAGTAGATCTCTACTTTGGCCTTATTTTATATAAAAAATATTTTTTTTAATTAAATGAAAAAAAAATTATTACATTTTTTGGTGAAAATAAAATTGTAAAATGATTTTATTCTAATTCACCTATTCTTCCTCTTGTAGCTTCTGGTGGTGTATATAAGATATATAAAAATCCACCCATTGCAAATTTTGTTACTTTTTCTAAATCTGAATGTAAAAAAATAATTCATTGAAGATATAATCTAAAATATACTGTATTAACAAAATGATTAATTAGAAAATTAGTTAATAAATTTTGAAAAGATGTTATGAAAGATTTCAATGAATTTAATACTGTAGCTGTTTTATTTAAAATGAAATATAAAGGTTTCGATTTTAAAACTTTAGCTGATTTAAAAAAGTTAATAATAAACGATGAAAAAGCATTAGCTGATTACTTAATAAATAATTTAATTACAAAAGCTAATGAATAGAATACCTAGAAATCTAATTAAATGAAATAATTTTTCATATTTATAACTAATTAAAGGAAGCTCTTCAGAAAGTAAAAATAAAAATTAATAAAAGAAAAAATAAAAATAGATAGTTTTAAACTATTTGGTTATAATTTACCTAATTCTTTTTTTTTTTAATCTATTGTTACTTCATGTATTAATCACAAATAAAATTAATATTGAAAAAATAACAACATATTTTGAGGGTAAGATTGAAACAATATGTTTAAATCAAGAATCAGGACCTATAGATAATGATGATGATATAATATATTTCTTTAAATATAGAATTATTAGAATGATTTATTACATCAATCATTTTCTAAAGTTGATTATAATATAAATTTATTAGATCAAACAGGTTTTATAGATTTATCTAAAAATAAAAAATATGTATCAGATATTATAGATAATATAAAAAATAGAAATAAAATCTTAAGATTTTTAAATAATATATCACATAATTTAAATGATTTTGGTGTTTTATTAAATAAAAATCATAAAATAGATGAATTAGAAGGTCTATATTATAAATATAATGATAATATTAATATTTTTGTATATGATCTAAATAATTATTTTTATAAATCTATAGTTTATAAAAAAGGTTATGAGTTTTTTAGGAGACAATAAAATAATGTGTTTTAAAATATTTAAAGATGTTACTATAAATGGTAAAAAAAAAACTATCATTTTATTTTAAATGTTCATTAGTTTTATTACCTTTATCTTTAGTTAAATTAATTAAATCTTTAAATATTGATATACCAAAGTTACCTTATCCATATAAATTTATTAATAAGGATAATTTGAATTATGAAGGTAATATACCTAGTTATTATTTTTATAATGAAATTATAAAGTATGAAGAATACTTAGAATTATCTAATAAATTTAATAATAAAATATGAAATTTAAAAAATGAAACTATTAAATATTTAAAAAATGATGTTAATGCTTTATATGAAATAATATCTAAATTTAGCAAAGAATTTTATGAATTAGAAAGTATTGATATAACTAAATCAGTATCTATTAGTAGTCTAGCTCTAAAAATATTTTTAGCTAATTATTATAATCAGAAAAAAAACACCAATTAAAATACCTAGATATAATCAATATAAAGATATCAGAAAGGGGTACTTTGGAGGTAGAGTTGAAGTATTTGGTTCATATGTAGAAAACGTTCATTGATATGATGTAAATTCATTATATCCTTATGTAATGTTAGAAGATATGCCAACAGGTGATATAATAAAATCAACTGATAATAATTTAGATAATTATTTTGGTTTATTTTATGTTACTGTGGAGGTACCAGATAATATTAAATTACCTCCATTACCTTTCAGATATAAGGGGTTAACTTATTATCCTGTTGGTAAATGAAGTGGATGATATACAAGTGAATTACTAAAATATGTTAGAGATAATTATAATATAAATGTATATGTTCACTATGGGTATAAATATGATAGAACACCTAATTTATTTAAAAATTATATTGAAAAATATTTTGATATAAAGAAAAAATCTGTAAATAATGAAGGTAGAAAATTAATATCCAAATTAATGTTAAATTCACTATATGGAAGATGAGGTTTAAAATATATTAGTTTTATAACTGAAATATTACCTAATAATAAAGCTAAAGAAATATCAATAGTATATCAAGTAGTTGAAAACTTTATGTTCGATAAAGAAAGAAAACTTGAATATATAAAATATAATATAGCTCCTAATGATGCTTTATATCATATTGATGAAGATTTTTATAGAAATATAAAAATGAAAGGTGAAAGAGATTCTGATTTTATTATTAGATCAGTAGGTATAGCTGCAATGGTAACAGCTAATGCTATGGTTTATATGGATAAATTTATTAACTCTCCTGATAATATTTGTTATTATACTGATACAGAAAGTGGATTTTTTAAATACCAATTAAAACCTAAATTTGTTGGAGATAACATAGGACAATTTAAATATTTAGGATTAGTAAAAAGAGCATATTTTATACCACCAAAACTTTACTGTCTAGTGATGGATGATGGTAGAACCATTATCAAATCAAAAGGATTACCTTCTAAAAATCTAACAGAAAAAGATTTTATAGATATGTTACATGGTGATTATAAGATTTTTAATCTAAAAAGATTTAAGAAAGATTTAAAGAATTTTAATATTTCACATATTCTTACAACTATAAAAATTAAACCTAACATACTAAAAAGAGAACCTATTTAAAATAAACTTAAAACCTTTTACTTTAATGAAGGAAAAATTCTATTTAATTACTTTATAAATTATTATTTTCATTGTTTATTGTGTTATATTTATTCTTCACTTGATTTTATTATTCAGAGGTAGTTAATCATTTTAGCTTTCTCATACACCTTCTGAATAAAATTATAACTAAGAAAGGTTAAAATAATTAATAGATAAGATATGTAATCTTTTTTTTTACTAAAAAAAAATTAATTTCTTTAGTAAAATTTTGGTTGTTTCATGGTTTAAATTTTTTTAATAAAAATAAGAGGACAAAAGAGAAAAATAAGATAATTACTAATCTAAAATATTAAAAATTATATGTTTTATAATCATTTATATAAATTAGTACCAATTTATATTTATATAAATTAGTATCAATTTTAGTATTTTTACATCTTCAGATATAAAAAAATAGACAGATTAAGTTTAATTATTTTAATATAATTAACTTCCTGGTTAAGAGGTATGTTTTTATTTATTATTTTCCTCTTTGATATATTATATCTTTAATATATTCAATATTCTTTAGTATTAACGGTTATTACAACTATTTTAGTAATAGTAAATATCAGTTCGATTCTGATAGGAATATTTTAGTAATAGAAATTAAAAATGTCAATATCTTTATATAATTATTACAAAATTTTATTTACTAAATATCACATCGATTTAAGTAAAATTATCATTGTTTGAGAGATTGGTAAATTTTAACTATTATATCTCATTGATTGTAAGATTTTTATTGAAGATAAATCTTATGTTAATCTTTTCTTCATTTAATCTTAAAAAAAAAATGAATAAACAAATTAATTATAATTTAATAGATAAATGATATAATTATTATTTTAAACTTAATACTACTTTAATTAGTGAAGAAAATATTAAGGAAGCTTTTAATTATTTTATGAAAGAAAAAATTAACATTTTTCCAAAGGATTTTTATTATTATTGTTCAATTTAAAGTGAAGACTATTAATAATTTATATAAATCTATTTAACATGTGCA
>Ga0209526_10000843_pt1 | contig 20157 bp, 32 predicted proteins | sample JacPinW_OM2H0_M1_FD_188566 | JGI IMG/M metagenome (GOLD analysis project Ga0209526, IMG submission 188566) | Forest soil microbial communities from Algoma, Ontario, Canada - Jack Pine, Ontario site 1_JW_OM2H0_M1 (SPAdes) (version 2) | ecosystem: Environmental > Terrestrial > Soil > Boreal... | reverse complement strand
ACCTTCGTGAAGATCTCGTTGGTATTGCTGCAAGTCCTCTTCGAGACTTAAGACAAGGTCGATAATACCAACCGAGCCTTGTGCCCTAAAAACGAGTTCCTGCTTCTCAGCTTCCATAAGCTTTTTGTTCTCCCTCAAGCGAACGTCACGGAGCCATTCACTGAATAGGGAGCCTTCCGGTGTCCTGAGCCACTGGAGAACCTGATGGGAGCTGTTGAGGAGACGCTCCTTGACTGACAGACTGCGATGCTCCGTTTGTTGGTTGACCATTAGGCTGTTGACCTCCTTGAGTTTGTTGAGCTTGTTGCTGAGCCTTTTGCTGAGCCTCCATCTGTGATTGAAGTGCCTTAATAGGATCAGGGACAAGACGCCCAACCTCTTCATGGCCAAAGTTCTTGAGTATTTTCTTGTGAAGTAGCCCAGCGGCTATCATAACCTCAAGGAAATACTGCTTCGCTGCCGGAGGCACGTTAGGCTGATTCACAGCAGTAAGTAGCTGAGCTATCATCTGATAATGTCTATCCATCAACTGAACAAGCATTATGTCGCTCTGTTTCTCGACTTCACGATTCACCGACGCAGTCGAGGAGTAACAAGGCAAACCGATTTGGCGAGTTACAATCTTGTCAAGAGCTTCTTTGATGAGAGGAGCTTTCTTACCAAAGAGAGCAAGACGCGATTCGTGGAACTTACTATCTCGGCCAAAAACACCGTACTGACGTGAGACAAGGCGCATCAGTCGGACATGAGCGTCCCTCATATCGGAGACGCTGAGGTCTTTACGAGAGTTGCCCTCCTGCAAGACGGAAAGTGTACCCATAGCAGAGTAAATACCACGCTTCCCACTTTGAGTTCCAGCACCAAAACCCTGTTGTGGGGGTGAAACACCCGAACGTCGCTCGGCAAGATCAAGTATAATACGAATCTCGTCAAGATTGACTGTACTAAGGTCTCCATGAGCCATAGGCTCGATTTCATCCTTCTCAGCAGGAAGCATTGCAGATGGATAAATCTGATACCCTTGATGTAGTTTAGAATCAGGCGACACTCGCCAGACACGAGTGTTTGCGACAGTCTGATTGTCACGGTAGCCGTTGTAAGTTTCAGAAGCTCCTTCCTGAAAAGGCCACAAAGCTTCGGCAAAGCCCATTCCATGATACATATCTTTACGATGAAGCAAACGCGCTCCGACAAACCACTCAGGCTCGAAGTTGTCCCACATTACACGAAGCAATGAGTCGCTTAGAGGGTGATAGGTTGCAATCATACGAGGCGCAAAGGCCTCGTCGCCGTAGCGCCACTGTACATAACACTCCCAAACATCATATTCACGATATCCAAACGACGCATCAGTACGAGCACCTAAAGTAGCTTCTTGCTCAGTAGCGACTACGTCAGGTGAGGTCCTGTCAGGGGTCTCGATGACCTTCTTGACTGCATCCTTGTTGTAAATACCAGAAAATCCGCGCTCTTCAAGCTCATAAGCGAGCGTCAACCTTTTATGACACTTAATTTGAGCATCTTTTATAGTCTTGGCTTGAGGAGTAATATAGAAGGAATCAAATGGGAGCTTCTCAGGCCTCGGACCTTCATAAACAGTACGCTCAAGAAAGTCTCTAGCCGAACCTGTACCATCCCCTCCAGGAACAAGGAAGTGACGTGTTTTCTTCTCCCACGGAGACTTAAATGTCACAGTACCATAGTCGATACACTCACCCATTCCCTCGTTGTAGACTCGATATAGATCAAGCTCTTCTGGGTCGATACCAACATACTGCATAAAGTCAGAATAAGCCTCTTTAAGCTCGTCCGACTCAGCACCAAACTCACCGAGGATTAACGCTGTGACTAACGGCGCTGTCTTAAAAACAGCAGCCATTAGCTGAGCTTTCATTGTATCACTATGAATTGCAATAATCGGTATAACGAGGTTAGAAGCATTTCGGAATGGAAATTGACGTGTTTCTTCACGTGGCTTGGCTTCGTGAGCGGCTTGCCACTTTATCACCTTATCTTCATAGAGTTCTCTCATACCATTCTTAAGCTCGGTGATACGGTCCTTGAGCCACCTCTTCAAGGCGAGTTCTTTTTCAGCTGAAAGCTTCGCGGGAATAAGTTCTTCGGCCATTTTTATGTCAAAAACTACTTTTTCTTACAAGAATTGATAAAATCTGCCAAACTAGACGTGATGTTTACTAATGCTACAGAGGCAGCTTTTTCATCAGCAATCTGCAAACCCAACTCGTTGATCGCTGTCGTGAAGATAGCCGCAACTCGAGGCGCCGCAGCAGCAAGACGTTGAGTTCCACTACCAGGTGTCGTGATTATGGATTCGACATTAACAATCTCCGTAATTGCAAGTTTGATATCGGTCGCGACTGTTGTTAGGAGTTGACTTCCTGGAAAAAGAGTAGGAAAAAGTGACGCGAAAGGAGCAATTTTACTTATAATTAACACACCTTCATTGAATATGCTGCTAATAATACTCAGAAACTTCTTCATTTCGTTGACTCCTCTTGAGGAACAGGCGTTATTTGAAGATATTTAGCTAGGGACACAACACCACTAATAACGAAAGTAATACCCATTAAATGCAGAATGTTGAGATCATGGCCCTTATCAAGGATTTGAGCACCAAAACCAGCCGAAATAGAGCTTGCTCCACCACTTATAAGAGCCCCAACACAGCCTCGAATCCATCCAGACCAGTCGAGTTTGCTTGCAGTTGTGAATAAAGTCATTTTTTCTTTCTCTCAGGCTTTAAGCCAGTTGAAGCTATACAAACAGCCCAGGGATTTACACGCTTCTGTCGTTTCGAGTTCTTTGCCTTGACCGAAGCAACGCAGTCTATGAGTTTCTTAGGCATTTAATCAGTTTTCCTCTTAGGCAAACCGAGGAGTTGTCTACCAAGCGACGCAACCCGCTCTTCCAACCGAGTAACACGTCGATCCTGAGCTAAGACGTAGCCAAATATCCCTGAGACGAAGGTAAGGACTAAGCCCATCAAGGCTATACTCCAAACAGGCACGTTTTATAGCTCCTTAACCTACTCGTAAAAGCGACTAGCTTGATCCGCTATCTGAGAAACAGTCTTTAGATCATTTCTCAGCTTTACTAAATCACTCCGCCTCTGTGCCTCTGTCATATTGACTGTTTCCTCAGCTTGATCAACATAAGCTTTCATAAGTTCAAAGAGAACAAAAGGCTTCAAAAAATCGGCTAAGTCACGATAATCAAGCTGAAGGTGAAGCCTCTCTCGACAATTCGAGCAAAGGCCAACCTGAAAGAGTTTTGTAAGAACCGCGGCTGAAAGACGTTTCTCTGCTGTCTCTTCATTACGTATTCTCTCGTTCATGAACTGGCCCCAACATCTTAGTGTACCTCAACAGAGTAAGGAGTATTAACTCGTCTCGCACCAATCTGATTCTGAGAAAGCATCTTAGTAAACTGGGCGTAGCTTTGAGGCATTTTGATGAGCTGGGGGATATAGGCTAAAGCGTCGAGAATGTCGACGTATTTTCCCTTTGGGAACGTTGTATACTCACCGAGAAAATCTTGGAATTTCTTTTGGGTGTGAAATCGACAGGACTCAAAGATTGGGGCTAACCCATTACGAATACGCCACTCTTTCTTACGAGTAAGCTCGCCATCTGGTCCCTCTACCTCACCACGAAGCTCAATAATACGCAATGAGCGCCCACGAAGGGCGCTCATTTGCTGGATGTGATGCCCAATATACTTCTGGGCCGCAATAGTCTCGAGACCGAACTTGGTAAGATGCCATTTATCTGCAATATCGAATATCTTAGCGTAAAACTCGTCGTATCCGCAAGCGGCTGCCCAGCAGTCAAGTAAGTAATACTCGCCAGCCTCCGACAAACCGACGACATCAATGGCATGTCTACATCGACCCAGGCCGGTGTTTCCAGAGTGATTCGGGTCGACTGACATTCCAATACGTAGATGTCCGATTGGAAGGTCTTTTTTGACAAGCCCATCGACGACTTCATGGCGTATCATCATCCTCCATTGATTTTTTTCAGAGGGATCTTCAATGGTGAAGTAATTAAGCCACTCAGGTTTGAAGTCAGCATTCTCAGGTGCGGCGGGATTATTCAGAAAATGACAAGAAAAGCTATAATTACCAAAACGATCCTTCAACTGCATCAATTTATCGAAGTTGAATTCCTCAGGAAAAATAGGAGTATCCGCAGGATGCTGAGGACAGCAACCCCCGAGAGCGCTATGAGACTCCACTCTGAACCAAGGCTCTTTTTCTCTGATATGAGAATTGAGGTCGTTATAAGACCAACGATTTCCAACAACAAACTCATCGTTTTCGTATGTAGCGCTTTCTGGATTCTCGAATACACCTGGGAGAATTTGGTGATATTCAATGGTTTTGTCCATTATCGAGATGGATTCAATGGCCTTACGACCGACGAGATCGTCTTGTACTATCATCCCATCATAATGACGGCTTTGTAAGGCCCCTCCGACTCCGATAAAATCGAATGTCCCTTCTCCATGAGGGTCTGCATCTTTGCTGCGCTTATGTTGAAGGGAGTAAGCGGACCATACACAAGAAGAGTCGGGTAAAATCTCGGGGAAAATGGCACGAAAGAGTGCTCCTGATTCATAGTGGCGTGAAATACGAGAACCAAGTTTAGCGGCATTCGCAATATTTTCGCAGACAAGGAGGTTCCTCGAATCGCGTCGATGAACTCGCTTCATAAAGGCGATAAATTCATCAGAATAACCCAAAACCGTGAAATAATCCTCGTCTTGTTGAGTGAAGGGCAAAGCCCTCCACATCGGGAAGCCTTCTGAACAGATTGTAGATTTGAAATGGTCGCGGGGAAGCTCATAGACATCTTTGAGATGGTCTCTCTCAAGAGAGAGACACCACGCCATATGAAGCGAATCGGTAAGACGACGACGCTTTAGCGTCTTTTTAATGAAATAATAGAGCGAACCGAGCGAGTTAATTCGCATTTTCGCGAATTTAACGTCGCGACTGTCGGTCGTGGCTATCGGAAGTGGTTGGAAGCGTTGCAAAAGGTCGTATCAGGGGGCTGTTACGACGCTGAGTTGGTCTCCTTATCGACCCTCAACAAGTTCGACTAAATTTAAGTCTCTATTAACAATAACCTCACGTAAGACAAAGACTTGAGTTTGGTTCTTCTTAGTAGAAGACTTTTTCTTGACAACAACGTGCATATCACCAGCCTCACGGAGCTTAGCACAGTTTAGCGAAGCGATGAGTTCCTCTACTGTCATAGCAAAGCTCTATGAACCTTTCCAGAGCCTCGATTTACTTTGCCAGGTCGGTGTGCAAGCCTCCCTGCCGGAGGCCTCGACGGAGTTGTATTAAAGCCTGACTTATTATTTGTCGCATTACGTCGAGTAACGAAGTTAGGTAGTCTGTTCGAGGCGAACCGCAAAGGGTCGACAGGCTTATCAACCTCAGGATGAGGATGGCGCTTGATTTTAGGGAGAATCTTGCCTCCCTTCATCTTGGGAGGCGCGCCTGACGGCGATGAGAATGAACGAGCCATTTTTACCTCACTTTTGCCGAGCTACTACTGTACCTTTGTGAGTCTTAGGCATTGTCTGATACACCGCGTACCAGTCAAGCGCTATCTGAGTCTGCGCGTCAGTCAACTTCATTTTCCCTGAGCACACTTGCGCATGTAAGAAATTCTCGACTGAATCTTTTTCGTGCGCTCCCGGTCTTGGCTCATAGGGCTGAGGCCATAGATTACCTAACTCGTCGGAGCCGCCAAGTTCGAGCGAGATGAGGTGATCCACTTCGCAGCATTTACCCGGAGCCTTCGTCGCACCGTACCATTGATAAACTTGATTCTTCTCTACCTCGGTAGTGTGACGATACTGTTTTGTCGAGCCTCCATGACATACATCTTGGGTGCTAGAGGTACGAATCTGTCCTGGCGTAACGGTTTTGTCAGGCAACGCGGCTGGGCCATCGTAGGCGTAGTGAGCTTTGACTGAGGCTACTTGTGCTGATTGAAGGAAAGAAGCTGAAAGCAAAAGTGCTACTAGCCATGCTGATAAGGCTAAGCCTTTAGTTGACATTCTTAGCGTCCTTTTTGCTTTGTCCGAGGTTAAGGGCTTTGGCTATGTCGTTGGACTCGATGACGTGTTGGTTGAGGACTTCGTCAGGGAGCTTGGGAGCTTCGTGTTCACCCTCTTTACGCTGTGCCTGTTTAGACAGGACGCGATCAGGGTCTCTGTCAAGGATCTCAGAGGCCGCGGCTAGAGCCGTCTTCAAATCACGTCTTTGTGTCACAGCATCCACCAAACAACGCATCGCTGCGGGGACAGCGGCGCGAAACTGCTGATGTAATACGTCAATCTTGCCGGCTAAAGCCTCATCCATCGCGCTGAGGTGACCGTTGAGATACGCTGCTTCTTCGTCAAGATAATCCTGAGTAGTGCAGATTTGACGTATCGCCTGGGTCGTCATGCCGAGGAGGTCGGCGATTTTGACCTCACTGATCCCTGCGACGCGCCAACGAATAATCTGCGGTATTTTGATGTTTTTGGTCGCAGTTGCCATTGGGCCTCAGTTAGACGCTGAGCTAGGCACGGCTTTGGCCTTCTGCTTCGCAGCCTTGATCGCGTTCGCAACTTCGTCCTTCGAATGCGAATCGCAGGCCGGATACTCTACAGAAGCCCAATCTAGACGATGTGAACCAAGCGAGCAAACGACGCAACGCTTCTCAGCTAACGTGCTCGAACTCGATGCCATGATACACCCCACCTGGGAACTTAAACATTTTACCTCAGAGCCAAATTTTTGTCAAGTCGAATAAATCCTTTATTTTGATCAACTTACAAAAAACTTATCAACTAGGCTTTCGGCCATTTTGTCAAGGAGGTCCCTAGCTGTGAAACAACTGTTACAACTTGTAACAAAGGCCCACTAAAATACCGGAAATTTTTCAGCGAAGGTATATCTACACCTATCTCTCTTTCAATTTTTGACCCCCGGCCTTCGGTTTTTCTTCGCTTCCTGACGTGCTCTGTAATGCGAACACTACGTTTGTAAGGTGTGACGCAAACCAAACGATACACACTTTATCTAGCGCAGACTACGTCGTGTGTAAGACACACGCGCTGTGATATCAGCTTGTATTAGTATTAGTATAGACAAGCATACCACGTCTGTATAACTAGGTGTAACCTAGTGTGGTGAATGTGCTAGATGCTTTACGTCATAATGGGAGGATTATATCATGCCACTACACAGACTACAGCCAGCGATAAACGACAAGCTGTTTAATGAATTACATCAGCTTGTCGCATATTGCAACACACATCAAGACAAATGGCCACATCTAGCAAACAAGGGAAGATATACAATTAATTCTCTTGTCAATGCCGCGATTGATGACCTGCTAGAAACATATATCCCAGAAATGCGCGAGTAATCCTCGCGCTATGCGCTAGAATTAAAACCCGGAGGATAGTTATGTCAAAAGTAGCGAATAACAACGGTGATCTTGTCGAGCAAGAGCCTATCATTCTCGACGCTTCGCTGTTCTATAACTTCGTTATGGAACACAGTGAATATTTCGAGGTTGATTCACACTCAATGCAATGGTGCGTTGAATGGATTCTCGAACGTGGCAAAGCCGAGATACGAAGGCAAATCAAGACTGCCACAAAACAGAAGGAAAACAAGGTCTTTGGCGATCTTGCTCGAGCGACAGCAGCGAAATACAAGATGACCTTCGAAGAAGCACAAATTGCAATCCGCCAATTCGTCGAAGAGCACAAGATGCAGAACAAATAGCTTCACAAGTGAAGCTAAACGATGTTGTCACAGTGCAAGCTCAGTATAACACTGAGAGCAGCGCGGCCTCGACCGTGTGAATGCACTACGCGATGTTGGAACTCAGCATCGCGTTAATGGTATGAGTCTTGATTGAGCAACATTAGTAGATGTTGTGCACCCGGCTTGTGTAGCTGAGGTTCAGAAACGTAGTGCATAAAAAATATATATATTGCACAATGACACTGACGTTGAGTGTCCACTACTGCACAACATCCACTTTTGTTGCCTGCTTAGCCTTCGGCTGCATAGCTGAGGCTAATACTACTCAGCAAGTAGATAACGCGGTCTTCGACCGTTGTTATAGAGTAGATAACGCGGAGGTGTTTTGCTGCGCCGAAGGCGCTATCATGACACACTTGCAGTAGGCCATCAAAAAAGCTAAACACTTGCGCGTTGTCTACTTCGTAGCCACGATCACGTCACATAGTGAGAAGGTCGTCCGATAATCGACAATAAAGTGATGTCCCGAAAGTTGAGTTTGAGAGACATCGTAGGTGTCCATTATGTGACGCGGTCGTGGCTATGACAAGGAGGTCACGATAATGGAGAATAAATTCGCATTGCTCTACGATGACGATGATGTCAGACTCGAAAAACTCACACTAATGATTCAGTCTGATGTTGAGACATTCGTGGCAGCGATGAAAAGTATAGCTCAGTTGTATCAAGAATGTGGTATCGGAGATACTGAAACTGATGAAGCTATTACTCAGTTCATATATGAGAAACTTCATGAATAACAACACACAAAACAGCAAAACCGCTCGGCTTTCAGCAGCTAGACGAATTGTTGCAGCCGAGCTTCGTTCCTACGACTTACTGTCAAAGAAAGCAAAGATCAAATACGAACGTCACGTCACCGAGGCTATCAACGCCAACGTCTACGGTCCCAATCATGGCTATGTATGTGGACACACCGATACATCGGGTCAGCAGATATCGCTATGCTCACCCTGTGACAAATGCTGTAGGACACAGCAAGATTGCGTTGAGTATCAAGTACAGTTAGAAGCGAAGCTTCGTGATCTCCTATCAAAACTCAAATAAGGCTGAGGCGAGGGAGTTTTCGCCTTAGATTCGCCCCCACTGTAACTCGTTGTAAACAAAGGCTTTACGACTTGACAACGCAAGGCAAGCATGTTATGCTATTCCATTGCATCGCTCAGTACAATATCTCAAGGGAGACAAGCATGTCAATTAGTCGAGATATGATAGGCATCAAAGGCGATGAGTGTCAGTGTGGTCGTCGGTGGACCATACGTCATTGCATCGCATGTGGGTCGACACGTCTCTACACACGACAGAACCGACATCATACGATGTTGGATGGAACAGTCAAATTTGTTGAGAAAGAGACTCGCTGTCAGTCATGTGGTCAACTCTTTATCGAAGAGGAGCGTCAATGGTGCGAAGCTCCTCCTGTAGGACAAACGCTTGCAAAGCTTCGTGTTCAGCGCCTCGCTGAGGCTGTTCAGAGTGGAGAGTACCTACGTCCTCAAGACGTGAAGGCTGCCGAAGTGATCGAAAAACTTATCGGGAAGAGTCAACAGAAATCCGTCGAAGTCCTCGAGCAAGGAGTCGATCCCGAAGTAATTAAACTTGCCGACGAGTCGTCAGTCGACAGCAAAGTAGTCAAGCCTATTGACCTAGACAAAGAAGATTTCAGCATTGCTGATAGAGCGCTTCGTCTCGAGTGGGCTCATATGAAGCTTGCTGGTCAAGCGCCTACGGCGACGGCTGATGAGTATGTAGAGCGTCGGTTGAAGGGAGAGTTATTTCAATGACATTCGTTTTCATGTATTTTCTCACACTGTTTCTCATGGTCGTTATTGGAACTTTGTTGGAGGATTAAAAAGAGAGGATTAAATGACACAACTAAACGACAAAGAACAATACTTCTGCCAGTCGTGTCTCGCTGTCGTTTCGCTGAACACTACTGGTCGATGTGAAACATGCAACGCTGACAACGTCGTTCCGATGGCGGCTATTCAGGCTATCGCTGATGCACTAAAGCCTCACATGGCTGAACCAAAGTCGCGTCCAACAACACCACGTCTTAGTATCGACCAACTTTTGCATACACGAATTTGGTATTATCTACGATGTAGTTATTTTGAGACTGTTGTGTCCTATACCAAAGCTTCAAATCTTCAAGAGGCTATTCAATATGCGATGTCCCCAGTAGCTGAGTGGTATGTCGTGAGGGAAGAACACGAGAAACTCATTGTCGAGAATACTCTTGAAACCAGGCTGCTGAATCATGCAGAGTTCAATCTTTGGTGCAATAAAAATTTACAGTTAAACCTCGACGAATCAACAAGTTACAACAGTGCGCCACTTGACAGCGCAACGACTTCGTAGTATGCTTTACATGGCTTTGCAGTACAACGACACTATTGTTGCTTCGTAACTGTTACAATTTGTAATAGTAGTGTCACAAGGCCCCATAGTTTCATCAGTTAAACAAACGTCAAAACAAAGGAGACTCACACAATGAAAGAACTAAAAAAGACGAAGGTCTACGGTGTCGACATCGACGCTAATGGAAATAAAATGACAAAAAAGAGCGGCGAAATCGACACCTATATCACAAGCGAGAAAGCTTTCAACGACGAGTTGAAACGCTGCACCGAGGCAAAACTTCCACTTCCAGAAGCTCTTGCAATCGGCACGTTTGGCTTCAAATACGCCGAGACTGTTGATGAAGCAATTCAACTCTCTGGCGGCACTGGGGTAGGTGAATACGAAAATGTCGCCGTTTTTCTTGATGTTTTCAACTACGGAGCTTCACTCCGGCAAGAGAATGAGGCCACATTTCTACTCAAAAGTGACAACTACGTTCAGTCTGAGGGGGTTGTCGACGTCAGCTACGCTGTCGCTGAAAAGGTCGAACGAGCCAAGATGACTCCAGAGGAGAAGGCGGCGAAGATGATTGGTATCTCGCCCGAAGCTCTGCGAGCAGCGCTTGCTCTCATCAAGGGACAGGCGGCTACTGCGTAGCTTCGCTACAAGTGATAGAACGAGGCTCGAGTTGAGAGCCTCGTTTACGACACAGTGGGCTAGACCGTCGAGGTAACATCGACTCGCCCAGAGCGGCTAGTGAGTGGGTAGGCTGATAACTCAACGCTGTGTCGTAGACAAGACTCTCAACGACTTCGTCTCATAAGAGACAACGAAGTTGCTTAGTCTCTGACACTCCGGGGGAGACTAAGACAACGCTTTGCGTCAGCGACCCCTATCCCAGTCGTTGCGACGTAGAGCTGAAGCTGCAATCCGCAGCTCGACGAGGCTTCGTCTACGTAGTAAGTAGAGTGAATAGATTTCACGGCGAAGCCTTCGTCGAATAGCTTTGCTATTCAATGCAATCCTACAAAATATTCATTCTCGCTGGCAATCGCAATGAAGCACTTCGTTATATAAACGAAGCGAAAATCTCAAGAAGTGAGTGTTTCTTTATAGACTCGCAAAACGTACCAGTCGGATTTCATGATATTTGGGTTTTATGTTGTGGCTCATGGCAACAACGACAAGACCTATCGATGCTTATGTCATATCTCAATGCCTCGAATGCGAGATTGACCGAGTATCACAACGGATGGTACTATACAATACCTCTACAACCAGTTTATCGTTGGAGTACACAACAAAATCCTTACTCTTGGTCAGGAGGCCAACAAACAAACATGGCTATAAAATGCCGAATCTGGTGGGATTCAGCTCTTAACTCCTACGTCTTATCAGGAGCCTATAATAGCAGACTCGTCGAAGGTCTTAAAGCAACAATCCCTAGTGGCTCAAGGGACCACGACCCAGCTACGAAGTTTTGGTATTTTCAGGAGCAATACGGCGAATTTGTGAGGCAGATGGCTGAGGCAGCCTTTGGCGTCGGCTCAGTATCATTTACGTCACGTAATGTAACTCAGCAAGCCGGCTCACAGCAAGGACAGCAAGCTTATCAAGCCGGCTCACGACCCACGACACCAGCTTCGCTCAATGGTAGTGGTACTACTGAAGATGCTATTATCGCCTTCATGAACCTCGTCCCTTACGAAGCTGCAAAGCGATGCTACTTGGGCGCGTCTGCGACACTACACCCAGACAAGCCAACTGGTGATCCTCAGAAGATGTCGAAGCTGAATCAGTTGTGGGAGAGAATTGAGAAGGAGTTTTACAAACGCTAGTTAGACAAGGAGACACAGTGTCAGACCTAACAAAACCCTCACCACCCTCAGAGGCAAGCTTTGCTTTGTCGAAAGGCAAGCTTACCTCTAAGTCGTCAGGCTTCAAACAGCGTCTCAATGCTGTGAAGTCGCAGTCTGAGTCCACTGATCCGAACACAATGCCTAATCGTATCTGCTTGATGCTCGATTGCTCAGGCTCTATGGACACATATGAAGGTGCTTATGTTGACAAAACCTCAAAACGACGTATCGATCTACTCAAAGACTCAGTCCAAAACTTCGTTTCTCGCTGTTCGTTCACCGACACCTCTGTCGCTATTGCGACGTTTCCAGGTCGAAGCGATAAAGCTTTACCTCTAACCTCGTCCTCGGCCATGATTCACGGCTACATAATGGGCCTCAAGCCGTCAGGCAATACGCCTCTACACGACTGTGTCGTTAGATCGCTTACTGACATAGCAATGACGAGAGGCGTTATTGTCAGTGACGGGGGAGCTACGGATTGGCCCGAAGATGACACATATGTAGATGCATCTCCTGATGCAGTCCTTGCACTTTACAAAACTGAACAAATACCTCTCGACTGCGTCCACATCTCGTCTGGTACAGACGGCGAAACCCTCCTCCGACGTATTGCTGCTGAGACTGGAGGTCTGTTCCTCAAGTTTAGTGATGTCAACGCTTTCTCGAAAGCTTTTGGCTATTTGAGCCCTGGCTATAGAGCGATGCTGACTAATGGCTCTATATCAGCGAGGGAGCTAGGAGCAAAGGAGATAAACAAATGAGACTCCACGACGTCATAACTCCTAAGGATCTCAGCAACATCTTTCACAAAGAGCTTTGTGAGATCCACCAACTCGGTCAACGAGACGATCTTATTAGAAAATGGATAAAAAGTCTAGCTGATTGTATCTCAAGAGACTATTTCAAGGTGTGCATCAATGCTGTTCCTGACGAGCTTATTGCTACTCAAATGTGGCGTATGCTTTGTCTCATTGACAGGTTCTTAGAGGAGAAATATGCTTCCAACTCAACAACAAGCTGATACAGCCAAAACTGACGAGCAGCTTCGCGTCTCCGCGACCCTAGCTCTAAAGATAGCTTCGCTTGGCTTAACAGCTAAGTTCGTTGAGCCTATCTCAGTTGGTCCTATCGTATCAACCTACAGGTTCCTTCCACAAGGAACCACGAGAGTATCCCACCTCGAGGCGATAGCTCAAGACTTCGCTTTGGCTCTTGGTGTTGAGGATGTAATGGTCAAGCGAATGCCTGGTGAGGTCGCTGTTGGTATTTTTGTACCTAATCAAGAGCGCAAGTACGTTCAGTGGCGTGATATCGTCGGGGATTACAAACACGCTATTGGAGAGGGTTTACAGATACCACTACTACTCGGCGTCGATCATCTTGGTAAGGTTATGCGCGAAGACCTCACGCTATTCCCTCACCTACTTATCGCCGGCTCTACTGGAGGAGGAAAGAGCACATTACTTAACTCACTCATCGCGACAATAATGTATAACTGTCACGCTGACGAGATTCAGTTTGTCTTAATAGATCTCAAACAAGTTGAGTTTAACCATTTCATCGGTGCGAAGCACCTACTCTTCGAGCCAGCCTACAGTGTCTACCAAGCACTCGAGAGAATGCAGTGGCTCATCGATGAGATGGAAAGGAGGCTTCGTGTCTTTGCCAAATTCGGACACCGTAACATCCTTGAATACAACTCCGTCCCGAACTCTAAAATCCCTTACATTGTCGTTGTCTTTGACGAGCTCGCATCTCTGCTTCTCGACTCAAGGAAAGAAGGGTCGCTGGACGAGCCACAACGCGGTCCTAGTCTTGGCAAGATTGCGCAAGGAAAGCTTTCGCAACTCGCTGAAAAGGCTCGGGCTACTGGGATTCATGTCATCGCGGCAACTCAACGGAGCAGCGTTAAGGTTGTCGAGGGAAATATCAAAGCGAACTTTCCTGCTCGGCTTACCTTCCGTTTGCCTAGTCAGGCAGATTCAAGTACCATTTTGGGTTGTTCAGGAGCCGAGCATCTCCTCTCCCGTGGAGATATGCTTTTCATCAACCCGAATAAACCAGGTATTGCTCGAATACATGCGCCGTTGGCTTCTATTGGAGATATCAAGGCATGTGTCGAGTTTGCGTCGAGACGCTAAAGCGTCAAAGGAGAAACAATGAAGGCTACTGTTGTCGAGATTCAATCCAAGTCCTATCGTATTATGACCTCACCCAGACCATATCGCCTCATCGCGTTGCAATTCGACCTCGGTTTAGCTCGTGGTGGAACTGAGATTGTTCGTTTACCCGAAGACTGCCTCGGCGTAACGGGCCTCGAGCTAGACGACGAAGTCGAGGTTAGCTTCACTATTAACGAACCTGACTTTACTCTCGAACAAATCAACGAAGAGGCAGAGCGACTCATCCCTCCAACACTGAGAAAGAAAGAGGAAAAGTGGTGAGTCGTCCACGACCATTATCTCCTGCGGAGATCATACTCCAGGATGAGATCCACGACGCGAAGCACTTTAACAGAGTCGTTTGGGTGACAATAATTGGGTGTGGAGTAATAGGCTTCGCTGTGGGGTTTCTCACTGGATTTTTGCTGAAATAGAACACCTGAGTCGCAGCCAAAAGCACAAAGGCTGTAAGTGTAACAAAACAAAGCATTTATTGTTGTTGACTTTTTTGTGCGGCTATGGTAAGCTACAAAACCATGTCATACAAAACAAGGACGTGCATGACAATGAGCCTCTCGTTAACCTATGACCTCTACGAGCGCTTCAAGGCCGCTGTACCTCACTACGGAGGAAGGTCACGAGTTCTCTGTTTACTCATCAAAGGCTTTCTCGAGGGCAAGTTTCGCATCGACAATTTCAATCTAACTCAGCGAAGTTGAGAGGAAGAAAATGACAAGCCCTTTGTTTTCGGATGACCCAGCTTTCGCGTCAAGACAGTCTATGGCTGAAACAACTGTTACAAATAGTAACAGTAGCGTCACTAACGGTAACGATGCAACAAACACTCCAGTCTGGACGACACCTCAAGATGAGATCCACGTCGCAAAGTGCTTCAGGTGTGATGGAGTGCCTCTGACGTTTTGCCGACACTGCGGTCAGGAGTTTTGTAGCAACCACGTCTCAAAATACTCCAATCAATACTGTTATCTCTGTATAGCTCCAGACAACCTCGGTCTTGAGTACCTGCCTCTCGAAGACGAGGAGCTTGACCCTGAAACCGGTCAAACCGTGACGCATCGTGGACGGAGAATAAAGCTAATAGGCGAAGGCTGGCCTTACTCGATGCAGATGATCAATTCGCTCGACGATGCCGGGTTGGAGATTTTCATCGCTGAGCGTCAACGCTTGCTCAAAGAAGCGGTCGCTACTGCCGAGTATCATCGTATCACTCTGTCTCATGCTGAGTTTACAAAGGAGTATAAACGACATAGCAAGGCTGCAAAGCTTCAACGGCGCTATACTGAGCTTCAACAAGGAACACTTCGTGTGGGAGGAAAGAAACACAATCTTGGCTCTCAGACGAGGAAGCTGAGCAAGGACGAGGAGATTATGAAACAGCTCGGGCTGACACCTTTGCAGTTCAAAGCTTTGATGAAATTGGCAGGTAAGTCATGAAAACTCCAAGAGAGAAACTTGATGAGTCTCTAGACTCTAAAGAAGGACGAGAAGAGTTATTCAAGCTCATAAAAGAAATAGGAAAGTTCTTTGGAGTTCAACCAAACTATGTTATCCTGAACGGAAGCAGAGAAAACGGAGGTGTTTCAATAGGAATGAGTGTAGAGCCGATGAAGCCTCATGAAACAACTCTACCGTCTATCGTTATTAGAGGTGACGAGTGACAACCACATCTCTAGCCACACCCACGACACCCTTGCAGACTCAAAAGAAGCACAGCTTCTACGAGCTTCTTCCTGACGGGCGTCTTGCCTTTTACATAGATGCCTCAATGTTGAAGGATTTCTCTCACTGTGAGTCCTACTTTCACCTTAAACACGTTCAGCGAAAGAGGCTCAAGTCGTCTCAACGAGGAATCATGCCCTTCCCGATGGCTGTCGGTTCTTGGTGGAGTGGTGTTATGGAGGTGTTCTACAACGCACTACGTGACAAACGAGACTTCACGCTCGCTGACGTACAGGCGACGGCCTTACTTGTGTGGTCTCGCTTGAACCTCCACGACTGTATTTCGGCTGAGCCTGATAAGTGGAAGTCTTTCGGTGACTTGGCCGGAGCAGTACTGATGCTCCAGGAGTATTATCAGTCTCAGTATCTCATCGACAGAAATGTTTGGAAGATCGTAGGTGTCGAGGAAGGCTTTGGACTGAAGAAAGAGGTGAAGCTTGGAGAATCGCGAAGCTGCATCGTTTACTGGGTCGGAAAACCAGACCTTGTTGTCGTTGAAAACGAAAGACTCACTCCTGTCGATCATAAGACAGTGTCTCGAATTGACGGATACACAATTAGCAGATATAAGCCAAGCTCTCAAATGCCTGGGTACGTCTATGCCTGCGAAGAGCTCGCGAAACAACTCGGATATAACTCTAGAGTGGACCGTTGCATCGTTAACATCTGTTCAAGGAGTCGCCCGTCTGACAATCCGAGGTCCGGCAAACAAAAGCCTCGCTTTATCAGAGCTTATCCTAATTTTTCGAGAGAAGAGTTGACTGAGTGGCGTAGGCAAACTGTCGATAAATGCGACAGGCTTGCTACCTGTATCAAAACGAACACTTGGAATTGGAATGAGACGCAATGTCACTCGTTCTACAACCGTCCTTGTGATTACCTGAAGCTTCACTCATCGACACCAAGTGCTAGAGACGTAATACTGCTTGCAGACTTCGAGGAAGGAAGGGCTTGGCGTCCATACGAAGTAAAAGAGGACGACGACTAAGGAGAACAAATGCCAGTCGAACTTAGTAACATGGAAGAGATAACTCAGGTCGGTAAGCTTAATCTCGCTCTAATAGGTTATGAGCAAAACGGCAAGTCAATCCTCGCTACAACAGCTCGTAAGCCTATCTTGTTCCATGAGTTTGACGGAAAGAAGGAGACTCTACGAGGTAAGCCTGGCGTCTTCGTCCTGTCCTATAAAGACCCTCAGTGGCCGAATCAGCCAACTGCTGCGCAGGATTTTCTCACTAAGATCGGACAGCTTGAGAACTCACTAGACCTAGCCGATCTAGGCTTCAGCGTCCCGAAGGGAACCTTCGTCAAGACTAACGTCGTTGATTCGATCCAAACTCTCGCCAAAGTATGCAGCAACTACGCAATGCACAACTCGCCAGGTCTACGACGTGAGATTACCTTCGGAGGACACAAAGTGTTCTTCCCAAACGGGTGGGATGCAATCAACGCCGAGACCAGCGAGGTTGAGAACTTCGTTCTTCGTCTGATGGCTTTACCCTGTGACACAATCATTACTCTCCACGAAACATCGGAAGAAGCTGATGGCTCGACACCTGAGAAGCGTATCTATACAGGACGAGCTGATGTATATCCGCCACGCTACCGACGTTTGCTTAAGTATTTCTCAGAAGTATGGAGAGTAAAGTTGACTCAGGTCGTAGAAAACAACAAAGTTTTCTTCGCACCCAGAGTTTATCCTCTACCAAACAACGAGTTCGACAGTGGTACGACAATGATGTTAGATCAAGTCGAGGAACCTAACATAGTAAGAATGCTTGCAAAGCATGACAGTCGTGTAGTAGCTCTACGTCCCACTGTGCCAGTGAAAGTTTTGCCTCAGCCTGAAGTAATAGCAAAGGAACCTCAAGCTCTTGTAGCTTCAACAGTAACTAAATAACTCAAAAAAGGAGAATCAAAAATGCTCCGTTTGACTGCGTCAAAAGAAGAAGTGAAAGGACTCCCTCCAATGCCTGAAGGCCTCTACACTGTTAGGTGTGACGGCTTCAAGCCAAAGTACTCGAAAGACAAACAGTCAGTGAATCTCAACCCAGTCTTGAAAATAACAAACAACGCTGAGTACAATGATAGAGTTATCTTCGAGAACCTCAACACAAAAGCCAAGTGGGTCTGGAAGGACTTTTGTGGTTGTTTTGGTGTGCCTCTCGTCGAGCGGAATGGAGATTATGAGTTTCCAGGTGAATTCGCTGGTGCTGACGATAATCCTGAGTCTTGGCAATACTCAGGTCCAATTTTGGGACAGCTTGGTCAAGTCATGCTTATTCAAGCTGACGATACCAAAGGTGGAATCAAGAATGCTGTCAAGAGTTGGGTTTCTCGTTTGTAGACTAGACGCAAGGGCAAATACTGGGGCGCTGAGTCTCTGTAACTCGAAATTAGTCGGGAACTGAGAAGCTCGACAGCGCCCCACTTTTAAAGAAGCGTAAGCGTATGAGGAAAATAATTCTCCTCGTCCAGTTAAGTGGGATAGCACTAGGTGCTGTTTTGACACCCTACGACCGTCCGGTTTCTTAGATGTGCAGAACTTCTATTATGGAATTGCTAAACAGTTGATCGACCACGCAAGCCAATGGGAAAAGAACGTAGGCTCAGGGTGCTTTCTCTCAAAGGCCGAGCGTGACCACCTAAAAGCCCTTCCGCGTGTCGTACTGGAGCCACATTGATTGCGAGGCAGCGATGAAACAATCTATCGTGATACACGGCGTCTGGATTCGATCAATCGGCGGCAAGTGTGAGTTGCTGGTCGAACTTGATGACGGCTGGCATCTCTGCGCCACAGAACCGCTTGATGGCTCGTTCGGACACATTGTCGAACCGTCTGGAATGCAGTCATCACCGCGAGATTATCTAAGAGAGTCAAATAGCCCAATGGGGCAGCGATGAAGCGAGCGAAGAGGAAGCCATGATAGGTAATCAATGGGACCCGGGTGATCCACCGGAAGTTTACGAGGAGAGGGCAGTGACCACCATTCAAAAAGCAGCGCGGGCGATTGCGGACATTTCCGTGCCATGCACTTGCGGCGGAACAATGACGCACGATCTAAACTGTCCAACTCGCAACCGTAACGACATTCAAGCTGCCGCCATCGGGCGCATGTTCGGGCCGATTGTAGAGGCGCTGGAAAGTATCTCCGAGTATTGGAATGGTCTAGACAATCATATGGCAATGCTGGACGCCTGTGAACACAACGAAAAGGTTGCACGCGAAGCCCTCGCCCAACTCGCCGGGGACGCGTGATGACATATTTCCGGTACAGCTACGGTTGGTATGAAGCACGTTCGTTTGTATTGCGCAAGTTTCCGTCTTGGCTGAAATACTTTATGACGAAACGGGATTACTACTCCACCAGGTCACGAGCATGAATCGGCACGAAGTGGTATTGACTATCACTATATCTGCGTTGGTAATTGGATTCCTGACGGCAGTTTTTTGGCCCGACAGGTGGAAACGCTGATGACCGACACACTCCATGAACGCTGCCTGAGAGCGGCGGAAGAGGCGCTGCCGTGCTCTCATACGTCACATACCTGCGAGAAAGGCAATCATTTTATGCCCTGTCACGGAGCGCTTCGTTACGCTGTCGCCACTGCGATGGAGAAGCTCGTGCGCGAGGAGCGGGACCGGGCGCTACAAGAAGCTGCTGAGGATGTAAAAGGTACGGCGGGGCATTCCGGCTTCAAAGTATGCATAATGATTTGGAGCGATGTATTGCTGACGGTAAAGACCCGGTGCTACTGCTAGTCGTATGGCGTGATGTGATCGGCCAGTACGCTGCCGAAAGGAAACCAGCGAAGTGAGTGATACAACTCTCAACGACCTTAATATTGACTCTATTTTTATCAAAGATCGTGTCAGACACGATCTCGGCGATATTGACGAACTCTGTAATAGCATTAAAGAAGTAGGCTTAATTCAGCCAATAGTCGTAACCCGAGACCTAAGACTCGTCGCCGGTGAGCGACGTCTTCGTGCGCTTCAGCGACTTGGTATCAAGAGCTTAATACATGCAAAGACGTTTGTCTTCTCAGATGAGGTCGATGATGTCAAACTTAAAGCTGCGGAGATTGAAGAAAATCTCAAACGAAAGCAACTTTCGTGGCAAGAAGAGATTATCGCAAAGAAAAGACTCCTCGAGATACTACAGTCAATCCACGGAGTCGCTCGATC
>Ga0209526_10000842_pt1 | contig 20164 bp, 23 predicted proteins | sample JacPinW_OM2H0_M1_FD_188566 | JGI IMG/M metagenome (GOLD analysis project Ga0209526, IMG submission 188566) | Forest soil microbial communities from Algoma, Ontario, Canada - Jack Pine, Ontario site 1_JW_OM2H0_M1 (SPAdes) (version 2) | ecosystem: Environmental > Terrestrial > Soil > Boreal... | reverse complement strand
AAAAAGCTGGTTTCGCTGCGAATACCAGCTGTGCATCGAATGTCCGCTCTCGTGCGCAAGGGTGAACACGTCGGAAAAAACGTCGGCGCGGTAATTCATCAAGATGTAGGGCGCGTTGCCGTAGCTGGAGGAAGAAAAGGCCCCGCTGCGCTTTCCTTTCGTCTCGTATCGGTCGACCCAGCGAGCTCTTAATCCATTACGCAGAGTATCGACATATTCACTCCCGAGAGGTTGTAGCGATTCGGTAACCAGGTGGATCGCTTCGTCAAAAGGCACATGCCTCGCCACTTTTGGGACTAAAGGTACGAATGTGTCGTACTGGTGGATTCCATCGAGTTGAAGGATCTCCTGGCGAAGCGCGTAATATTCGTGCAGTACCGGTAAGTGCTTCCGAACCGTCGAGATCAGGTTGTCGTACACCGGTAACGGAATATCATCGCCGAACAGCGAGGCGGCCCGAGCCGACGGATACTTGCGCATCCTGGCGTAGAAAACGTCGCCTCGGATCGAGGCGGCTAAAGAGGACGCCAATGTGTATCGATGATCGGAGAATTCTTGGTAGAACTGAACAAATGCGCGATGGCGGATCTCGCGATTCTGATTTTGCAGAAGGGAAACGTATGAGCTTTGGGAGAGTGGAACTTCTTCACCTTCGGCACCCACCACGGCACCGAACTTCATATCCACATTGGTCAGCTGAGAAAAAGTATCTTGGTGCGCGCGAATGATGATCGAGCCGGCTGCGAGAATTCTTTCTTCCGGTTCGGACAACGTGTGTGGCCGATAACGTCGCAATCGGACTAGCAATCGGCGCCAGTCTGCAAGAGTCGGATCATTCAAAAAAGCCTCGAAAACGGAGTCTGGAATCGCCTGGATCCCCGGTCCAATGAACGCTGAAGCTTCTCGGCGCTGGGTTAACACGTTGGCCAATTCCGTTCGACGAGCCAAATGCTCGCGATTCGAACCATCTTCCGCGTATTTGAGTGAGGCGTAGTGACCAAGACGCTCCGCAATCTGATCGACCGATTTATCGAACTCCAGGCACTGGTATAGGTCTTCCGCGAATTCGGTGAATCGACCTTTGAACTGTGCATATTGCGGAATCGCCTTCCGCAGTTCGGCCAATGCGGCCTGATAATCGGATTCGGTTTCAAACAGAGGAGTGAGATCCCAGGTATCAGCAACGGCAATCTCAGCGCGAGTAGGAATGTGATCCATCAGCTTGGAATAAGGAGGTGGCGATGTATGTCGCATTGGCGCGCTGCTCTTGCAAATCTTGCGAGCCGCTTAGCCGGTAAAATTGACCCACGCCACTTGGCGAGAGCCTCAGTGCAGCCCGCAATACCGTTTCGGGAATTGCGGCCGCGCCAAAATTGTAGCGAGCCACCAATGGCTCAAACCCGGCGCATGGGGAAAGCCACACGGATGGGCACACCCACCTAAAGCGCCGAGGTTTTCGCCCTTGTACCGTTTATGGGTATTGCGGCCGCGCTAAATTGTAATTCCTTGCTCCAAGCATTCCGGGGCGCAGACCAGAGCCTTAATCCCTAGCTCCCGCAACCGCCGGTAGAGCACGTAGCCCAACGGTCCGGCTTCGTAGAGTGCGTAGACCTCTTCGGCTAAGCGCAATTGCTTTTGGGCAAAGAGCAGCAGCTCTTCCACACTCAAGCTTTGCACCCCTTGGATCCCGCTGTTGTCAATCTTTCGTGCCACCTGATTGCTCTTCAGATGCGCATCGATGCCAAGAAATATTGGCTTGGCCTTTCTCTGCTTTTGGTCGTTGCTTTTACTTACCGATTCGGTAAGTGCCGATATTGGTGTTTTCATTTTGTCAGGTTGCTGTTCATCCAGCAGCCTGGCAATACCCATGGCATCTACCATTTAAAGGTATCGGCACCATTTCTCTGACCCTGTACACGGCTAGTCCTCCGGAGGCTAAAACATCCGCCTACGTTTTAACTGGCCACAAACGCACCGCCTGCTCTTGCGCTTTCAGACAGAGCTCGGCTGTTTTGAAAATATGTTCTTGCGTCATGCCTCGATCCGTTCGCTCCAAACAATCCAGAATAAGCTGCCCAAAAAATGGATATCCCATTTTGCCGGAAACTGAAAAATGGAATTCGCCTTGCGAGTTCACCAGATAGACTTGATCGCCTCGGTCACGGCAGATATCCACGTTCTTGCGCAGCTCGATGTATCCCTCGGTACCGAGGATCAGCGTTCGCCCATCACCCCAACTCGACAGTCCATCCGGCGTGAACCAATCGACTCGGAAATAGTGGCTTGATCCGTTGTCACCGACCAAACTCGCTTCACCAAAATCCTCCAACTCTGGTGTCTCCGGGTGGTGGTAGTTGGCAACGGCTGCGCTCAATACGGTCGCATCTCTAGATCCGGAAAAGTGCAAGAATTGCTCGATCTGGTGACTGCCGATATCGCAAAGAATCCCTCCGTAGCGCGCTCGCTGAAAAAACCATTTCGGTCGATCGGCGGCATTGAGCCGGTGGGGACCCAGCCCTAATACCTGCAGCACGCGGCCGATCGCGCCCCGCTCAATCAATATCGACGCTGCGGTGGCGCTTTCATTGTGTAAGCGCTCGCTAAAGTAAACCAGAAATTTTCTTTGCGAGTTTTCAACGGCTTCGCAAATCGAACGGAGTTGGGACAGCGTGGTCAGCGGTGGTTTGTCGACGAAGAAATCCTTTCCCGCTTGGAGCACGCGAGCTGCAATCTGAGCCCGGTCCCCGGGGATTGATGCACAGGCAATCAATTGGATCTCCTGGGACTCGAGTACCTCATCCAACGAATTGGCCGCTTTAACCGAGGGGAACTTTGTCCGAAATACTTGGACGTTAGTTGGATCGGGATCAAAAACCAGGTCGAGTGAGGCACCCGCTTCGGTTAAGCCTTGGGCCATTCCAAAAATGTGATTATGATCCAAGCCGACCGCAGCGACGCGGAACTCGCCCGGCTGGCAGGCGATTCCAGGCCGCGGTGCTGCATCCAAAATGTCTTTCCAATTTTTGATCATCTTTACCTCATGGAATTTTTCTTACCGAGTACCTGACACTGTGCCAGGTTCTCAGCCTTTGACCGCTGCTCCTACCTGACCTTTCAAGAACAACCGTTGAAACAGGAGGAACACAATCAGCACCGGAATCAGCACCAGAATTGCGTAGGCCAGGAGAGTTCCCCATTCGACGGTGTTAGTTCCCACCAGGTTTGCCAGCGACAGTTGTAACGTGAATTTGTCCTGGTTGTTAACCACGATTAGTGGCCACAGATAATCGTTCCATCTCCAAGTGAAGCTAATGATGCCTAAGGCTGCGGACATCGGCGCGCAAAGCGGAAGAATGATGTGCCGATAGATCTTCCAATCTGACGCGCCATCCAAGCGAGCCGCTTCGATCAACTCGTCGGGTATCCCTCGGATAAATTGCCTCATCATAAACGTGCCGGTTGGCGTGGCGGCCGGCGGGACAATGATGCCAATCAATTGATTTACCCAACCCAGCGTTTTTAGCACCAGGAACACCGGCACCATGAGTACCTGCAGTGGAATCAGGAGCGCGGCCAAAATGACCATGAAGATCAGATTACGCCCGGGAAATTTGAATTTCGCTAAGGCGAATCCCGCCATCGAACTTGCGATAATCGTAATCAGACTGCTGATCGCGGCGACCAGTAGTGAGTTGAACGCATAACGTGCTACATCACCACTGGCGAATACGGCTTGAAAGTTTTGCAGGCTAAAACCGTTTAGCGACAGGTTGGGAGGGAAAGTGAACAGGTCGCGGGAAGGTCGAAAGGCAGAGTAGGCGACCCAGAGGACGGGTCCGAGAAAGATCAGGCAAACGACGACGGCCGCGACATCGTGCATCAATCGAGCGGCTCGATGATATTGAACTGCCATATTCAAATGATCTTTTCCTCTCGAAATAGCCGCATCTGCAACCAGGCTATGAAAAGAATCAACGGCAGCAGAAGAATCGATTGAGCTACACCGTAGCCTGGCTCCAAACGGACAAAGGCCGAGTCGTACATGTTCTGCACAACCAGACGAGTGGCATTGGCGGGACCGCCATCCGTTAGCAGAAGAATGGTTTCGAAAGCTTGAGTGGCGTGAATCGTCGCCAGCACAACGATCAACAACAGTGTCGGTCGAAGCATCGGCAACGTGATTCGCCAAAAGCGTTGCCAAGGGTTAGCGCCAGCAATTCTAGCGGCATCATACAGCTCGTCATTAATCTGACTGAGTCCCGCCAAAACCATTAACATATAGAAGCCGACTAGATTCCACACAGTGGTGACTACCACGCTGATGCGGGCCGCCGTATCGTCGGTCAGCCACGGAACTGTCGCTATGCCGGCCCATTTGAGGAAGCCGTCGACGACCCCCAAATCTTCGTTCAGTAGCCATTTCCAAGAAGTTGCTACGACCACTGGAGACAGAACAAAGGGAATATAGAAACCGACTCGAGCAAACAACCGGGCAGGAGTGCTTTTGCGAAGAAAGATTGCAATCGCTAAACTGACTACCACGATGGACGGAACGACTGCCAATGTGTAGCCGGCGGTGTTTAGTAGGCTCAACCCGAATTTTGGATCATGAAGCAGGTTGAAATAGTTTTGTAAGCCGATGAACTCGGATCTTCCGTGGAGGACGTTAATGTTGTGCAGCGACATCCAAAAGCCATAAAGCAATGGCACCAGGCTGAACGCGGTTAGCATCCCCAACGTGGGTAAGAGGAAAAGATAAGGCGTTAACCGAAAACCAATTTGCTTAAGGTCGGTTGGGACCTTAAATCCTTGGGTCTGATTCGCCCTGCTCACTGGCTGTAGAATGTTCACCGTTGGGCTTGGCTGGAGGACCGCAGGGCTTCACTGCCGAGCCGGTCGAGGTTAAGGATCGTTTGTTTCGCCGATTCGCGTCCGCTGGCTGACAGTATCAACTCGTTCAAGATATCATTCTGCAACAGGTTGAGCGCCGGCCGGGCCAGATCGACCGAAACCCAGTCTGGAGTAGCGTTCAGGTCGCTCAACATCGGAGCTAGATACTGTGTGTATTTTCCGTAGTTAACTTTTAGGTTGCTCATCGGGCTTAGGAGCGATCCTCCTAGGCTTTCAAGATAATGCTGGGTGATTTCCGGTTGCGCCCACCAGAGCAGAAATTTGGCTGCGTCGTCTTTGTTCGGGGAGTTCTCGAAACTAAAGAAAAATTCACCGCCCGGACAGGTCGCGCGAATCGCACCTTTCGGAAAATAGGTGGTGCCGAACTCGAACGCAGTACCTCCGTCAACCAGGCTTTTCAACTGCCAGTTGCCTGACCACATCATCGCTGCCACACCGGTTTTAAAGAGCTGTCCGGCATCGGTTTTGCCGGGCCAGGCCGAGGTCGGCACCAACTTGGTCGCGACTAGACTTCGGAAAAAAATGAGCGCTTGTTCAGTCGCAATTTTTTCCGGAACAAACGATCTGCCGTCAGCCGAGATCCATCTTCCACCGGCCTGATACAAGAGATTCGACCAGCGCTGCACACTGCAATCATAAGCGACTCCCATACGGCATTCCGGCAGCCTCATTACCGTAGCTACTGCCTGTTTGAATTGGTCCCAGGTCCAGACCTCGCTCTCGTTTCGCGGAACCTGGACTCGCGCTTTCTGGAAAAGTCTTTTGTTATAGAAAAGTCCGTTCGCCGTGGCTTCGATTGGCACTCCTAGGACCTTGTTTCCGGAGGTGAAGAATGGGCGATAGCTAGGCATATAACGTTGGAGAAGTTCCTGGCTATTCGTGTATTTGCCGAGATCCAGTGCTTGAGCTGCATAGTTCTGGATGTAAGCGGTTGTGATCTCAACGATATCCGGGGGCTGGCCGCCGGTTACCAGAGTGTTTAGCTTCGCGGTAATGGAATTAGATTGAACAATAGAAATGTTAAAATCCGTTTCCGGATTTTGCTGTTTATATTCATGGATCAGTTTCTGAATCACATCTTGCGTGCTGGCGTTTGCGAGCAGCAGGATGTTCAGAGTTCTCGCCTGAGCAGTACCGGCCAAGAAGCTGAGACCAGCAACCAGAAGCAGCCGGAAAAGAGATGGCTCCATGTGCCAGTGAGGTATGAGCCAGACTAATCGACAACAACTCCCTCTGGCAGGTAAGGTCGAAGCGTGCCGCAAAACCCAAACTTTCGTGTTTCTGTTTCCGGATTGAGCGGAATTTCGAAGAGTTTCGATTTTGCAAGATAATCACTCGAACCAGCACCCAATGAGTCGAGATAATTTTCGGTCTGTCGAATCGTCGTGGCTGGCCCGTTCTGCCAGATCTTTCGCCAAGCCGGCTCCTTGGAACGCACCAGATTCACGGCGGTCTCGTAGAAAGGCCGCAAGGCAGAGACTCCTTCAGCCTCCACGTTCTTCCGCAGCGCCAGAAAGCCGTTTACTGCTAAATCACGTCGCCGGGTGGCTGCCTCTCGGTTGTCTGCGTAGACCGATCCTTTCGGACTGAGCGAAGCAAACTGCAAGTATTCCTCCTGGCTCCGCAGATACTCGTTCGGGAAGGTGAGTACCGAATCGCCATGCTCGGGTAATCCTTCATTTTCCATGACAACATAGATCTCGAGATGACCATCACGATTGATTAAGCGATGGATGACGCCAGGCGTGAACCAGACGACGGAGCCAGCTCGCAGCGATGTTTCTCGATATCCTTGACTGCTGAGAGTTTGTACCGCGCCTTCGCCCGCCAGCACGAAATAAGCCTCGGTGCAGGCGAAGTGCATATGCGGACTGCCACCCGACAAAGTGTCCGGGCCAGGGAAGTCGTAGACTCGAAGATGAGTGACACTGATGCCACCGGGTAGTGCGGACGTGAATAATTGCGACTGATCCATAGTTCGGCGTTGGTTTTGCTAATGCCTTTCTTCAGCCCAGTGATGGGTCTCGATCTAAAGCTGGATGTATTTTGGGTTCATCTGGGTCAACGGTAGAGAAACCGGTTCTCCGCTTTCCGCGGAATAGTAGACGGCAGCGATGAACTCCAGCACCCTGCGCGCGTCCGCCAAACTTACCGGTAGTGCCTCCGCTTGCTTAAAAGAATGGGAGAAGCGCCGAAACTGTCCTTCATAACCTTCGGCCGATGGCGTGAACTCCGAGAGCGCTCGCTCGATCCGTTCGTCTTGCTTTTCCTCCGGAAACGAGAATACCCAGGGCTCTGCCGAATTCGCGTAGGGCTCAGTGTTACTTTCAGCGCTCAGGTTGCGGAAAGTAAAACGGTGGCGCGAAATCTGAGCCGCCGAACCAAGAGTTACCGAAATGGTACCAAGCGAGCTATCGCTCATTTCCATCGCGATCGCGACGCAGTCTTCGACCTCAATCGGATTTACTCGAGTGACGGTCCGAGCAAAGACCGTACGAGCCGGGCCTAGGATGTAAAAGACCATGTCGACTGCGTGAATCGCCTGGCTGAGGAGCGCACCGCCTAGTTCGGTCGCACGTTTGCCGCGCCACGGTACGGAGTAATAATCACGCGAGCGCCACCATGCCACATCAACATTAAATACAAATGCTTCGCCGGTGAGTTGGCGTTCGACCAAATACTTCAACTTTTGTAGACCACGACCAAACCGGTATTGGAAGATGGGCATAATTTGTTTGCCCATCCTCTGGGAGAGATTTTGCAATTGATCCAGCTCAGCCAAACTGCCAACGACCGGCTTTTCACAAATAACATGTTTGCCGGCCTCGACGGCGGCGTGGATTTGGCCGAAATGAAGATTGGGCGGGGTACAAATATCGATGATGTCGACATCGGTTCGCTTGATCGCGGTATTGAAATCGGTGAGGAGCTCCGGGATTGCGTGTTCTTCGGCGAGAGCGCGGGCGCGTTTGGGATCGATATCGCAAATGGCGGTAACCTCGAAGAGGTCTGGGGCAGCTCGAAAAGCTTTGATATGCTGTGCACCGATACCGGAACCGACAACGACGACTCGCAGGGGGTTAGTCATTTTGGATCGAGGGAGACGGGAGAACAACCGTTTTGCGTTCCTAAATCATATATGATATATGGTCAAGTCACTTTTCCTCCCCATGCAACCTCGCCCCATCCATATACTCATGAATGGTGTTACCGGACGAATGGGCCGTAACCAGCATCTGATTCGGTCGATCCTCGCTATCCGTGAGCAAGGTGGTCTCCGCCTCGCTAACGGTGAGTATCTCTGGCCCGAACCAATCCTGACCGGCCGTAATGAGGCACGAGTACGCGCGCTCGCGGACGAGCTCGGCCTTAACCGTTGGACCACCAATCTCGATGCTGCTCTGGCTGATCCGGACATCTCCATCTATTTCGATACTCAAGTCACCTCTGAGCGTGCCGCCGCAGTCAAAGCCGCGATCGCGGCGGGCAAGCATATTTATTGCGAGAAGCCGATTGCCGAAGATCTGCAGACTGCTCTCGAACTCGCTCGTCTGGCAACCAAGGCAGGAATCAAAAACGGAGTCGTGCAAGACAAATTGTTCCTGCCTGGCCTCCGCAAACTGAAGCATCTGATCGAAAGTGGATTCTTCGGGCGAGTTCTGTCCGTGCGCGGCGAATTTGGATACTGGGTTTTTGAAGGAGATTGGCAAACCGCACAGCGTCCCTCTTGGAATTATCGGTTGGAAGAAGGAGGCGGAATCATCTTAGATATGTTCTGCCATTGGCGGTACGTCCTGGACAACCTATTCGGTCCTACGCAAAGCGTGTGCGCATTGGGAGCGAACCACATTCCCGAGCGGTACGATGAAGCGGGTCATCGTTACAACGCGACCGCCGACGACGCCGCCTACGCGATCTTTCAGGTTGGAGATGGGATCATTGCCCAAATCAATTCTTCTTGGTGCGTTCGCGTTTATCGGGATGAACTCTTCAGCTTACAGGTAGATGGAATTAATGGAAGCGCGCTGGCCGGGCTGCGAAGTTGCAAAGTGCAGCACCGAGTGAATACGCCCAGACCAGTCTGGAATCCCGATCTGGCCAATTCCCACAACTTTTTTGGCGACTGGCAAGAGATCCCGGAAAACCAAAGCTATGAAAATGGATTCAAAGTACAGTGGGAAGAATTTCTCCGGCATGTAGTTGAGGGGACACCATTTCCCTACACTTTGCTGGAAGGAGCGAAAGGTGTGCAGTTAGCCGAAGCCGGACTCAAATCGTGGCAGGAACGACGCTGGATAGATATGGCCCCGCTGTCATTATGAAATTGAGCACACTTCGGCTTCCGTTTCGTTCCGGTAAGCTAGAGCAATACACGGTGGGACCAGGCGGAAATTTTCGCACTGTCTCGAAAATTGAGAGCCGCAAAGCGTTTGCGGCAGCACACGTCGTAGCCGACCCACTGGCCGAGAATGGAGCTGCGATCGATTGGGAGGCAACCCTGAGGTTCCGTGAACATCTTTGGTCGCACGGTTTTGGGGTCGCTGAAGCGATGGATACCGCGCAACGCGGCATGGGACTTGACTGGAAATCTACCCGAGAATTGATTGGGCGCTCAACCGCAGCAGCAACTGCGGGCGAACATGCAATTGTCTGTGGGGCAGGCACCGACCAACTCCCCAGCCAAAACTCTTACCGATTGATGGAAATCGCAGAGGCATACGAGGAGCAGTGTGACTGGATTGAGAAATGTGGTGGGCAGATTGTGATAATGGCTAGCCGCGCTTTGGCTGCGACCGCTCGCTCCTTCGACGACTATCGCGAAGTTTACAGCAAAATCATTCGCATCGCTCGCGATCGCGTCCTACTGCATTGGCTAGGGCCAATGTTCGATCCCGCTCTGAGCAGATATTGGGGAACAGATAATTTAGATGAAGCGACGGAAAATCTTCTGAGCTTACTCTTTGAATTTACCGACAAAATCGAAGGTATAAAAATCTCGCTTTTGGACAAAGGTCGAGAGATTACTCTCCGCGAAAGGTTACCCCCGGGAATGAAATTATTCACCGGAGACGATTTCGCCTACCCGGAGCTTATCGCCGGTAATGAGACCCAATTCAGCCACGCCCTCTTAGGCATTTTTGATGGCATCGCACCGGCCGCCTCGGCAGCTCTTGGCGCATTAGATCGCGGAAATCGCCATGAGTTCTTCCAAATTCTGAAGCCAACCGTCCCCCTTGCTCAACATATCTTTCAGAAACCAACCTATTGCTACAAAACCGGGTTGGTTTTCTTGGCTTATTTGAATGGATTGCAGGCCCATTTTCGAATGATCGGTGGATTGGAGTCCGCGCGGTCGGTGCTGCACCTGAGTCAACTCTTTGTCTTGGCCGATCAAGCAGGACTACTTTCGGAGCCGGAACTCGCCGTTGAGCGGATGCAAGTCTTCCTGAAGTTAGCTGGAGTCGACTAACCCTCCTGTACATGAAGCGCGGCGATCGGCTCAGTATCAATCATTACTCGGTACGACAACTAGCGCTTGAGCAACTGGTACAAGCGTGCCGGCAGCTGGGGATTTCCTATATTGGGCTATGGCGAGAGCAGGTTCACGAGGTAGGGATCGAAAGAGCGCGAGCGTTGTTTGATGAATCTGGCCTCAAGGTCTCCAGCCTTTGCCGAGGCGGTTTCTTTCCTTATGACGACGCCGAGCAGCGGCAAAAATCGATCGAAGAAAATCGGAGAGTGATCGACGAAGCAGTCGCACTGGGAACGCAGCTGGTCGTGCTGGTCTGCGGAGGAATCGCAGCGGCCGGTCTTTCAGCCAGCCGTGAAATGGTGGAAGCGGGAATTGCCAATCTGGTGCCATACGCGGCCGAGCGAGGAATTCGTCTAGGCGTAGAACCATTGCATCCGATGTTCGCGGCCGACCGATCAGTCATTGTTACACTCGCGCAAGCAAACGAACTGGCCGCTCTTTTTCCAGCAGACGTGGTCGGAATCGTGGTTGATGCGTATCATGTCTGGTGGGATCCGGCGCTGGAAACGGAAATTGGCCGAGCGGCGGGCCGAATTTTTGGGTTTCATCTGAGTGACTGGATTGTTCCTATTCCAGATATCCTCAATGGGCGCGGTCTAATGGGTGATGGCTACATCGAGCTGCCGAGAATCTCTGCGCTGATTGAGCAAGCGGGTTACCATGGTCCCGTCGAAGTTGAGATTTTTAACCGAGCCCTGTGGCAACTACCGGGACAGACAGCCCTTAAACGGATCAAGGAACGATTTACGGACCTGTTTCCTGACGATCGTTGTATAACAGCGCGCTAAATCGATGAGACGCTTAAATGCTGTGCGCAGCAAAAAGGACCTGGTAATCGCGGAAATTCGCGAAGCGATTTTGAACGGCGAACTGGCTCCTGGGGCTCGACTCGTGATCGACGATCTTGCGGAAAAACTCGGCGTCAGCTCAATACCGGTCCGCGAGGCACTCCAACGGCTGCACGCCGATGGTTACGTTGTGTTCGAGCCGTTCATCGGCGCCCGAGTGGGCGAGATTGCAGCGGAATCTATCGTGGAGGTGTTCACGTTACTTGAGGCGATGGAGGTCACGAGCAGTCGAATGGCTTGTGGACGGTTGGCACCGGAAGAACTGGCGGAACTGGAAACGATTGTTGCCCACATGGATACACTTACTGCTGATGCGGAAGCCTGGTCTCAGGAGAATCGTCATTTTCACGAGTTCATCTGCGCACGTGCCGGTACCCAATTGGTGGCCGGCCTCATCGCCAAGGTGCTGGATCATTGGGACCGGTTGCACCGCCATTTTTTGAAAGAGGTTTTTGTGTGTCATCTGCCAATTGCCCAGAAACAACATTGGCAGATCCTGCGCGCGATCCGGAACGGAGACGCCGACGAAGTCGAAAACCTAGTACGAAAACACAATCAAAGCGCACTGCGCGCCTACCAAGATTATTTGCGACGGCAGAGAGCGGCGCACGGGAACGGAAGTATCGCGCGGCGCGATCCGGTTTGAGAGGAGCGATAATCCTTAGCTGCGGATCTGGGCCAACCTGGGGCCAGAATGAAATTCTTATACCGGTTGTCCTGCTCGCCACGTGCTCTGCGACTCGCGCAAGCGATAGGAGCCATGGCTAGACTCCCGAGGGCTCCGAACCAGCACAACGAAGTTCCAAGTCCTTCCAGACTTCTGAGCAAACGTGATTGCCTCTCCCCCCGGCTTGATTACCATTGCCCGAAGCAATCACGTCGCGCGCGGCTTGCAGCGCGTCGGCTTCGGAAGCATAGACCGTGATTCCTAAGTCCAGCTGCGTAACCCGGAAAATGTTCCGGTACTCCGCGTTTAGACCCACAGCGAACAGGCGCTGACCCGCCGCAGTGCCACTCGTGAGGAGCTTCACTAGCAATTTGATCCCGCTGCTGTTCTTGTACGCCAAGTGGCTGAAATTCAGGATTACCACCCGTGCATCGCTGCTCGCCTGTTGGTAGGCCTTTAGCAGCGCGGCGTCGACTGACGACGTGAGTTCGCCCGCCAGATCAATGATGTATACATGCGCAAACGCTTGACGCACGCTGGTAGTCGGGGTTGGACGTGCCATAGGCTCGCCTTGGGTCAATAGGTACATTAGTGCCCCTCGCTGCATTTTGAAAGCTGCAGCGTACAAAACTCCTGAACGAAGTACGACCCAACAGGGAGTCCATTCGTCAAATTATCGCATGATGATAGGTCCGGTCCGGCGGACCAGGCAAAAGGGGCAAGCGAGGACGCTTCGCTTTACGCTAGCTCAGAACTTCCACTCGGCCGGTTGCGAGATCGTATAGACCACCAACGACACGCAGACGATTTTGTCTGACCAGATCAGCAAGGACCGGTTCGGAGTTGCGTAAAGTTTCAACGCTAAGGAGAACATTCTGGCGGATCGCATTATCTACGAGAGAACCGTCTTGTTTTTGCGCCTTCTCAACTGGCGCTTTCAGGTGAGCGATAAGCTCTGGCAGGTGTCCCGGAAGCTGCGCGTTTTTTGTGACGACATCGACCGCAGCTTTTACGGCCCCGCATTCGTTGTGGCCTAAGACCATGATCAAAAAAGCGCCCAGCACGCTCGCTCCGAATTCGATGCTGGCGAGCCCATTGTCGTCGACAAAGTTGCCGGCCAGACGGACCACGAACAATCGGCCGCGTGTCTGGTCGAACGCCAACTCGGGTGCGACCCGCGAATCGGCGCACCCTAGTATAATCGCGAACGGATGTTGGCTTTGCGCGAGTGCGGGGCGTTCCGGCCCGAAGTCATGGTGAATGTTCTGCCCCGTTACGTAGCGTTTGTTCCCGGCTAACAATTCAGCGAGCGCTTCGTCCGGGTTCGCCGGTTGTCCGATTTTCGCCTGACGAGCCAAACTGTTCGATCGGAATGCGCTCCAGGCGAAGGTCACTCCGGCCAAGGTAAGACCACGCCGCACGAATCGGCGTCTGGAATAATTCTCTGTATTCATTGGTGGAAGTCGATGTTAATCGGCTGAACTGTCACTGATGGTGTTCGGTCATTGATGTTGCGGTGGCGCGGCGGCATCGCAGAATTTCCCGGCCATGAGCTTCGGCACAAGCGAAGACGGCTTTGTAAACCTCGCAATAGGGGATCCTTGGCCATCATCGTGCCTAGTGCGCCGTAAGTTCGCACCGGGCACCCCCCGTGACAGATTGAGAGATAGCGGCAGGAAAGGCAGTCTTCGTCCCTAACCAAACGCTTGGGTCGTTCGACGAAATCCCGACGCGCCCGGCTCGTTTTTAACATTCGCGTGAGGTCGGGCTCATGAAAAACGTTACCGAAAAAATATTCGGGATAGCTTGTAACCCAGCAGTCACACTGGGCAACCGTCCCTTTGGAGTCTACTGAAATAAACTGATTAGAGCAGTTCTCTTTCCAGATGCAGAGCAGGCGCGCTGGTTTGCCCGTGAAATGATTGATCAAGCCGTCAAACGGACCGAGCGAGACTCCGGACGCATAGCCCCGCGCTATCCAGATGTCGAAAAGCCCGACCAAAAATCTGGCCAACTCACCCAAATCGAGCTTAAAATCGTTCTCAAGCTGTTTCGCAGGACCACCTGGAAACGGGGTATTGACCTGGAAATCGCCGAGCCCGAGTTCCTCTGTGAAATACCGGTAGAACTTTTCCGGGCCTGCTTCAAGACTGGCCTGATGGAGCACCGCGATCACGCCAATCTCAATCCCTGCGGCTTTCGCCTCGTGCAGCCTTTGGGTCCAGAGTTTGGTGTATGCTTCCGCCCCGCCCCTGAACAGTTTGCGGTACACGTTGGGGTAGTCCATGGAGGTTCCAATCGAGCCGTTGAACATCCCATGGATCACATCGTTCCATGCGGGCGAGTAACTGATAAGATTAGTTTGCAAATAGTGAATAAACCGCCGCCCTCGCTTGGCTGCGGCAGAGTCCATAACCTCTCCAGCGTGCGCAAACCAGTCCGGACCCATTATCATGGCCTCGCCGCCCTGCCAGTAGATCTCGCACTCCTCGATACGCTCGTTCTCGAGGTGGTCCAGCAAGCGCTTCGTCAACAAGGGTAACAGGGCTGGTGACAGACGATGCGGTTCCTTGTGCTCGAAGCAGTGGTCACAAGCGACGTTGCATTCCGACGTCGGAAGAAGAATAACACTAAAGACTCGGCTACTCACTGTGTGTCGCTCCGGTTAGGTCGGATTAGCGGTTCGCCGTGGCGCAACTTGCCAGGTCTCGACGGATCTCGTCCGCAGCCGCCTGAATAGCGGAAAATAACTCTTTTACTACTTCACAAGAGTATGATGGATCCGGCCATTTAAAATATCCGCGGCATGACTGTTGCCACGGACAGGTCGCGCATTCAGCGCCCTGTTGAACAAGGCTCTTAAGATGATTCTCCACAAATTCCGCGGGAGAGAATTCGACCGACTTGAACGAGCCAGAGCGGGGCAGCCGAACCTGTCCATCGATATCGTACTGAAGAAATGCAGCCGGATCTTCCTCAAGGATCATCCACAGCGAGCCCGCGTCGGCGCCGCACGTGGTAGCAAGCAAAGAGTGAAAGAATTCCACTGGTGCCTCGACCGTTGGTTCATGAAGATAGAAGTCCATAACTTCTTTAAGTTCTGCAACCACCTCTGCTGTAGGTTGACCTGGTAATACTCGGACTGGGAACGACAACGCCGCCGCGAGCTTGACCGCCTTAAGCAGACCGGGCCGAGCCGGTACCGTTACGCGGAAGTCGTGGACGGTGCAGGCATCCACCAATTTGTAAAGATCCGAAAATTCGGAAGATGGGTCAGAAAGGACCAAGTCAAGCAAAACGCTAGAATCGCTGTGCGCGGCCTCCGTCCATGCATAGGGGTCGCCCAACATTCCTTCGACCTGCAGCCACTTCAAGCCGCGGGGTGGATCGCGCAGCCATCGACAGAGTTCATCTCGACTCCGGACGATGGCAACGAAGGACAGATCACCTTGTGTCTCCGCCAAAGCCGACGGGAGAATCCGCAGAGACTGATAAGCTTCCTCGGACACGCAAATACATCCAGTGAGTCACTCACCACCGGTTGATCCATCGACCTCGGCCAGGACCCCATCGATTAATCCATCTGCCGCGACCAGGACCCCATCGGTTGATCCAAATCCCAGCATTGGCCTCTGGCGCCGATGCAAGCCAGGCACCGCCAAACCCCACCGCCGCAAACGCCGCACCAGACCATTTCGCCAAGCTCCGGAGAAACAGGCGCCTGTCCAGCGACTCCTGCTCTTTGTCGGAGCCTCCTATTTTAGAAGATGGTAGACCGTTCATAGCAATAGAAGGCGAGGTCCTTACGCCTCTTCTTGAGTTTCGCTCATCAGAGTCGAAAAATGCAAGGCGTCGATAAGCCATTTTCCTCCATCTTTCGTGACGGTTAACGATATGTTGACGGGGAACGTGAACTCTTTTCCGTCTTTTCCATTGACGTTTCCGGACGTCATCATCCAACCCATGTCGAATGTGACTTTGCCAATGCTGAACTCGTATTCGATATTTAGTTCTCCAACGTCGAATCCTTCAAATAAGTGCAGATGGGCCGCTTTGATTTCGTCCGGACCTGACCAGATTTCCCCAGGACCGCAGCCCATGATTATCCCTTTCTCGGACAGGCAAGCCATCACCCCTTCGAGGTCGTGGTTTGCAAAGGCCGCATCGTGTGCGTCGAGCAAAGCACGAATTGGCTCCAACTCGGAATCTTCGGGTGCGGATGTCTGCGCACTCGCAGCGAGTGGACCTGAGACAGCGGCGGCGATACTGGCTACCCCCGCTATAATGGCTTCTCTTCGGTTCATAAAAGCCGAATTTTTTGTAAAGGATGCGGGACACAGTTGCAAACATTCTTTTTTTGCGACGACGAAACCCAGATCCCGGAGCGCGCTGATCCGGGGTATCAACCAATGTTTTCCTTTATCCGACCGGAACTAGAAAGGTCTCCTCTAACTGGTTTTATCCGCGCATCGCGGCATGCGAAACCTGGTCGGTAAAGGTGAGCCAGGCGAAGCTCGCCGGAAACTCAAGCTCGATCTGTTCTGCCTTCCCTTTTTCTGATTGAGAACCAGCTGAAAATCCTAGTTCTAGGTACGAGGGTAGTTTCCAGCAGTGCGCCCGTGCACCTAGAAATGGAGACAAAGTTTATCCAACGACTGCAACTGCGATACCGGAACAATCTTTTCGCACAATCAACGGGGCACTGAAAGTAACTGTAGCCATCCTCGCAGCATACGGGTCTCATTATTTAGCGAGCCAGAGCGGTTACGGGATGATGACGTGTGCCCGGTATCAACGAGTCTTTGAGAGCCGCTCGCTACCGTACGGCCAGACTTATCTCGTAGCACATAATCAAATGAGAGTCGGGCTGGCGTACGATTTCGAACAACTCTCACTGATGAAGCTCCTACGGATGTGCGACGACCTCCTAGATCGATATTGGTGAATCGCAGGGTCAGCAGATAACCGGGAAATCGTTGTGCCATCACCGGTTCGAGCGTCCTGGTTACTTCCTGAGTGAAAACCGACGCTGAAGATCGGACGTCGCGACCGTGGATGCTAAAATCTGTGAACCTTTCTGGACCAATATACTGAATTGTCACAAGGCCGGAAGCGGCGACCCGTTCGCCCTGGACGGTGCAGCCGATATTAATAACCATCATTCCCAACGCGCAGATTGCGCAAAGTGTTAGTTTCATAACAGTCGACTATCTTTTCTAATAATTGATATGGCGTTTTGCTTTGCCTAAACGAGAGATTCACAACCTTCGCCACCGGCTCAGACTAACACTCAGACTAACACAGGCCAGGCACCGGAGATCCTGTGGTTTCACGGAGGAGGGGGAACCTGCTAACCAAGAGAAATATTACAAGGTTTTTTCTACCAAGCAAGAAATTGGTGACTAAGATTCACGGCCGGAACTGATCCTGCTGACACACCTGTCGCACCGAACGCTCAGTGATCTTCTTTCATTGTACATCAGTAGTACAAAACCGTTTTCGTCACCTCGCGGAAATATTAAACGAGCCGAAGATAACGTTCCGCGATTACCAAAACAGGGTATAGCAGGTGGCAAAGTAAAGAATGTCTCGGCGCTCAAGGCTGAAGAATTCCGCGCTTGTGGGGATGATAGTGTCGATATCGCGTGCCGGAGGGCTTAATAACACACGCCAAAGGTTCAAGACGTGGCGCTAGTTACGTCGAAGAATGAACGCAAATCGCGAGAAATTTCGTCGCCGACAATCGAAATTACCCGCTTTTTTTGCAAGAAGGCTATAGCTGGAATTTCACGATAAATGAGGTCACCTGGGACGAACGACTCGGTTCCATATGGCAGTAATTGGCGTACGCTACCTACCTGCACACCCATCGGGATCTTCAGGGCCTGGGTTTGAGATGGTTCTCCTTAGAGCCTTTTGCTTTGGTTTTTGCGATGATCCGCCACGCGAAGATCACAAGCAGTGAGCCGAGGAAGGCAGCGATGAGATCCTCGAAGGTAACTTTCAGGTCTCCCAGCGCGAAGTCGATTCTAAACAGCCTGAACAGCTCGCCGCCGATCACCGCGCCGGCCATGCCGATCAAGAGGTTCATCCAGCGACCCAAGCCCTCCTTTTTCAACGTGACAGCGCGCCCCGCGAGCGTGCCCGCGAAGCCGCCGACAATGATCCACATGATGATTTGGCCAATGTTCATGACTTGGATGCTACGCTGCGAGCTGTTTAAACGGGGGTGCCGGAGAAGAAGTCCTCATCGCGAGGCAAAAAAACTCTGGTTACAGCGTACCGAGTATCGCCGGTCTGGGCAACTGCAAACCGGCTTGCCTGGCCGGCGCTGGAAAGGGAAATTGGCTGGGCGCGGGCCTTTGGATTTCATCTGAGTAACTGGATTGTTTCTCTTCCAGATGTCAACGAACGAGAACGAACGACGATGAACAGCCACGAACGACAATGAGCGCACGCTAACGTTCGTTCTCGTTCGCTGTCATTCGTTGGTGTTCACTGCTAAGCTCGCGGATGCGAATCGTCGTATGCTTTTTTCAGCCGCTCAACCGTAACATGCGTATAAATCTGCGTGGTCGAGAGGTTGGCGTGTCCGAGCAATGTCTGAACGCTTCGGAGGTCTGCCCCGTTTTCTAGTAAATGGGTAGCGAAGCTGTGCCGAAGCTTATGCGGACTTACCGGCAGTTGGATCGAAGTATTCCCGACATGCTTCTTGAGGATTACCCAGACCGATCGGGCGGAAAGTCGCTTCCGGAGTTTACTGATAAAAAGTGGCCCAGAGTGAACCCCGGCTTGTTGCCGATATTTCTGGATGGCCTGCAACGCTAAGTCTCCAACTGGCACGACGCGTTCTTTGCGACCTTTTCCCAGAACCCGCACTGATTCGGCATAGACATCGACATCAGCTACGTCCAGAGCAACGAGTTCGCTGAGCCGGAGACCGCTGCTATAGAACAGTTCAAGAATAGCCACGTCGCGGCTGATGGCCCATGCGGGCGCCTGATTCTTTTTCTGAACCTGGTTCGGCTTATCGAGTAGTTCGCCGACTTGGGCGATGGAGAGCACGATGGGCAGCTTCTTCTCTAGTTTTGGTAGACTGACTTCTTTGAGTGGATTAGCAGATAATCCTGCGCGCTCAGTCAAAAAGCGGTAGAAGCTGCGCAGAGCAGCGAATGTGAGCCGCACATAAGAACGGGCCATGTCCTCTTTCATGCAAGCAAGCAGAAATTCACGAAATTCGGAGACACTGACAGAATGCCACGTGACTTCTCCACCTCGAAATGCGCGAAATTGCTGCAAGGCGTGACGGTAGGCGATCACAGTTCGAGGTGACGCGGAACGTTCGGCCTCAAGATACGAAATAAACTGGTCAGCCCATCGATCCTTCTTCGGCGATGCCATTGAGATCGATGATAACCTAGGTCGATGTCCGATAACAATCGCCAAAGACCGGCAGGGCGAAACAGTCCGGCAGGAATGGCGGGATGACAGGTGCGCTGAATGGCCGGACTGTGAGCCTTGAATCGCGCGACACTTGGCTCACACGTCCTCTCGCTCCCGCTCGACGACGTGTATCGCCCTACCTTCCGCCAATAGCGCTGCTAAGCGCTGCCTTCGCTCCCGTTCGTCAATCAGCAATTCAATCACCAAATCCAGGGTCACGAAATCGTGACCGTCACAGAGTCGAATGATTCGCTCATATTGAGCAATGGCCGCATCTTCTGATTTGATTGCGCCAAGCAGCGTAGAATCCACATCGGTAGTGTCGACCGGCGGCTGTAAGTCTTTGTGTAGCCCCGGCAATTCCAATGATCCCGGAACCCTACCTTCCAAAGCCTTGATCCGTTTTGCCAAGCGCCGCGCGTGACCTAAAGCGATCTGCACCTGCTCGTCGAACAATTCTTTGATTGGTTCGGCGCGAGCGCCCTCCAAATCCGCCGCATTCGCTAAATAATTTTGAATGATTTCGATTTCCGTCGCGTAGGAGATCTGTAACTCAGCGACGATCTCGGAGACTTTGTGCATCTCCGCATTCAACGCTTGGCGCCCATCGGATCGCCCAAATGAGCAGGCTGGCTGCTAGCGTCAACGCCACCCTGGCGAGTCGTATCCCTTCTAAAGTACAGCACAGCAGAACGAGTTTCCTTGCCGTCCGGAGATACCGCCACGATGGGAATTTCAAAATCGTTGTCAGGAAATTTGAAA
>Ga0209526_10000841_pt1 | contig 20172 bp, 22 predicted proteins | sample JacPinW_OM2H0_M1_FD_188566 | JGI IMG/M metagenome (GOLD analysis project Ga0209526, IMG submission 188566) | Forest soil microbial communities from Algoma, Ontario, Canada - Jack Pine, Ontario site 1_JW_OM2H0_M1 (SPAdes) (version 2) | ecosystem: Environmental > Terrestrial > Soil > Boreal... | reverse complement strand
CCTGCGCAACGTCGCGGCCCGGCTGGACAGCGCCCTGGACAGCCGGGCCGCGGCACCCGCGCTGGAGCGGGAACGTCGCCGACTCGAGGCGGCCGTGCGCCAGCGCGTCCTGCACACCCCGGCGGTGGCTGTCGGCGACGCCGAACCCTTCAGCGCCGCTGATCTGCTGGAGCAGCTGGGGGAGACCGACCTGCTGGAACTCGCCGATGTCGACGGACAGCTGTACGCCATCGTGGTCACCGGGGCGCGGCTGCGCCTGGAGCACGTAGGCCCGACGCAGGGAGCTGATCGCTCGCTGGCTCATGCGCTGTTCGCGCTGAGGCGCGAAGGTTCCCGCCGTGGGATCCACCGGCTCGACCTGGCCGAAATCGGCCGGCGACTCGAGGTGAGCCTGCTCGGTGAATCGGCGCGGCTGCTCCGCGGCGGCCCGGTGGTCGTGGTGCCGACCGGAAGGTTGCACGCGGTCCCCTGGGGCCTGATGCCCTCCCTGCGGGAGCGGGCGACGGCCGTTGCGCCGTCGGCGTCCGCGTGGCTGCGGGCGCGCCGCGCCGTCCGGCCTGCGGGATCCAGGGTCGTCCTGGTCGGCGGCCCGAGGCTGTCCACGGGCGGCGCGGAGGTCCGGCGTCTGGCCGCGCAGTATCCGGACGCGGTCGTTCTCGCCGACGGCGACGCGGTGGCGGAGCGGGTGATGGCCGCCATGGACGGCGCGTGGCTGGTGCACATGGCGGCGCACGGCACGTTCCGGGCTGACAGCCCGCTGTTCTCCGCGATTGAGCTCGACGATGGGCCACTGACGGTGTACGACCTGGAGCGGCTGAGACGAGCCCCGTACCGTGTCGTCCTGTCCAGTTGCAGTTCGGCGGTCGGCGCAGCGGTCGGCGCCGATGAGCTCCTGGGACTGGTGAGCGCCTTGATCTCGCTCGGCTCCGCCGGTGTGGTGGCCAGCGTTGTCCCCGTCAACGACCCCGCCACTGTCCCGCTCATGCTTGCCCTTCACGACCATCTGCGAGGCGGGTCCGGCCTCGCCGAGGCCCTCACACTCGCGCGGCACGCGGTCGGCGCCGACTCCGTGGCCCGTTCCACGGCGCAGTCCTTCATCGCGCTCGGGACGTGAGCCTGAGCGCGCGCCGGCGGGCGTCATAGCCGCACCCAGTCCGTGACCAGCCGCCCCGTCGGGGTGTCGCACCGCAGACGGACGGGGCCGCGCGGAATGCCAGGGAGATCGAAGAAGCCGACGTCGTCCGCCTCCACATGGAACGTGACCCCGTCGGCAGTTTCCACCCGGATCTCCCCCGGCCCCGGCGGGACGATCTGGCCGACCACGCGGCCGGGCATCACCTCCAGTTCCAGTGACAGCGGCGACGCCGTGAACACCAGAACACGCGCGTCGTCAGGATCGGAGCGCCGCGCCTGCACTGGCTCCAGTGACGAGTCGAAGCTCAAGGAGGCCAGGAGCAGGTCCTGGTCAACGGTGCGCCAGGCATAGGCGCCCTGGCCGTACTCCGCGATGGTGTCGGCCAGCGCGGCTTCGCGGAGCGCATCAGACAGGTCGTCCAGGATGTGCTGATCGTCATTCCAGCGGTGCTGCGTCACTCCCATCACCTCTCTCGCGGTCGATCCAGGTCGCGGGCCGCGGTGCGGTCGAGGCTGGGGCTCGCTCCATCCGACACCACTGGCACTCTCGCCGGGCCGGCCAAGTGGTCTCTGACGGCAAAGGTCTGCCGGAGCCGCTCCAGGGCTCGGCCGCGGGCGAGGCCGATACTGCCGGTGGGGATCGCCGTGCGCAGGGCGATCTGAGCGTAGGACAAGGGCGGGTCCTCCACGAGCAGAAGCAGGAGTTCGCGCTGCCGCGCCGGTAGCTCGGCCAGCCCAGCGAGCAACGCTTCATGCCGCTCGGCGCGCGGCCGCTCCGCGACGGGTTCGGCGTCCTCGGCCGAGGAACCCAGCCACAATGGATCAAGGAGGTCGTACGGCACGGTCCGCCGCCGAGCGGACAGGTAGCGCAAGGACTCCCGCTTGCCAGTAGTCATGATCCACATGGGCAGCGCTCGCGGCTCGCGGAGGCTGGCCAGGTGCTCAAGCAGACGCAACCACACGGTCTGGGCGACGTCCTGGGTCTCGGCCGTGGCGAGCCGGAAGCGGCGGATCACGCTTCCCAGTAGAGGGGTGTAACGATCCACGATCTCGTGCCACGCCTCCTCGTCCCCGGCGGCGGCCGCGTCGACGAGCGAGGTGATTGGATAATCGCCGTCGTCCATATCGGCTCCACGCGTGGGCGATGATGACAGGCCGTCTCTGATCGCGACTGTCTCGCCATACTGAGCAGTCGTCGAAGGGTCGTGATACATCGATCGGCCCGCGAATTGTCGCCGCCGCGGGCCGCTCCTGACCACCAAGCCCTCACCACACCGTGTATCACCGGCGCCAAGCCGTGCTCTGCATTAGTAGGCAAGACAAGTGGGATCTCGCCGCGCCGGACTCGCCGTTCGGGAGGAGAATGGTTCCCATGGCGGAGGTATCCGAGGTCAGCCGGCTCGTGCTGGCGGCCGCGAGCGGCGATGGGGCGGCGTGGAATGAGCTGGTGCGCCGCTTCTCGCCCCTCGTGATGGCCGTGACCCGGAGCTACCGGCTCCCCGCAGCGGACGCTCAGGATGTCAGCCAGACGGTCTGGCTGCGCCTCGTCGAGCACCTGGCCAACCTGCGCGAGCCGGAAGCCCTGCCGGGATGGCTGGCGAGAACCACTCAGCATGAGTGCAGCCGTCAGGTACAACGGGCACAGCGGGTCCTGCCCGTGGACCCGCAGACCGACGGCGCGATGCAACACCCCGCGATCGCAGACCTCGACGCCGACATCCTGCGGGCCGAGCTCCGCCAGGCGTTGCGTGACGGGCTGCACGAGCTGCCCGCGCGGGATCAGCGGCTCCTGCAGCTGCGGGCCGGCGACCCCCCGACGTCCTATCACGAGATCAGCCAGCTGACGGGGATGCGGATCGGGAGCATCGGCCCCACTCTGCGGCGGAGCCTCGACAGGCTGCGGGAGACCAGTTCGGTGCGGGCATACCTCGCATCAGCTCCTATCTCCGACGGGGTGACAGGAGGTGATCGGCTTGAGCTCGCCGACGTGGAATGACGACGAACTCCTGCGCGAGCTACGCGCCGCGTTGCAGGAATCGCCGGTGGATGAGGGCGTCATCCGTGCAGCCCAGGCCGCTTTCACCTGGCGGACGGTGGATGACGACCTGGAATTGCTGAGTCTCGACGCCGGTTTCGGGCTGACCGCTGATGCGCTGGTGCGCGGCGGCGGGGCGGGCGGGCCACGCACACTGGCGTTCCATGGCGAGCGGCTGAGCGTGGAAATCGAGATCGACGAAGCCGGGATCGTAGGCCAGCTGACTCCTCCGCGGCCCGGCCAGGTCACTTTGGTCACCGCCGACGGCCCGCAAGCGACGACGCAGGCCGACGACATCGGCTGCTTCATATTCCCGCCGCCCACGGCGGGGCCGCTGCGCCTCGACTGCAGGCTTGGTGACGGCCACTTCATCACCGATTGGGTAACCGTCTGACCGATACGCGCAGGGTGCCGGACAGATCAATTCATCTGGTCCTCGCCATCACTTCGTCGGACAGTCTGTCTTTACAGGACAAGTTGTCAGATGAGAGGCGCTCAGCTGGCGGGTCAGCCGTGAATGGCGGCCTGGAGCGTCGGCTCGACCGGGGATACCGCGACGGTCTGCCCGGGATCGTTGGTGCCGCCCCGGCAGTAGGACAGGGCGGACACGCCGACGTCGCGGGAAGATGCCCGTCCGGTCAATACTGCGTGCTGGGCACCCGGCACCATGATGCGGATGCTGCTCGCGTCCCGGTCGGTTCCGACGTCGCAACGGTACTTCGCCACTAGGACCCAGGCTGATGCGCCCGGCCGCAATGTCACCGTGACCGGGGCGGCGGCGGTGACGTATGGGCTGTGGCCGCGGCGGTAGTGGAACGGCAACCGCGCGCCGTTCGCGTCGTACAGCCTGATGTCCAGATACCCGGCGAGCGTGCACGCTAGCGCGCCGCGGTTGATCAGTGCGTAGAAGTCACCGTGCTCGCCGGTCATCGGCGATAGCGCCGGACCGTATCCCAGAGCCAGGGCCGCGGGCTGGCATGGCGGGCGGGCGCGGCGGGCGGCAGCCGGTGGAGTGTCTCCGCGCAGCGACGCTGAGGACGAGGCTAAGGCTGGCGTGCCGTTGGCCAGCGCCACGGGGTCGGCCGCTCCCGCGCCACTCCTGGTGCCGCCCGTGCTCGCACACGCCCCGAGCAACAGCGATGCGAGAATTCCCGCAGCCAGGCGCCACATGTGCTGATTCATATCCGCTCCCCAAGCGTCCGTCGCATTTGGTGTGTCGTCATTAAGACGCCAGACAGGACCGGCTCGTTGTGCGTGAGTGAACCACGGGCCACGGCGGATCGTGTCGAAGGTATGAAGAAATTCGTGGGGATCACTTCATTCGCCGTCGCTGGCCTGCTTGGGGTCAGCGCGACAGCGCAGGCGGTCACGGGGTTCCAGGCTCAGGCCAGTTCCAACGTGACAGGCTCGGATTACAACGAACTGGACGGGGTTGCCGATCTCGGCGCCACCAACGACCTAGCGGTCGGGTTCTACCGCCTCAGCGGGCAGACGCTTTTCCACGCCTTTGCGGAGCAGTGGAATGGCCGGACATGGGCGGTGGTCAAGATCCCGGCGCCATCGGGCGACGACACCCGGCTGCACGCGGTGACGGCTACCACTACCAGCGCCTGGGCCGTCGGGTCTGACGCGAATCACAGCCTGATCGAGCACAGGAACAGCGCGCTGGCCTGGTCTGTCGTGCCGTCACCTGCGAACGAGCCGGCCGGGAGTGAGCTGGATGCGGTCACGGCCGTGTCGGCCAGCGACGTGTGGGCCGTCGGCCATTCGCTGTCGGCCGCCGGCGTGGGTTTCGTGCCGCTGATCGAGCACTGGAACGGGACGGCCTGGAGCGTCGTCCCAGGCGCGCCGATCGCGGCTTCGGGCTCCGGTTTCCTGACCGGCGTCGCCGCCGCCTCACCCAGCGACGTGTGGGCGGTGGGCCGGGTCGGCCGACACCCCACCCCCGTCATCGAGCACTGGGACGGCACCGCGTGGAGCCAGGTCCCGCAGCCGGTGAGCGGCTACGACAGCAGCCTGAACTCCGTCGCGGTGATCAGCAGCACCGATGCGTGGGCGGTTGGCGAGCAGAACCTGAACCAGACCGTCACCGAGCACTGGAACGGGACTGCCTGGACCCTCGTTCCCAGCCCGTCCGTCACAGCGAACAACGCCCAGGACGTCCTCACCAGCGTCAGCGCCATCGGCGGCACCGACGTCTGGGCCGTGGGCAGCACCCTGCAGAACTTCTCGGTCAACCAGACCCTCGCCGAGCACTGGAACGGAACCACCTGGCAGATCGTGCCCAGCGCCAACCCGGGACCCGGTTCCAACGTGCTGAACTCCCTCGCCCAGACCGCTCCGGGCGGGCCCTTGCGGGCGGTTGGATTCTCCACCGGGGGCACAACCCCCACCGCAACCCTGGTCGAGACAACCGTCGGCTAGCGTTCCGCTCCATCCCGGCCGGCCCCTGACCGCCCACCACGGTCAGGGCCGGCCGGTTCTGAGCTCTCCTCGTTCACCGGCCGCTCCGGGACCGATCGGGCACCGAGACGGCCTTCACGCGGCCGGAGAACCCGGCCAGGAAGTCGGCGATCGGCGCGGTCACGGTGCTGCCGGCGGGAATGACGTGGCTGCCGGGGTGCTCGATGACCAGCGGGTCCGCGAACCGGTCGGCGAGCAGCAGCGAGTCGCGCCTGGGCACGATGATGTCGGCACGGCCGGTCACGTGGACGGAGGGGACCGTGAGCTTGTGCCGAAACAGCTCGACGTGCTGCGGCATGGTGCTGGTGAACCCTCCGACCATGATGGCGAACTCGAACTGCAGCGGCGAGGGGCGGCTGTCGCGCAGCGCGGCCAGCAGCCCGGTCAGGGCGGCGCCCTGGCTGAAACCGAAGATCCCGTCGATGCGCGGCGCGGTGCGCAGCAACTCGACGGCCCAGTCACGCGTACGCTCCCATCCGCTGAACCCGTCGTGCCACCACCCGAAGTCGCCCGAAGATAGGGAGGGCGCGTCGACGTACACGAGTTCGACGTTCGAGGGGATCGCGGCGGCCAGCGGGGCCATCTGGCGGCGCAGGATCGCGCCGGTGCCGTGGTAGCCGTGCAGGCACAGCATGCGCAGATCCCGCACCGTATTACCTCCTTAACTGTGGAAAATCTGGGTTGGCCGACGCCGCGGGCCATCAGGCGGCAGAAGCGGGCGTCGGCCAGATCAGCGTCGCGCGGGCGAGGGTGTGCCCGGCGATGGTGAATCCGAGGTAGGCCGCGCTCGCGTTCTCGTCGAGTCCGGTCTTGGCCACGTTAAGCGCAGTGACGGTAAGGAAGTATTCGTGCACTCCCGAGCCGGCCGGCGGCGCTCCGCCGACGTACTGGTGCGCGCCCGCATCCCCGGCGAGCTGGAACGCACCGCTGGGAAGATGCGCAGCGTCGGGCGCTCCGGCGCCGGCGGGCAACGAGGTGGTACCGGCCGGGATGTCGGCCACGACCCAGTGCCAAAAGCCGCTCCCGGTCGGTGCCTGCGGGTCGTACATCGAGACAACGAAGCTCTCGGTTTCGGCGGGAAAGCCCGACCACGACAACTGCGGCGAGAGGTCCTGGCCACCGGGCACCCCGAACATCTTCGACAACTGCTCGAGGGGCAGGGGCTGCCCGTTCGTCACCGAGCTGCTTGTCAGCTGGAACGAGGGCACCTTGGGCAGGTAGGCGTACGGGTCCGGGCCGAACTGGGCCGGTGGGTGCGTGGCGTGGGAAGAAGTCATGGCAGAAAGCCTGCCGCCGTCATTGATATATGTCCAACAAATAGATCTTCTAAGAACGATAACCTGCGTGCATGTCAGTATCTCTTCGCCAGCTCGAATACTTCGTCGCCGTGGTGGACGAGGGCTCGTTCACCGCGGCCGCCCTCCGCCTGCATGTCAGCCAGCCGGGGCTTTCGCACCAGATCCAGACGCTCGAGCGGCAGTTGCGCGGACCGCTGCTCGAGCGCCTGCCCCGCGGGGTGCGCCTGACCCCCGCTGGCCGCACCGCGCTACCGCACGCGCGGGCCAGCCTGGCGCACGCCGAGCGGGCGTCCACCTCGGCGATGCGCGCCTCCGGTGTCGACGCCGGCGAACTACACGTCGGGACGCTCTACTCGATCAGCGTGGGCGTGCTGCCGGCCGCGCTGCGGACCTGGCGCCGCAAGTACCCGGACGTGCAGGTACGGCTCGTGGAGTTCCGGCACACCAACGACCTGATCGCCGCCATGGAGGCCGGGCAGGCCGACGTTGCCGTCGGTCCCACCCCGCCCGCCTGGGACGGACCGGTGCGGGAAATCGGGGCCGAGGAGTTCGTCGTCGCGGCAGCACCCGACGTGCGGCTACCGGGTACCGGGCCGAGCGTAAGCCTCGCCGACCTGGCCGACCACGACTGGGTTCACTTCACTCCCCCGAGCGGCCTGGCCGACGTTCTGGAGGCCGCCTGTGCCGACGCGGGCTTCGCGCCACGTGCCGCGGTGCGCACCGAACAGGGCCCCTCCGCGCTGAACCTCGCTCGCGCGGGCCTGGGCATCACCCTCTTGCCCGGCAATGTCGTCCCGCCGGCCTTCGACGGCGTGCTGCGGCGCCCCGATCCGCCGGTACAGCGCATGCTGTCGGCCTACACCCGCGTGCGTCCGGACCCGATCACCGCCGCGTTCGTCGAGGCCATCTGCCACCACACGCTGGCCACCCCCACGCACATCCTCAGCCTGCTGGAGATCAAGCGGGACCACTAGCTCGGAAAGCTGACAGGCGACCTCCCGGGCCACGACACCAGAAACCGGAACACTGCCAATCGCGTTGATGGCCGACGAACACGCCCGCGCCAACGCACAGCCTGAGGCTGGCGAGGATCGTCCGGGGTTCGCGTTAGCATGCGGTTCATGACTGCACCGGACGACCCGGCCGCCCCGGCCCCGAGCCAGCCCGACGACCCGATGGACGCGCAGTTCGGACCGCACCGGTTTTACCCCGGCGAGGGCGGCGGCAGCACGCAGTTCCGGGGTGCCCGGTTCGACGTCGCGGACCTTCGCGGCGCCCGGTTCACCGACTGCGACCTGACCGGCGTCACGATCCGGGACGGCTGGCTGGTCAACGTCAGCATCTCCGGCTACCTCAGCAATGTCACGGTCAACGGCGTCGACGTGAGCGACTTCGTCAGCGCCGAACTGGACCGGCGGCACCCGGAGCGGGTGCAGTTCCGCGAGGGGCAGACGGCCGACGACGTCCGCGCGATGTGGGACACCATCGAGCGGCTCTGGGCGGAGGCAGCCGAGCGGGCCGGGCGGCTGCCCGCGGCCGCGCTGGCCGAGCAAGTCGACGAGGAATGGTCATTCGAGCAGACACTGCGCCACCTGGTCTTCATCACCGACGCATGGGCCAGCCGGACGGTGCTGGACGAGCCGATGCCCTACCACCCGCTCGGCCTGCCGCAGAGCTGGTATCCGGCGGCGGACGCGGCCGCGCTCGGCATCGACCTGACCGCGCAGCCCGGCTACGCAGAGATCCTGGCCGCCCGCGCCGACCGGATGACCGTGATGCGGCGCATCGTGGCCGGCCTGACCAACGACGGTCTGGGCCGGCTGTGCCAGCGCTCGCCCGCTCCCGGTTACCCGGACGAGGAGCGCACCGTGATCGACTGCATCAGCGTGGTGATGGACGAGGAGATCGAGCACTACCGGTTCGCGGTGCGCGACCTGGCGGCACTGAAATCCAAGTAGCCGGTTCAGGCGGCCACGACCCGGACGAGCGCGTCTGAGCCAGGCGCTTGCGCCGAGCCACTCAGGTCAGCCGGGCCGCGCCGGGGACATCACGGGACTCCCATTCCTGCCGGGTGATCCGGTACATGACCCACTCGCGGCTGAACTCGGTCAAGGACCCGGCCAGCATCCAGCCGGCACGCTGGAAAACCGTTCGCATCGCCACGTTGGCTGGATCGGTGGGAGCCTCGGCAACCTGAGCTGCTGCATGCTCGAAAAGCCAGTCTGTGAGCAGCACGAGCGCTTCGCGCCCGTAGCCCTTGCCGCGGGCGCTTTCCCGCAGGCCGATCCCCACCTCGAATGTCCCTCGGGGGAGCGGACGGCCGGGGGGCACGAATGTCTGGATGCGCCCGACCGACACGCCGCCCAAATCGATGGCGAGATCGAGCCAGCCATCTTCCAGGTGACCCGATCGCTGAAGCCGGGCCCTGAAGCTGGCCTCATCGGGGAGTTCGGCTATGGCCATGGGATCGGCGGTCACCATAGCCCGCCATTCCTTATCGATCTCCGCCGGCCGCAACGCCCGGAGCACCAGCCGCGATCCGCAGATCCGGACGTCCCTGAGCAAGGCGGTCGCGTCCTGACCATCCTGCTGGCTCACGAGCGAAGGATAACCCGGGCAAAGGGCCTCGCCGGGGCGGCCAGCAGAGTCGCCGGTCGGCCCACATGGGTGCCGCGACGGAGCGGTGGGACAGGCCGGTCCTTCCGTTCAGCGCGATTCCAAATCGAGTTTGTGATCACGTCACGAACCTGCATGCTGGGCGCATGCCGTGGAGAGCGCCGCAGATCGTCCGTCACGACCCGCCTCACATCGCCAGTGAGCGGCAGATGCTGGAGGCGTGGCTGGATTTTCACCGCCAGACGCTGTTGAGCAAGTGCAGTGGCCTGACTGCCGGACAGCTCCGGCAACGGACGGCTGACCCGTCGAGCCTGTCGCTGCTTGGACTCGTCCGTCACATGGCCGACGTGGAGCGCGTGTGGTTTCGCCGCCGCGTCGCGGGAGAGGACGTGGGCGTCCTCTACTCCAGCGAGGCTGATCCCGACGGGGAGTTCGATCACGTCGATGAAGCCGATGCGGAGCAGGACTTCGCCACCTTCGGGCGGGAGATTGAACTTGCCCGGGAAGCGGCCCGGGGCCGGGCTCTGGACGAGACCTTCTTCCATTCGGGCCGAAAGGTCGACATGAACCTGCGCTGGGTCTACCTCCACATGATCGAGGAGTACGCCAGGCACAACGGCCACGCGGATCTGCTGCGCGAACGACTCGACGGCGCGACCGGGGACTGACCGCCGCGAACGCTCGGGGTGCTACGAACGAGACTCGGGCTCGGGGTCGCTACCGCCGGCCCTTCGGTCTGCGGAGGAATCGCACCAGCCATCGAACGATGATGAAGATGATCATGCTTCACCTCCATCCGTCCGGGAGAATGCCGGGGGTTGAGCCGGGGCGCCGTCATGGAGTGACATCGACAGCTAGCTTACGGAATGTGCGGCCAGTCATCGCGTCCTGGGAGTGAGCCTTGCCGGGCCGCCAGTTCACGGGCCAATTCGTCGGCCGTGGCCCGCGCACGGGCGGTCTCCGCCAGCCAATAGCGCACCTTCCGCTGCATCCGCTCCTGGGAGTGCGAGACCGCCGCCGATGTGATGACCGAACTGATGCACCAGCCGACGGCGATCCCCATGATGATGGATATCACCGCCGTGATGGCGGTCACCGGACGAACTCCTCGCACGTGTGCCGCGCGCGCGCACACACCGCCGCGGCGGCCCCCAAAGGAGGCCCGGACGGCTGGGTCGGGGTGAATGCCTGATGAGCCTGATGAGCCTGATGAGCCTGATGAGCCTGATGAGCCTGATGAGTGAGTGCCATGGTCGTCTTCCAATCCGCGGACTGGGCTGCGGGTTTGTGCCCGGCCGGTGGCGGGAACTACCGGCCCGGCGTCATCCGGTCAGGATGCGTGCGGCATTGTCTTACTCGTTCGGGCTCGGCGCCGTTGCCGGTCTGATGACAAGTTGCCGGAGATGGAGATCGCGGAACGTTACCGGGCCGCGCGGGCCCGGCACCCGGTCGATGTTGATACCGGTTTCTGGGATCGAGAACAGCTTGAAGCCGTCCAGCAGACGGGGCGTGGCATTGTGGAAAGTGGCGGTGCCGGTGTGAGAGTTGAGGAACTGCGCCACGGCGTCGTGGTCTTCGGCAATCACCGCGGCCGCTAGCCCCGAGGTCTCCTCGTTGGCGACACGGGCCGCGTCGGCGGGCCCGCGCACGGGGCTGATGGTGACAGTTGCCTCGCGGTCGGCCTCCAACGCCCATTCGTGGCCGAGCGCATGGTCGTGGGGAGGAAGCGACGCGGTTATTCCGAGCCGGTCCAGCAAGGATTGCGCATCGGCCGTCATCTCCTTCCAGATCGTGTCCTTGATAAGCAGCAGATTGAGGCGATTGCAGACGCCGAGCCGGTCGAGGCTGGCTTCGATGACCTTCCGGGCCAGCTGCCGATCCGCGGAGTCATCTATGTAGATGACAGAGCCGCCGTCCGCGTGAGCGAGGGTGCGGACACCGAACTTCGCGGCCTCGGCGGCCAGGGACCGGGTGCTACTGCCGCTTCCCCGCAGGATCACCAGGGGCAGGAGCGCAGGCTGCCGCACCAGAGCCCGGGCCATCTGCTGGCCCGGGGACGGGACGAGTTGGATGGCGCGGTGGTCGAGGCCGGCGTCGCGCAGGGAAGGCCTGATGACGTGCTCCATCAGGCTGATCGCCGAGCGAAGAGCGGCCGAGCCCGTCCGGAGAACGCCGGCGTTCCGCGACTTGATGAGCTGTGAGGCGATATCCACGACGACGTTGGGCCGGGCCTCGAAGTTCGCCCCGACGACGCCAACGGGCCGGTGCCACTGCTCGAGCACGAGATTGCCCGGCAGGTTGCGCAGGCGCAGGCGGGAGGGTTCCGACGGCGCCTCAGCGAGCGCGATGAGCTGCGCTGACATCGCATCGAGCCGCTGCGCGCCCAGGCGCAGCCGATCGAGCAGGGCTCCTGACATGCCCGCGGCACTGGCGGCCCGGAGGTCTTCCTCATTGGCCATCAGCACCGGCGCCGCCGCTTCACGCAAGCGGCGGGCCATGGTTCTCAGCGACTCGTCTAAGGCATCGTCCGGCGCCGTGAATAGGGACCCCGCGGCGTCGCGCGCGGCCTGCGCCAGGCCAGTGACGATCTGCGTCGCCGCAGCCTCGTCCTGCGTCGCCTGAGCATCGTGGGCTGATGCGGCGTCCCGCGTGGCGGCCTCCGCGGTCATGATCTGTCCTCCTGGCCTGGTGCCGGCCTGCGAACGTGACCTAGACTGCCTTGCAGTCAGAAGTCGGCGGTTCACTGTGGTCTTCCAACGACCTACAGTCGATTGTTCAACAAGACCAAGTGTTCAGCAAAGGAGCGCGGTGGTCAAGAGCTTCGGGCCAGGTCTGCGAGGGGACATGTCCGACCTCCCGTCCCTCCAGCCTCTGCCGACCGCTTCGGAGCGAGCGGCCGACGTGATCAGGGAGAACATCTTCGAGGGCAGGTTCGCGCCGGGCACGGCGCTGCCCGAAGCGGCGCTGTCGGCGGCGCTCCAGGTCTCGCGAAACACCGTCCGGGAGGCATTCCGGACGCTGACCGGCGAGCACTTGCTCACCCACGAGGCACACAAGGGCGTAATCGTGCGGGAGCTTACCGCCGACGATGTCCGCGACATCTACAAACTGCGCCGCATGTTCGAACTCTCCGCACTCGACCTGGCCATCCAGAGCCAGCATCAGCTTGATATCACGGAACTGGGCGCAATGGTCGTGCAGGCCGAGGCGGCGGCCAAGGACGAACTATGGGTGGAGGTCGGGACGGCCAATCTGAGATTTCATGCGGTGATTGTCGATTTCCACCACAGTGCTCGGATCTCGGAAGTCTTCCGCCGGCTGATGACCGAGCTTCGGCTGGGCTTTCTCGCTGTTTCCGATCCGGCCGCCTTCCATGGCTCGTTCCTGGCGCGCAACCGCACGATTCACGATCACATCGCCAGAGGAAGACTGAACGATGCACATGCGGAACTCGCGGTATACCTCGACGATGCGGAGGGCCCTGTCGTTAAGGCGGTAAGCAGTTCATGAACCAGCGCTGGCAGTTCTGGATCGATCGGGGCGGCACGTTCACCGACGTGGTGGCGCGGCGGCCGGATGGCACCGTCATCACCCACAAGCTGCTGTCCGAGAACCCGGGGCGTTACCCGGACCCGGCCGTGGCGGCGATCAGGCACCTGCTCCGGGTCGCCGACGGCGAGCCGATCCCGGCCGCTCAGATCGAGGCGGTCCGGCTGGGCACCACCGTCGCGACCAACGCCCTGCTTGAGCGCACGGGCGAGCCGACCGTGCTGGTCATCACCCGCGGCTTCCGTGACGCGCTGCGCATCGCATACCAGAACCGGCCGCGCCTGTTCGACCGGCAGATCGTGCTGCCCGAACTGCTGTACTCCCAGGTGATCGAGGCCAGCGAGCGGGTAGCGGCACACGGCGAGGTACTTATCCCCCTCGACGAACAGGACGTGGGCTGGTCGCTGCGGGCCGCCTACGACGACGGCTTCCGGTCGGTGGCGATCGTGTGCCTGCACGGCTATCGCTTCCCCGCCCACGAGCAGCGGATCGGGGAGATCGCCCGCCGGATCGGCTTCACCCAGGTGTCGGAGTCTCATGAGACCAGCCCGCTGATGAAACTAGTCTCGCGGGGCGACACGACTGTCGCCGACGCGTATCTTTCCCCCATCCTCAACCGCTATGTGGACCGGGTGACGGATGAGCTGAACGGTGTGCAACTGCTGTTCATGCAGTCCAGCGGGGGGCTTACCGACGCCCGGACCTTCCGGGGCAAGGACTCGATACTGTCCGGCCCAGCAGGCGGCATCGTCGGCATGGCCCGGACCTCGACAGCGGCCGGGTTCGACCGGGTCATCGGTTTCGACATGGGGGGGACCTCCACCGACGTCTCGCACTACGCCGGCGAGTATGAACGGCAATACGAGACCCAGGTGGCCGGCTTTCGCATGCGGGCTCCCATGCTGAGCATCCACACCGTCGCGGCCGGCGGCGGGTCGATCCTGCATTTCGACGGCGGGCGCTACCGGGTCGGCCCCGACTCGGCGGGCGCGAATCCCGGGCCGGCCGCCTACCGCCGCGGCGGCCCGCTCACCGTGACCGATGCCAACGTCATGCTCGGCCGCATCCAGCCGGGCCACTTCCCGCATGTGTTCGGCGTCAGCGGTGATCAGCCGCTCGACGCAGATGCGGTGCGGGATCAATTCGCCGCGATGACCGCCGAGATCGGTGATGGCCGAAGCCCCGAGGAAGTGGCCGCCGGCTTCCTCGAGATCGCGGTGGCGAACATGACGAACGCGATCAAGAAAATCTCCGTGCAGCGCGGCTACGACGTGACCGAATACGTGCTCGCGACCTTCGGCGGGGCCGGTGGCCAGCACGCCTGCGCGGTGGCCGATGCCCTGGGCATGACGCGGATCCTGATCCATCCCTACGCCGGGGTGCTCTCGGCCTACGGCATCGGGCTCGCGGACATCACCGCGATGCGGGAGTCGGCGGTGGAGGCACCGCTGAGCGACCAGCTCGGGTCGGAGCTGGAAGAGGCGCTTGACCGCCTGGAATCGGAAGCGCGGGCCGAGTTGACCGGCCAGGGCGTCGCCCCCGAGCGAATCCGCGCGGTGCGCCGGGTTCACCTGCGCTATGACGCCACCGATACGGCGCTCCTCGTCCCGGCGGGGACGCCCGAGGCCATGACGAAGGCCTTCGAGGAAAGCTATCAGCGGCGCTTCTCCTTCCTGATGCGAGACAAGCCGATCACGGTGGAGGCCGTCTCGGTCGAACTCATCGGCGCCTCCGAGCCCGTTACGGAAGGCCGGGCCTCGCCTGGCTCGCCCGTGCCTGGCTCGCCCGTGCCTGGCCCGCCCGTGCCTGGGCCGAGCGTGCGGCCAGCACGGGCGCGGGTCTTCGCTGGCGGTGCCTGGACCGAGGTGAACCTGTACCGCCGAGCGGAACTGCGTCACGGCGACGCCGTCGAGGGGCCGGCGATCATCGCCGAGGCCAACGCCACCACGGTCGTCGAGCCCGGCTGGATGGCGACCCTGAACGCCCTGGACTACCTGGTGCTGAACCGCGTCGGCGCCGCCCCGGAGCGGCAGGTGATAAGCACCGAGGTCGACCCGGTCAGGCTGGAGATCTTCAACAACCTGTTCATGTCAATTGCGGAGCAGATGGGCTACCGGCTGCAGAGCACGGCGCACTCGGTCAACGTCAAGGAGCGCCTGGACTTCTCCTGCGCGATCTTCGACGTTGAGGGCAACCTCATCGTCAACGCCCCGCACATCCCGGTGCACCTCGGCTCCATGGGCGAGAGCGTCAAAGAGGTCATCAAGGACCGGGCCGGCGAGATGAAGCCGGGTGACGTCTACGTGCTCAATGACCCCTACCACGGCGGGACCCACCTGCCCGATATCACTGTCATCACCCCGGTATTCTCCGGCGACAGCGAGATCCTCTTCTATGTGGCTTCCCGCGGCCACCACGCCGAGATCGGCGGTATCACCCCGGGTTCCATGCCGGCGTTCAGCACCCGTATCGAAGAGGAGGGTGTCCTCATCCGCAACTGGCTCCTGGTCGAGAAGAGCGCTCTGCGGGAGGCGGAGACCTCCGAGGTGCTTCGCAACGCGCCGTATCCGTCGCGTAACCCGGCCGATAACATCGCGGACCTGCGCGCTCAGATCGCCGCCAACGAGAAGGGCGTCCAGGAGCTGCACGCCATGGTCGACCACTACGGCCTCGACGTCATCCGCGCCTACATGGGCCACGTGCAAGACAACGCCGAGGAGTCGGTGCGCCGGGTAATCTCCGTCCTCCAGGACGGCTCGTACACCTACGAGCTCGACAACGGCGCCGTGATCAAGGTGACGATCCGGGTGGACCGGGCGAGCCGCACCGCGGAGATCGATTTCACCGGGACGTCGGCGCAGCTGCCGAACAATTTCAACGCGCCGTCATCGGTGGCGATGGCAGCCGTGCTGTACGTCTTCCGGACCCTCGTCAACGACGAGATCCCACTGAACTCCGGATGCCTCAAGCCCCTGCATGTGATCATCCCCCCCGGCTCGATGCTGTCCCCCGAATACCCGGCGGCCGTGGTGGCAGGCAACGTGGAAACCTCGCAAGCCGTCACGGGGGCGCTATACGCGGCGCTCGGGGTGATGGCCGAGGGGTCAGGAACCATGAACAACCTGACCTTCGGCAACGACACGCACCAGTACTACGAGACGGTCGCGAGCGGGTCCGGCGCCGGAGACGGCTTCGCCGGAACCGACGTCGTGCAGACCCACATGACCAACTCGCGCCTCACCGACCCCGAGGTACTGGAGTGGCGGTACCCGGTGCGACTGGAGAGCCACGAGATCCAGCCGGGCAGCGGTGGCGCCGGGCGCTGGCCCGGCGGCAACGGCGGGCGGCGCCGCATCCGTTTCCTCGAACCGATGACGGTGACCATGCTGAGCGGCCACCGGCGGGTACCGGCCTACGGGATGGCAGGCGGTGAACCTGGTGCGCTCGGGCGGCACTGGATCGAGCACCCGGACGGGTCGACCACCAGCATGCGGGGATGCGATTCCAAGCCGGTTGGCCCGGGGGACATGCTCGTCCTGATAACCCCCGGCGGCGGCGGCTACGGCTCACCGGACCGTGCCCCTTAGCCACAGCGACCCTTAGCCGCAACGACCGGCCGCGCATCCCCGGAGGTGGCCCATGAAGTCCGTATCACCGGCCCAGGCACGGGAACGCTTCCGGGGCGGCTTGAAGACGCCGACCGCGGCCTGGGCACCCGGCTACGCGCAGGCGAATCTGGTGGTGCTGCCGCGTGACTACGCCTTCGACTTCATGCTCTTCGCCCAGCGCAACCCGAAAGCCTGCCCGGTCCTGGACGTCACCGAGCCAGGGGACCCGGTCACCTGCCTGGCGCCGGGCGCCGATCTGAGAACCGACCTGCCGGCCTACCGCATCTGGGAGCATGGGGATCCCGTCGCCGAGACCGCGGACATCACCGGGTACTGGAGCGGCGACCTGGTTGCCTTCCTCATCGGCTGCAGCTTCACCTTCGAGCGGGCGCTGGTGGCGGCGGGTGTGCCCGTCCGCCACGTGGAGCAGGGCGGCAACGTTCCCATGTTCGTCACCGGCCGCCAGTGCCGGCCAGCAGGGAGATTCAGCGGCCCCCTCGTGGTGTCCATGCGGCCTATCCCGCCTGACCGCGTCGCTACCGCGGTCCAGATCACCGCCCGCTATCCCGCAGTTCACGGCGCACCGGTGCATGTCGGCAACCCGGAGGCGCTCGGCATCGCGGACCTGTCCAAGCCCGATTTCGGGGCCCCTGTGACCTGCCATGACGGCGACGTGCCGGTGTTCTGGGCGTGCGGCGTCACCCCGCAGATGGCGCTGGCCAACGCGCGACCTCCATTTGCGATTACTCACGTCCCCGGGCACATGCTCATCACCGACGTGCCCGACGAGACTTACGCGGTGTGACCCGGTGACCGGGCCGGCCGCCGATGACAACAGCATCAACCAGACTTACCTGGGCTATTTCTACTGGGCGGCGCCGCTCCTGGTTGCCCTCGTGGCCGCCGCGGCGGCGGCCGTGTACCTGGACGGCCGGCGGGAGGCATCGCTGGCCCTGGCCGCGGCCGTAGCCGGGGGTGCGGCTGCGCGGGGCGGGCGCCGGGCATCTTGAGGCCCTGGGCGCCTCGGAGCGGGGGCCAATGGCCAGAAACCGCATCATATTGCCTGGTCAGGCCCCTGTGCGTAACAACCTGCCAGACTGGAGACACGGTTGCCCAGGACGCCGACTCTCGCGTTTGCAGTGGCCGCCGGCTTACACTCGCGCGAAGGGTGATTCCATGGATGATGCCGCTGGCCAGTTCCTCGACTTGATTCAAGGTCTTGAGGAAATCAGGGATGCCATCACCCCTCAGCGTGCCCATGCCGAATTCGACGAGACGACCCTCCAGGTCTTCTGGAAGAAGTGGCCCGCCCTGTCGGCGTGGGCCGGCTCGCTGTGGATGATGCTCTCCGAGGAGCTGGCCGAGCCGGGCACTCCGCACCGCGACTCCGAACTGGATGAGGTGGGGGGCAGTGACTGAGGGCCTGCGATACCCCGGTACGACAGCCGTGAGGGTGCTCCGGGATCTCATGAACAGGCGCGTGGCAGTGACGACGCCGGACACAGTGGTGGCCGCGGCGGCCGCGTGCATGGTGGAGGAGAACGTGGGCTCGGCCGTCGTCATGCAGGGACCATTCGTCGCCGGAATCCTCACCGAGCGCGATGTCCTGCGGGCCGCCGCGTCCGGTGAGGACCTCTCAGCATCCATGGTGTCGACCTGGATGACCCCCGATCCGCAATCGGCCAGCCCCGACACGTCCGTCGAAGACGCGGCCCAGATCATGCTCCTGAACGGATTCCGCCACCTCCCGGTCGTAGAAGGCCGGATGATCTGCGGCGTGGTGAGCCTCCGCGACCTCTTCGCGGCCAGAATCCGCCGCCCGCCGCCGAGGTAAGCGCCCGGGAAGCCACGGTGGCTAGTGCTCACCCTCACCGTGGCCAGCGGCTCCGCCGTCGTTTAGTCGCCGTGCCCTTCGAACAGCGCCGCGAACGGTCTTGCGTCGAAGATGACCACGACCGAGGCCACCTTCCCGTCGCGGACCCGGTACCACTCGCACGTCGGCGTGCTGGGGACCGGCGCGGTCTTGAGGTCGTAGATGACGCACACGTCGTCGCCGTCGACGAACACCTTCCGCTTGTCGGCGCCGGTGACGATCTGACTGAGTTGCTGCAGCGAGGCGAGGTAGGAGTCCGCGTCGGCGAAGCTGTCGATGGGGCCCACGAACGAGACGTCGTCGTGCACGAGCGCGCGGGCCCGCTCGTAGTCCTTGCTCGTCCACGCGTCGAAGAAGTCCTCCGCCACCTGTGCTGCGCCGGGCATGCTGCCTCCTGCGGCTGGTTGCCATATCGCCACGAAGCTACGGTCGCGGGCACGCCACCCGGAATGGCCGGGCGTCCACGATCTTTGTCCCAATCGCCACGCCGACGCCGGCCCGGGCACCGCCCTGGCGCGGGAGCCGGTATCGTCGCGTCTGGTTACGCTGACGCGAAGGCGAATGCCCCTTGGATCTGCTGAACGATTTCAGCCCGGCTGATCCCATCAGCCAGGTGCTGCGCGTCATCAGGATCCGCAGCACCGTCTACTGCCGCTCGCTGCTGAGCGCCCCGTGGGGCTTCGGCGTCCAGGCGCACGGCAATCCGGCCTTCCACGTCGTCACCTCGGGCGGCGGCTGGCTCCAGGTCGATGGCGAGCCAACCCAGCTCGCGCTGGGGGCCGGAGACCTCATCGTCCTGCCGGCCGGGCCCAGGCACTGGATGCGCGATGACCCGGCCACCCCCGCCACCGAACTGGAGGACATCCTGGCCGCCGCGCCTCCGGGCGAGCGGCGCCGCCTGCACCACGGCGGCGGTGGTGCCCGCACTGGGCTGCTGTGCGGCGGTTTCGCGCTCGAAGGCGGCGCACACCCGATCCTGCGGGCCCTCCCGGCCGTGCTGCACATCCGCGGGACCGCCGGGCGCCCCGTCCCGTGGCTGGCCGCGACCCTGGCGCTGCTCACCGCGGAGACCGCCTCGGACGCGCCGGGCGCGGAGGAGGTCGTCAGCCGGCTCGCCGATGCGCTCCTCACCCAGGCGCTGCGCACGGCGCTCGCCGGGCTCGGGTTCTGCGACGGCGCCGGCGCTCTCGCGCTGCGCGACCCGCAGATCGCCGCGGCGGTCGAGCTCATCCATCGCCAGCGCGAGCGCGCGTGGACCGTCGGCGACCTCGCGGCCGAAGTCACGCTCTCACGATCAGCGTTCTCCGCGCGTTTCCGCGAGCTCGTCGGCGAGTCACCCAGGCGCTACGTCACCCGCACACGCCTGGCGCACGCCGCCGCCCTGCTGCACACGACCGACGCGCCGCTCGCCGCGATCGCGACACGAGCCGGCTACGGCAGCGAATTCTCCTTCGGCAAGGCCTTCAAGCGTACGTTCGGAATCGCGCCGGGCACCTACCGCGGGCAGCCCAGCCGCGTCCCCGGGTTCAGTCCCGCCGCCCCGGACACGGCCGCCCTGGGGCGTGTCTCGTAGATCTTGGCCGTCGCGAGCGGCCG
>Ga0209526_10000840_pt1 | contig 20175 bp, 18 predicted proteins | sample JacPinW_OM2H0_M1_FD_188566 | JGI IMG/M metagenome (GOLD analysis project Ga0209526, IMG submission 188566) | Forest soil microbial communities from Algoma, Ontario, Canada - Jack Pine, Ontario site 1_JW_OM2H0_M1 (SPAdes) (version 2) | ecosystem: Environmental > Terrestrial > Soil > Boreal... | reverse complement strand
TGCCCGCCGCGCCCGGAACATTAGCTTGGCCTCCGAGGCGCCCGTCAACCCCCACCTCGCGCGCCACCGTAGTCACCTGGTCGGCGAAGGTGGCGAGCGTGTTGGTCATATTGTTGATGGTTTCGGCTAGCGCGGCGACCTCGCCCTTGGCATTTACGGTCAGCTTCTGCGTGAGCTCGCCGTTGGCGACCGCGGTCACGACTTTGACGATACCCCGCACCTGCTCGGTAAGGTTGGCCGCCATGACGTTCACGTTGTCCGTGAGATCCTTCCAGGTACCGGCCACCCCGGGTACCTTTGCCTGACCGCCCAGCTTGCCATCGGTGCCCACTTCGCGGGCCACGCGCGTTACCTCGGCGGCGAAGGCGTTGAGCTGGTCCACCATGGTGTTGATGGTGTTCTTCAGTTCCAGGATCTCGCCTTTCACGTCTACCGTGATCTTGCGCGACAGATCGCCGCGGGCCACTGCGGTAGTCACCTCGGCGATGTTGCGCACCTGCCCGGTCAAGTTTCCCGCCATGGCGTTCACCGAGTCAGTGAGATCCTTCCATGTGCCCGCCACGCCAGGAACGTTGGCTTGTCCACCCAATCGGCCTTCGCTGCCCACTTCGCGGGCCACACGTGTTACCTCCGCAGCGAACGAGCGCAACTGCTCGACCATGGTGTTGAGCGTTTCTTTGAGTTGCAAAATCTCGCCGCGCACGTCCACCGTGATCTTCTTCGACAGGTCGCCGTTGGCGATGGCGGTGGCTACCTCGGCAATGTTGCGCACCTGACCAGTCAGGTTACTGGCCATGAAGTTCACATTGTCGGTAAGGTCTTTCCAGGTACCAGCCACGCCGGGTACCTCCGCCTGCCCCCCCAGCTTGCCGTCGGTTCCAACTTCGCGGGCCACGCGCGTCACCTCACCGGCAAACGCATTGAGCTGATCCACCATGGTGTTGATGGTGTTCTTCAGCTCCAGGATTTCGCCTTTAACGTCCACCGTAATCTTGCGCGACAAGTCGCCGCGGGCCACGGCGGTAGTCACTTCGGCGATGTTGCGGACTTGCCCGGTCAGGTTCCCGGCCATGGAGTTAACCGAGTCGGTAAGGTCCTTCCAGGTGCCGGCGACACCAGGAACATTGGCCTGCCCACCGAGCCGGCCTTCGCTCCCCACCTCGCGGGCCACGCGCGTCACCTCACCGGCAAACGCGTTGAGCTGATCCACCATGGTGTTGATGGTTTCCTTCAGCAGAAGGATCTCGCCGCTGACGTTCACGGTGATTTTCTTGGACAGGTTTCCGCTGGCAATGGCGGTTGAAACTTCAGCGATGTTGCGGACTTGCCCGGTCAAGTTGCTGGCCATCGAATTGACCGAGTCGGTCAGATCTTTCCAGGTGCCAGCTACACCCGGCACCTGCGCCTGCCCCCCCAGCCTGCCATCGGTGCCGACTTCGCGGGCCACGCGGGTCACCTCTGATGCAAAGGCTCGCAACTGATCCACCATGGTGTTGATGGTGTCTTTGAGTTCGAGGATTTCGCCCTTCACGTCTACGGTAATCTTGCGCGACAAATCGCCGCGCGCCACAGCGGTCGCCACTTCAGCAATATTTCGAACCTGGCCGGTCAGGTTGCTGGCCATGAAGTTCACGTTGTCGGTGAGGTCCTTCCAGGTGCCGGCCACGCCAGGAACCTGTGCCTGTCCTCCCAGCTTCCCTTCGGTGCCCACTTCCCGGGCCACCCGCGTTACTTCGCCGGCAAAACCGTTGAGCTGGTCCACCATGGTATTGATCGTGTTCTTCAGCTCCAGGATTTCACCCTTCACGTCCACGGTGATCTTGCGCGACAAATCGCCGCGCGCCACGGCGGTCGTCACTTCAGCAATGTTGCGCACCTGTCCGGTCAGGTTGCCGGCCATCGAATTGACCGAGTCGGTAAGATCCTTCCACGTGCCGGCTACGCCCGGAACGTTGGCCTGTCCACCCAACCGGCCTTCGGTACCCACTTCGCGCGCCACCCGCGTCACCTCGCCGGCGAAACGGTTCAGCTGATCCACCATGGTGTTGAGAGTTTCTTTCAACTGTAGAATTTCTCCGCGCACGTCGACCGTGATCTTGCGGGAAAGGTCACCACTGGCGATGGCGGTCGCCACTTCGGCAATATTTCGCACCTGACCAGTCAGATTGCTGGCCATGAAATTGACGTTATCGGTGAGGTCTTTCCAGGTGCCGCCCACACCGGGAACTTGCGCTTGACCGCCCAGCTTCCCTTCCGTACCTACTTCGCGCGCTACCCGCGTCACTTCGCCCGCGAAGCCGTTGAGTTGGTCCACCATCGTGTTCATGGTGTCTTTGAGCTCGAGAATTTCGCCCTTCACGTCGACCGTGATCTTGCGCGACAAGTCGCCCCGGGCCACGGCCGTGGTTACCTCGGCGATGTTCCGTACCTGGGCCGTGAGGTTTCCGGCCATGGCGTTGACCGAGTCCGTTAGATCCTTCCAGGTGCCGGCTACCCCGGGAACCACCGCCTGACCGCCCAGTTTGCCGTCGGTGCCTACTTCACGTGCCACGCGTGTGACTTCTGAGGCGAAGGACCGCAACTGGTCCACCATGGTGTTGATCGCTTCCTTGAGCTGGAGGATTTCGCCGCGCACGTCGACGGTAATCTTGCGAGAGAGATCACCGCTCGCCACCGCGGTCGCCACTTCGGCGATATTGCGCACCTGCCCCGTCAAATTACTGGCCATCGAATTGACGGAAACGGTGAGGTCTTTCCAGGTTCCGGCCACGCCGGGTACCTGCGCCTGGCCCCCCAGTTTGCCGTCAGTACCGACTTCGCGGGCCACGCGTGTGACTTCGGCGGTAAACACCCCCAGCTGCTGAATCATGGTGTTGACGATATTCGCCGAACGCAGGAATTCTCCTTCCAGGGGTCGGCCGTCCACGTCCAGGCGAACAGTTTGAGTCAGGTTGCCCTGTGCGACCGCCGCGATGGCGCGGGTCACTTCCGTGGTGGGGCGCAGCAGATCCTCCACCAGAGTGTTAACCGAAACCTCCATCTCGCCCCACGCGCCTCTCGACTCGTGAAATCGGGTGCGTTCCCGCGTTCTTCCTTCTTTACCCACGACTTGCCCTACACGCTTAAGCTCCTGCGCCATTTGTTGGTTGGCCGCCACAATATCGTTGAACGTGTCGGCGATCTTGCCTTCCAGACCCGTCCAGGAGCCTGGCAGCCGCACCGAAAAGTTGCCATCGCGCATGGTCAGCAGGCCGGCGAGGATCACGCTAAGATCAGCAGCGGGTTCAGCCACCAGAGCGGAATTTCCGTTGCCCGTACGGCTCACCTGGGGGTCACCATGGACGTTCTCCGCGGCCGCGGCGCGCACGCTTCTCCTCATGGTTGTCTCCTGAATGAAGGAAGAGATGGGTATCCATCAAACCGAGCTTGCATTTTTTCCTCTTGCTCCTGCCGGATCCAGATGGGGGGCGCACCCAGTCGGTCCAGCACTCGAAAGCTATCGGAGTGAAGTATTCAACGGCAATTTCCGTCTTCCCAATCGAAGGCAAGCATTCGTAAGGATGGCCGTTCGACTGAGATCGGGAACTCCCGAGGGGAGGCTACCGCTACTACTACCGATTGGTACCACGAAATTTTTCACCTGACTCTACAGTATTTGCTGTATTGACACCTGGCGTGCGAGCCGTGGGGCGATCCCGAGACATTTCGAGTCAGACCGGCCTCCCTATCCATTAGCAAAGGCAAGGACCGTACATTGTATGCTTACCGCGAAACTTTGAGCCAGATCGGGAGTACACAAGGTGCCAACATGTACTGGTGATTCTTACTGCGTTCGGTACCCTGTTGGGGCTGCCTCCCGTGACCTTCGCTCTGAAGTCGTGTATTCCATGCGACTGTTCGTGGCTCCAGGACTGCAGTACTGTTCGCCGGGACCGGGGCCAAGCTCTTTGGGCAAACGTTGCTCGGAGCACTAGGCCGATGCGGAGCATGACATTTTCACCGCAGTTGAGCGTTGAGTGGAGAGCGGCGTCGCTCCGGAAAAGATACTTGCGACGAAATACGTGAACGATTTTGATCCCAGACAAGTGGGTTAAGGTGAAGTCGTCCTAGCGCACTTATTAGTCCTATTGAACTTATTGAATCCATTCCATTACTACATTGCGTTCTCCAGCCCCCTACAGGTTTTAGCCGATGTCTGGCTCACCTTCCCTCAGCTACGTTGAGTGAGGTTCTTAATTCTTAATTGGCACGGTGGAGGAATCGTATGGATAAGGATAGGGTGAAAGGAAAAACAAAGGATATCGCAGGCCGGGTGCAACGCCAGGTTGGAGAATGGACCGGCGACGAGAAAGACCAAGCCGAGGGTGCAGCGAAGCAGGTAGAAGGAAAAGTCCAGAATGCCTGGGGCAAAGTGAAGGATGCGGTAAAAAAGCCCAGCCGTGAGCGAACCGATACCGAGGCCGAAAAGCGCGATCGGGCGGTTAATGAGTAGAACGCACCCGCGGGGAACTCATCGAGGGTTCCCCGCGGCAGCTGTTCAGTTTCCGTGGTTGGTCATCTTCTGTTCCGGCGTCCCAAGCGTGCGAGCGAGTGCAGCGCTCAACTGTTCCGGCTTGAAACCAAAGGGCCCGGGCTTGCTCTTGTAGGCCACGCGGCCGTGAGAGTCGATCAGATAAATGCGATCAGGCCAACCTGTGTATGCCCGTTCGGTGGAGTTACCAAACTCGTCAAGAACGCTAGGGAACTTTATGCCTAGCTTTCGCACGCAAGCCCCCGCGATATACGCACGTTCGTCTTCGTTTTTTGGGCTGGCGAATACAACTTCGTCCTTGATATTGCTCTGCATCTGCCAGACATCACTGGGATGCGCTTCGGTAATGTAAATAACCAAAAAAGCCACACGATTTCCGTATTGCTCGTAGAGTTTGTTGAGCGCGGGAACCTCCCGCCGAAACGGAGGTCAAGTGTAGCTGCCGAAAACCAGGACAACCGGTTGCCGCTGATTCAGGGTGGATAACTGAACGCGCTCGGTTTTGTCCAGCTTGAGCAGCAAGAAGTCCGGGGCTGGATCTCCAGCCTGCAGATTTCCTGCGCGCGCGTGAGTCCACAGCGTTTCAAATGGGAAGAGGAGGAAGACGACTGGTCCAGGCATCCGCGCCATGACCCGACCGAAGGTCTCCGGAGGTTGATGCATTGCCCACCAGACCAGACTTCCGCAAGCAAGGTAAACCGCCATCAGGACGACAAAAATCCTGCCCAGTCGCTTGCGGACAATCGGGCTTAGTTTGAGCTGCATCGCAGCGGGCACTCTAAAGGTGACTGGAGACTAAGGCAATACCAAGAAAATACTAGCAAACGTTGGGCGTCCAGCGGGTGGATGGCAGACCGAATGTCACACCGACCGAGAACCGGCTGGCAGTTGTGCTCCGCCCGCGGGGGACGCAAGGTCGGATTTCAGGGGTAGGGGCATAATGTTGGGCCTTTCCTTTCCTGCCCACAGATTATTCGCCCGGGAATCGCGGAACAAGGCGAGCGCGGTCACGTCGTTGTTGGTAGGAGGAACCCGCGTGAATTGCTCGGCCGCGTGGAGAATGGTTAGACACAAGTCCTTTGCTGTGCGACCGGTCGCTTGCTGAAAGCTTGCCTTCGCTCCCTCCAGTCCGAAATCCGCACCGTTGTACTCCGCTTCGACGATTCCGCGGGAGACAATTAGAAGAACCGCACCCGGCTCGAGGGCACAGGTAGACGCGCTGTGGGTTGCATGGGAGAACAGACCGAGGGGCAGGCCTGTCGCCTCCAACGGCGTGATTCCTGTGTGGTCGCGGAGCAGGCCTGGGGTGTGACCAGCGTTGGCGTAGCAGACCGTACCCAGGTCATCATTGTAGCAACCCATAAATGCCGGACAGCTGCGAATGCCGCCGGCGCCCTCGAGGACAGTGCGGTTTACCTCGTGGCAGAGCTCAATCATCGCTGCGGTCTCGTTGAAATCGTCCCCTGCAAAGAGCTTTGGCGCGAGTGTCCGGAAAGTACGTTGAGCTGCGATGAGGATTCCGCGGGTGTGCTCTCTGCGACCGGCAACGTCGAGCAGGGCGAATAACACGCGGGACGCACCCACGCTCACGAATTCGTAAAAGTCGCCCGCCACGCGCTGGTTGTAATAGACAGCGGCGATGTCTGCGTGGCGCAGCCTGGGTACGTCGCAATGTTGCGGCTCCGTACTCGACGAGACTGCTTTACTACGCTTGAAGAAGGAGCGCACAAAACCCAACCAGATGGCGACGTTAGAGCGCGAATAACTTCGGCTGTTCGCATCATAGCTTAGCCATCTCTACCGCTACCCAAGAGTTTGGCTGCCGCGGAAGCTATGCCTCGTTGAGGGGGGGGCACCAGAGGGAAGATCTTTGTTTTCAATCGCGACTGCACCGAGGTGGAGTTCTTCCGCAGCCCTTTGGTGGGACCATACTCAACGATCGGTTGCTAAGGTTCGGGCAGACCGCCGGATGGGCCGGAGAAAACGACGATGGCGACGACTGCGTTCGCCTCACCATGGCTGACATTCGATGCAATCGTTGGTGCCGTCGAATAAACTATTGGCAACAATTGAGCGCCCAATGCTTGCTCCCGGCAAGTCACCGCATGATATATGACAAGTCGAAAGGGCGGTCGAGGCTCCAGACGAGCCACGCTTGATGATTGGCACTCAAAAAGCTATCGAGGGGCATAGCTCCGTCAGGCGATAAAGCGTCGCGGGAATCCTGTATGTATTCACCCAGTCCGCTGTCCCAGCTCGGGCTGCCGGGACGCTTTCGAGACTAGCACACCTTGTCCCGCTTCCCCGGCGCCCGCGCAGCCACCCCCGCCCATGCCGGGGAAACCGCGTGCAAAGGACTCGTAAGTCGCCCAGCAGAGCTGACTGCGCCTGAGTCGGTATCGCTCGAAAGCGGAGGGCTCCAGCTGGATCTCCCGCTTCCGGAGATCCGTTGAATGTCCAGGCCTTGGCCTGAAAATTGGGACTAAACGGAACTATCCCTTCCTGAGCCCGGCTGAAGCATATGCATCCTTTTAGGTTAGGCTGCTTTTTTCGGCTTGGTCGAAGCCCGTGTCAAATCAAAATGGTAGTCAGCGAGCTTGGTTTTGAGCTTTTCGCAATGCACGTGCAGGGCGATTTGTAGTTCGAGAACTACTCGACTAAGCTCCTCGGGGTTCTTCGCGGCCACGGCCTGGGCACACAGCTGGCGGATTCGGCTTTCCGAAGTCATGATGAACCGTATGAGACGACAAACCGTTGTCTGTGTTCGATACGGTACATTCTGTATTTTTGCACAAACGACCGCGAAAAAAATCCCGCCACTCGGGAGCGGCGGGTTCATCGACCCCTATGAAACGTGCGATAACATCATGAAGATCGGCCGATCGCGTTGCAATACAGTAAGGCCGGTATAGCAAGTTAGTTAATACCGAACGTCGCCTGAAGGTGCGGGATCGATAGTCTGATCCAGGTAGATCCAGAGCACACGGGCAAACAGTGAGATCGTCGGCGCCAGAGGCAAGAACAATACCACTGCCCAAATCGTATCTTTCGTGATCCCCCATGCCGTTATTGCCCACAACAGCGCTGCTATGAGCGCAATGACGCCGATCGCCAGGCCAAAACTAATGTACATGGCGCCCAGGAAGTAGCCCTCTTCCCGCTGAAACTTGAGGTCGCAGATCGAACAACTCTCGCACATTTTTGGAAAGCCTCTAAAGATGGAATAGCGAAAGATTCTTCCCCGGCGGCAGCGGGGACAGCGCTGCTCAAAAATAGCCATGAGCGTTGACGACTTGGGCCTGACTTTCATCTGCAGAGTCGTTCTTGCATGGTGAATTGTAATGGCAATACTTCGTGACCGGACGCGGCTTCAGGAAATCCCAACACTATGGACCGCATGGATTACAAGGTTTATACCTGGCGCAGAAGGAACGCCAGCACTATCAGCCGTGACGAATGCATCGAGCTGCCGTGGGAATCTTCAGGTCTCAGGTTTGGCCGCAAAGGTTTTACACGAATGGTTCGCCTCCGAGCGGCCGAAGGGAACAAGAGCGAAGCCGCTCGTTCCCTCAAGTTCTCGTAGGCCAGCACAAGGGGTTATTTTTAATGGCGGCTGCAGTCGCTGAGCTGCGAACCATCAGCTCTTTCCCCAGCCTGTTAACGCCGAGTACTGGTCGTTGTGATCAGTGGTTTCAACGATCCATCATCGGCGACGATCGCCATGACCAGGATGTGGGATCCCGGTGTGATCTGGATGAAAGAATCCCGAAGCTTCAGCTTCTTATCATTCTCTCTCTCTTCATAGTCATTCACGAACGTGTCGCCCTCCCAATGCGCCGTGCCGCGCACCCCGCAAGGGCGGTCATAATCGTTGAAACATGTAAAAAAACGATAAAGCTTGGTTGCTTTGTCCCACCAAATAATCACCAGACCATCCAGTTTTCCTGCCGAACCATCGGAGTGAACTTCGTCGACCAGTGTAGTTCCGCCCGCGTCGAGTCTTACCCGTGCCACTCCATGGCGCGAGCCGCCCTTCGGGAACAACTCGCTATGCTCCATAGTTTCGGTGGTATTCCAATCGCCGGCGAGCGCCTTCGCCAGCCGCTTCATTTCGGGGCTCGCGCCAGCCTCGGTCTGCGTGATCGCACTACCTGACGGCTGGGCCGGAGCAAGCAGTGAAATGACTGAGCTTAAGAGGCTGATGAGCAACAGGTACGTCTTCATAAATCCTTCGATTGCGACCGCCTATCCAGCGCTGGCCATCGCTGAATGACTGGACGATTGCTGGAACGGGTCCGTTAGCAGCTGGCGATATTCGGACTGAATGGGGAACGACAGCTGAAAAACAGGCGGAGATAGACTAGCGCTACTCCAGCACCTGCCCGAGCAACTGCTCTACTGCCCGGCTCGCTTCGAGAATCGAGGAGCGATGGTCCATGATGCCGGACAGGTCGGTGTTGGCAAAAGCGATCCGGCCGAATGGCGCTTGACGGAGGGTTTCGCTCGGTGCAGGCTTTCCGTTTTTACCAAAGAAGAATCCGGGCTGCGGATTCAGATAGGCGTGCCCCCAACGGTTCAGAATGATTCCCGCAATGTCGTGCCCGGCATCAAATCCTGAGCCCGCGAACATATCCTGAAACTGCTCCCGAATCCGGCGCTCGAGTTCGCGAAACGAGGCCCCCAGGAGCTCGCTTCGACCGCGCTGCCCTTGCTGTTCGGCCGCCATTCCGGGATAGGAATAGAGTATCTTTAGCGTGAGCACAACGGGCGAATCCGGCCCTATGGTCGGCGAATCTGCTCCAAAGGTGGCGATTTTCCGAACTTCCAGGTAGTTCCCGATTCCCTCGAACCAACGGCATCCGGTGATTCCAAGCTTGTACAGGAAGCGCCAGTTGCGCACCGCTACGTTCGCCATCAGGCAAGGAGAACGGTAGAACTGGGAATAGGCCTCTTGATGGGTTGGTGGCAAATCATGGACCACCTGTTTCGTGGTCCAGCTTCCCCCGGCCATGACCACACTTCGAGCCTTCACCTGATAGACCTTATCCTCTCGCGTATACACAATTCTCACGAATTCTGAGTGCGCTGGATCCCCATCATGTTTCACCCCAACTGCCGTGGAGCCAAGGCGAATGCGGGTACGCGCCCCGGGCCGGTCCAGGGCCGCGAACTGAACATTGCCGCGGCAGACTGCCTCCACCGTATGTTCCCCGGTGATGGCTCCGGGAATCAATGTCTTAGCGATCAAACGAGCGAACCCGGTATTCCCGCCCGGGAACATCTGCGCACCGGTCTCGTCGCTATCATCCAGGGGATGTAGCGTGTCTGCGGCATAGTCGGTGTACGCCGAAAGCGCATCCGGTCCAATTCCATAACCACCGCCTGCAACCGGGGACAAATAGTTTCGGATCGTATCCCGGCTGATGCCGTACCGCTCCACCAAGTGATCTTCAAGAGTAATCGTGTCCAGACGCCGGGAGATATCGTCCCCGAAATATGCGGGGCGGAGGAAAGTCGAGTGATCCTGCCTCCATTTAAGCAGTTCATTCCTTACTTGCGCTGAAATGGGCGCACTTTCAAGTTTCTTGCCCCACGGATCAATGACCCAGAGGCCTGGGCTTTGGCCAAACTTGGCACCGAAGTAGAAGCCATAGTTGCTGCTGGTATCGGGATACGGCGTAGTGGGTAAGGGCATCGCCGGGGTTGCTCCAGCCCAGCGCTGGTACTCGAAGCGCGGCGATTTCATCCCGATCGATTCGTAGAACCGTCCAATGAAACTGTGGGGAAAAGGTACTGGAAAAAATGCCGATCCTTGATGGGCGATCAGCCGATGTCCATCAACCATAAATTCGTTACGCTTCGCTTCACCGCCGAAGATCGCATGATTATCCAGTACCAGACAATTCTTGCCTTCGCCTGCGTGCCGCTGAAAAAACAGCGCGGCGGCCAGCCCACTGATCCCACCGCCTACGACGACGCAATCGTACACGTCCTCCGCGCCGGCAAGGTTTGACGGTAGTGAATCAAACCGGCCATCCCGGATCTGGTGCCCCGCCGCGAGAACCGCCAAAGTATTACCGTTGGAGTTGCTGTAATCGCCAATCCCACCATAGCCATCCCAATCGCTGGTTTGCGCAAGCAGGTCTTTAGGCGCCACCGATTGCAGCAGCAAACTACCCGAGGCCAATAGTGTTGTGTTCAGAAAGTCGCGCCGGGTAATGGGTTCATTCATCCCCAGCGCATCGTCCTGGCGATTGGCCTGGCGGGACATCGGCAGTCAGCTTAACAGAAGCGCGTGTTTCGACTGAGAGGATAACTTCCGTCGGCTTCAAGGGCGTACGATCACAGGCGGAGCGCATTTCAGGCTTCCGCCATTTCTTGTGCCCCTGGATCACCCTGAGGTATTCGTGAAACCGCTCTAGCAGGACTGACTCACCAGGCTGGACAAGTGCTGGCGAAACTGAGCAACTTGCTGTTTTTGGCGAGCGCTCTCGGTGACAAATTCGAGACCATAGTTGTAACCCGTCCGGTTCGAAACTCTTGCCTCGACTCGCACCGGCTGCGGAGAATATGGTGGGTTGAGCTCGACGGCCACCCGATCACCCGGCTTAAGTTCCGCTCCCGTCGACATGCCCATGCCACCCTCGCTTATGCAGGCGGCCTTGCCTCCCGTCACCTGGGTCTTCGTTGCTTTGCTCACGACCACTCTGATGGGAAAGCTGACCTCGTATCTGCACCACCGACGAGTGAGTTCGTAACCTGGTTGGCTATGGGTAGGGCTTAGATCGGAAATCGAATTGCCTCGGCTCATAGAGTTTGTGGGCCACCATTGGCCCAAAAATCCCTGGCGTCAAGTCCGCACAACTAGTTCCTTCGCCGGAACAGCTGGCTCAACGTCGTTCGCACTCTCCTATGCGGAAAGGCCGCGCGGGCGGCCTATCGGTCAGCGTCCAACCAGAGAAGATCCACAATCCCACACCAGCCCAGTCCCTGAGCAGGCTTGGCGGCGCTGTACACGCAAACACAACTGCAACTCGCCAGGCCGGCTGAACCGGCGCGAAGCCTCTACGTTTACTACCTCGCCGGTAACGTTCGCTCCCTGGGAAAACAGAGTCCGGCCATTCGCGACCACGGGAGCGGCTAGCGTTAGGTGGAACCGATCCCCGACACTTGCTGTTTCGCTACTGAGCTTTTCGATGATTCGCACCTGCAATGGCGTGCCGGTCGGAATATTGCTGTACGGCTCACGGGCCGGAGCCACCGACGAAGCGACCGCCCGTAGCGACGCAATTGCCAGAGCTTGTTTGAGATACCGAGCCATATCCCCCGCCCCGCTAGAGATATCGAACCCTGTGGAATTCATGCTAGGCGGTGAATCGGGCGGCGACAAGCAATCGGGGCGTATCGGAAGTCCATGTCCCAGCACATCTCACGTGTAATCTGTCGGTTAGGCAGTGCGGCCTGCTACGGGCCGAGTGCCACCCCGGCGAGCCCTGGCCAAAATGCAAGTCCGAGCACTCAAGTCAGGTGACTAAAGTGGTATGCCTTAGCACACAGGGGCCATTTCCTAATCATGGTGCGCGGCATAGCATTTGCATACGGAGAAAATCTTATGGATCGCGGGGAAATCATCCGGGATGGATTGCTCTCGACTCTGGCCGAACGTTACGAATCCGATCGAAGTCAGTTTGTGACACTGTCTCTGCAGACCTTGGATTCATCTTTGGCGCGTGAAGTAGTCGCTGAATTGAGAAATGAAGGCCACGTCGAAGAACAGATGCGGGGAGTGATCCGACTGACGTTCCGTGGCTACCAGTCGTACCGGAACCCATCCTTCGCTACGCTTAAGAGCGCTGAGCTGCCCGTATGCGGTCGGCGCTGACAAGTTGGCTGGTTCTGCTGTGCTATTTACCTACCCTCTGCGGCTAGCTCCGCCGGGATCGGATTCCCTGGTCGCTCCTGATCCCAAACTACCGAGGTGATCCACCCGCGACGGCCATGTTTATAGAGTTAGTAAATGGCTACTCCGCGTTCCACAAGTCTGGATTGTTCTTGCCCTCAAAGCCACAGAGAATCGTTGCCACGCTCCTGGTCCGAAGTGGAAGCTTGGAACTGGCCGGGAGTTGAAGGCCAGACGAAATGCACGTGCATGTCCGCCAGGCCGGGCATGAGGTAACGGTTCTTTCCGTTCGGGATCCCTGGCCAGAAAGTCCGAAACCAAGCCGCCCAAACTGTACAATGGCTCTCGTTTATGCGGATGATTTTGGATATCTTCGCGCAAATCTTCCGCACCCTTTGGGCGCATAAGCTGCGCTCGGTTCTCACCATGTTCGGCATCGCCTGGGGCGTGGGATCATTGCTGTTGCTCGTAGGTCTGGGCGAAGGCTTCCGCTCGGGCAACAAGCGCGAGTTGGCCCAGTACGGCAGAGACATCATGTTTATCTTTCCCGGGCGTGCTCCTGTCGTGAGCGGCAGTATGAACTCGGCGCGTGCCTATTTGCTCACTTACCAAGACTATACCGACATCAGGAAGGAAGCCGCGCACGTTCGCAACGCCTGCCCTCTCCTTTCCCGCAATGATGTGCGTACGGTGAGCGAATTCGCGACCGGCAATGGCGAAATCATCGGCGTGGAGTCCCACTACAACGAGATCAGTTATCTGCCTCTCAAGCAGGGACGCTGGCTGAATGGGTTGGACGAAGCGCAGAGACGGAACGTCATCGTTCTCGGCCACGAATTAACCCGAATCCTGTTCCCCGGACGTCCTGCCGTTGGCGCAACCATTCTGCTCAACAACGTCAGCTTTGAAGTCATCGGTAGCGTCGAGCACGTCGGCCGCGGCGACGACAACGCCACGAATTTGCGTGGTTACATCCCCTTCCAGGTGATGGCTACCTACTTTCCGATTAAGGGAGAAAACCACCAGGGCGCAATTTCCTACATTAATTATCAGCCGCGCGTAACCGCTGAGCACCTGCTGGCCCAGGAAGACGTTCACAGAATTATCGCCCGCAATCACAGTTTCGATTACCGCGATGAAAACGCTTTCGAGGGCTGGGACACAATCCAGGAGTCAAAGATGGTGGGCACCATTTTCGACGCCATGAGCATGTTTCTGGGGGCGGTGGGCATGGTCACGCTCGCTTTAGGTGTCATTGGCGTGATCAACATCATGCTGGTGGCGGTCAGCGAGCGCACCCGTGAGATCGGATTGCGCAAGGCTCTGGGCGCAACCAACCACAGCATTTTGCTCCAGTTTTTCCTGGAAGGACTGCTTCTCACCCTAAGTAGTGGACTGATCGGCATGGGTCTAGCGACTGGCCTAATGGCTGTGCTGGGCACGCAGCGTGGGCCCGAAGGATTTGACCCTCCCAAACTCGTGCCCATGTCGGCACTGCTGGCGATCGGCAGCTTGAGCTTCGCGGGTGTGGCTGCGGGTCTTTATCCTGCGCGCAAAGCGGCTAGGCTCGAACCGGTGGAGGCGCTCCGCCAGGAGTAAATCGATGTTCCGTGATCTGCTTCAGGAAGCCTACGGCGCCATGCGTCACAATCGCCGCCGTACCGCGCTCACCATGCTGGGCATGGCCTGGGGCATCGCTACAGTGGTCATGCTGCTCGCCTACGGCAATGGCTTTGGTCAGGCCTGCGCCAACATCTTCGCCAATTTCGGTACCAAACTCATGATCATGATGCCCGGCCACACCTCCATGCAGGCCGGCGGTCAGAAGGCAGGTCGGGCCATCCGCTTTACCATGGAAGACGTAGAGACACTGGCCACCAACCTTCCCCAGATCACCCATATCACGCCCGAGGCGACCAAGCGGGCAAGCATTCAGTACGAGACCAGAACCTTCAATTTTAATGTCAGCGGCAACTATGCCAACGTGATTTCCATCCGCGCCCTTAAAATGGGGGCGGGCCGTTTCTACAACCCGGAAGACGAACTCGAGCGCGCCCGCGTCGTGGTGCTCGGCTCCGAGGCCAGGGAAAAACTGTTCTCCGGGCGCAACGCGCTGGGCGAGCGCATCCGCATTGACGGCCTTAGCTTCGAGGTCGTGGGTGTCTTGCGTCCCAAAATGCAGGAGGGAGACGATGATATTAACCGGGTTTTGTATGTCCCCTTTACCGTGATGGGTGATCTGAAAGATACCCATTACCTGGACTCCATCTGGTTTACTTATCAGACCCCTGAGTATGAGAGGCTGGAGCACTCCGTGCGCGCAGTTATGGCTACACTGCACAAGTTCAACCAGACCGACCGCCAGGCGGTGCAGGTGTTTAACCTGATGACTCAGGTCCACCAGTTCGAAATCATTACTCTTGGCCTAAAAATCTTGTTAGGTTTTATCGGCACCCTCACGCTGGGCATCGGCGGCGTCGGCTTGATGAACATCATGCTGGTCTCGGTGACGCAACGTACCCGGGAAATTGGAGTGCAGAAGGCGCTGGGCGCGCGTAAGCGACACATCCTGTTGCAATTTATGGCCGAGGCCCTGACCATTACCTTTATGGGCGGAGTGCTTGGAGTTGTCCTGGCCTACGCGGTCGCGCTTTCCGTAGGAAGGCTCACTCTATACAGCGCTTTCGCTAAGAATGGGGAAGCCGGCGACATCCGTCTGATCATCGCTCCGGGGACGCTGATCGCGGCCACGCTGATCCTCGCGGTGGTAGGACTGGTGAGCGGCATGGTGCCCGCCTTCCGTGCCTCCCGCATGGACCCCATCGAGGCCTTGCGCTACGAATAGCGTTGCCCAGGCCGCAATCGCAGGCACAAGCAGATTCCACGGGCCAATTGCGGATTAACGATGCCGTTGGCTCAAGGCTCGCCTTCCCTGAGCAAAAGCCACGACCTCATTAATTAACGGCTTGGCTTGAAACGAACGCGGACACAAGAAGAGAAATATACCCATCCTACCAGGGCCGGAAACCCGCGCTGCATAGGCCTTTTGCGTGGTATGGGATGCACCTCCGAACCTTGACTCGCCCCCCGTTCGGACCTAAGTTGAGATTAAGTTCCTCGCATCCTCCTGGCGCCTGTGAATTGAAATCAGCCCAACCGTGAGAGTCACGCCACTGCTGGGGCTGCTCGGCGCACCTCGACTGCGCCAATACCAGCTCCTTGGCTGATTGGCCCGCACCAAATGGTCGGGGTGAGCATGCGCCGCTCCTCAGTGAACAATCTTGATTGGCAGTATGCATTGCTTCGCCTACGGAGGTCGGAATGAAACCCTGGAATTTAGCTACTAATCTCTTGTGCCTTAGTCTTCTTGCCATTCTGAATACCGCGACGCTTCAGGCTCAACAGGACCCCGGGCCGCGTGGCGCTCCTGCTGGAGCTGTCGGTCCTTTTCCTTTTGCCGGCCTGAACAACGACGAGAAGAAGTTCTTCGAGGATGCGTTGATGCGATTTCAGGAAGTGAACTCCGTGTCGGGAGTCCCTGAGGAGGGAAACGGCTTGGGGCCGACTTTCAATGGCAATAGTTGTGCGATGTGCCATGTGCAGCCGGTCATCGGCGGCAGCAGTCCGGCTATAAATCCGCAGGTAGCACTCGCTACTTTGGATGGAGCTAGAAACACGATTCCTTCGTTTATTACCGAGCACGGTCCGATCCGCGAGGCGAGATTTATCAGGAACCGTGATGGCTCCCTGGACGGCGGAGTTCATGGCTTGTTTACGATCAGGGGACGTACGGACGCGCCAAATTGCAATCTGGCCCAGCCAAACTTCGCTGAGCAGCTTGCCCACAACAATGTGAGTTTCCGCATTCCAACCCCGCTCTTCGGCTTGGGTTTAGTGGAAAACACGTCGGATGCTACTCTGCGGCTAAACCTTGATGCCACGTATGATGCTAGGCGCAAGCTTGGCATTGGTGGCCGCTTCAATACAAGTGGCAACGACGGCACGATCACCCGCTTTGGTTGGAAGGCGCAGAATAAGTCGCTGCTGGTCTTCGCCGGCGAAGCCTACAACGTCGAGCAAGGGGTAACAAACGAGAATTTTCCGAATGAACGAAGCGGAGTACCAGGCTGCGTGTTCAACGCGACGCCAGAAGATTCGAGCAACATCGTCACGCAGCAGAACAAGAGCACCATCGGAACGGTGTCCGAAATGTTGGCCGACTTCGAAAACTTCGCTGCGTTCATGCGCCTCTTGGCACCGCCAACGCCTGGGGCAATGTCGGGATCCGCAATCAACGGTTCGAAATTGTTCAGCCAAGTCGGATGCGATCTGTGTCACTCACCATCGCTTACCACGGCAGACTCAGTCTTCACTGGCATGGGCGGCGTAACCTACAATCCATTCTCTGATTTCGCACTCCACCACATGGGCCGGCTTCTGGCGGATGGCATCAACCAAGGGGCGGCTGGACCAGATCAGTTCCGCACCGCGCCGCTCTGGGGCGTAGGCCAGCGCTTGTTCTTCCTGCATGACGGACGGACATCTGACCTATTGAAGGCCATCCAAGCTCATGCGGACGACTGTGCGGGCAGGATTGACGGTGACGGTCACGGTGACGGTCACGGTGATCGCGATCACTGTTCGGAAGCCGATTCGGTGATTAACAAATTTAATTCGCTCAGCAAGGCGCAGATCCAGGACATTCTGATCTTCCTGCGATCTTTATGAGCATGAGCGTTTTTGGTTGGTATCGGCGTGTGCCGGCCTAACCTTGTAGTGTAGCAGGCTGCTGAAAAACGTCTTTATTAGCCGGCGCGAGCAGCTTTCAATGCAGCGATCAGCGACCGATGCCACGCCGCTTTTGACTACTACATGGGCGAAGGAAAAGGCTTTATTCAACGCAGCGCTCGATCACTTCAAGGAGGTGAATTCGCTTGATGGCAGCATCCCCGGAGAAGAGAGCATCGGCTTGGGACCGACGTTCAATGGCAATAGCTGCGCAATGTGCCATGTGGAGCCGGACATCGGTGGCAGCAGCCCCGGCATGCTCACCCGTGTAAACCAGCCGGCTCCAAACCCGCAGGTGGCGCTCGCCATACTCCACAGGTGACCAACATCGTCCCTCCTTCCATCACTTTTGACGGCCCCATCCGTGAGGCTCGCTTTGTCCGCAATCGCGACGGCTCGCTCGATGGCGGCGTTCATGGCTTGTTTACGATCGCCGGCCGCACCGATGCTCATGGTTGCATGCTGGAGCAGCCGAACTTCGCTCATGATCATGATGGAGATCATGATCGCTCTTCCCGCTCCGACTGTAGTTCGGAAGCGAATAGCGTCATCAACAACTTTAATTCGCTTAGCAAGTCGCAGATCCAGGACATTCTGAACTTCCTGCGATCTTTATGAGCGCTGGAGGTTGATTTTGTACCCGGAGTGCTCCGGCCCGGGGAGGACTACCTTCTAAAGACAGGACATCTTGACCCAGGTCGCAATGAGCCGGCGTAGGCGCTCGAGACGAAGCTCTGTTACTCTAAAACCGCACGAGGAAAGAATCCTTACCCTACGAACGCGGTTCTGAGGAGTTCGCCATGAACAGAGAGTTGAAACGTCTCGCCGGTTTAGGGCTTCTGAGTTTTGTTTTAGTGCCGGCTTCATCCCCTTTGTTGCCGGCGCAAAACAGATCGCAAGACAACAACAAAAAGGAAGAGCCAGCTCCCCTCAAGCTGAAAGTGGGCGACCCAGCTCCGGATTTCACGTTGCTTGCTTTTGATGGAAAGGAGCTTAAGAAAGTGTCGTTGCAGGACTATAGAGGGAAGAAGAACGTTGCGCTGGCCTTCTTCGTCTTCGCATTCACCGGGGGTTGAACCAAGGAAATGAAGGCTTTCCAGCAGAACCTGACCAAGCTGGAGGGCAGCGACACCCAGGTCCTGGGTGTGAGTATGGACAGTCCCTTTTCGAACTTTGCCTTTGCTCAACAGAACGGAATCAGCTTTCCCGTGCTTGGCGATTGGGGAGGTCCGGTGACTCGCCGATATGGGCTAACGCAGAAATTTGACATCCACGGAGTCCCAATGGAAACCGCGAGGCGCGCAACATTCCTCATTGATCAATCAGGAAAGATCATTAACGAGCAAGTCGATGATGAGGCAGTGGATCCAACCAAAACGGTGGAAGCCTGTGAGCGCCACAAACTGAAAAACTGAGGGGGAGCAGCCAACCACGTCCGTTTAGATAGCGGAAGGGAAATCATGTTCCGAGTGGAAATCATGAAATAGCAGTTCGACAATGTGTCGTCGGAAGTTGAGAAAGGGCAGCAAACATGCTGCCCTTCGTTATAGGGGCAAGCGAACATCTTCAAAAAACCAAAACGGAGCTGGGGGGAAGCTGGACTCGACGGGAAACGCGCTTACGCCGGGAAAATCGTTTCGGCACAATCTGCTGAACAGCTTCTTTGACCTTCCCTGTCTATTTGCGCGTCGGTGGTGTCTCGATTCCGCCCCATCCTTTCTTTGAGTGCTTGCCTACGCGGTAGGTTTCCGCGTCTGCGTCTGTCTGCGCAAGCGAGCGGGAGACCTGGTTTCAAGCGATATGCGCTGGTGGGTCATTGCGGCCGCGGCGGGCGGCACTGCGTGTGGGAGCAGGCTGCTGTCATCGCGCTGGCTGGCCTGGAGAACCCACAGACCTACTGGCATGCGTCGAAAGAGATCAGCCTCCCTCCGAGAAGAGCAGAACTGGGACCTTTAATTGTTGTCACTCCGAGCGGGCTTCAGCCCGAGAAAAATCTGCTTAATGGCGTGAAAGCGCCCTACGGTAGTCATCTGCGGTGGTGCGGTAGCAGGGCAACGTGCTATTTCGGTCGTTGGGGCTCAATGCCGGAGGGCCGACAAAATTCCGCGAATCGGGGTGGGCTGGGTCGATTTGAGGCCACGTTATGTCCAGCAGCGTTTCGTCGCAAGTCGGATCTCTCCTGACGCGAAGCTTGTACACTTTCGAGTTGTCCACGCCGTACTCGGACAGTCGCCGTTGATAGGGAAAAGATACATAAACCAGTTTTATGAGCTCTGACTCGTCTTTGCCGAGCCGTTTTTCTGCGATGAAAACCTCGTAGTTCGAGAAATAAGAGGAATTCGGCAACACCAACGCTAACCCAATTACACGCACCGGGAGCTCTTCCGTAGCTGGCTCGCGCGGCTTGTCGATCACCGGCCGCGGTGGCGGGGCTATGGTGGGGTGGATATTCTTCGCCATTAGCTGCCCACCCGGGGCAGAGTTGCCATCGTCGTGGGCTGACGGAGCGAGAGCGCCACCTTCGAAGTCAGTGCCGGACAATGAACTCGCGCGTCGGCCCTCCGAAGAGTTGCCTGCCTCCTGAACGGATGGAGCGGGGGGAATAGCTTCGAAACCAGGACCGGACACCGAACTCGCGCGTCCGCCCCCCCAAGAGTTGCCTGCCTCCTGAACGGATGGAGCGGGGGGTATAGCTTCGAAACCGGTGCCAGACAACGAGCTCACGCGTCTGCCTGCAGAAGAGTTGCCTGCACCCTGAACTGATGGAGGAGGAGGCACAACTTCGAAGCCGGCAGTGGACAGGGAACCGGCGCGACCATCGGCGAGAGTTCCGGTGGGTTGAACGGTAGGCGGTGGAGGCACGACCGAAGTCGCTGACCTGCTACCCAGCGTGCCACGGGCGGTTCCCCAAAGAGCGCGCTGTTCATCGATGGGTAACCGCGGCGAAGGCGCGACG
>Ga0209526_10000839_pt1 | contig 20191 bp, 21 predicted proteins | sample JacPinW_OM2H0_M1_FD_188566 | JGI IMG/M metagenome (GOLD analysis project Ga0209526, IMG submission 188566) | Forest soil microbial communities from Algoma, Ontario, Canada - Jack Pine, Ontario site 1_JW_OM2H0_M1 (SPAdes) (version 2) | ecosystem: Environmental > Terrestrial > Soil > Boreal... | reverse complement strand
CTGCCACTGCATGTCCGCTTGCGTCACCGTCTGGCCAAGGCCGATATCGGACTTCGCCACCAGGACATCCACCGTCTGCAGTTGCGCAACCGGTTCAGCCGGAGGAGGCTTGCTGTCAGACCCGCTCACAAGATATGCGGCAACGCCGCCGGCACCGACGGCGATGGTTAGGACGACAATGCGTGCGGTATTCATACGCTTCACTTTCCACATTGCGCCGCGACGCTTCCGCCGCCGTGACGGGAGTTGACCAGTTATTCGTCAAAGCATGGTTAATGAGGCGTATCTAAATCGCCTTAACGCCGGGTTACTTCAGGGGTTCTCGCGCGAAGGGGGCCCGTCAGCGTACGGCGAAGTGGGTCAGGTCGACTACCTTGATCCAATTCGTCTCCGGGTAGACCAGCAACGCGCCGATCGCGAGCGCGATGCCGTAGGGAATTCCGGTCTCCTTGGCATGCAGCCGCATCAGCCAGGCTTGCCCGGTGAACGGGTAGGGCAGCGGCCATTGCCGGAACTGGAGCAGCAGCAGCGTCAGGGCGCCGCCGAGCAGTGAGGCATCGAGCAGATAGTTCAGGAGATGGTCAAAGCCGAGCCACAGCGCGGCCGCGGACGCGACCTTGGCATCTCCACCGCCAACCCAACCCATGGCAAAGCAGCCAAAAGCCACCACGAGCAGGGCGGCGCCTGCGCCCAGATGCAAGAGGATCTCGTAAGCTCCCATCCCGCTCAGCGGCGCGAGAACCAGGAAGCCCGCAACCAGCGCCAGCGACACCCGGTTCGAAATCGTCATGGTGAAGAGGTCGCTCGCCGCGGCGAACGCCATCAGGGCCGGAAACAGCAAAAGGCGCGCGATATCGAGGATCATGGGGTCTTCTAGCCCGTGCGGCTGATGCGGCGGAGTATGGGTCCGAGTCTAGCGGCGAGAGATGAACAATCGGGAAACGGCCATCGGGAAATGGTCCGGCATATCACCAGACACTGACGATCCGCGCGGCGAGAACGACGATCGCCAGCGCCAGGGCGACACAGACCAATTGCGTAGATGCATCGCTTCGGCTTTCCGCCGGCAGGGACGCTCTGGTTGCCGCGATCGAGGCGGCATCGGGTTTACGCATGGTCACGCCATTGCCTGCCGGAGACAATAAAGGCCCCGGGTAACCCCAGGGCCTTTGAAGCCGATTGCGAACCGTCGCTTACTTCAGCGAGGTCGAGATCGTGGCGAAGTTGCTGGAGAGCTTGCTGCCGACGCCGTTAACAGCGGTGATGATCGCAATAGCGATACCGGCAGCGATCAGGCCGTATTCGATGGCGGTTGCGCCGGACTCGTCCTTAACAAAACGCGAAATGATATTCTTCATCTATAGCTCCATGTGTACACGTGGCTGGTCAAACTAACGTTTGGTCTCGCCGGCGTTCTCAGCACCGTGACCATGGGCAACGGTACGGTCGGACGATTGCGGCACAGTTAATTCGATTGCGCAAACACTGCTGGAACCGGCACTTCTTGAGCACAGTAAATTTGGAATTAAGGGCTTGGTGACAATGCGATGGTGGTTTTGCTCGCGTATATTATAGAGAGCGCGCGCCGGTGTGGTGCGCCGGATTCATGGCTCCTTAAGCCCGGAGAGGTACCCGTAGGATCTCCGATCAGATGAGGTGCCCATGTCCAGCTTGCCATTGGAAGTCGTCCAGATGCTGGGAGAGACGATGGCCAAAGTGGTGCCGATCACGGTCGTGCTGGCTTTGGTGTTTTCCGTGCTGACCTATTTCTGGGCTTGCAACCCTGGCAACCCGTGGTGGCGCAAGCGCGAGCTCGTCACCGACATCTGTTACTGGTTCTTCGTTCCGGTGTTTGCGCGGGTCCTGCGGATCGGGCTGTTGGTGGTCGGCGCAGGGTTGGTCTTCAACATTCATGACGCCGACGGGCTGATCGCGTTTTACGACAATGGTCATGGTCCGCTGTCGAGGCTGCCACTTTGGACGCAGGCAGTGCTGTTCCTGATCGCGTCGGATTTCATGCTGTATTGGCTGCACCGCATGTTTCATGGTGGCGCCTTCTGGAAATATCACGCCATCCATCATTCATCCGAAGATGTCGACTGGATATCGGCGGCGCGCTTCCACCCGGTGAACCTGTTCCTGGGAACGATCATGGTCGACGTCGTCTTGCTGATGGCGGGGATCTCGCCCAACATCATGCTGTGGGTTGGGCCGTTCACGACCTTCCACTCAGCCTTTGTTCACGCCAATCTGAACTGGACGCTTGGGCCGTTCAAATACGTGCTGGCGACCCCGGTATTCCACCGCTGGCATCACACGTCTCTCGAAGAGGGCGGCAATACCAACTTCGCCGGGACTTTTCCGCTCTGGGATATCCTGTTCGGGACCTTCCGGATGCCGGAAAACAAGCTCCCGGACAACTACGGCGTGGACGATCAGACGATCCCGTCCGAGCTTGGCGGACAATTGGCCTATCCGTTTCGCCACTAGCCAGTAGAACATCAGACAACCGCCCGATGCATGGCGGGTCGGCTCCAAACAGCTTCGTTACAATTTGCGCGCGAGCGCAACCTATTGCGCCCCAAGCGGCAGCCAGCTGGGTTTGTTCTCGATGGGACGAAGCAGGGCAAGCCCGCGCGGAAAAACAGATTGTATCGAATCCGGGGGCACGCCCAACCAGCCTCAGCCAATCGTTGCGCCAAATTGCGGGCAAACGGAATCGGGTTGCCGATTCCGGAGCCGCAGATTCGGGACGCGCCGATGCCGCTGCGATCGACGACCTGTCTCAGCTTCCTGATCTTGTATTCCGCGAAATACTCCGGGCGCTCCCCGGTCACAGCCACGTTCTCACGGTGCTGGTCGTGGTATTCATCGGCGAAGCGATCGAATTCGGCCTGGTCCATGTTGCTATCGCGGTTTCCCGTTTCACGCGCTTAAGTGGGGAAAATTAAGCCAGCAACGGTTTGGCGATTCGCGACGAGTATTCGCGGGAGCCCTGCACGGGCATCATCTGCATTTCGCGAAAGCAGGCCTCTTCGCAGCCCGCATGAATGGCGCGAATGCGCGCCGGAATTGCCTGTCGATCGATCCATCCGCCGCAAGATGTCTAGCCTTCGATCATCCGGACGAGGGAAAAGGGCATGAGCAGTTGCGTCATTTCGGAATCGGCACGCCCAATCGCCCCGGCCATCGCGTAAATTGTCGACAAGGACGATACTGGGCTTCAAGCCTCTTGAAGTCTTCGATCAGCCAGGATGGCCCCAGCGCTAAATAGGAATTCAATTTGGCGTCGGTCTCGCGCGTCAGCCGCAGGCAGCGGCCACGGCTGGCCGGCCGAACTCGTCGGAATGCGCACGCATGCCCGTCATCTTCGCGTTATTATGTGGCGATGGTATTTGGTCAGCATTTCGCGCTCTGCGGTAAATTGCGTCCGTCCTCCGGATAAACAGGGCGCTTTTTGTACCCTGGATTTGCAAGCCAGCCGGCTGGTCTTTCTTTTTGAAAACGCCGATATAGCACGGCAAACCATTGTAACAGGGCCAAGAAGGCAAACGGAACATGGCTGCCAATTGCGAGAAGCTGTGCATAGGGCAACATCAGCAGCGCCGTTACGGAGGCTAATTCAATCCCGTCCCACCCGTCACGCCAGCTGCGTGCGAGCAGCGGGATAACGGACAGCATCAGCAGTGGTGTGTCGTAAGACAATGAGTACGGCGTTGTAAGCAACGTCCCCGCGGCTAGGAGCGCCAATCGAAGATCAAACCTCCCATCTTCTTTTCCCAATTCCCGCTTGCTTGACGTCCACCGCGAAAAACCTTGGATGATCACGGTCAGAACCGCAACACTTACGACCACCTGAAAAAAGCCCGCGAGAGCGGCCGGCATTCCAGCTCCTTGCAACGACACATAGGGACCGAGTGCGAGTTGCTGTATCTGGTCATAGCCCCGGCCAACAAAATGGGCGAACAACTGGCTCATGCGTAAGTAATCTCTCCAGATCGCGGCTCCAAGCCATATCGTCGAGAGGACAATCAAAGAGAGGACGGTTGTCGCTGCGGCCGCGACGACGCGCCACTGACCGGACGCTATTAGCGCGAAGGGCATCAACAGGCCCATTTGTGGTTTGATTGCCAAGAGACCGATACAAATTCCTGCAAGAATAGGACGCGTTGGCCAGAAATACGCTGCCCCCAGAAAGAACACGGCAATGAGCGCACCCGTTTGTCCGCTAAACAGATTGGCGCTGAGAAAGGGCAAAGAGAACGCGATAAGCACGACGTAAGCCTGCGTTCGCGGCCAGCTATTCTCGCAAGCTGGATTGGTGCCAGCGCCTAAGCCGGAGCGTTTCGCCAACAAAACGATCAAAGCAAAATAGAAAGCCAGCGGAACGAGCGACCAAGCCAGGACCGCCTCGTTGTACGTCGCATCGCCCAGCGGCCATAATACAAATAAGGTGAATGGCGGATACACGAACCACGAGATGATGCCTGTCGTATTTGTCGACAAGATTCTATGCCATGTATCGGGATCATAAATGGCGGTGATGTCGCCGTGCCGCACTCGATGCGCCGCATTCCAAAAACTAGTGAAGTCACCGCCGAAGCGCGAGCCATCCGACAGTTCATGGAAATACTTAATCAGATTAGCGCTGGCCTGCGTCGCCAGGCAAATCGCTAGCAATAGCAGCAACTTTTTCTGCAACGGGCTCATGGGCTAGAGTTTAGCTGCTCGTCGTTTCTGGAGGCTTAACAAGGTAGCCGTCCGCCCGAACGGAACACAATCGAACGTTGGGCGGCAACGGCCCTGTCCTATGAGACCATACTGTGGTATCCGACGGAATGCCCGCAACGTAGGTCAGATCCAGCGCCGTAATTTGGGCGCGCAGCTCGCTGTTGTTGCCATAGCCGGCCTCCATCAGCACCACGCCGCGCGGCAGACCAGTCGCGCAGGCCAGCGTAGCCGATCGAGCGCAATCTCGTGTTTGATCTTGAAGGTGATGTCGTCAGGAACCTCCGCCTTGCGCAGACGTTCGTCATCGCTCGTCCATTCCTGTGGCAGAGACAACCATAAACCGGCAAACTCGCTTGATCATTGGCAAGCGACAGAGACACCGCGACTTGGCAGTTGTCCTGCCGCTCTATCGTCGCCAGCTCCATCCCACGTACCTTGGCCAAAACCGCCTCGGACGATTGCGGCACAGTTAATTCGGCTGGGGCAACAGCGCTGGAACGGGCTGTTATTGAGCAGAGTAAATTTGGAATTAAGAGCTTTGCTAGAATGCGAAGTTGTGTCGCTCGCGGTTGGGATAGCGCGCGCTTGCTTCGCGCATTTCGGATTCATGGCTCCTTAAGCCGGGAGCAGTACCCTTCGAAGTCTTCGATCTGATGAGGTGGCCGTGTCCAGTTTGCCCTTGTCGTCTAGATGCTGGGAGAGGCACTTGCCAAAGTGGCGCCTGGCACGATTGCCGTGGCTCTGGTGTTCTCGGTGCTGACCCATTTCTGGGCTTACGGCGTGGACGATCAGACGATCCCGTCCGAGCTTGGCGGACAATTGGCCTATCCGTTTCGCCACTAATGCGGTGGTTTGGAAGTTCGCTTCATGAGCAGCGTCGAAACCGTCAATCAAGAGAGGGCTCTCAGTCTTGGCCATGTTCCGGCGTGGCTGTGGCTCGGCGTCGGCGTGTATGTGCTGCTGTTGATCAATGGCGGCGGCCTTCTCAACGATTCCGACACTTATTGGCATATCGCCGTCGGGCAATGGATCCTCGATCATCACGCCATGCCGCGCGTCGATATCTATTCCTTTACGAAAGCCGGCGAGCCGTGGATTTCAACGTCATGGTTCGCGCAAATTCTCTTCGCCGAAGCCTATGAGCTGATTGGCTGGACCGGCCCGATCGTTGTCGCCGCCGCCAGTGTCGCCACGACGTTTGCATTGCTCGCGTTTATCCTCAGCCGCCGCATCCCCTCGACCTACGCCATCCTGATCGCGCTTGCGGCCTTGGTGCTGTCGATACATCACCTGTTTGCGCGACCGCACGTGCTCGTGATGCCGGTCATGGTTGCGTGGGTGAGCGGACTTGTGTCGGCGAGCGAAAGGCGCGAAGCGCCGTCGTTCCGGCTGCTGCCGCTCATGGTGCTCTGGGCAAACCTTCACGGCGGGTTCGTCTTCGGGCTCGCATTGGTTGCGCCATTCGCGTTCGACGCCTGGTGGAATGCGCTGGCAACGCAACGAAGGCCGTTGGTCCTGCGCTGGATGGTCTTCGGCATCTGCGCCTTGGCCGCGTGTTGCGCAACGCCTTACGGATGGGGATCGATCCTTGCGTCGCGCAAGATTCTCGAACTCGGAGAGTTGCTGCACCTGATCTACGAATGGATGCCGGCGGACTTCAGCCATTTCGGCCCGTTCGAGGCGTGTGTGCTCGGCTCGATCGCGGGCGCGCTGTATTGCGGCGTCAAGCTTTCGCCGCCCCGCATAATCCTGGTGCTGGGCTTGTTGCATATGGCGTTTTCGCACGTCCGGAATCTCGAGATCTTTGCCTTGCTGATGCCGCTTGTCGTGCTTACGCCGCTGTCAACGCAATTCGGTCTGCGAGCGGGCCGGTTTGCCAACACGGGCATTCCGATCGGTTCAGCCGCAATGCTGGTCGCAGTGCTTGGCGTCTCAACATGGGCCTATGCGGCCAACTCCAAGTTTTCGCCCACGGTGGCGCAGTCACCGGCCTCTGCCGTGGACGTGCTGAAACAACAGAACCCCAGGCATATTCTCAATGACCTTCCATTCGCGGGGTATCTGATCTCGCGGGGATTCCCCGTATTCATCGACGGGCGGGCGGAGTTGTACGGCGAACAGTTCGTAATGAAGTATTACCGCGCGCTCCAGCTCAAGGACGTCAATCTGCTTCTCGCTATGCTCAAGGACTATGACATCGACGCCGTGCTGTTGACGCCCGCGACGCCGGCGGCAAGTCTGCTTGATCATCTCGACGGCTGGCAGCGCGTCTATTCGGACGAGACGGCGGTGCTGCATGTCCGCACCGGCCATTGATCAGCCCGCTAAATCACGGGTGCCCGGCGCGTCGGGTTTTCGCAGATCCGTTTGCACTTCGTTCACACATTGAGGTCAGATTTGCGCTGTCGGGCGCCGGTTCCGCTGCGTATCGCTTTTGCCGGCTTGTCAACGCCCCGGGGTAGAATATGTCGTTGAGTTCCCTGCGTATGCGCGTGCGCGCTTTGCCCGGATTGCGGTCGTTGGCGATCGGAATCCTGCTGTGGCCGCTAGCCGCTCTTGCCGAGCCTTCGGGCGACACCATCGCCGTCAATGTCGATCAGGCCAAGCTCGTCCGCCTGCCCGGCCGCGTTGCCACCATCGTTGTCGGAAACCCGCTGATTGCCGACGTAACATTGCAGACCGGCGGGCTCATCGTCGTCACCGGCAAGGGCTACGGCGCAACCAATTTCATCGCCATGGACCGCGCCGGCGAGATCCTGGTCGACCGCGTGATTCAGGTCGAAGGACCGACCGACCGGCTGGTTACGGTGTACCGTGGCGTCGAACGCGAGTCGTATAGCTGCATGCCGATCTGCCAGCGGCGGGTTACGCTTGGAGACGGCGAGACCTACTTCAAATCGACGATGGATCAGGCCGGTTCGCTCTCTGGCCAGGCCAGCGGCGCAGCCAAGGCGAATTAACCGGTCTCGGCAACACCTGGTCTTGCGGAAACGCGTTGGCAGCGCTCGACGGGCGTCGGCACGATGGTGTCTGCTTGCATTGGTGACCCGCTCCGCGCAGGCGGCGGGCGGATGGTTAAGGCGCGGTTAGCGGAACGGGCCACGCTGCTTCGATGTGGCGAAACACTTCAACAATCACTTTCGGGTAACGCTTACGGATAAGGCAAAGCCGTCGTCCAAGGATTCCTCGATGTCCGCGTCCGCTGCTTCAAGCATCTCGTTGCCAAACGCATTGCGCCGGTTTCGCCGCCACCGCCGGGGTTCGGTCGTCGTCGAATTCGCCCTGGTCGCGCCGGTATTTTTTGCGCTGCTGTTTGCCATCATCGAGATGGCGATGGTGTTTTTCGCGCAACAAGTACTCGAGTCCATAACGCAGGAATCCGCGCGCATGATCCTGACCGGTCAGCCGCAGTCCGCTGGCGCAGACGCGACCGCGTTCAAAACCAACTATGTCTGCAACCAAATCTCCGTGCTGTTCAGTTGCGCCAACGTCTATGTCGACGTGAAGAGCTACCCGCAATTCTCGAACATCTCCATTAACAGCCAGATCGACAACAGCGGCAATTTCGTCAGCAACAACTTGCAGTACAACCCCGGCGGGCCGGGCAATATTGTTGTCGTGAGGTTGTTCTATCAATGGCCGCTGCTGGTTACCGGGCTTGGCTTCAACATTTCGAATGTGAACGGCAGCAAGCGGTTGCTGGCTGCAACGGCGGCATTCCAGAACGAGCCTTACTGAGGGTCGAACCAAAGATGGAAACGATGTCAATGTCGGGGGTCTGGCGTCGCTTGCGGTCCGCACCCACGCGTCTGTTCAAGGATACGCGAGGCCTCGCAGCGACCGAATTTGCCTTCATCGTTCCGTTTATGCTGGTGATGTTCTTTGGCACGGTCGAGATTTCATCTGGGGTCGCGGTCGACCGCAAGGTAACGCTGGTCGCGCGAACGCTGTCGGATTTGTTGTCTCAAGCGGGGCCGCCGCCGCCGCCGGCGCCGGTATCATCGTACGCGCCCGCTGACGACACCTATCTACAAAATGTCTTCACCGCCGGCATAGCTATCCTTACACCGTATTGTGCAGTACCCGCGACGCTGCAGCTTACGGAGATCTACGTCGATTCGAACCAGGTCGCGAAGGTTCAATGGAGCAAGGCTGCGAGCGTTCCCACCTGCAACGCCACGCAGGTAACGCTGACGAATTCGACGCGCAGCGCGGGGGATACAATTACAATTCCGCCAACGCTTTTGGTCAAGCAAACCTATCTGATTTTCAGCGAGGTGAGCTATAACTACACCCCCGTGGGGATCGGCTACGTCATGAAGTCTAACGTGATCTTGAGCGATGTCTCCTATACCCGCCCGCGTCAGGTCGTTTGCGTGATTTACAACAATCTCCCCGTCGCCCTTCCTAGCCCTCCCGGTTCCCCAGCTAACCCGTGTCCGGCAACCTGAAGAGGATTGCCCGCTGCTTGATATATGGAAAAGGCCGCGCTGCGAGCGCGGCCTTTTTTATTTGATGCGGATCTTGTTTGATCCAGATCGAATTTCGAAAGCCCCGGCTCGCGCGAGCCGGGCGATACGAAATTCGCTTAGCCGGCGGCGCGCAGATTGTCGGCCGAAGACTTGCCAGAGCGGCGATCGGCTACGATTTCGTAGCTGATCTTCTGGCCTTCACGCAGCGTGCCAAGGCCGGCACGCTCAACCGCGCTGATGTGCACGAACACGTCGTTGCCACCATCATCCGGTTGAATGAAGCCGAAGCCCTTGGTTGCGTTAAACCACTTCACGGTTCCCATGCTCACGGGATAGTCCCTTCTCAAGATAGATATAGTCAAAACCCACTTTTGATGGGCTGGTGAGATCGAATTTTTGGAAGGGTCGTCAGCGTCTAAACCGGCTGTACCGGTGGATAGCTAATGTCGTCCGGCCGAAAATCGATCAGTTATATTATTCCAAAGTAGCCCCCAAAACAATCCTGAGGTGCGCGATTTTTTGATCGCGCCCGGATCTGCAACTGGAAGCTCATGTCCGCGCCGATTTAGCCACGCGCAATTTCGAGGCAATGGCATAGCGCTTTCGAGCGAAGTGGAAAACGTCAAAACAAGGGGAACAGCACCTCGGCTCTGATCCCTTAGAACCGAGGTGAGCCCGCGCTCACCTGCGCCGGAACTGACCACGCGGCGGTGCACCACGCGGAGCGCCGCCACCGCCGCCACCCGGACGCTCGTCCTTGTGACGGAAGATAAGCCGGCCTTTTTCCAGGTCATAGGGCGACATCTCGATCGTCACCCGATCGCCCGCCAACGTCTTGATCCGGTTCTTTTTCATCTTGCCGGCGGTGTAGGCGACGATCTCGTGTCCGGCATCGAGCTGCACGCGGTAACGTGCATCGGGAAGGATTTCGGTGACCAGTCCTTCGAACTGGATCAGCTCTTCTTTAGCCATGGTTCTCTCCAGATCGATCGACGGCTAACGTGGTCGTTGGGTGCGGTTGGGTTTTGTATTCGGTCGGCTTTCGCGGTGCAAAAAGGCAACCCCTTGCATCCCTTCAGCCTTGCCGCTGCCTTGCGGCGAGGCTCGGTGCGGCTCCTGCCGGTTGGCCTCGTGCCGGTTGGTTTGCGGAAGACCATTATTACCACCGGAACGGTGGCGTCGGCGAGGACCTTTCGATCCAGGTGCGGCGTCATTGACCCTGGCGGCATGCACACGCGGGGCGGAACGTCCGCTGCGATGGTGCTGTGCCGGTGCAGACGCGGGCGCCGCGTCGCGGTGGCCCGGCGTGCGGCGGTCTTCCCTCGGCAACGCGATGCGGATCAATTTTTCGATGTCGCGCAGATACCCCATTTCCTCAGCGCCCGCGATCAGCGAGATGGCGACGCCGTCGGCACCAGCGCGTGCAGTGCGGCCGATGCGATGGACGTAGGTCTCAGGGACATTGGGAAGATCGAAATTCACCACATGGGAGATGCCGTCGACGTCGATGCCGCGGGCGGCAATGTCGGTGGCGACCAGGGTGCGGATCGCGCCGGAGCGGAACGCCGCCAGCACCCGCTCGCGATGATTTTGCGACTTGTTGCCGTGAATGGCATCCGCGGTGATGCCGGCCCGTGCCAGGCCCTTCACGACCTTGTCGGCGCCGTGCTTGGTACGGGTAAAGATCAGAGCGCGATCGACCGGTTCCTGCTTGAGGAGCTGCGCCAGGAAGGCGGGCTTATTGGAGTGATCGACCTGGATGATGCGCTGGGTGATGCGCTCGACGGTGGAGGCGACCGGGGTCACCGCGACGCGGGCAGGATCCCGCAGCATCGCTTCAGCGAGTTCGGCGATGTCCTTTGGCATGGTCGCCGAAAAGAACAGGGTCTGCCGCTTGATCGGCAGTTTGCCGACGATTTTACGGATGTCGTTGATGAAGCCCATGTCCAGCATACGGTCGGCCTCGTCGAGCACCAGAAACTCGACGTGACCGAGCTTGAGCCCGTTGCTTTGCACGAGATCGAGCAGGCGGCCGGGGGTTGCGACCATGACTTCGACACCCTGCATGATCGAGCGGACCTGACGTCCCATCGGGACGCCGCCGATCGCCAGAGCCGAGGTGAGGCGGAGGTGACGGCCATAGGCGTTGAAGCTGTCGAGAATCTGGCCCGACAATTCGCGGGTCGGCGACAGCACCAGCACGCGGCAGGATTTCGGCTGCGGCTTGATGCGATGCTCCAGAAGGCGATGCAGGATGGGAAGCGCAAACGCGGCGGTCTTGCCGGTACCGGTCTGGGCAATGCCGACGACGTCGCGGCCGGTGAGCGCGAGTGGGATAGTTTGAGCTTGGATGGGCGTGGGCGTGAGGTAATTCTCGTCTTTGAGCGCACGCGAAATGGGTTCGGCGAGACCGAAATCCTGAAAGGAGGTCAAAAGGTGGGTTCTTTCCATTGTAAAAGGCAGGCGCCCGGCGGTGTCCGCCAGGAGCGCGCGAGGGTGTCAGAGACACCCGCGTGTTTGGGGCGTCGGTTTTGGTTAGCTGATAAGGGCAAGCCAGAAACCGTTGGACGGGCTCAGAACACGCGGCTCGCAATGACCCGGTGATTCCTGGGTCGTGGCCCTGATATGGAACACGAACACGGCGCTTTCAAGGTGAATCGTGCAATGAGGTTTGCGACAGCTAACAAGGCAGCGAGTAAAGGCCTGAGTTTGCGAACGAATCGGCGCGTCCGTGCACGCTGCGGTGCAAAAAGAATCGCTGCCGGAAATTTAGCCAAACCGTCATATTTGATCACGAATTGAACAGATTGCCGATTGCGCATACACTTTTTCTGCTTAAAATTTATGCAAATATCATCGAGTCGTCCTGCGTGACGGGGGGATTCTTCAACGAAGCCATCAAGTTACGGCTCGCGCCTACCGTGGCATGGTTCTTGCGATTGCGTTAACGCAGGCGGCCGTGGGGCCGTTTCGCAGCGTTTCACGCCTGCGTCAGGGAGATGACATTTCATGCTTACACAAATCACTCACGATATAGCGACGTTGAGCCGCCGCCGCTGGCTAGCGGCGACCGCCGGCCTGGTTTTGGGCCTGGCCGCGTTCACGTCCGCCAAAGCCGCGGACGACACCATCAAGGTCGGCGTTCTGCATTCGCTCTCCGGCACCATGGCCATCAGCGAAACCACGCTGAAGGACACCATCCTCTTCCTGATCGACGAGCAGAACAAAAAGGGCGGCGTGCTCGGCAAGAAGCTCGAAGCCGTTGTCGTCGATCCCGCCTCGAACTGGCCGCTATTCGCCGAAAAGGCGCGTGAGTTGATCACCAAGGACAAGGTTGCCGTCGTGTTCGGCTGCTGGACCTCGGTGTCGCGCAAATCCGTGTTGCCGGTGTTCAAGGAACTGAACAACATCCTGTTCTATCCGGTGCAGTATGAGGGCGAAGAGAGCGAGCGCAACGTGTTCTATACCGGTGCGGCGCCGAACCAGCAGGCGATTCCCGCCGTCGACTATTTGATGAAGGACGAAAAGGTGAAGCGCTGGGTGCTGGCCGGCACCGACTACGTCTATCCGCGCACCACCAACAAGATCCTCGAAGCCTATCTGAAGTCGAAGGGTGTCGCCCAGGAAGACATCATGATCAACTACACGCCGTTCGGTCATTCGGACTGGCAGACCATCGTCGCCGACATTAAGAAGTTCGGCTCGGCGGGCAAGAAGACTGCCGTGGTCTCGACGATCAACGGCGACGCCAACGTTCCCTTCTACAAGGAACTCGGCAACCAGGGCATCAAGGCGACCGATATTCCGGTTGTCGCGTTCTCGGTCGGTGAAGAAGAACTCGCCGGTATCGACACCAAGCCCTTGCTCGGCCATCTCGCCGCCTGGAACTACTTCGAGTCGATCAAGACGCCTGCGAACGAGAAGTTCATCAAGGACTGGCAGGCCTACACCAAGAACCCGAAGCGCACCACCAACGATCCGATGGAAGCGCACGTCATCGGGTTCAATATGTGGATCAAGGCGGTGGAGAAAGTGAAGTCGACCGACGCCGACAAGGTGATCGACGCTCTGCCCGGTATCGAAACGCCTAACCTGACCGGCGGCATCTCGAAGATGCTTCCGAACCATCACATCACCAAGCCGGTGTTCATTGGCGAAATCAAAGGCAACGGCCAATTCGATGTGGTGTGGAAGACCCCGGGCCTGGTTGCCGGCGATGCCTGGTCGAAGGAGCTCGATGGCTCCAAGGACCTGATCGGCGACTGGGTCGGCAAGAAATGCGGTAACTGGAATACCAAGACCAACAAGTGCGGCGGTCAGGGCTCCTGATTTACTCCTGAGCGTAAACAAACCAGGAAGGCGGCGATATCCGCCGCCTTCCTTCTGCTCCTGCCGGGGTCGTCCAGTGTTTACCAAAGTCTTTAGAGCCGTCCGTGCATTCCCATTTGCATTCTTGCTGATTATTGCCACTGCGCTGCCGGTCATGGCGGGATCGTTCGAGGACGCGGTCAGCAAATTCGCAAATGACGAGTTTTCCGATACCGAGGAAGCCATCGGCGTTGTCGTGGCCAGCGGCAATCCATTGGCCTACCGCATCATCAGCGCGCTGCAGGACGACCGCTTGATGGCCGATCCTGACACCAAGAAGGTTTATGTCAAAGAAGCGGATGGCAAGATCATCGATGCCGCAACCGGTGCGCCGGTCGACAGCATTCCCGATAGCGCCGCCGCCGTTCGCCTCAACAACCGCCTGCGCCGCACCGTCGAGGCTGCACTCGGTGGCCTGACATTGCAGTCGCCCGACCCGGCCGCGCGCATCCAGGCCGCGCAATCGGTTTTCAAGACCCACGATGAGAGCATGCTGCCGGCGGTCGACAGCGCGCTTGCCAAGGAGACCAACAAGGCCGCGAAGCTGGCCTTCAACGAAGCGCGCGCGGCGATCCTGCTGTTCAAGCAGGACGCCACCGACGCCGAAAAACTCGAAGCCATTGCCACCATCAAGGCGAGAGGCGACCAGGAGGCACTGGCGCTGTTGACCGGGCTCTCCGGAGACCAGCCGCCGGCGATCGCGCGCGCCGCGGCGAGTGCGACGTCGTCGATCCAGAATAACCTCGCGATGTGGTCGATGGTGCAGAATGCCTGGTACGGCCTGTCGCTCGGCTCGGTGCTGCTCTTGGCGGCCATCGGTCTTGCCATCACCTTCGGCGTCATGGGCGTCATCAACATGGCCCATGGCGAAATGGTGATGCTCGGGGCCTACACCACCTTTGTGGTGCAGGAAATCATCCGCACCAGCTATCCTTGGCTGTTCGACTATTCGCTGCTGATCGCCGTGCCGCTGTCCTTCGTCGTTGCCGGCGCGGTCGGTATCCTGATCGAGCGCAGCATCATCCGCTTCCTCTACGGCCGTCCGCTGGAGACGCTGCTCGCAACATGGGGCCTGTCGCTGGTGCTGCAACAGGCCGTCCGCTCCATGTTCGGTCCGAATAACCGCGAGGTCGGCAATCCCTCCTGGATGAGCGGCGCGTTCGAGGTCGGGCAGATCACGATCACCTACAACCGGCTCTGGATTCTCTGCTTCACGCTCGCGGTATTCGCTATACTGCTGGCCATGCTGCGCTATACGGCGCTCGGACTTGAGATGCGCGCGGTGACACAAAACCGCAGAATGGCGGCATCGATGGGAATTGCGACCTCGCGGGTGGATGCGCTGACCTTCGGTTTGGGCTCCGGGATCGCCGGGATCGCCGGTGTCGCGCTGTCGCAGATCGACAATGTCAGTCCCAATCTCGGCCAGAGCTACATTATTGACTCCTTCATGGTGGTGGTGTTCGGCGGCGTCGGTAATCTCTGGGGCACCCTGGTCGGCGCCTTCACGCTCGGCATCGCCAACAAGTTCCTGGAGCCGGTGGCGGGCGCGGTGCTGGGCAAGATCGCTATTCTGGTCCTGATCATCCTGTTCATCCAGAAACGCCCGCGCGGGCTGTTCGCGCTCAAGGGGCGGGCGGTGGAAGCATGATTCCGCACGTGCTCACGCGTTCGCTGGATCGCGGCGCGACCTTGTTTATGATCGTGGTCGCCGCGGCCGGCGTACTGATCCCGCTGTCGAACCTGCTGTTGCCGGCGGGCTCCTTCTTTGCGGTGCCGACCTATCTGGTGGCGCTATGGGGCAAATATGTCTGCTACGCCATCCTGGCGCTCGCGATCGATCTGATCTGGGGCTATTGCGGCATTCTCTCGCTCGGCCACGGCGCGTTCTTCGCGCTCGGCGGCTACGCGATGGGCATGTATCTGATGCGCCAGATCGGAACCCGCGGCGTCTATGGTAATCCAATTCTGCCGGACTTCATGGTGTTCCTGAATTATCCGAAGCTGCCATGGTACTGGAACGGTTTTGACATGTTCTGGTTCGCGGCGCTGATGGTGGTCCTCGCCCCCGGCCTCCTCGCCTTCTGTTTTGGCTGGTTCGCCTTCCGCTCCCGCGTCACCGGCGTCTATCTCTCGATCATCACCCAGGCGATGACCTACGCCTTGCTGCTCGGATTCTTCCGCAACGATTTCGGCTTCGGCGGCAACAACGGCCTCACCGACTTCAAGGATATTTTGGGCTTTAACGTCCAGGCCGACGGCACCCGCGCGGCGTTGTTCGCACTGAGCTGCCTGGCGCTGATCATCGGCTTCCTGATTTGCCGCGCGGTCGTGACCTCGAAGCTCGGCAAGGTCCTGATCGCGATCCGGGATGCCGAATCGCGCACCCGCTTCATCGGCTACCGCGTCGAATCCTACAAATTGTTCGTCTTTACGCTGTCGGCCTGCATGGCCGGCGTTGCCGGCGCGCTTTATGTGCCGCAGGTCGGTATCATCAACCCGTCCGAATTCGCGCCGGGCAACTCGATCGAGGCGGTGATCTGGGTCGCGGTCGGCGGTCGCGGCACGCTGGTCGGCGCCGCATTAGGCGCGATTGTCGTCAACTACGCCAAAACCTTCTTCACATCGGGGCCGCTCGCGCCGTACTGGCTGTTCATGCTGGGCGCGATGTTCATCCTGGTGACGCTGCTGTTGCCAAAGGGGATCGTCGGCACCTTCAACACATGGTGGCAACCGTGGAAGGAGCGACGCCTGACGCCGGCTGCCGCGAGCGCCGCCCGTGAAGACGGCGTCAGCGAACCGAACATGGCGGAGTGAGCGCATGAACGTCATGGACACGCGAGCGACTTCCGCGCTGCTCTATCTCGATGGCGTCCACGTCTCGTTCGACGGCTTTCACGCCATCAACAATTTGTCGCTGACGCTTGCGCCCGGCGAGATGCGCGCCGTGATCGGCCCGAACGGCGCCGGCAAGACCACGATGATGGACATCATCACCGGCAAGACCAAGCCGGACAAGGGCGAGGTACTGTTCGACGGCGTCACCGACCTGACCCGGCTCGACGAGACCAGAATTGCCGAACTCGGGATCGGCCGGAAATTCCAGAAGCCGACCGTGTTCGAGAGCCAGACCATCGAGGACAATCTGTTGCTGGCGCTCAACGTCGATCACAGCGTCAGGGGCACGCTGTTCTGGCGCGAGAGCAAGCCGGAAACCGAGCGCATCGAGAAGGTGCTGGAGACCATTCGTCTGACCGACGCGCGCAACCGCCTGGCAGGCAGCCTGTCGCACGGCCAGAAGCAGTGGCTCGAGATCGGCATGTTGCTGGCGCAGGATCCCAAATTGCTGCTGGTCGACGAGCCGGTTGCCGGCATGACCGACGTCGAGACCCATCAGACCGCCGAGCTTTTGAAGGAAATCAACAAGGACCACACGGTCATGGTGGTCGAACACGACATGAGCTTCGTCCGCGAGCTCGGCGTCAAGGTGACTTGCTTGCACGAAGGCGCGGTGCTGGCCGAGGGAACCATCGATCAGGTTTCGTCGAATGAGCGGGTGATCGAAGTGTATCTGGGGCGGTAAGCGCGATGCTGAAGGTCGAAAACATCAACCTGTTTTACGGCGCCGCCCAGGCGCTGCGTGGCGTTTCCATCTCGGCAGAGCCGGGCAAGGTGACCTGCGTGTTGGGGCGCAACGGCGTCGGCAAGACCTCTTTGTTGCGCGCCATGGTCGGCCAATATCCGATCGCGAGCGGCACAATCAACTTCGACGGCGCCGACATCACGGCCTTAAGGCCCTATGAGCGCGCCCGAAAGGGTATCGGCTTCGTGCCGCAGGGCCGCGAGATTTTCCCACTGCTGACGGTTGAGGAAAACCTCAAGACCGGCTTTGGTCCGTTGAAGCGTGACGACCGCTATATCCCAGATGACGTGTTCTCGCTGTTTCCGGTCCTGCAATCGATGCTTGGGCGTCGCGGTGGCGACCTGTCCGGCGGCCAGCAGCAACAGCTTGCGATCGGCCGCGCGCTGGTGATGCGTCCAAAACTGTTGCTGCTCGACGAGCCGACCGAGGGTATCCAGCCGTCGATCATCAAGGATATCGGGCGCGCGATCTCTTATCTGCGCAACCTCGGCAACATCGCGATCGTGCTGGTCGAACAATATCTCGACTTTGCCTGCGAGCTCGGCGACAACTTTGCGGTGATGGACCGTGGCGCGGTAAAATATGCCTGCGATCGAACCAATCTCGATCCCGGCGAAATCAGCCGCCAGATGGCCCTGTAACCGGGCTTGCGACGCGACCGGCCAAGGTCGAGCGCCCTTTTAAGGAGAGTTGGGGGCGGATGCGGACCGATACCACGAGTACGGCTTCCGCGATTTTCGCGGCCAACCGGGCAAGGGGTGCGGTGAGGTTCGACGTGCGCCAGGCCGAAGGCATGACCCGCCGCGGCCAGCTCCATGAATCCGGCTCGCTGCGCGTCCGCTTTCCCTCGCCCGAGGCGGAAGGGTTGTCGGCGGTTTTCGTCAATACCGCCGGTGGCGTCGCCGGCGGCGATCGTTTCGACATCGATATCACGGCCGGCGAGGGAACGCGGCTTGCGGTGACGACGGCGGCGGCGGAGAAAATCTATCGCGCCGCGGGACCGGCAGCCCGGATCGATATCGCCCTGAAGGCTGCGGCCGGCGCGCACCTCGCATGGCTGCCGCTGGAGACGATTCTGTTCGACCGGGCGCGGGTGTTGCGCCGGATCGATATCGATCTTGCCGAGGGTGCTTCGCTTTTGCTCTGCGAAATCGTCGTGTTCGGCCGCGCGGCGATGGGGGAGCGCATGCGGCATGGCGAATTCGTCGACCGCTGGCGGCTCAAGCGCGGCGGCCGGCTGGTGTTTGCGGAAAACATCCGGCTCGACGGTGACATCGGCGAAAAGCTTTCACAATCGGCGATCGCAAAAGGCGGCGCGGCGATCGGCACCGCCCTGATCGTGCCGGGCGATGAGGCGCTGGTGGAGCGGCTTCGCGAAGGGACCAGTTCGTTTCAAGGCGAGGTCGGCATTTCCGCGTGGAATGGGTTTGCAATGGCCCGCTTCTGTGCCCAAGATGCGGCGCGGCTGCGCGCCGACATGATCGCGGTGCTCGGCCGCGCCTCCAACACAGCGCTGCCGCGGCTGTGGCTCAATTAGGTTTCGAACAATTTATTAGAGTGCTCGCATGAATCTGTCTCCCCGCGAAAAGGACAAGCTGCTGATCTCGATGGCGGCCATGGTGGCGCGCCGGCGCCTCGAGCGCGGCGTCAAGCTCAACCACCCCGAAGCCATCGCCATCATCTCGGATTTCATCGTCGAGGGCGCCCGCGACGGCCGCACCGTGGCCGACCTGATGCAGGCCGGCGCGCAGGTCTTGACCCGGGCGCAGGTGATGCCGGGCATCGCCGAAATGATCCACGACATCCAGGTCGAAGCCACGTTTCCCGACGGCACCAAGCTTGTGACCGTGCACGAGCCGATCAGATAGGAAAGCGAAAATGATCCCCGGCGAACTCTTCATCAAGGATGGCGAGATCGAGCTCAATGCCGGCCGCAAGACGGTGACCCTTAACGTCGCCAACACCGGCGACCGCCCGATCCAGGTCGGCTCGCACTACCATTTCTTCGAGACCAACCCGGCGCTCAAATTCGACCGAAAGAAAGCCCGCGGCATGCGCCTCGATATCGCCGCCGGCACCGCGGTCCGCTTCGAGCCCGGCCAGACCCGCGACGTCCAGCTCGTGGCGCTCGCGGGAAAACGCACCGTCTACGGCTTTCGCGGCGATGTGATGGGGAAGCTGTGATTTCCTGTGAGGCGATCACGGCTGTTTGGCTCCCTCCCCCCTTGCGGGGGAGGGTTGGGGGAGAGGGGTATGCCGCACACTCCAGTGGATGAGATACAGCGAGCCCGCGCCAAACGGTTGAGACGGGAAATGACGCGCGCCGAAACCTTGTTGTGGCGCCACTTGAAGGCAAATCGGCTCGCCGGTCTCGGGTTTCGCCGACAAAGCCCGATGGGCAATTACATTGCGGACTTCGTCGCGCACTCCTGCAAGATCGTCGTTGAGGTCGATGGCGAAAGCCACGACTTCGAGGAGCGTATTCGCCACGACGAGCGACGCGATGCTTGGTTTGCATCTCGCGGATATTTTGTGCTCCGCTTCACCAATGACGATGTGATGAAGAATCTGGAAGGCGTTGTGCTCGCCATTGGCCTGGCAGCGGAGCAAGCGGCACCCCCCACCCTAACCCTCCCCCGCAAGGGGGGAGGGAACCCTTCCACCGGTGACGTAGTCCAGACGTCTAGCGACACGAAGGGGAAGCTGTGATTTCCTGTGAGACGATCACCGCTGTCGGGCTCCCTCCCCCCTTGCGGGGGAGGGTTGGGGAGAGGGGTGGCCACGAGTCCCCAAGCCGGCCATCGGCACGAGTGTCGCTGCGCTGGATTCCTAGTGCGTTGTTCGCTCAGGCGTGCGGTGAGCCTGGGATATTGGAAATTTCGCGAGTGGGAGGCTGGAGCATTACATGTCCGTAAAAATAAAGCGTTCCGTCTATGCCGACATGTTCGGTCCCACCACCGGCGACCGGGTGCGGCTC
>Ga0209526_10000838_pt1 | contig 20193 bp, 15 predicted proteins | sample JacPinW_OM2H0_M1_FD_188566 | JGI IMG/M metagenome (GOLD analysis project Ga0209526, IMG submission 188566) | Forest soil microbial communities from Algoma, Ontario, Canada - Jack Pine, Ontario site 1_JW_OM2H0_M1 (SPAdes) (version 2) | ecosystem: Environmental > Terrestrial > Soil > Boreal... | reverse complement strand
GAGGCCTTGCAAGGCTGCTCGCGTGTTCGCGGCCGGCTTGCCACTTTGCGTGCGGTGTTGCAGTCGCTGAGCAGCGCGCGGACGGAAATGACCCATCCCGCGGATTGCAGTTGCTGCGCCAACCGCGCAATTAGGAGGGAATGGCCGCCGGCCTGAGCGAAGCCGTCGTCAGGACCCAAACGGGCTTCGAACACGGCCCGGCAGATCGACAGCACTTCCTCGCACTCAGGCGACATGTCAGACGGATCAGCTGCCGCGACCCGGGCTTGCACGCCGCCGCGCGCGGCGCTCGTGTATTCGGCCTCCGGCCCCCGCTCAATAGGAACATCGGATAGGTTTGGCAAACATGTCCGGTCAATCTTCCCGGACACCGGCTTCATCACGAAATTTTCGACAAGAAAGATCCTTGTGGGTACTGACGGCGCCGGGAGCTGCCGGGCGAGCGTTGCGGTCACTCGCGCGGCCCATTGCGCCGGCGCCGGACTGACCTTTGAAATTGTGCCTGCGGAGATGGAAGGCGCGACGACAAAGGCGACGAGCGTCTCGTTCTGGTAATCCAAAACGGCAGCTTCAACCTCGGGGAACTGCGTCTGGAGAATATCTTCAACTGGCTGCACCTCGACGCGATGGCCGCGCATCTTGAGCTGCGCATCGATTCGACCAAGGAAGTGCACACGGTGTGTTTGGATGTCGATCTTGCATCTGTCGCCGGTCCGGTAAAGCCTGCCGAACTGAGGATGGATGATGAACTTCTGAGCTGTTTGCTCGGGCAAGTTCCGGTATCCGCGCGCGACGTGCACACCGCCGATACAGAGCTCGCCAATCTCTCCATGGAGCAGTGGCTGCAGCTGATCGGGCTCCAGGATAACGTAGGTGACGTTGGGAAACGGCGAACCAATCGTGATGGGCTCGCCCGAGCGCAAAGTCTGCCGGCTCGTGTCCGTGCTCGCCTCAGTCGGACCATAGGTGTTGATGATCTGCCGCCGGGCCCGCGTCCAGGGTTCCACCAATGCGCTGGGAAAGGCTTCGCCTGCGGGAACGATATAGCGGCATAGCGGATAAGGCAGATCAATTTCCGGATGCGCTGTGAGCGTGGTGAGCAGGACCGGCGGGCAGAAGAGCACGGTGACCTCTGCTCGGCACAAGATCGGGATGAGGTCGGGCCCCGAGCGAACTTCTTCTTTGGTCAGCATGACCACGGCACATCCCGATACCCAGGCACTGTACATTTCGGAGATGCTGCCATCGTAACCAAGCGAGGACGTGAGCGAGGTTGCATCCATGCCGGGAATGAGATCGAAATAATCGGCGTAGCTCAAAGCGAGGTTCACATAGCCCGCATGCGGGCACTCCACGCCTTTGGGCATTCCGGTGGTTCCGCTGGTGTAGAAGATGGCTGCAAGGCGCTGCGTGGGATCGTCGAGCCATGACGGCGCTTCACTTCGGACCGCCTCCTGCGGCAATGTCAGTACGTCGAGCGCCGGCAAGTTGTGGAACCTGTGTTGGCCCCGGGTGAGAACGACCACAGGCCGTGCATCGTTGAGCATGTGGGCAAGCAAAGCATCAGGCAACGTGCTGTCGAGAAAAACCACGGTACCGCCGGCTTTAAGGATGCCGAGATGACAGGCCACGGCTCGCCAATCGTCCTGCGGCACGGCGATAGCCACCACCTGGTCGGGACCGGTAAGGAAGCAAGAAATCGCTGCGGCAACAGCCTCTGCGCGCGCATCGAGTTCGGCGAAGGTGAGTGACTCTCCTGTGTGCGGAATCTGCAACGCCGTGAGATTCGGAAATTTCGCGGCGGAGCGGCCGAATACTTCACCAAGCCAGCGCACTCCTTTCTGATGCGGGACATTCACAAGGTGATCGCCACCAAAGACCTCGGTCAAGCTGTATTGACATCTATCCTCCTGGCCGGATGCCTGCTCCGCGACCCAAATGTACCGCCTCCAAGCCATCACGCTCAGCAATAAGAAACCAGCAGCGAAGGCGACTGCTGTATACGTTAATCCCGACAACTGTTCTTACCTGCTCACGAGCCTGGCTGCCCGGTTTCCGATACGGCCGAGATCTTGAAATCCGAGATCGAACTCCCCTGCCGCCGGGTATGGCGGCAGTGTCCTCAATCGAAATAGCGCTGGAGTGTCCCGGTGCGGCGAATGTCCAATGTCACACAGTGGAAACCGCCGCCCAGCATTTTGGCATGCCGCAATTTCAGAGGGACTATGTCAATACCATGGCTCTCCAGAAGCTTCATGAGACCCGTTTGATTGCCATCCACCACGGCCAGGTTCGGATTTATGCTAAAGACATTCATGTCGATCCAGTCACTACCGATACTTTTGGATAGATATTCGGCATCATATCTTTCCGTATTCTCCATCGGCGGACTATAGACGACTTTCCACTGCTTCAAAACTTTTGGCAGAGTGTCATCATTGACACGGGCAGGGTTGCAGAGAATCAAGCCGGGCCGCAACGCTACAAGCGTCGAATCGATATGGCTGCCATAATAAATGTCTTTGAAAAAATGCACTCGGAATTTCTCGCCCAAGACCGACTGCAACCAATGTCCTCCCATTTCGTTTCCCGTGGCGCTCACCAGATAGATCAAATCCTGGCCAAATCGTAGAACGTTCGCCGCGTCAAACGCCGGTTCCTCGTTGCGTGGCGTGGGCCTTTTCAGATCAACCTCAAAGAGCGAGTCTAGCAGCATTGGTTTTGGAGCACTGTACCACCGTGCTCCTGATCTCATGTAGTCGATCAGCAAATTTCGATAGCTGAAGGTTTCCTGGGCGCGGCTGCGGATAACATTGGGCGTTTCAATGATCTGGTCGCCAATGACCAACAAGACATCGCGGGGACAGTAATTGTAATACCCTTGAGCCTCCCAATGAATGGTGGAGAATCTAGCCTCGTGCGGCCATGTTTCCGGTCGTTTGACTGTGATACCCAAGCCCTCCAGAATTGCAACGAAGTCTTTCAAATCCTCTTCCGTCTCCTCAACGATCTTTTGCGGAAAAGGGCCGCGCGGAATCTCCGATAGTGAACAGTCGTGAAACTCTGCCACCTGAGTACTCCGGTCCGCTGTTGGAAACCGCGCATTCAGCGGATTGCCTACAATGACCTCCTCCAGTTGATCCCACTCGTTGCAACTCCACACCTTTGACATATGTCACGTGCCTCCTGCCGCCGGGAGAGAATACTTGTTTGAGCGCCGCCACGAAAGTGATTGAGCCGTCTATTGCTGATCCCGCGCGACCGCCACTGAACCGCCACTGCCCGCAATATTGCTAGAGCACGAAAACAGTTCTAGAATGGCGAGTTGCCATCGCGATGCTGGGATTACCACGATCGTCGACCGGCACTGCCGAACACCGAACCAGCATGAACAACTATTCAGGATGGGATTGGATTTATCGCCAGGTTATCAATAACGAAGTAGTCTCCACGATCGTAGCCGGGCGCGTTTGGCCATAGCATTGCCACGCCTTCCAGGAAGGTCCTGAAACCCCGGTTGATCATGTGGTGGTTGGCCTTATGGCGTATTCACGCCGGCGCTGATCTCCTGGCATTCGGCATCGGCGGCGACCGCCTCACAGGCATCAATCAACCGTGCGAATATCGCTGGTGCGTTTTGGTCCGGGCGGACGAGCCGGATTTCACAAACAAGTTACCTGTCCCCGCGTCGCTGCCCTTGCCGATGTGACAGGCCGCGAAAGCTGTCGTCCGCCGTTCGTCGCCGTAGTTCATCGTCCGTCCTCGCTAGCCGCCCAAAATCCGATTGAAGCTTGCCCGCACCTTTGCCTGTGTCTCATCGATAAATACATCAAGGGTTGTGAAGTCGGGCACGTCAGCGGCGCGCGCCAACAGAGCGGTAAGGCCAGGTGCCGCGGTTGCGGGATCGAACGGGCGCGGCAGACAGAGGCGCAGTATCTGCGTAAGGTCGTGATAAACGCGCGCTGCCGGGCGCAGCACCTCCGCGTCCTGCGTGCTGAGCGCCCCCAGGCGCCACGCCTTGTCGAGTACGCGAGAAGTCGAAGTATCGAGGATCTCGGGCATCTGAGCGCTATAAACAAGCTGCAAATACTGTGCGATGAATTCGATGTCGATCAACCCGCCGCTGGCGTTTTTCAGATCCCACCGGTTCCCCTCCCCTTTCTCAGCCGCAATCGCGCGGCGCATTTCGAGCGCATCGCCGGCGACGAGCCGTGCGTCCCGTTCCCGGCGCAACACGGCGCGGATAACATCGTTGACCCGTTGGGCAAATTGCAGCGGGGCCGATACAACGCGGGCACGGGTGAGCGCCATATGCTCCCAGGTCCATGCCTCGGTCTCCTGGTAACTCGCAAATCCGTCGATCTGAGTGGCAAGCGGTCCGGATCGACCCGAAGGACGCAGCCGCATATCGACTTTATAGAGCACTCCGTGATTGGTCTGTGCGGTCAGCGCGGCGATGAGCCGCTGCGTAAAGCGGGAGAAGTACTGTGAACCGTAAAGCGGACGCGCACCTGATGATTCCGGGCGCTCTGGATCAAAATCATAAACAACAATGAGATCGAGATCCGAGCTCGACGTCATCTCCCGGCCACCCAGTCTTCCAAGTGCCAGAATAGCAATTTGCTGACCTGCGATGATGCCGTGCTGTTGCGCAAACGACTGCTCGATTGCATGGTGCAGCGCTTGAATGAGCACGTCCGCAAGCCGGGCAAAAGCCTCGCCGGCCTGATCGGCGGATACGGTGCTTGAAAGGATTCGAATCCCGATCAGAAACATCTGCTCTTGTGCAAAGATTCTGACGCGGTCGAGAAAGTCTTCGTACGAGCCTGCCTGCCGAAGCGAACGTTGCAACGCCGCGGAGAACTCGGCTTCTTCGGGCAGCGCGCTGAAAAAGCTTGGATCGATGACGGCGTCCATAACTTCGGGGAACTGGGCCAGGCTATCGGCAAGCCGCGGCGCGCTGCCAAGAACAAGCCCGATAAGCGCAATCAAATCGGGGTTCTGCCGCAGCAGGGAAAAGAAACGCCCCCCGCCATGCAAGCCGGCAAGGAACCGGTCGAACCCGACTACCGCGTCGTCTGCGTTTGTCGATTTCGCAAAATGACGCAGCAACACCGGCGCGATATGGGAAAGCTGCTCGCGCGCGAAAGTCCCACGCAACGACTCGTAGACCGGCGTGGTCCACCGCCGCACCAGGGCGGAAGCTTCGAGTGGTCGGCGAAACCCGAGCTCGGTGAGCCGGTCAAGGGTCTCGCGATCGTCGGCATCTGCCGGGAAAACGAGCTTCGGCAGGTCATTGCCGCGAGACGCAGCACCCTCGAAAAGATTGGCATAGTGCCGCTGCACGTTGCGCAAGTGGCCGAGCAACGCATTGGCAAAGTCTTCGCGGCCGGTGAAGCCGCAAAATCGGGCAAAATTTTCAAGCCTCGTTCGATCGCTCGGCACCGTATGGGTCTGCTCGTCCGCAACCATCTGCAGACGGTTCTCGATCTCTCGCAGGAACCGGTAGGCGGAACCGAGATCGGCGTGCGCTTGCGCATCGATCCAACCGCCGCCATGCAGCGCATCGAGCGTGGTCAGCGTTGCTCTCGTGCGTAGCTCGGGATGACGTCCTCCTGCGATGAGTTGCTGTGTCTGGACGAAGAACTCGATCTCGCGGATGCCGCCTCGGCCGAGCTTGATGTTGTGGCCCTCGACCGCGATCTCCCCGTGGCCGCGATAAGCATGGATCTGACGCTTCATGGCGTGAATGTCGGCAACCGCGGCGAAGTCCAGGTACTTGCGCCAGATGAAAGGCGAAAGCTCTGAGAGAAGCATTTCGCCCGCCACGAGATCGCCGGCGCAAGGCCGCGCCTTGATGAGTGCAGCTCGTTCCCAATTCTGCCCGCGGCTCTCGTAGTAATCGAGTGCCGCGGGAATGGAGATCGCGACGTGGGTAGCCGCTGGATCAGGACGCAAGCGCAGATCGAGACGAAATACGTAGCCGTCGGCCGTGCGCTGCTGCAGTACTTTCACAAGGTCGCGCGTAAGCCGCACATAGAGTGCAGCCGGCTCGATGCCAGGAGCTACGGCAGCCGGGTCATAGAACACCATGAGGTCGATGTCGCTCGAATAATTGAGCTCGCTTGCTCCCATCTTGCCCATGGCAAGGACGACATATCCTGATCGCCCCGCTGGATGTTCAGAGAGCTTGCCGCGGCGCTGCGCCTGGACGATCAGGTAATCCACAGCCGATCCGACCGCGGCGTCCGCGAGCCTGGTCTGCGCGTCGAGCACTTGCGTCATCGGCCATACCCCACCGATGTCGGCCAGCGCACTCAGCAATGCCGCATCTGCCTTCATTGCGCGTAGGAAGCGCATCGCTTCCCCCTCATCGCACGCATTTGACACCGCCTGCCGGCATTCGGTCAGCATGCGCGCATAGCAGCGCTCCGGTTCATCCTGCAGAAAAGCGCTCAGGCGCTCCGGCGAAGCACAGATCAAATCCCAAAGGAATGGCGAGTTATCCGCGATCCCTTCGATCAGCCGAAGGACCTTGGGGTGATCCCGGGTGGCTTGTTCGAGGAATTTGCCGGAAGGGGTTTGTGCAATCTCGGCAAACCATTCCTTCACAAAGCGGCGACCGACGGCTGGTTCGGAAAGCTCGAGCGCGCGGACAATCCGAGTCAAGAGTTGCCGCTCGGGGTGGGCCGGGCCTTGGCAAGTCTTGTCAGGGCAAGTCTTGGCAGGCGCCGGGGGATCGTTGTTGCGCCTACTGAGCGACACGGGGGAAAGAAATCACGGTCCGCAGACCCGGATGATTGTCCTCAAGCTTGAGTTCGCCGCCATGCAAGCGCGCGACAGCAGACGCGAGGCTCAGGCCCAATCCGGATCCCGGCTGGGAGCGGCTTTGCTCGAGCCGAACGAACCGTTCCACCGCCCGCGCGCGGTCCGCCTCCGGAATCCCGCGACCTGCGTCCGCCACGCTGAGCAGAATTCGCTCGCCCTCCGGCGCAGCCTTGATCACGATTTCCGCCCCGTTCATTTGCAAGGGGTCCGGAGCCCCGTATTTGATCGCATTATCCACCAGATTGGCGAGAGCTTGGCTCACGAGCTCGCGATTGGCGTGAATGGGCGCCACCGACGGCGCGTCAACCCGCAGCGATATTCCCTTCTCGTCAGCAAGCGGTTCGTACAGCTCGCCCACTCCGCGCGCAATCTCGGCCGCATCAACATCCTTCATGCCGTCGCGGGCCTGTCCCGATTCCGCTCGCGCGATCATCAGGAGTGCGTTGAACGTCCGGATCAGCGCCTCCGATTCCTCGATCGTGCTCTCGAGCGCCTGGCGATATTGCGATTCATCCTCGGCAACCCGCAAGGCTTCTTCGCAGCGGTTGCGCAGACGAGTGAGCGGGGTCTTGAGATCATGAGCGATATTATCGGACACCTCTTTGAGGCCATGCATCAGAGCTTCAATGCGTTCCAGCATGGCATTGAGATTGCCCGCGAGCCGATCAAGCTCGTCGCCCGTCCCGGCAATCGGGAGACGTCCGGTTAAATCGCCATTCATGATCTGGCGAGTGGTTTCCGTCATGGCATCGACGCGCTTGAGCACGCGCCGGGTCACAAACAAACCTCCTGCCACCCCGAGCCCAATGACCACGATCAACGACCAGCGGCCCGCCGCGAACACAATGTCCCGCAGACGTTCCCGCTCCTCGAGGTCGCGACCAACCAGCAGCCGAAACCCGCCCGGAAGCTGGAACACTCGAACCAGGGCATGGTGCGCGCTCCCTTCCGGATCGTCGAGGCGGCGATAAGCGGTCTCGGTCCACCCAGTCGAGTTGAGCACGCCCGCTGACAAGGAGCCGACATTGCCTGCGAGCCCCTCCCCCGCCGGGGCCGTCACAAGATAGAGGCTTGATCCCGGCCGGCGCGACCTCGCCTCCACAATGAAGACAAGACGACGCAGGCCGCCCTGCCGGTATTGCTCGGAAAGCCCGGTGATCTCCGCATCAACGGTCTGAGTGATCTGCTCGGTAATGAGTCGGCGCGTGTTCCAGGCAAAATACCCGAGCAGGAATGCGGCAAACACCGCAACAATGATCACGTAGACCAGCGTCAGCCTGAACGCGGTCGTGCGCAAAAGCTTTCCAAGCGCAGTCATCCAACACCATGGCTCATTCCGCGCCGGGGAGAAGATAGCTATTTGCTGTCGCGGATCACATAGCCCGCACCACGCACCGTGTGCAGCAATGGCTGGCTGAAACCTTTGTCGATTTTGGAGCGCAGCCGGGAAATATGCACATCAATGACGTTGGTCTGCGGATCGAAATGATAATCCCAGACGTTCTCCAGCAGCATGGTCCTGGTCACCACCTGGCCGGCGTGTTTCATCAGATATTCAAGCAGTCGAAACTCACGCGGCTGCAGTACGATCTCCTCTCCGCCACGCGTGACCTGATGAGAGAGGCGATCGAGCTCGAGGTCGCTGACGCGATACACCGTTTCCTCGCGGCTACCACGCCGGCGCGCAAGTACTTCCGTGCGTGCAAGCAACTCGGAAAACGAATAGGGCTTCGGGAGATAATCGTCGCCGCCCGCGCGCAGCCCCTTGACCCTATCGTCCACCTGACCGAGCGCGGACAAGATAAGCGCTGGGGTCTCGATCCCTTTGCTGCGCAATGTCCCGATCACGGCAAGACCGTCGAGCTTGGGCAGCATGCGGTCCACGATGAGAACGTCGTATTGAACATCCATCGCCTGGGCGAGCCCTTCTTCGCCGTCTGTGGCGAGATCGGCGACATGCCCAACCTCCCGAAAGGCCTTCACGAGATAGTCGGCGGCATCGCGATCGTCTTCGATGATCAGGAGACGCATGGTGAACCGGCCATCTCTCGGATAAGCGCCATCCCGCACGGAAGGAGCATAACTGGCTGAGGTGATCATAGCGGTCACGTCCTTTTCAAACCACACACCGGGAGGGCTCTGCCATCTCCCGGACAAGCAAAGGGGCGGCGGTCGCCCGCCGCCCCTTCGTCCACTCTGTACCGGCGGGGGCGACGGATGCCGGCACAAAGCTGGAACAAGTGGGGGCGGACCATCCGTCCACCCCCATGGTTCGAACCGCCGGCGAGGGGCGACTCATGCCGGCGGTACGCCCCATTCGAATCAAGCTCGTCCAAGCCGCAGCGCAACAAATTTGGTGGTTTCGCCCGACTTGACGCGCATCAGCACCGAGCGCTTGCCCTCCCTCTGCGCTTCGTTCAGGGCGGTGCGCACATCGGCTGGACTGGAGACCTTCTTGCCGCCAACCTCCAGGATGATGTCCCCGGTCTGAAAGCCGTGCTCGGAGCCAGCCCCATCGGGGTCGACCTTCGTCACCACGACTCCCTCCGAACCGCTGCCGGCAACCTGACCGGCCGGAGCGAGCGAAAGTCCAAGCCGCGGCACATCACTGCCGTGAGGCGTCGCGCTATCCGAACTCGTCACACGTGCATCGCGCTCATTGGGTAGTTCTCCCAGCGCCATCGAGAAGGTTTTCTCCTCGCCCTTGCGCCAGACCGTGAGCCTGACCGTCGTGCCGGGTGCAATCGAGCCGATTTGCCGTGCGAGATCACGCGCATCTTTCACCGGTGTGCCATTGACCGCGGTGATGACGTCACCTGCAACAATTCCGGCCTTGGCAGCCGGTCCATTTGGCTGCGGCTCGGCGACGAGCGCGCCTTCCGCACGTTTGAGACCAATGCTGTCGGCAATCTCCGGAGTTACCGGCTGAATCTGAACGCCAACCCAGCCCCGGGTAACGGCGCCCTTGTCCTTGAGCTGGCCCACGACCGATTGCACGGTACGGGCCGGAATGGCGAATGCGATGCCAACCGAGCCACCCGACGGCGAAAAAATCGCCGTGTTGACACCGATGACATTTCCATCGACATCGAAGGTCGGACCGCCGGAATTGCCTTTATTCACAGGCGCGTCGATTTGAATGAAATCGTCGTATGGGCCGGCGCCAATGTCGCGGCCACGGGCGGACACGATGCCCGCGGTGACAGTCCCCCCGAGACCAAACGGATTGCCAACGGCGATGACCCAATCGCCAATGCGCGGCGTGTGCTCCGCAAATTTCACATAGGGGAAGTCGCTGCGGCCCTCGACCTTGATCAGCGCGACATCCGTGCGCGGGTCGGTGCCGATGACCTTGGCGGTATAGCTCTTGCCGTCGTCGGTCGTGACCTCGACCGCGTCGGCTTTGTCGACCACGTGGTTGTTGGTGACGGCGTAGCCGTCTGCCGAGATGAAGAAACCGGAGCCCTGGCCGGTGACCAACCGATTCCGCGGCGCGCGTTGCTCGGAATCCGGCGTGCCGAAGCGCCGGAAGAAGCGCTCCATTTCAGAGTTCGGCGGGGATGCCGGGTTACCCTCTAAGCCCATCATTCTTGCGCCGGTATCAACTTTGACCCGCACCGAGATGACTGCTGGTTTGACCTTCTCAACGATATCGGCAAATCCGACCGGCCTTTGCGCGTCCTGCGCATAAGCGATGCCGGTCAGGGTCGAGCCGGTCCTGCTCGGCATCAAATTGGCTCCGGCGACCAAGCTGGCGCTCAATCCCGCGACGCCAGCGAGCAAAAGCACGCGACGCGCCGAAAGGATGCGCGATTTCACAGGCATGATGGTAACTCCATTGTGTGGCCTGGATCGGGTTCGAGCGCCCGCGCCAAAGCCTCCCCTACCGTCGCCAAGATGGAGCGGCGTTCCTTACCGGGCTCTGACCGGAAGATTAAACTTTTGTAATTTGGCGAATGTTGAAAAAATTCCGGACAATCGATGGCTTAGCGCCGCTGGTTACACGTCCTTATCGGCCAGGATCTGGGAAACCCGAGCGCGCTCAGCCGCTGTGAGCTCCGGGCCGGCAGGCTCCCGCCGCCTCGACGCAAATGCCAGTCCACATGCTCCGATTACGAGAATACCGATCGGAGTTAGCCATAACAGCGCGGTATGCAGAGAAAATGGCGGCTTGAGCAGGACGAATTCACCGTAGCGGGCGGTCAGGAAATCGATCACCTGCTGGTTCGTGTCGCCCGCCTGCAAGCGCTCGCGCACCAGAACACGCAGATCGTGCGCGAGCGGCGCATCAGAGTCGTCGATCGACTGGTTTTGACAAACCATGCAGCGCAGCTCCTTCGAGACTGCCCGTGCATGTGCCTCGAGCGCAGGATCCGAGATGATCTCATCGGGCTGTACGGCCAACGCGGGAGCCGTAACAAGCAAAGCAGTGATCGCCACGACGGCCAATCCGAATGCCCCGAAACATTTGCGCACGAACATATCCGTCATTCCGCCGGCGCAAGCACAGCCCTGCCGCGTGCGGGCTTCGGTGCGCCTATCCGCAGCCGCCGATCCGAGAGCGAGAGCGCGCCTCCAAACGCCATGACAACCGGGCCCAGCCAGATGAGCAGCACGAACGGCTTGTAATAAGCACGCACCGCGACCGAGCCATCGGCCTTGGTCTCACCCAGCGCAAGATAGAGTTGAGAGAGCCCACGCGTCATCAGGGCGGTCTCGGTCGTCACGGTCTCGCGCGAGGGAAAACTCCGCTTCGCCGGCTCCATCACGCCAATGACGTCGCCGTGCCGGCGCACCGTGAAGCGAGCAAGAAGTTCGCGATAGTTGGGCCCCTGACGGGCTGTGGTACCGTCCAAGTCAAATTCATAGTTTTGCAACGAGATGGATTCCCCCGGTTTGATCTCGGCAATGCGCTCAACACTCCACTGCGTCTCCCCGGTAATGCCGAGCAGGGCCAATCCAACGCCGAAGTGCGCCAGTGTTCCTCCCCAGGTGGAGCGAGGAAGCCCTTTCGCGCGGAGAATTGCCGTTGATAGTGGTACCTTCAGAAGGCCAATACGCTCGACGATTTCAGTCAGTGCGCCGGCCATCACGAAAACAGCAAGGCCAATCACAAACGGCGCCATGATTGGGCCGCCGCTTTTTACGGCAAGAACAGCGGCAACCGCGATGGCGGCCATTGCGGCCGCCGAGGTGAGGCGCTGTGCGACTCCCAACAGATCGCCACGTTTCCACGCCAGCAACGGTCCGAATGGCATCGCAATCAGAATAGGTACGAACAGCGGGCCGAAGGTCGCGTTAAAGAACGGCGCGCCGACGGAGATCTTGTCTCCCGTCAGCGCTTCGAGCACGAGCGGATAGAGCGTGCCCACCAGAACCGTGCCGCAAGCGCTCAGCAGGAACAGGTTATTGAAGACGAGCGCACCCTCGCGTGAAATCGGCGCAAACAGCCCGCCTTGCTTGAGCATCGGCGCGCGTACGGCAAACAACGCGAGCCCGCCACCAATGAAGATGATAAGGATAACGAGAATGAAAATCCCGCGCATTGGGTCGGTTGCGAAGGCATGTACGGATGTCAGCACGCCCGAACGGACCAGGAAGGTTCCGAGCAGCGAGAGCGAGAAGGCAAGAATTGCGAGCAGGATGGTCCACAACTTGAGTGCTTCGCGCTTTTCCATCACGAGCGCCGAATGGAGCAGCGCGGTGGCCGCAAGCCACGGCATGAACGAGGCATTCTCGACCGGGTCCCAGAACCACCAACCGCCCCAGCCAAGCGTGTAGTACGCCCAATACGAACCCATCGCGATGCCGAGGCTCAAAAAGATCCAGGCGAGCAATGTCCATGGCCGTACCCACCTCGCCCAGGCGGCGTCGATGCGCGCCTCGATCAGCGCGGCAATGGCGAACGAAAATGAAATCGAAAGTCCGACATAGCCGAGGTAGAGCAGGGGCGGATGGATGGCGAGACCCGGATCCTGCAAGATCGGATTAAGGTCACGGCCTTCGATCGGGGGGTCCTGGATACGTAGAAATGGATTCGAAGTAAGAAGGATGAAAAGATAGAAAGCAACCGCAATCCAGGACTGCACACTGAGAACGGTTGCTTTGAGCCGAGCCGGCAGGTTGCGGCCGAACATGCCGACGAGCGCCCCGAACAAACTCAGAATCAAGACCCATAACAGCATCGAGCCTTCGTGGTTTCCCCACACGCCGGTGATCTTGTAGATCAGGGGCTTCGCCGAATGCGAGTTCTCGAACACGTTGACCAGGGAGAAATCGGATCGGATATAACAAGTGGTCAGTGCTGCAAAAGCAGCCGCCACGAAAGCGAATTGCGCAACGGCAACGGGACCAGCCGAAGCCATTATTACCGCATCATTCCTGCGCGCCCCGTAAATTGGCACGCAGGCCTCGATCACCCCGAGCATCAGTGCAATGACGAGCGCATAATGCCCAAGCTCCGCGATCATTGTGGCCTTCCCCGTGGAGCCGAGCCGAACCTTGTTTGGTGATCCTGCATCCAGTGTCCTTGCTTCTTCAAAGCATCAGCCACCTCTCTCGGCATGTATGTCTCATCGTGCTTGGCAAGCACACTGTCAGCTTCAAATTTCCCCTCCGCATCGAGCGCGCCCTCGGCAACAACGCCCTGCCCTTCGCGAAAGAGGTCAGGCAAGAGACCGCGGTAGGCGACACTGACTGTGCTTTTGCCGTCGGTCACCTCGAAGCGCACGGCAAGATCGTTTCCGCGCGTGACACTGCCTTCCTTCACCAAGCCACCGATGCGGACACGCTGGCCGGGCTTGATCTGCTTCTCAACCAGTTCCGTCGGGGAGTTGAAAAACACAATCGAGTCCTTCAGCGCGAAGAGCACGAGTGCGAACGCCACCGCAAGCACAGCAAGGGCAGCACCAATCAGCGAAAGACGTCGTTGTTTGCGGCTCATTGCGCCTCGATGATGCAGGGTGGGCAGGGCGGAGCACAGCCCATGGCGTTAGTCTTCAAGACCGAGCCCTTTCACCTGATCCTCGAACCGCTTCAGTTGTGCGGGCTCGGTCGCGAGTGCACGCCGCGCATCGGCTACCGCAGCGCGCGCTTTCTCACGCTCGCCCAGGACCATATAGGAGCGCACGAGACGAACCCAGCCTTCCGGATCCGAGCCGGAGCGCGCGAGCCGCTCCGAGAGGCGCTCCACCATTCCGCGGATCATGGCATTGCGCTGATCGGCGTCGAGCTGCGAGGCTGTCGCGATCTGCTCTTCGCTTGGACCCCCGGGACGATCGCTGCCCGCGATTTCTCTTTCGCTTGCACCGGCTGGCAGAGGGCTGACGCGATCGAGCGCGCGCCGGATGAATTCCGTCCAGCGTGCATCGGGCGGCGCATCGGCCAGCATCGCCGACCAGATCGCGGCCGCCCGGGCTTGATCACCGTCCTGCTCGGCGGCAACTCCGAGGAGATAGCGTGCCTGAACGTGATTGGCGTCAAGAGCCACCGCCCTCTCGAAGGCAACCCTGGCATCCGCTGTGACGACGCCATTCGCAGCAAAGACAAGCGCCTCGCCCAATGCCGCCTCGCGGTCCGCTGTTTCGCCGTTGAGCCGCAGCGCGTTGGTTCTTGCCTTCACGGCATCATCGAAACGACCCAGCCGCATGTAGACTGGCGCGATCACTTCCCAGCCGCGGCCATCGTCCGGCCGCTGTTCGAGATGTGCTTCCACCTGCGCAATAAGGTTGTCGACCGACTGACTGCCGGTGGACTGAGCCAATCGGGGCGCAAGCGGCCGATCAGGTAACATCGGCGAGCCTAATGCCAGATAAACTCCCGCAGCACCCACCGGCAGAAGCACGAGAACTGCCACGGCCACGGCTCGCTGCCGCACCGGCGTGCTGCTGATCGTTTCTTTGTCTGCACCCGTCGCGGCGAGAAGCCGGCGCGACACTTCGGCCTCGGCGGCCGCGGCTTCTTCATTACCGATCAGCCCGGCCGCCCGGTCGCGCCGTATCTCTTCGAGCTGATCACGGTAAACCGCAGTATCACTCCCGGAGGCGAGGCGGCCTGGCTTGCGGCCAAGCGGCCATAGCACAGCAAAGATTGCCACGGCCGTCATAAGCGCAAGCACGAACCAGAGTGTCATGGTTTCAAATTCATTGACCGCAGCTGCCGCGCAGCAGCTCCGAGATCGTACCGAACGTATATTAATCGAATCCGGCTTTTGCTTGCGTTACATCACGCCGGTCGGAATCAAGCAAATTGCCGCGGGGCCAAGCCCCGCGGGATCAAGCCACAGCAATCATGAGCTAGATTTGATAATCCTCAAATCGTAGAGGCAGCAGCTAGGCAACGGCTGTCCAGGTCCCATCGGGGTTACGGCAGGCGCTGCCGCGCGCAACCTGGGGCCGGCCGTCAATGTAGATGGTATGGGTATAAGGACGGCAGTGAAGCCCGTTGGATTCATAGGCAGCCCCCGGGACAATCGAGCCATATCGGCCTGAATCCGGATTTTTCCACGCGACCGCCGCTCCTGAGCGGCCATTTTCCAATGCCTGGACCTGCGCGGCATAGGCCCGACGTTTGTCCTCATCGTCCATTGCCGCACCAATACGATTGCCGACGAGACCGCCGACCGCGGCACCCGCCAAGCCCGCCGCTATTCGTTCACCGGTTCCGCCGCCGAATTGCGAGCCGATCAAACCGCCGGTCAGCGCCCCGACAAGGGTACCCGTATTCTCTTTCGCCCCTTGGCCGGTTTCGGGCGTGGCGCTGCACGCCGCCAAGCAGATCGCGACAAACGCGGCAAAACTCAAGCGAACCAAAGACATGGCAACCCCCCGTCCACGTGCCCCGGCGCTACCCCAATCGGCCATTAACCTCTTGCCGGGGAGACGCAAGTAACGCAGCAATTGGGGCAAAACTCTGTTCCGGCCGAGGAGCGCCCCGTGCAACCTCAAGTTCAGGCTGCCGGGAGAAGGAGCTCGGCCCGCAGCCCACCGATCGGGGCCGTACCCAGCGTGAGACCTCCGCCATAGAGGCTCGCAAGCTCAACGACAATCGATAAACCAAGCCCGGACCCCGGTTTTGTCTCATCCAGCCGGCGGCCACGCCGCGCGACCTGCTCGCGTTGTTGAGGCGAGAGGCCGGGACCATCGTCATCGACCAGGATGTAGACGATTCGGCGGTCATCGTTCGGGTCGGGTCTCTGCGTCAAAACCTCGATCGCGACGCGCGACTGCGCCCACTTGCAGGCGTTGTCCACCAGATTACCGATCATCTCCTCGAGATCCTGCTGCTCGCCGCGAAAACGCGCCCCTTCCGGCGCGTCGACATCAATGGCGATGTTGCGGTGGTGATGGATTTTCTCCATGGTGCGCGCGAGCGCAGTCACGACCTTGCGCACGTCCGTGACCGTCCCGATCACAGCGACCCGCGCCGCAAGGCGCGCGCGCTCAAGGTGACGCGCAACCTGGTCGCGCATGATCTCTGTCTGCTCACGGACTTTGAGAGCAAACGGATCGGCTCCATGGGCGGCTGCTTCGTTCAGCATGACCGAGATGGGAGTCTTCAAGGCGTGGGCGAGATTGCCGACATGAGTTCGCGCGCGCGTAACAATCTCGCGGTTCGCATCCAGCAGAGCGTTCGTCTCGCGCGCGAGCAGCGCGATTTCCACCGGGAACGCGCCTTCCAGCCTTTCGGCGCCGCCCCCGCGAATGGCCGCAAGACTTTCCGAGATACGCTTGAGCGGCGCGAGACCGAAGCGTACCTGAAATGTCGTGGTCAGCAGCAGCACCACCGCAAGGATCCCAAACGTGACGAGGAGGGCACCGTCGAAGCTGCGGGTTTCCTCCTCGATCTCGGCAGCATCGCCTGCCACTGCGACGAGAAATCGGCCCTCCTCTCCGAGATCGATGGTGCGCTCAACAATGCGCAGCTCCTGCCCTTCGGGACCCTCGACGTAGCCGGCGCGCGCGCCGCCGGGCGTAGTGGAGGGATCGGTGAGGTGGGGCAAGGGTGCGTCCCATAACGAGCGGGACGACCGCACGTCCGGCGTGGGGACATCCAGCCTCGTCACCTGCCAGTACCAGCCGGACAGCGGCAGATCGAACAAGGGCTCCCCGATGGACTGCGGGAATTTGCCGGCATTCTCTTCGGGGGTCGCGACATCGGCAACGAGACTGCGGAGATAAACACCTAGCCGCCGGTCGAATGCGCGTTCCACCGCGGCACGATAGAGCGAGCTGAGCACGACCCCGGTGACAAGAAGAATCAGCGCGATCCAAGTGGTCGCCGAGAAGAAAAGCCGCAGCGCGAGCGAATTAAGACGCATCGCCTGGCGGCGCGAGAAGATAGCCTAATCCGCGTACCGTCTGGATTATATCGACACCGAGCTTGCGGCGGATGCGGCCGACAAAAACCTCGATCGTATTGGAATCGCGGTCGAAGTCCTGGTCATAGAGATGCTCGACCAGCTCAGTGCGTGAGACCACGCGGCCGGAATGGTGCATAAGATACGAGAGCAACCGGTATTCATGAGAAGTAAGCTTTACCGGGTTGCCGTCGACGGTCACTCGTCCGGTGCGGGTGTCGAGCCGGACGCTCCCGCAATTGAGCTCGCTTTTTGCATGACCCGCGGAGCGGCGCAAAAGAGCGCGAATTCGCGCCAGGACCTCCTCAAGGTGGAAGGGCTTGGCGACATAGTCATCGGCGCCGGCATCAAATCCTTGGACCTTGTCGCTCCAGCGGTCGCGCGCGGTCAACATGAGAACGGGCATGCTGCGGCCTGCGCGCCGCCACGCCTCCAAAACAGAAATGCCATCCATCTTGGGCAGACCGATATCCAAAATAACGGCGTCGTAGGGCTCGGTCTCGCCGAGAAAATGCCCTTCCTCGCCATCGAAAGCCCGGTCGACCACGTAGCCCGCATCGGTGAGCACAGTCACAAGCTGCCGGTTGAGATCAGGATCGTCCTCAATAACGAGGAGGCGCAAGGCAGAGTCCCTCCAGTGACACCCGTTTAGCGCAAAGAATCGCACTTTGCCTGTGAATGTGCCAGTACATAATGGGCCCCGAAAGGGCCAGAAAGCCGGCGCCGCCATTGAGCGTGCGGCATATCGACCTCTTCTTTCTCTTGCCCTTGGCAGCCCCGAACATGCTATCAATTTTGCACCTTTCAACGGGATCGCGGCCGTGAACGAGGATTTTATTCTTGAGACCGAGGATCTCACGAAGGAATTCGCGGGCTTCGTCGCGGTCAATGGGGTGAACTTGCGCGTCGCGCGCGGCAGCATTCATGCGCTCATCGGGCCCAATGGCGCCGGTAAAACCACCTGTTTCAATCTGCTGACGAAATTCCTTCGCCCCACGCGGGGGCGGATCATCTACAGGGGACGCGATATAACGGCGGTGCCTCCCGCTGCCGTGGCACGCCTCGGCGTGGGCCGGTCGTTTCAGATCTCAGCCATTTTTCCGCATCTGACAGTCCTTGAGAATGTCCGCATCGCACTGCAGCGCAAACGCGGCGGATCGTTTGATTTTTGGAGATCCAAAAACGTCCTCGATGCTTTCAACGAGCGCGCCCTTGCGCTCATCACCGACGTAGGCTTGGCGTCGTATGCTCATCACACTGCGGTGGAATTGCCGTACGGTCGCAAGCGTGCCCTCGAAATTGCGACCACGCTCGCGCTCGACCCCGAGATACTGCTGCTCGACGAGCCCATGGCCGGCATGGGGCATGAAGATATCGACCGTATCAGCGCATTGATCAAATCAGTTGCGGCCAATCGTACCGTGCTGATGGTCGAGCACAATCTCAGCGTCGTCGCAAACCTGTCCCATCGCATCACCGTGCTCACGCGCGGCCGTGTATTGGCGGAGGGCAATTACCAGACGGTCTCAGCCGATCCAAGCGTCCGTGAAGCCTATCTCGGTGTTGGCCATGCTTAGCCCCAGCCCATCGCCGCTGCTCGCAATCGAAGGGCTGCAGGCATGGTATGGCGAGTCTCACGTGCTGCACGGTGCCACCTTCGAGGTGTTGTCCGGTGAAGTGGTCACGCTTCTCGGCCGCAACGGGGCAGGCAAAACGACAACCTTGAAATCGATCATGGGCATTGTAGGCCAACGTGCCGGGTCGGTGCGCTATGACGGCCGCGAAATCATCGCCTTGAGCAGTGACCGGATTGCGCGCCTAGGGATTGCGCTCTGTCCCGAGGAACGAGGCATTTTTTCCAGCCTCAGTGTCGAGGAAAACCTTCTGTTGCCGCCCAAGGTGCTGCCAGGAGGACTCGATCGCGAGCGTATCTTTGAGCTGTTTCCCAACCTCAAAGAGCGCCTGTCGAGCCAGGGCACCAAGCTGTCCGGCGGCGAGCAACAGATGCTCGCGATCGCCCGGATCTTGCGCACCGGCGCTCGCCTGTTGCTGCTCGACGAACCGACCGAGGGGCTCGCCCCCGTGATCATTCAACAGATCGGCAAGACTATCGGCCTTCTTAAGCAGCAGGGGTTTACCATCCTGCTGGTCGAGCAAAATTTCCGTTTCGCTTCGACCCTGGCGGATCGCTATTACGTCATGGAGCACGGCCGCATTATCGACCGCTTCGCCAATGCCGAGCTCGAGGCCAATCTCGGCAAGATTCATGAGTATCTCGGCGTGTGAAGTCTGGGATGGACAAGGAAGGAGGAGTGCCTGAAATGAAACGCATACTCGCAGCGGCGCTGGCCGCACTGCTCATGGGCGCAGGCGCCCAGGCGCAGACCAAGGTCAAGATCGGTGTCCTCAGCGACATGTCGAGCTTGTATTCCGATATCGGCGGAGCCGGCTCGGTTGCTGCCGCGAAGCTTGCCATTGCCGATTTCACCGCCGGCAACAAGGACGTGCAGGTCGATCTCGTTTCCGCCGACCATCAGAACAAGCCCGACGTCGGCTCCAGCATCGCCAATCAGTGGTTCGATGTCGACAACGTGGACTTGATCGTCGATGTGCCCAATTCGGGCGTTGCTCTCGCAGTCAGTGAAATCGCGCGCCAGAAGAATAAGGTGTTCGTCGTTTCGGGCGCCGCGGCATCCGACCTCACAGGTCCGAAGTGCAACGCCAACACCATTCACTGGACCTATGATACCTGGATGCTGGCGAACGGCACCGGCAAGGCGCTGGTCAAGACCGGTGGCGACACCTGGTTCTTTCTGACCTCCGACTATGCGTTCGGGCACGCGCTCGAGCGAGACACCGCTGCGGCGGTGGAAGCGAGCGGTGGAAAGGTACTCGGCAAGGTGCGCCACCCGTTGAACACAAATGACTTTTCCTCCTTCCTCCTGCAGGCGCAGTCATCCAAGGCCAAGATCATCGGCCTTGCCAACGCCGGCGGTGACACCATCAAC
>Ga0209526_10000837_pt1 | contig 20255 bp, 19 predicted proteins | sample JacPinW_OM2H0_M1_FD_188566 | JGI IMG/M metagenome (GOLD analysis project Ga0209526, IMG submission 188566) | Forest soil microbial communities from Algoma, Ontario, Canada - Jack Pine, Ontario site 1_JW_OM2H0_M1 (SPAdes) (version 2) | ecosystem: Environmental > Terrestrial > Soil > Boreal... | reverse complement strand
TGCGGTTCTTCGCGCCAGACAACATCGCCGCCGAGCTTCTCGCCCCCGATGTACCCCCGCCGATCGCCGCCGCCGAGGCGGGCTGGCGCTTGCTGCCCGCCCGGTCACCGGTACTGTCGAGCGTCGCCCGGCTCATGCATGACCGGCCCCGGCTCATCACCGGGCCGCTGGCCGCCACGCCGCGCACGTTCCTGCATGGGGACTGGAAGATGGGCAACCTCGGCACGCACCCCGATGGGCGGACCATCTTGCTGGACTGGGCCTACCCGGGCTCTGGTCCGGCCTGCTGGGACCTGTGCTGGTACCTCGCCCTCAACCGGGCCCGGTTGCCGGAGTCCAAACAGGCGGCCATCGACCGGTTCCGGGCTGCGCTCGAGGCACGCGGGGTCGCCACCGGCAGCTGGTGGGACGCGCAGCTTGACCTGTGCCTGATCGCCATCATGGCGACATTCGGCTGGGAGAAGGCGCTCGGCGACGCCACCGAGCTTTCCTGGTGGGAACGCCGGGTCGCTGACGCCGCTGCGCGTCAGGGCATCCCGATCCAGGGATAGCCGGCGATAGCCGGCGATAGTTACGGCAGGGCCCAGTGCTGGTTGGCGTTGCCGCTGCAGGACCAGATCTGCAGCTGGGTCCCCGGGGTGGTGGACCAGCCGGTGTCATCGAGGCACTTGCCGGACTGGGGGTTGTAGAGAGCACCGCCGCTTTGCGGCTGCCAGACCTGCGCGCCGGTGCCGTTGCAGTCGTAGAGGTCGACGGTGGTGCCGTTGCCGGTGCCGCCGCCGTTGATGTCCATGCATTTGCCGAGGGCCTGGAGGGTGTTACCAGCAGCGACCGTCCACCGCTGGGCGCCGGTCCCGTTGCACGTGTACACCTGCACGGGGGTGAAGTTCGCGCTGCTGGCCCCCCGCACATCCACGCACAGGCCGCCGTACCCGGTGATCGCCCCGGTCGGCGAGGTGCCGCCGCCGCCGCCGATCGCGTTGAAGATGCGGGAGTAAGCGTAGCCGGTGGGCTTGTCGTAGCCATCGACCTCCCAGAAGGACAGTTCCTGGACGCCGTTGGAGGCAGCGAAACTCTCCAGGGTTGAGGCATCCGACTGGGAGAAGAACTCGTTGTCGTCATTCTGCCCGGCGATGGGGGTCAGGCCCATCATGGCGTAGGCCTGGGCGGTCGAGATGCCGTACAGGCCGGCCAACTGGCCCGCCGTGGCCTGCGCCGCTGAGATCGCGTCGTTCAGCGCGTTGTGGCCGTTGCCGAAGTCCATGGTCATGATGTTGACGAGACTGACCTTCACGCCGTTGTTCTTGGCATTCTGAAGCACGCCTAGTTCCGCGGACGGCAGGCCATTAGGAGCCACCGCGAGCGTGTAGTCGACCTGCACCGCGGGGTTCTGGGCCTGGAGGGCGGCCAGGGCCTGGTTGCGCCGGTTGTTCGATGCCGTGTCACTCAGGGTGGAGCCCTCGATGTCGAAGTCCAGCCGGGTCACGCCGTAGGTGTTGACGACGTTGGCATAGGCGGCGGTCAGGGAGGAGACCGAGGTGCAGGTCTGGGCGACTTCGCCGCCGGCCGCCCCGCCGAAGGAGATGATGACGTCGCCGCCCGCCGATTTGAGCGAGTTTATCTGCGCGGTGAATGCCCCTACCGGGTCGCCGTTGTACTCCCAATGCTGGGTGCAGCCAGACTGCGGGATCAGGAAGGCCAGCGAGTAGTACTTGACGCCGGTAGCACTCATGTCGGCGGCCATGTCGCCCGCGTCACCGTTGTAGATCTGCAGGTAGGGCGCCGCGTAATGGGCGGGGAAGCTCGCGGCCGCATGGGCAGGTCCTGAGCCCGCGAACGCCGCCGTGATGAGCAGGGACGCCGTGATCAGCGTCATCGCTTGGCCCGATCGTCGCATCGAGGTCCTTCCCGGTCCGTCTTCGCGTGTCAGCCGGTGTACTGGACGAAGATCCTGGTGAAATCCAGGGGCTGCTGGCTGATCTCCGAGCACGCCGGCAGGCCGCTGGCACTTCCGCCGCACGGCTGATCCCGGTCCACCGACCAGAATCCCAGCCGTCCGAGGTGGCTTTGCTGGGCGAAGCTGACCAGGGTCTGCGCGTCGGACTCGGTGAAGATCTCCGCCGGATCGTCGTTCTGGCCGATCATGGGGGTGATACCTATGTTCCTGTACGTCATGGCCGGCCACAGGGTCTGGGCATAGGCCAGGGTGGCCTGGGCCGCCTGGACCGCGTAGCTGCCCATGTTCGCGCCGCCGCTGTCCCACGTGCCGTAATAGTCCATGGCCATGGCGTTGATGACATCGATCCTGGTGCCGTTGGCCCTGGCCGCCTGGAGGAACGCCTGGCCGTTGTTGTCCGGGCCGTTCGGGTTGACCGGGATCGTGACCGAGACCACGAGGCCGGGGTTGGCCGCCTCGAGCGCGTTGATCGCCTGGAACCTCATGTTGTTGCTCGCGGTGTAAGCGATCTCGGCGCCCTCGATGTCGAAATCGATGTGGGTGACATGCAGGGTGTTGATGACCGACTGGTACGCCGCCGTGAGCTGGCTGAGGTTGGTGCAGGAGACGGCGAGTTCGCTCCCGGCCGCTCCGCCGAAGGAGACGATCGGCTGGGCGCCGGCGGACTCCGCCGTGTTGATCTCGCCCGTCACGGTGGGGTCGTTGGTGACCGGCAGCGTGTCGCCCCAGATCGGCGTGCAGCCATTGCCGATGACGAACGCGGCGCTGAACGCCTTCAGGCCGGCCTGGGTGGCCGCCTGATTCAGCATGGGTTCCTGATTGTTGGTCATGTCGGCGTACGGCGCGACAACGAAGCTGCCGCCACCCCCTCCGCCGCCCCCGCCGGAGGATGCGGTAGTGGCCTGGACCGCGGCGGAGGCGGGAGATTCGCCCACGCTGTTGTAGGCGGTGACGGCGAAGGTGTACGTGGTGGCGGCGGCCAGGCCGGTGACCGTGGCCGAGGTGCCGGACACCGACGACGTCTTCGAGCCGTTCCGGTACACGTTGTAGCCGGTTACGGTCCCGGCCGGAGCGGTCCACGACAGCGAGACCGACGATGACGTGGTGCCCGTGACGGCCAGCCCGGTGGGCGCAGCCGGGGCCGAGCCGCCTCCGCCGCCTCCGCCGCTTCCGCCCGGGCCGGTAAGCGAGAGGTCGTCGGCGTAGTAGGTGCCCTGTGCGTACCAGCCGTGCACGTAGATGGTCACGCTGGTGGTTGAGGCTCCGGTGCTGAACGAGGTGGTCAGCTGCTGCCAGCCGGTCGCGGACGGAGTCCACGTGTCAGTGTCGGTCGTGCCGGTGCCGGTGTCACCCAGGAACACATAGCTGCCTTCGACCCAGCCGCTCAGCGTGTAGGACGAGTTCGGCTGCACGCTCACCGTCTGCGTGCACTGCGCAGTGCTGGCCGAACTGGCCGCGCCGGCCAGCGCGGCCGAGCCAGAATGCACCGGGCTCCTGGTCACGCTGTCCAGGGCTGAGCAGGTCCAGCCGGACAGGGTGCCGGTCTCAAAGCCCGGATTGGCTAATAGGTTCGCCGCCGCGGAGGCTGGAGCGACCCCGGCGGAAAGGGCTGTGATGGAGGCCAGCAGCGCGACCGCGGGAGCGGCGAGCAGGGCGCGCAGACGGGAGAGCTTCATGCTTCCTCCCCAGGGGCGGGACTGGGTGGCATCAAGAAAGCTGACTAATAAGAAACTTTACTATTAATTAAACGGAACGTAACGTCCGGCCGCCGGTCTGTCAAGACATCCGGCGCGTTCCGCAACGCGGAGACGGCGCACTTCCGGGAATGCCGGTGAGGTGCCGGCCGCCACTCCATGATCACGGTCATCTGTCAGTCGTCACGACTGAGAAAGTGCCGTAGTAATAGGACGGGCTGGGTCGGTCAGCTGGGGAGCTGCGATGTCGACAGGTCAGCCAGCCAGAGCCGCTGCACCATGTGCCAGTCGCTCGGGTGGTCGCTGATCAACTGCGCGAAGGCGTCGGCGAGTTGCTGGGTGCCGGCGTGTACCCGATCGCGCAATCGGCCCCCGGAAGGCTCAATCGGCGCCATGATCCGCTGACCCCAGCCGCCGTCCGGAGTGAACCAGAGCCCGACCGGCAGCAGCGCCGCTCCGGTGGTCGCGGCCAGCAGCGTCGGCCCGGCCGGCATGCGGGCCCGCTCACCGAAGAAGTCCACCTCGACCCCGTGCCGCGACAGGTCGCGATCGGCCACCAGGCAGACCCCACCGCCGGCCTTTAGCCGCTCGGTGAGCACCGTGGTCGGCGGCTGCTCGCCGCCGGTTAGCGCGAGCACCTCCATCCCGATGCTCTGCCGGTAGGCCAGGAAGCGGTCGAAGAGCCAGGCCGGCTTGAGCCGCTCGGCTACCGTGGTGAACGGCCTGCCGTAGCGGTCGATGAGCCAGAGCCCCGCGACGTCGTAGTTGCCGACATGCGGGAGAGCGAGGATGAACCCGCGGCCGGCCTGGACCGCGGCGTCCAGATGCTCGGTCCCGAAGGTCAGGCTGTCGACCCGGGCGGCCACCGCCGCGTGGTCCATCTTCGGCAGCCTGAAGGTTTCCAGCCAGTAGCGGGCATAGGAGCGCATCGCGTCGGCGACCAGCGCGTCCAACTCCCGTTCGGTGCCCGCCTGGGCGGCGACCCGCCGCAGGTTCATCCTCAGCTGGCGCACCGCCGGCCCGCCGCGCCGGGTCGCGGCGTCAGCGGCAGCCTGGAAACAGCGGCCGGCGATCGCCGCGGGGACATTGCTCAGCACGCTCCAGCCGACGGCGATGCCGGCTCCGGCGATCTGCTCGCGCAAGCCGGCCATCACGCTCATTCGCGTGGCTCAGATCGCGCCGGCGGCTTGGTTAGCCGCGCTGGCCGACCTACGGGCGGCGGGGCAGCCTCCGGGCTGGTCGGCGATGTGGGCTGCGGTCCAGCGATCCATGTGTGTTCCCCGAGTCTGCAGAGGTCGTGTAATGGGCTTAGCCGGTCAGTGCCCTCATCGCCACTAAGTACCATCTGTAGCGTATGGCTGCGGATGTCGCCGCTTGGGGGACGTTGCGCGAACGGAAGCGTCGATGGCGTTCGTGGTGGTAACGCGGTCACCGAATCCCTTCGATCATCCGGCCGAACGCCGCGGCAACTGCGCGGGCACCCGGTGGCTGTGCCACCCTGGACTGATGTCCGCGCAACCGCTGCCGGGACTCCTCGCCAACCTGGCGCCAGTGCTCGACCATTACGGTTACCTGGCCGTCGGTGGCTTCATCGCGCTGGAGGACTTCGGTGTCCCGCTGCCCGGGGAGACGATACTGATCGCCGCCGCCGTCTATGCGGGTGCAGGCCGGCTCAACATCGTCGCCGTTGGCCTGATCGCATTCCTGGCCGCGGTGGTCGGTGACAACATCGGCTTTGCGATCGGCCACTTCGGCGGCCGCGCGCTGGTGCTGCGATACGGCAAGTACGTGCTGCTCACCAGCGACCGGTACGAGAAGGCGGAGAACTTCTTCGAGCGTTATGGCGGCGCGGTCGTCACGTTTGCCCGCTTCGTCGAAGGACTGCGCCAGGCGAACGGCATCGTGGCGGGCACCATCGGGATGCACTGGCTGCGCTTTATCGCCTTCAACGCGCTGGGCGCCGCCCTGTGGGTGGGTGTCTGGGCGTCGGTCGGTTACCTGGCCGGCGGTCACATCGCCACCATCTACAACGCGGTGACCCGCTACTCGCTGTACCTGCTGATCGCCCTGGCGGTAGTGGCCGCCGCGTGGATCATCCGGGCCGTGGTACGGGCCAGACGCCGGGCCCGGCGCCCGGCCAGGCGATAAGTCCCACTGCCCGGTCAAGCCTGCTGAACCTGACAGTGTGGCGGTTGCCACAGCGGACATAGTCTCATTGATGGAGTCGGGCCATCTGCGCTCCGCGATCCGGGCGGCGCGCAGTGCGGTACCGCAGTGGAGGCGCGGTGAGCATCGGCGAAGCCCTCGCGGAAGCGCGACGTCAGGCCGGTCTCACCGTCACGCAGGTCAGCCAGCGGACCCGCATCAGGGAAACGATCATCACAGGCATCGAGGACAGCGACTACTCGGCGTGTGGCGGCGACTTCTACGCCCGGGGGCACATCCGGAGCATCGCCCGGGTGGTCGGGGCTGATCCCGACCCGTTGATCCGCGAGTACGACACGGCCCAGATGCCGGCGCCGCAGGCGATCCCAGAGGATGTCACCGAGCCGCTCACGCCCATCCGGTGGCACGAGCCGCACCGGCCGAACTGGACCGCGGCCATGGCTCTGGCTGTGGTGGTAACGATCGGTTTCCTGGGGTACTACTTTGCCGCGGGCGCAGGCCACACGACGAGCGCCGCAGCCCCGGCCCGGGCCCATCCGGTGACTCACCACCACGCCAGCCACAGCAGGCCGACGCCCACGCCGAAGCCGACCCCGTCACCTGCCGCCCCGGTGCAGGCACTCACCCCGGCCAGCGCGGTGGCGTTCAGTCCCTACGGCGCCGACCAGGGCGACAACCCCGAGCTCGCGTCCCTCGCGATCGACGGCGATCCCGCCACGGCATGGCACACAGACTGGTACACCACCGCCAACTTCGGGAACCTGTACGCGGGCACGGGCCTGCTCGTGGACATGGGCCGCCCGGTGACGATCACGGCCGCGCGGATTACGCTCGGCAGCACTCCCGGCGCCGACTTCCAGCTGCGTGCCGGCGCCGCACCCTCACTGGCCGACTTGCCGGCCGTCGCGAACGCGGCCAACGCGGCGGGCGTGGTCAGCTTGCGGATCACCGCACCAGCGCACAGCCGTTATGTACTCATCTGGTTCACCAGCTTGCCGCCCGACCCCGCCGGCACCTTCCAGGCCAGCGTGTATGACCTCCGGCTGGAAGGCCGGCCGTAGGGCGTGTCCTAATCCGCAGCGCGCGCTCGGGGTGATTGGTCCGTCATCGGGATGCCGCGCAGCGACAGCAAGACCGCGAGCACGATTCCGCACGTCAGGCAGCTGTCGGCGATGTTGAAGCTCGCGAAGTACCGCAGGTCGATAAAGTCGACGACGGCGCCGCGGCCGATGCCGGGTGCTCGCATCAGCCGGTCAGACAGGTTCCCGGCGGCTCCCGCTAGCAGCAGGCCGAGTGCTGCCGCCCAGCCGGCCGAGCGCAGCCGGGGCGCCTTGGTGACGATCAGCACGGCGATCGCCACCGCCAGACAGGTGAACAGCACCGTCGCGGCAGGCGCGAAGGAGAACGCGGCACCGGAGTTCCGGGAGACGTTGACGGTCAGGACCTGGCCGATCAGGCGAAGCGGCGGTTTGCCCGCGACGGTCGCGACCACGAGCGCCTTCGTCGCCTGATCAAGGCCGATACCCAGCAGCGCGGTCCCGGCGAGCACCACCACGCAGCGAGTATTCACCGGCATTGCGCCAGTATGGCAAGCCGCGCGTCACCGGGCGGTCGCTCAGTATGGTTCCGGCGTACCGAACGGGTAGGCGATGGGCGCGGGGTCGCCGTGGTGCTGGGCGCAGTAGCGGTCGCGGGCCGTATTCGACGTCAACGGCGGCAGGTAGGCGGTTAATGTCATGATCGTTCGTGCCTGGATCGCCGCCCACGCGTTGATCTGTGCCTCGACTACGACCCGCACGGCGTCGTCAGGTGCCTGGGCGAGCAGTTCGGCGTTCCGCCAGGCATGCTCCCGCCAGGCGGCGAGGAGCGGGAAGAGAGGGTCGCCCGGCACGGCGGAGAAGCTGGCCGGATCGAAGCGAGCGGTCAGCTCGGCCGCCAGCGGCGTTGTCACGGCCTGGAGGAAGCGGTTGACGCGGTCGTGGTCGGGCTTGCGGCTCAAGCCGCCGGGACCGGTGAGGCCGACGTCGGCAAGAGCGTACGGCAGGTCGCGATTGATGTGCGCATTCATGCCGAGCAGCAGGTCACCCGCGCCGGTGACCTCTCGCGTTCGGGCGGCGTCAAAGGCGATCGTCCACGCCTCGGACACCGCCTCCCGGCGTCCGGCGGCCCAGTTGTCGTACGCAGCGAAGTAGTACTCGGCGAACACGGCATCCTCGTGGTTGACCCATGCCGTATCGGCGAAGAAGCCAGGCTGATCGCGGGCCCACTTGTACGTCTGCGTGGTACGCAGGTAAGCCAGCGCGAATACGCCGTCGTGGTCACACACGCGGGCCAGCGGCTCGAAGCGCTGCCGCATGGATGCGATGGTGACATCCACGCATTCCGGCCGGCCGTCGGCGCACATGTCCAGCATCGGCTGCCTACCCTTCGGCGGCTTCATGTGATTGATCGCGAGGCAGGGGGGTCGAGATATCCACGGCGATACGCCACTGGCCGCCGGGATCGCGCTGCCAGATGGTGGCGTCCCAGACCGCGATTCGGGTGCCGGTGGTACCGCCGCTTCCGGGGATCTCGACCGTCACTGTACACAGGGCGTATCCTAGGTCGCCCGATGAGGACGACTCGTGCAGTTGGATGGTGCGCCGTGCCTTGGCCGCGGTCGCCCGGTCGATGGCCGCCCGCCAGAATTGCCCGATGGCGACGTGACCTCGGATGGGCTCCATGCCCTCCGCCATGAGCTGGGCGTCCTCGGTGTAGTAGGAGGTCATCGAGGCCGGGTCGTCCGCATAGAAAAGCTCCTCGAACGCTCGCGTGAACCGCTCCAGCTCCTGGGAATCGAATGTCGCCAACGACACGTTGGTGCTCCTCTCGTTTCATCTCGTGGACTTGGGTTGCGCCACGCTGCCGGCCAGCAGGGGCAGGACTATGTCATCGACGACGCGGCCGGCGAAGACGTCATCGAGCTCGTCGCCGGTCATCATCTGGCGAAACAGCTGGGCCTCGACAGCGCCTTCCTCACGAAGCGGCGGAGCCGGTCAGGCGCCCGGGGCTCCGGCCCTGGCGGCGGGCCCGTCTACGGGGTCGGCGGAGTAGTGGGCAGGCCGGGTCACGTCGTACCCGTTCGGCAGCCGGATCGCGTGGAAGATCAGGGTGAGCACGACCGCGACGACCAGGTTCACGACGAGAGCGGTGATCGCGATGTAGGTGAGGTGTCCGAACACCGGCGCCGTGGAGGCGCCGAAATGCGCCTGGCCGCCCCCCGGTGTCCGGTACGCCTGGATCGTGCCGTACACCATCCCCGATGCCCAGCCAGTGATCAGGGCAAAGCGATGGAACCAGGTCTTGTACAGGCTGATCACGATGGCCGGGAAGGTCTGCAGGATCCAGATCCCGCCGAGCAGCTGCAGGTTGATCGAGAACGTCTTATTCAGCTGGAGTGCGAAGGCCAGCGCGCCGACCTTCATGATGAGCGAGGCCAGCCGTGCGACCCGCGTCTCCTGGGCCGGGGTGGCGGTGGGATTGAAGAACTCGGTGTAAATGCTGCGGGTAAACAGGTTGGCCGCGGCGATCGACATGATGGCGGCGGGGACGAGCGCGCCGATGACGATCGCCGAGTAGCCGATCCCCGCGAACCAGCTGGGGAACATATGCTCGAACAGCAGCGGCACGGATAGCTGCGAGTTGCCGCCACCGGCCTGGACGCCGGCGTTCACGGCCGGCGTCGCCCGCGCCATGTAGCCGAACAGCGCGATCAGGCCGAGCACCAGCGAGTAGGCGGGCATCAGGGCTGCGTTGCGCCTGATCACGTCGCGCCGCCGGGCCGCGAACACCCCGGTGGCCGCGTGCGGGTACATGAACAGCGCCAGTGCGGAGCCGAGCGCGAGGGTGGCGTAGGCCCATTCTCCGGATGGCGTCACAACCAGGCTGCCATACGGCTTGCCGGTCGTCGGGTTTACCGTCTTCAAGTGCGCCGACGCAGCGCCGAAGATATGCCCCCAGCCGCCCAGCCGGGTCGGGATATAGATGATCGCGACGATGACGGTCACATAGATGAGGGTGTCCTTGACGAACGCGATCAGGGCCGGAGCGCGCAGTCCGGCCAGATAGGTATAAGCAGCAAGAATAATGAACGCGATGATCAGCGGTAGGTCCCTGACGAACGCGTTGCCCGTCCTGGCGCCGATTCCCATGACGGTCAGCACCGACTCGATGCCCACGAGTTGCAGCGCGATGTAGGGCATGGTGGCCAGGATCCCGGTCAACGCCACCGCGAGCCCGAGGCCTTGCGAGCCGTGCCTGCCCCGGGCGAATTCGGCGAGGGTGACGTAGCCATGCGCGCGGGCGGCCGACCACAGCCGCGGGGCGAATACGAAAACGATCGGCCAGACCACGATCGTGTACGACAGCGCGTAGAACCCCGCAGCGCCGACGGCATATACCAACGCCGGCACGGCGATAAATGTATATGCCGTATATAGGTCGCCGCCCAGCAAGAACCAGCTGACAAAGGTTCCGAACCCGCGGCCGCCGAGACCCCACTCGTTGAGCTGCATCGGGTCCTCCGCCGGGCGCCATCTGGCTGCGGCGAAGCCGATCAAGGTCACGGCCAGGAACGAGACGACGAGGATGGTGAACGCGACCGCGTTCACGTGACTCATTTCCGCACCCCCCGGCCATGCCGGGGCCTGGCATCCGGGGTTGGCTTGGCTTTCAGCAGTACATAGCAGAGCCAGCACAGGATGGCGACCACGGGTAGCCAGATCAGCTGGTACCAGTAGAAGAAGGGGAAGTCACCTAGTTTCGGCATGGAACGCGCGTAGATGGGCACCCACAATGTGCCGCCAATCGCGACGACCAGCAGGATCGTGACGGATACCCGCGTGACGGGACTCCTGCCCCGGGGGGCGGACTGGGCCATCGCATCCTCTCAGGGGCGTGACGCGCGCCACCGCCCGTCCCCGCCGGGCCACAGCACGCAAAACGAATGCGTTAGGGCATTTGGCCACCATGGAGTGGCACAACCGGCCTGGTAATGGGGCCTTCGGTGCGTTGGGGTCCAGCACCTGCAATCCAGAGCCCGGGCCCGCCCCCGGTCGGCGCGTTCCACAGAGTACTCCTCGCTGAAGTTCGCGCTGTTCCAATCGTCATCATCCTTTCAATGTCGTGGGTGAGGATGGTCATCGCCGCCACGAAGCCGAGGTCGGCCTTGGCCTCAACACGTGACCCGAAGGGGCCGGCGCCGACCCGGCAGACGCGCTTCACGCGCTCACCGCAGCATGACGCGGGCGACCTTCAGCCATCCACGCCCTCCGGGCCGCATAATGCCTCGATCTGCACGTCCGATGGCCGGCTCATGCAGGATGCGGGGAGATGAATGCCGCGAGATCGAAGGAGCGCTGCCATGGCCGTACTGGATGCCTTCCGGCTGAACGGACGAGTCGCCGTCGTGACCGGCGCGAACCGCGGGATCGGCCGCGCACTCGCAGTCGCCCTCGCCGAGGCGGGCGCCGACCTGGCCCTCCTCGCCCGCCGGCCAGAAACCTGCGCGTCGCTGATAGGAGAGGCGCGTGCCCTGGGCGTCCGGGCCGAGGCCTTCGCGGCCGACGTCGCCAGCAAGCAGGCGGTCACCCAGGCGGCCGACCAGGTGCAGGACAGGTTCGGAGCCGCCGGCATCCTGGTCAATAACGCCGGCATCGGCGGTCACCGGCCCGCGCTGGAGGTGACCGAGGAAGAGTGGCAGCAGGTATTCGACGTCAATGTCACCGGCGTCTGGCACTGCTGCCGGGCGTTCGGCGCGCAGATGGCGGCGGCCGGCGCGGGCTCGATCATCAACATCGGGTCTATCTCGGCGATCATCGTGAACCGGCCCCAGTGGCAGCCCGCCTATAACGCCTCGAAGGCCGCGGTGCACCAGCTCACTAGGTCGCTGGCCGCGGAATGGGCACCGCTGGGCATCCGGGTGAACGCGCTGGCCCCCGGCTACGTGAAGACGGAAATGGCGCCGGTGGACGAGCCGCGGTTCCGCCGGCAGTGGATCGACGACGCCCCCATGCAGCGCTACGCGACCCCAGACGAACTGGGCCCGAGCCTGGTCTACCTGGCCAGCGACGCTTCATCCTTCATGACCGGCTCAATCCTGGTCATCGACGGCGGCTACACCATCTTCTGAATGCGGCCGCGCCGGGCGGAGTGCCTCGCGCGGGCCGGAGCGCCTCGCGCGGGCCGGAGCGCCTCGCGCGGGCCGGAGCGCCTCGCGCGGGCCGGAGGGTTAATCTCCGGTGGCGTTTGGCTGCTGCCGCGGCAGCGCGGCGGCGTCCTTCCTCGATCCAGCGCGGGATGAGGCTGGTATCGGCTCCGGCATTGATGCACAACTGGGCGGCTCGCAGGTGATGGGATTCGTCCAGGTCGCCCTCATGGCAGCCGATCGCCAGTCCCGCGTGTTCGGCCAGCAGGTCGGCCCGCCCATCCGCAACCGTGGCCAGTTCCGCGATCGCGTCCTGCAGTTCCGCCTGAGTGAGGGGATGGGTGCGGGCATGGCGGCTGGCGGCGCCGGCGATCTGGGCGACGATGATGCGGTCTCGTTCTGTCGAAGCCATCTGGCCAGGATAGAACGTAGATTCGATTCATGTCCGTGACACTGCCAAACTGGCTGAGGAGCATGTGGTCAGCGATGTGCGCTAGGCCGGCGCTGGCTGCGGCCTGCGTAGGCGGAGGGTAGAACGTGGCGCGGACTTTTGAGAATCGGGAGCGGCTTTGCCGATCTGCGGTTCGTCGGGGCAACGATGCGGCCGCTGGCTGGCACGAGGCCGAGCACGGCAGCGACCGCGACCGCGGCCATGCTGGAGGAGAAAGCCACGGCGTGACCGCCCTCCACCTGGCCGACGGCTGTCTGAAGGGCCTCCCAGGTCGGCGTGGCGTCTGTGCGTGCGTATGAGCGGATGCCCTCCTCAATGCCTGGCGCTGCCGTGGTGCTGGCATGGAAGTTAGATGCCAGCACTACGGGAATGTTGAGCTGCTCGCTGCCGCGCGGCTAGGGCGACCGGCACATATGACCGCTGTTTCCGGGCGCAGGCCGGCGGGTGTTGCCGGCTGGTCATCAGGTGTCATGGGCTTCTCCTGTCTCCCGATAGTGCAGTATAATGCCCTGTATGAGGCAGTCAGATTTGGAGGCTCGTGCCGGGGCGGACAGCATCACCCGGGCGATCGGCGGCCGGGTCCGGCAGGGACGGGGCAGCCGAGGCTGGACCCTGGACCAGCTGGCCGAGCGCTCTGGCGTCAGCCGCAGAATGCTGGTCAGCATCGAGCAGGGCTCGGCTAATCCGAGCATCGCGACGCTGCTTCGCATCAGTGACGCGCTCGGCATCGGGCTGCCCGCGCTTGTCAATATGGACCGTTCGTCCAGGCTGCGGGTCACCCGGGCTGGCGCTGCCCCGGTGCTGTGGCGGGGGAAGCTCGGCGGGCGGGCTGTGCTCGTTGCCGGCGCTGAGTCACCGGACGTCACCGAGCTGTGGGACTGGACGCTCGGGCCGGGTGAGAGTCACTCCAGCGAGGCGCACACGACGGGAACCCGCGAGCTACTCCTGGTCCTTGACGGTCAGCTTGAGCTCAGAGTGGGCCAGCACGCCGAAGTACTCGGGAAGGGAGATTCGGCTTCGTTCGCCGGTGACCTGGCCCACGAATATGTGAACACCGGCTCAGCGCAGGTGGCGCGTTTCGCCCTGACGGTGTTCGAGCCGGCTGACGGCGGGGGTGTGGCCCGGTGATGACACTGCTGACCGCGGCTGAGGTGAGTGAGAGCGCACGCGCATTTCTTGCGGCCGTCAGTGTGGCCCCCGATGTGCTCGAGCTGCGCCCGGACTACCGCGTGCTGGTGATGGCGGCCGAGGGCCTGGAGCCGGGATTGCCCGACGAGATCAGTGACGAGCTGCTGGCGCGAGCCGAGATCCGGGCACGGATCACGCTCGATGGCCGGGCACCCGAAGACGTGCCGCAAGTCGCCGGCTGGCGCGCCGCTTACCGGGCGTTCGGCGCCAAGCCTCAGCGCACCCGGCCGAGCGTTGAGGCGCTGCTTCGCCGTCTCGACGCCGGACTGCCTCGCATCGACCGCCTCACCGACGCATACAACGCGGTCTCGATCGCGAACTTGGTGCCAGTTGGCGGCGAGGACCTGGACCAGTACCAGGGCCCGGCCCGGCTGGTCCGGGCCGCTGGCGACGAGGACTTCGACACCGTGGCGCATGGTGAGCCGGCTGTCGAGCACCCGAAGCCAGGCGAGGTGATCTGGCGTGACGACGCTGGCGTCACCTGCCGCCAGTGGAACTGGCGGCAATGCACCCGAACCCGAATGACGCCGGCAACTACGAACGCCGTCTTCATCATCGACGGACTCGCCGCCCTCGGGCGCGACGGCCTGACAGAGGCGGGAAACGACCTCGCCAGCTCCCTCATGCGCCTGAGCCCGCAGGCCGCCATCGCCAGCCGGCTCATCGCCGGAGATCAGCCCCGCACCAGCAGGAGAACACAGACATGCTGACCACCCTTGGGACGGCGCCATCAGCGAAACCGAGTGGCGGGACTGGCTAGCAGCCGGGCACGATTTTGGGCAGCTCGCCGTCAACGACCCAGACAACGGTGCCCGCACGTCATCCCCACCCACTTCGCCGTGGACGGCGACACCCTCCTGGTCCACCTAGCCCGGCTCAACAAGGTCTGGGCGGCGATACCATCTGCGGCCGCAGATCGAGTCCCGGCTGGGCGGCTACGGCAAGCTGGAGCGGTACCGGATCGGCGAGCTGACGGTCGGCGGGCGGGCCGAGTACAACGTGGCGGCGAACTGGAAGCTGATCTATGAGAACTTCCAGGAGTGCTACCACTGCGCCCACATCCACCCCGAGCTGGTCCAGGCGATCCCGCAGTTCCGGTCCCCGGCCATGGGAACTGGCGGCTACGACCCCGGCGGCTACCCGATCGCTCCCGGCCGGGCGTCGTTCTCACTGACCGGGCAGACCGTGCTGCCCCGGCTGCCTGGCCTGCTGCCCGCTGATGAGGGGCTGTTCTACGGCATGGTGCTGCGGCCCAACTGCTTCCTGTCGCTGGTCAGCGACCACGTGATCGTGCACAGGTTCGAGCCGGTCGCCGCCGACCGGACGCGGGCGGTGTGCGAGTGGCTGTTCCCGCCGGGCACAATGGCCGAGGGCCGGTACGACGTCAGCGACGCGGTCGCCCTGTTCGCCAGGGTCAATGAGCAGGACTTCGCCGCCGCGCAGTGGTGCCAGCCGAACATGAGCTCGCGCGCCTACCGCGGCGGCGGCGTGCTGGTGCCCAGCGAGGCTGAGGTGATCTCGCAGTACTACGTGTGGTATCGCGCCCTGATGGGCATCACGGCCAACGGAGGCCGGCCGGGCGGCGATCCGGCGCCGTCTCATGCGGCCGGCTGATTGCGGGGAGCGCGGATGGCACAGCAGTACCGGGCGATCGTGATCGGCTGCGGGGCCATTGGCGCCGCGACGACCTACTGGCTGAGCCGCCGGCTCAGCGGCGGCGTGCTGGCGCTCGAGCAGTACCAGCACGGGCACTCCCGCGGGGCGTCGGAGGACCATTCCCGGGTGATCCGGCACGCCTACAGCCGACCCGAGTACACCGCGCTGACCCCCGCCGCCTACCAGAGCTGGAACGTCGCCGAGCGGGGCACCGGCCTGCAGCTCGTCTGCCGCACCGGCGGGCTGATCCTCGCCGAGGACGACAGCGCCGGCGCGGCATACGTGGCCGCCGCGGCCGCCGCGATGGACGCGGCGAACCTGACGTTCGAGCAGCTCACCGGCATCGAGGTGATGCAGCGCTGGCCACAGTGGCGGCTCGGCAGCGAGCACATCGCCCTGCACGACCCCGAGTCAGGCATCCTCGACATCCGCCGGGCCACGGCCGCGCACATTGCGCTGGCCCGCGACCGCGGCGCGACAATCCTCGCCAATACCGAAGTCACCGCGATCGCCGAGTCGGCCGGCGGCGTGACCGTCACGGCGGCCGGGCAGGACTACTCGGCCGGGCGGGTGGTCCTGGCCGGCGGCGCCTGGAATCCGGTGCTGCTGGCCATGCTGGGCGCCGATCTGCCGATCACTCTTACCGAAGAGCAGGTCACCTACTTCGCCACACCGAAGGTCGCCGAATTTACCCCGGACCGGTTCGGCGTCTTTGGCTACCTCGCCGACGACGGCCTTTACTACGGCTTCCCCGTCTACGGCGAGGTCGCCACCAAGATCGGCATCGACGGCGCCGGGCCGGTGGTCACCCCGCAGACCCGGATTTTCGCCCGGGACGAGGCACGGGTGCGCCGGGTGCTTGCCTTCCTGGAACGCTACCTGCCCGCAGCTGTAGGGCCAGAGCTCTACACCCGCACGTGCTGCTACGACTTCCCACCCGACCGGGACTTCATCGCCGACTATGTGCCCGGGTCGCAACGCGTACTGGTCTGCGCGGGCGCCGGGCACGCAGGCAAGTTCGCCGCGCTACTGGGCCGGGTTCTCACCGAGCTCGCACTCGACGGTTCCAGCCGGTTCCCGGTCAGCGCGTTCAGCGCCACCCGCCCGGCGCTCAGCAGACCCGCACAAGCACCCACCCGCGTCAACTCGATGTGACCGAGCCAGGGCCACCGGGCGGCAAGTGGCACCCACCAGCAGGTGGGCTGTCGGCGCCTTTTGCTGCTGAACACCATGCCCAGGTGAACGAGTCAAAGCTCACCACCGGCGCCAAACCGGAAACATGGGCATGCTAGCGCCAGTCAAGCGACCTGTGCCGACACCCACGGAGGAGACCCGACAGCGGGGACCGAACAGCTGAGGTCGGCATCTCGCAGAACTTAGCCGACAACGGTGTTGCTGGTCCGGAGACGCCCAGAACTAGCCGATATGGTCGCTGGAAGCCGATTGATCAGCTGTCTGGACACTCGCTCGGAATCGGCGTTATACGGGTGATCGAAGATCACCAAGCCCTTCGGGCCGTATAACGAGGTGATACACGGGTGATCATTACTCAGTCACTGAGATGCAAAGCGGCAATAATCACCCGTGTATCACCTCGATCTGTCGAAGCGTCTGGCTGACGCACTCGCCGGATGCTGACTCTCCGTAACAGCCCCTGTCCGGGCTTGAGGCCTGTCACCGGGTAGATCCTGACAGGCGCGTAACACCCGTAGGTGACACTCATCCCGCCAAGATCATTTACGAAGCCGCCAAAAGGACACGGGACTGCCGCCGACTATGCCTGGGAATTCGAGAGGACTCGCTGCCCAAACATCTTTCAGCCGCCAGCTATAGCTGGGGGTCGCAGATCAGGCGAGCGGCGGGGGAACTCCCTCCGCACTGGCAGAGAGCGCCGGATCCCAGCCGCAGACCATGCACGCATGCCGGACCGAGGACCGGCCGAAATCGAGCGCGGCACGGTGCGGATCCGAGCTGGCGCGAGCGTCGTCCCAGTCGAGCACGTATTCGCCCAGCCCGGCATCCCAGCGGGCGGCCGCCGGTGACAGCGTCGCGGTCGCGAATTCCTCTGGCGCGGGATACGCGTACGAGAAGAAGGCGGCCCGCGGGTAGCGTCCATCACCGGGCCACCACCCGACTTCGATCTGCTGGGCGTCCCCCGCGTTACGCATGATGAATTCGTCGGACGAGGGCTCTACCGGCAGACCGGAGAACAGGCTCACCGCCAGGTCGAACGAGCCCCACCACGCGTTGACGGGTGTCGAGCGCCCGCGGTACGGGGCGCGTAGCGCGGACAGGACCAGCGCCGCCCGGGTCGCCGCCGCGAAATACGCGGTGACCTGGGCGGGGTCGTAGGTCGCGTGCTCATCGTCTTCGTCCAGCGGGGTGGTCCACGGCGTCTCCTGCGGCCGGGGATTTATCTCCACCGGGCCCGCGAGTCCGCGGACCGCCGCCAGCACGTCGCGGGTCACCTCCCCTACCGGCCGGTTCGGCGTGAGCGCGACGCGTTCCACTTGTCCGTCGCTGTGCTCCGCGACGGCTTCGTGGGTCCGCAGGTCCAACGCGACCACCAGCGCACCGGAGCCGTCCGGTGCCGGCAGGGGAAGCGTCTCCCAGCCGCGTGCGGTCAGGCGCAGCGCGGCGTGCTGCAGCTGGGGTTCGGGCGGAGCCAGCGCCACGGCCAGCTTGCCGAGAACTTGCGTGTGGGCGTGAAGGGTGTCGCAGGTGGCACTCCAGGCGTCGTAGGGGAGCGCCGGCCATTCAGTGGGCATAGACGCAAGCTACCGCTCAACCCCTGCCCTGAGACCAGGGTATGCTTGGCCGCCACGATGGCAGCCGAGCACGGCCGGGTGCCGGCGGTCAGATAAGCGCGGCGCGGGCCGCCAGGCAGCGGCGGGTGGCCCGCCGGGCGAGGGTGAGCCGGACCAGGCTGGCGGCTGCGGCCGCGGCGACAGGCGCGGGGGCGAGCGTTCCGGGCGCGGTCAGCAGCTGGCTGGCGAGCAGAGCGAAGACGGTCACGTCGGCGGCCATGGCGCCGAACCCGGCGGTGGCTGCGGCGGTGGGAGCCAGACGCGGGCGGCCGGGGAGCCAGCGGGCCAGGCGCCCGGTGGCGGCCACCGTGAATAGCGCGGTCCACACGGTTATGGCGATGGCGGCGGCGGCCAGGGGGAAGGCCACCCGGGAGTCGGCTGGCGCGCCGGGCCACTGCCAGGGCGGGGCTTGGCGGATGCTGATGTTGCTGGCCGTTGCGGCGGCGGCCCACAGCAGGCCGATCAGCGGGCCGGTCGCGACCAGCGTGAGCGCGACGCGGCGGGCCTGGCTGGCGGCGAGCTCGGGACCGAACGCGCTGGCCAGCTGGTGCGGGTGGCCGAATTCCCGGAGGGCCGCCTCGGCGGCCCTATCCTCGGTGAGCCCGGCCGAGCGGTACGCGTCGAAGGCGTCAAGGAGGCCGCCGCGGAGCTCGGCCACGATGTCCCCACGGGCCCGCGCTGCGCCTGGCAGCGCACCGGCCACCTGGGCCAGGTAAGACTCGATCGCCTGCGGCGCGCCCGGGTGCGGCGCGGCGCCGGCTGTCATGACGTCACCGGCCGCGGCTCGGGCTCCAGGAGGGCGGTGACGGCGGCGGAGAACTCCCGCCACATTCCCCGTTCGGCATCCAGCATGCGCCAGCCGGCCGGGGTCAGCTCGTAGACGCGGCGCCGCCGCCCGCCGACCTCCGACCACGTGCCCTGCACCAGGCCGGCTCGCTCCAGGCGGCGCAACGCCGGGTAGATGGTGCCGGTGGGCAGATCGAACTGCCCGCCGCTGCCGGCCCGCAGCGCCTCCATGATCGCGTACCCGTGGCGCGGGCCCGCTTCCAGCGAAGCGAGCAGCATGCCGTCCAGGTGACCCTTCAGCGCTTCAGCCCTCATAGGTAGCCATGCTACCCTCTTCTAATAAGTAGTATTACTACCTGTAGTGTGACAACAACTCCCGAGCAATCGGCATCGGAGGGAGCGAGCCATGCTCGCTATGTCAAAGTTCGTGCTGCGCCACAAGCTGGCGGTAGCCGTGTTCTGGCTGGTGGTGCTGGTGGCCGGGGGCGCGGCGTCGGCGAAGCTGGGCAGCCGGCTGTCCGGCCAGTTCGCGCTGCCTGGCGCGGCGAGCTACCAGGCCAACCAGCAGATCTTGCGGTTGTATGGCAACGGCGGAAACGGCTACCCCGAGGTCGCGGTGGTAAAGCTGCCGCCTGGTCAGGCCGCCGGCCGCCCGGGGGGACGCCTGGCGCTCGGCCGGGCGTTCGCCGCGGTCGCCCGGATTCCCGGGCTGCGGGTCGCTGACTACGCGAGCACCGGCGACCGCGCGTTCCTCGGCAGCGACGGCTGGACCAGCTTTGGCCTGGTATTCACCCCGTTCACGGGGGAACTGTCCCCGCCGAGCCTGGGCCCGGAGATCATCGCGGCGATGACGCCTGCGCTGCCTGCGGGCAGCGGCGTGCGGGTGACCGGGATGAACGAGCTGACCAGCGGCGGCCAGGCCAGCCAGGGGTTCGGGGTACTCGCCGAGACGCTGCTGGCCGGGGCCGCCGCGCTGGCCGTGCTGGCGTTCGTGTTCGGCTCCGCGCTGGCCCTGATGCCGTTGCTGATGGCCGCCGTGGCGATCCCCGGCTGCTTCCTGGCCATCTTCGGCCTGACCGAGATCACCAGCGTCAGCGTGATCGTGCAGTACCTGGTCGCGCTGATCGGGCTGGGCGTGGCGATCGACTACTCGCTGCTGCTGGTCACCCGCTGGCGCCAGGAACTGGCCGCCGGCCACGGAAGCGACGAGGCGGTGCACCGCGCGATGGCCACCGCCGGCCGTTCGGTCGCCTACAGCGGGGCAACGGTCGCCATCGGCCTGCTGTCGCTGATCGTGCTGCCCGTGCCCGCGTTGCGCAGCATCGGGATCGGCGGCATGCTCGTACCCGCGGTGAGCGTGGCTGTC
>Ga0209526_10000836_pt1 | contig 20272 bp, 21 predicted proteins | sample JacPinW_OM2H0_M1_FD_188566 | JGI IMG/M metagenome (GOLD analysis project Ga0209526, IMG submission 188566) | Forest soil microbial communities from Algoma, Ontario, Canada - Jack Pine, Ontario site 1_JW_OM2H0_M1 (SPAdes) (version 2) | ecosystem: Environmental > Terrestrial > Soil > Boreal... | reverse complement strand
AAACCGTAACCCATGTGTCCGGAACGGACCATCGTACAATGGCGCGCTCGGAGAGATTCGAACTCCCGACCCTCGGAATCGAAATCCGATGCTCTATCCAGCTGAGCTACGAGCGCGTGAGGCGGCAAGACCAGATTTGGTGGGCTGGCAGGCCACTTCTCAGAAGCAGGGATGCCGGCGGCCATCCTGGCCGATATAGGCGGCCGAGCCCTGGTAGCAATAATTGGTCGAGGGGCCGTCATAATAGGCGAAGGTTCCGGGCGTGAGACCCGGGCCGTAATTGTGGAGGTAGCTGATCGGGTAGGGCAGCGGCCAATGATAGTGGCGGTGGTGGCGATAATAGTGCGCCTCGGCGAGTGAAGGCGCGATGGCCGCCACGGACAGGATGGCGGCGGCCGCGAAAAGCTTCACTTTGGTCATCTCGATTCTCCCGCAAAAATCCCGCCGGAATGGGCAATTTCGGCCGTTCCGGGCTCTCATTTAGCGCGGAACGGCAGGAAAAGCTGCGGGAAATCGGCCACACGGCGCCAATTTTTGGCCTTTGGCGGATGCTTAACGAATTCCCAACACAGTCCCGCCAGAGTCTTAGGGTCTTTGGGGGCTGGTTTTGGGGCCTGATCCGGCCCCGTGGGCTCTGTTCGAAAAGGCTTGCCTGGTTTTCATTACCTCATGCGCATCACGCTTCTCGCTTTCCTGTGCCTTTGCGTGTTCGCCGCGACGCCGGCGCGCGCCGATTTGCACATCACCCGCGACCACGGCGGCTATGTCGAGGAATACAAGGCCAAGTACAAGCGCATCCGCGACAATCACGAGCGCGTCATCATCGACGGCATCTGCAATTCGGCCTGCACGCTGGTGTTCGGCATCGTGCCGATGAACAAGATCTGCGTGACGCCAAAGGCGAGCGTCGGCTTCCACCAGGCTTATTACGACAAGGCTTTCACCTTCGGCATCAAGGTCACGAGCGCCGAGGGCACCTCCGACCTGATGTCCTATTATCCGGATTCGGTGAAGGACTGGATCCGCCGAAATGGCGGGCTCACCACCGAGATGAAGAAGATCAAGAACGGCGAAGATCTCTGGAAAATCGTCGATCCCTGTCCGGAAGAGTGGTGACGACGGCCTAGATCGTCACCGCGTCGAACCGTCAGCGGCTTTGCCTGCGTCGGCGCCGGACGCCGCTGCTGCACCTTCGATGTCTTGGTCGGTCGGCCTGAAACCACCAGCGCCCCGGTTCGTACTATTGTCACGTGCGAATTGTCGTCTCCGTTTCGGGGCGGGAGGCTGCCGTGAAACGGTATGTCGTTCTCTATCTGTCGACGCTGATTGTCCTCGTTGGACTTGATTTCCTGTTCCTCGGCGTCGTCGCCGAGGGCTTCTTCACCTCGGAAGTCGGCGACATGCTGGGCGAGATCAGGCTCGCACCGGCGATCCTGTTCTACCTGCTTTACGTCGTGGGCGTGCTGATCTTTGTCAGCGGGCCTGCGGGCGCAACTTTGCAATCGACACTCGCCTACGGCGCGCTGTTCGGATTGTTTTGTTATGCGACGTTCGACCTGACGTCGCTGTCGCTGTTGAAACACTGGAGCTGGGCGGTCGCGGCCCTCGATGTGGCGTGGGGCGCGATTGTGACGGCGGTCTCATCGACCGCCGGGTTGATGGTCGCGAATTGGCTTTTGCCGAAGGTGTGACGGCCTCGATTGCTTCGCAATCGCGGCCCGTCACTTCGGCTGCGGCACGATCCGGATGTACGGTTTTGGCGATTTCCAGCCCTGCGGGTAGATCGTCTTGGCCTCGTCGTCTGTGACGGAGCCGGCGATGATGACGTCTTCACCCTGTTTCCAGTCGGCGGGCGTTGCGACGCGATGCTTCGCCGTCATCTGCAGGGAATCGATCGAGCGCAGGATTTCCTGGAAATTGCGCCCGGTCGTCATCGGATAGACCATGACGAGCTTGATCTTCTTGTCGGGCCCGATGACGAAGACGTTGCGCACCGTCTGGTTATCGGCGGGCGTGCGCTTCAATGGATCGCCGGAGGTCGACGCCGGCAGCATGTCGTAGAGCTTGGAGACGTTATAGTCGGTGTCGCCGATCATCGGATAGTTCGGCGCGGCTCCTTGCGTCTCCTTGATGTCCTCCGACCATTTCGCATGCCGGTCGACCGGATCGACGGAAAGGCCCATCAGCTTGACGCCGCGTTTGTCGAATTCCGGCTTCAGCTTGGCGAGCGCGCCAAGCTCGGTGGTGCAGACCGGCGTAAAATCTTTGGGATGCGAGAACAAAAGCACCCAATTATTGCCGATCCAGTCGTGGAATTTGATTTTGCCTTCGGTGGTCTCAGCCTCGAAATCGGGGGCGACAGCGCCAATCTGAAGTGCCATGTGACGACCTCATGTCATTCTAGTTACAGGGAAATTTGCCTTTGCCAGTATAATCGGCAATGCATGCTAAGTGAACGGCTCATCCGCAGAAGGGTAGATCATTCTCTGAAAGCCAGAACCCATAGCACCTTCTTTTGATCTGCGCCCCTGCGGCGAAAAGACCACAGCCGCCGTAAAACCGCGGATTGCCCCGATATCGCCATTTATGGTCCTCATCACCCCACGCCCGGCCGGTTCCCCGAACCGATACGGGAATAAGTGCGACCAAACAGCAACCATGTAAAAGTCTAACGAGCCGGGTTTCGAATCGTTAACTAGTCATTTACGCCCGCATGGACATGCTGGACCAGAACAAGAAACTGAGAAGTGTAACTATGTCTGCCTCTGCGAATAAGATCGCCGCAACCAACGGCGCCCTCGAACCATCCTGCCGCGAGACCGCAGCCCACGCGCTCACCATCGTACGCGACGGCGTGATCACCGGCGAAGGCCCGACCACCAAGGGCCGTGTGCATTTTTCCCGCGCGCTCGATGCTGACGACGCCGCCTGGTGCGCGCGCATCCTGACCGCATCCGCGGTCGAGCATGAGCCGGTCAGCCGCGCCGAAGCCGAAGCGCTGTTCGAGATCAACGACGCCGCCACCGAGCGCAGCGATGACGGGCGTTTCGACGACCTGCTAGCCAAAGCCGTCGTGCATCACGCGGCATCCGAATCCGGCCTGCCGGTGCCGCCGCGCACGGTGGCGCTGTCGCCGGAAACCGCGATCGAGAGCTGGGCGCCCACGCACGCGGCAGACGTCGATATCGAAGTGCTGGAATGGATCGCCGCGCAGATGCGCGGCAAGCGTCAGAGCAATCGCACGCTGATGGCGATGGTCGCCACTTTCGTCGGCGTCGCCGCGGTGCAGGTCGCCCAACTCCCGAACGTGTTCGATATCGGGATGTGAGGCGTTTTCGCGCGGATCAAGGCGGCGGGGCTATTTCTCCGCCGCTTTTTGTTTGCCGTCCTCGGCCTCGAGCCCGACCGTGCGGCCCGGAAATCCGGCCGTGTCGAAATAGCGCTGGCTGCCGACCCGCTGGAAGTTCAGGACCGTCCGCAGGCCGTTTCCGGCAGGCTCGGACTTGACCGAGCCTGAAGTTGCCTTGGGCGTCGCGCCGTTCGGCATTGCTTCCGTCATGGCGCGGCCGACCAGATTGCCCTTCGGCTTTTGCGTCAGCCCCAAAATCTTTGCCGCGGTCGCGCCGACATCGGCGTTGCTGACGGGCAGCGCATCGACATAGCCGGATTTGAAATCCGGCCCGATCGCCGCCATGAAGTTCATGGTGTCGCCGCGGCCGAAACTGCCGTGCATGCCCTGGCCCTGGCGCAGCACGGTGTCGGCGACCTCGACCGAGCAATTGGTCGGCTCGTCGCAGCCGGTGGTGTAGGTGCGGAAATTGACAACGATCGACGGGTTCGGCGTCACCGCCTTGCCCTTCAAATTGAGCTGCGACATCGGCAGCGTGCCCGGGAACTTGCCGATCGCGTCGTCGACGAACAACCCTGAGACATAATCCTGTTCGAGCAGCGCCTTGACGGTGCGCTCGGCGAGTTTCTTGTCCTTGTTCGGCAGATAGATCAGGTCCGATCCGCCATTGGTGGCGACCACCAGGTCGGGCTTGTTGGGATCCTGGCCGAGCACGCCGTTGCCGGCCTTGGGATGGGCATTATCGGCGACGCGCGCATTCTTGTCGTTGGGATCGAACAGCGGCAGCTCCAGCGCCTTCGCCAAATCGAGCGCGAGGAAGCCCATCGGGAGAAAATCCTTCGGCGTGTCGTCGTAGCTGATTTTGGCCGAGGGGCTCGTCTTGCTTTCCTTCGAGATTGTCGAAAAGCCGTGATCGGCCGAGACGATGATATTGGTGCTGTCAGCGAGTCCGAGATCGCCGAGGGCTTTTCGCAGCTGCGCGAGATTGTCGTCGGCGTTCTTGATGCCGGCCATCGAGGTTGGGCCGTTGATCCCCGGCGTCAGCGTGTTGAGACTGTCGCCGGTATTGTGCTGGCTGCCGTCGGGATCGCGCGACCAGAACACCAGCACGAACGGCTTGCCGCGTGCCTTGAACATCGGCAGCACCACCTTGGTGGCCACGTCGGCCATATAGGCCTGCTGCGCGACGTTCGCGACCGTGGTGCCCGGCGTCCTGGCGTCGCCCGCCTTGCCGTTATCGCCGCGCGAAGGCGTCGCGAGCGGCAGGCCCGCCTTGGTCAGCGCGTCCTTCATCTCGTCGGAGAGGGGAACGCCGGTCTTCCCGCCGGTGGAGTCGTCGATCACGATCGTGTTCTTGCCGCGGTCGGTGTGATCGAAAATCAGGGTCGGGCCGACCTTGCCGATCGCCGCGGTGGAGAAGCCTTGCGCGCGCGCCATCTTCAGCAACGTCTCTTCATTCAGATAATCGCCGTTGAAATGCTCGTCGACATCGCCGAGCACGGCATCGTTTTCGATGAAGGGAACGACGGTGTCGCCGGCAGGCACCGACGTAAACGCGGTATAGATCGTGTTGCTGAAGGTGCCGGTGTCACCGAGATAATGCCCGGTCGCCATCGCCGATCCGTTGGCCATGGTGAAGGTCGGAAACATCGAATGCGAATTCTTGAAGTTGACGCCCTTGTCACGCAGCTCGGCCATCGCAGGCGCGGTCTGCGGAGACACGATGCGGCTGCGCAATCCATCCGGCACGAACAGTATCAGGTTGTGCGGGGTGTTGTTTTGCGCCGATGCCGCGCCCGCGGCCAGCGTGAACAGACTTGCCGATAGCAGCACGATTGCGCGGCGCATGAGGTTCTCCCTGCAAGAGGCGGATTTTGCGGCTACGACGGCCGCGCCCCTGTTTAGTTTTGCTGTGCGACGAATTTGTAACAATAACGTCGAACGGGCAGGGACCAAAATTCCTGATCTTCGGTGGCCGCGAGGCGCGGCCGCCGGCACCCGCTAGAACGAGTCCGCAAGCTCGATTTCCTTTTCCAGTGCCTCGATCCGGCGCAGCGCCTCGGCCTGGGTCAGGTTTTCCTCAAATTGCCGGGGCTGGTAGGCCTCGTGGCTGAGTTTCCTCAGCCGCAGGGCCTGGGCACGGGTCATCTGACCCGTTAACCGCTCCCGAACATTGTCCATTTTTTACCTCCTCCATGTCGTCTGGGCCTTGACTCTATGTTCTCTATCTGTTCTAATAAGGTATGGACAACAGAATTAATGAAATCCGGCGCAAAATCAGCGTTTTGCGGGCCGATATGACCGAGGTCGAAGCTGCAATCCGCAACCAGGTCAAGCATGATCTGGATTGCACGGAAGCCGCCACGCGGCTGATGGCGATGCGCCAGGAATTGGCGGCTTTGATCGGCGACTGGAAGGCCGCCGGCGGCGGCGATCGGTTGCCGACGGTCGAGGTGCGGCCCAAGGAAAATCGTCTCGCGGCGGCCAAGAGCGAGAAGCTGCGCATCGTTGCGCGCCGCTGACGCGTTTCATCACCAGACCGCCGCTGCCAGCGCCGCCAGCAGCGCCGGCGGAGTCACGAGAAGGCCGAGCCGAAGAAAGCGCCAGGCGCTGACATGCAGCCCCTCGCGGCGCAACGCGACGAGCCAGAGGATCGTTGCCAGCGACCCCGTCACGGAAAGATTTGGCCCGAGGTCGACCCCGATCAGCATCGCGCCGACGACCGGTGGTGGAAGATGATCCTGCGCCGCGACCGAGCCTGCGACCAGGCCGACCGGCAGATTGTTTGCGATATTGTCGGCCACCGCCGTCGCGATACCGACGCTCCACGCGGTTTTGGCAATCGATTGCGAAACCGCGGCATGAAGCATCCCGCTCAAATGCGCGATCGCGCCGGTGCTGATCAGGGCTTCCACCATCACGAACAATCCCGCAACCAACGGCAGCACGCTCCAGGAGATGTCCTTGAGCACCGGCCAGGGCGATTGCCGGCTCACGACTAGTACGGCTGTGGTCGTGACCGCGCCGCAGAGGAAGGTCGGCAGGCCGAGTTGAACGTCGAGCGCGGACGCGGATAGCAAAACGATTCCGATCGCGCTGATGCCGACGGCCGTGAATTTGCCTTCACGGCTCAATTTCGGCTTGGGGACGTTGATTTCGATCTTCTCCTCGTTCAGCGCGCGCTGCTGCGCGAGGCGCAGCACGATATAAGTCACGACGACAGAGGCGACCGACGGCAGCGCGAATTGGCGCAGCCACTCCAAAAGATGCGGCATGCGCGCGCCGAACACGACGAGATTGGCCGGGTTTGAGATCGGCAGCACGAAGCTCGCGGCATTGGCGATGAACGCACACACGAACAAATAGGGCAGGGGGCTCGCGCCGGCGGCGCGCGTGGCGGCATAGACCGCGGGCGTGAGCACGATCGCGGTCGCATCGTTGGACAGGAAAATCGTGACCATGGTGCCGACCAGGTAGACCAGCAGAAACAGCCGTTGCGGCGAGCCGCGCGCGTGCTCGACCGCGAGCGCCGCCAGGTAGTCGAACAGGCCTTCATGCCGCGCCAGCTCCGCAATCAGCATCATGCCGATCAGGAAGAGATAGACGTCGATGCCCTTGCGCATGCCGGCGACCGCGTCGCCCCACGGCAGAAAACCGAACGCCACCAGCGCGAGCGCGCCGGCCATGGCCCAGATCGCCTCCGGCAACCGAAAAGGCCTGACGATGACGCCTGCGGTGGCGAGAGCGATAATGCTCCAGGCGAGCGCGGCGTGATGCGGTGACGTCGGCAAATCGTTCCCCGAATGACTGAGGTGAGCGTGTTGAAAAAACCTGTTCCGGTTACCGGACCGATGCTTTTTCCGACATCGCCTTCCTGAGGATCCGCGACAAGGCCTCAACCGAGTATGGCTTCTGGATCAATTCGAAACCGCGGTCGGCGTTTTCCGCCAGCACATTGCTGTAACCGCTGGTCAGTACCACCGGCAGGCCGGGATAACGTTCGCGAATGACGCCGGCGAGCTCGACGCCGTTCATGCCGGGCATGATGACGTCGGAAAACACGAGGTCGACGGCAAATTCATTTTCCGAAAGGATGGCCAGCGCCGCATTGGCGTTGGCGACCCGCCGCACCGTATATCCGAGATCCTCGAGCAACTCGGTCGAGAACTGCCCGACATCGTCATTGTCCTCGACGACGAGAACGCGATAGCCGCGTCCGGTGGTCGAGGCCTCGCTGCCGATCGCGGCCATTTCCGCTTCGTTTGCCGGGGCGGCGGCTTGCGGCAGGTAGATCGTGAAGGTCGCGCCCTGGCCGAGCACACTTTTCACGTCGATATCGCCTTCGGATTGCTTGGCGAAGCCGAACGCCTGGCTCAGCCCAAGGCCGGTTCCCTTGCCGACTTCCTTGGTGGTGAAGAACGGCTCGAAGATCGCGCCGAGATGTTCGGCTGCAATGCCGCAGCCGGTATCGGAAACCGAGATCGCGACGAAATCGCCGCTGCGTTTGGCCTGGCCGCGCAACGCGGGGATCGATCGCACTTTTTCGACCGCTATCGTCAGGCGGCCTTCGTCCTGCATCGCGTCGCGGGCATTGATGGCAAGGTTGATCAGCGCGGTCTCGAACTGCGCGACGTCGGCGATCGTGAAGCAATCGCCGTCGCCGATTGCGACCTCGATCCGGATGCGGCCGCCGACCAGGGGACGGATCAGCTGCGCGACGTTTTCGACCTGGGCGCCGACATTGAACACTTCCGGCTTCAGCGGCTGGCGGCGGGCAAAGGCCAGAAGCTGGGCGGTCAGTTTCGACGCGCGCTCCACGGTTTCGGAAATCGCATCGACGTAGCGGCGGCGCCGTTCTTCCGGCAGCTCGCGGCGGCGCAGGAAGTCGGTCGCCGAGCGGATGATGGTCAAAAGATTGTTGAAGTCGTGCGCGACGCCGCCGGTCAGTTGACCCACCGCTTCCATCTTCTGGGACTGGCGCAGCGCTTCCTCGCCCTGGCGGCGCTCGGTGATGTCGACGGCTTCCGGCACGGCGCCGGTGACGTTGCCATGCTGATCGAACAGCGGCCGCATCGCGAAATCGAAATAGCGCTCGCCGATCGGAAGACGAAGCATCATCTCGGTACGGACGTCTTCACCCCTGAGCACGGTCATGAAGGCGGTGCGGACGGCGTCGCGGATGCCTTCGGTTGCGGTAAACCAGGGCGTTTCCCAGAACGGCTTGCCGATGACGTGCTGGGCTTCCGCGCGAATCCCCGCCAGCGCGATCTTGTTGGCATAGAGCACGTCGCCGTACCGGTTGAGCAGAGCCTGATATTGATGACTGGTCTCGAGGATGGCGCGCATTTGCGCCTCGTTGGATTCAAGTTGCGAGGTGCGTTCCCTGATCCGCAACTCCAGCGTTTCGTTCAGCCGGCGAAGCTCGCTCTCGGCCTGTTTGGCTGCGGTGATGTCGTGGGCGACGCCGATGAAGCCGATATGCTTGCCGGTCGGGTCCCATCGCGGCTGCGATTCCGATCGCAGCCAGCGCCACTCGCCGTCGACCCGCTTGTAGCGCGCTTCCAGCACGAACGGTTTTAGCGAGGATTCGCCCGCGATCTGCTCTTGCAGGATGCGCGGCAGGTCGTCCGGATGCAGCCTCTTGCGCCAATCGAACACGATGGCTTGCTCGAACGGAAGCCCGAGAAAATCGAGATAAGCCTGGTTGGCGAACGAACGCGTGCGGTCGAGCTTGGTCACCCAGATCGGAACCGGGGCGCTGTCGGCAATCAGCCGAAAACGCTCTTCGCTTTCGCGCAACGTCACCTGGGCCAACATTTGATCGGTGATATCGAGATCGGCGCCGACCAGGCGTAGTGCGCGCCCGTCGTGGTCTCGCTCGATCTTGGCGACGACGCGTATCCATCGGATCTCGCCGTCATTGGGCCTGACGATCCGGTATTCGTCGGAATAGTTTTCGCTGCCGCCCTTCAGCGCGTCGAACAAGTTTTTGACCGTCCGCTCGCGATCCTCGGGATGAATTCGATTGACCCAATCCTCGTAGGTCTCGTTGGCCGCCTCAGGCGGCAGTCCGTGAACCAGGAGATATTCAGGCGAGCGGCGATTCCTGACGCCATCGCGAAAATCGATCTCCAAACCGCCGACACGTGCGATGCGCTGGATCCGCGCCAGCTCGACCTCGCGTTCCTGCAGCGCGCGGTAGGCCTGGTCCCGCTCCCGGGCAATTTCCTCAAGATGCCGCCGCAGTCGCTCGGCCGCCACGGTTTCGGGCAAAACGTCGTTTGGACTATCCGGGTTCGTCATATGCGTCTGTGGTCTCTGAGACGATACTCACACAGCCGATAGACTATGGCTACTGATCGCCTGGCACTCCCGCAGCCGGCGGAACCGAGTGCGAGAATCCGACCGTCGGCGCGTCAGCCTATCGTCCAGATTTGGACATTGGCTACGGTTATTGGCTCCCTGGAACCAACCGCTGGGCTCGGCGTTTTCGGGGGGCTGGCTAGGGGTTAGCTCATGCTCGATGGCTTCACCAAACGCGATTTCGCGATATTTGCCGCGGCACTGTGTGTGGCGGGTGCGCTGACCGTTGGTGCCGTGGATTTCGTGATCTATCACTACGTTTTTCAGGACACCAATGCGGCCCCCATTCTCGCGAAATAAATTCGGGAACGATTGAGGGCTCGGCTGCGTTTGATGCCCGTTCGCGAAGACAGATGACCTACCTTGAGACGGCTTTGGCGCTGTTCCCCCTCGGCGCCGGGGCCGTTTTTCTTCTGGACAGGCGCGAGATGCTGCAAAGAGACTAATTGACTTCATGGGAACAAAAGGAGAACATAACTCAAAGCCACTGTTTCCCCAGGAATCCTTTGATGTCCGCGAATTCGCAGCCGAATGCGCCAAAGGATAGTGGCCAGGATGAGGGGCGGGCTGACGGGCTCGAGGCCGCGGTCGACCAGGCCATTGCGGCCTGCGGTGGTGACCTGCGCTCCACCATCCGCGCGCTGATCGTTGCCAATGAATATCTGGAATCGGAGGTCTGCGAGCTCATGAAGGCGGTCTCCCACGCCTATGCGCGCGGGAGATTTCAGACCTATTCCGGCTGAAAGCAATCTGTAGGCAAGGGCGCGAGCCTCGCGGGGTGGACATATACCGTTGCCTCGGTCGCGTTTTGCTGTAGACGGAATTGTTAGCTCTCACCCGCCATGCCAGATTGCCCCGCCCAAGGTCGCCAAACAAACAAGAACATGTTCAAGAGAATCCTGATCGCAAATCGCGGCGAGATCGCCTGCCGCGTCATCAAGACCGCCCGCCGCATGGGGATTAAGACCGTCGCTGTCTATTCCGAAGCCGACCGCGATGCGCTCCATGTCGAAATGGCCGATGACGCCGTCCTGATCGGACCGCCGGCGGCGGCCGAAAGCTATCTGTTGATCGACAAGATCGTCGAGGCCTGCCGCAAGACCGGCGCGCAAGCAGTGCATCCCGGCTACGGATTTTTGTCGGAACGCGAAGCCTTTCCGCGCGCGCTGCAAAAGGCAGGCATCGTCTTCATCGGTCCCAATCCTGGCGCTATCGCCGCGATGGGCGACAAGATCGAGTCCAAGAAGGCCGCGGCCAAGGCAAAAGTCTCGACCGTGCCCGGCCATCTCGGCGTCATCGAGGACGAAAAGCACGCGGTGAAGATTGCGGGCGAGATCGGTTATCCCGTGATGATCAAGGCTTCCGCCGGCGGCGGCGGCAAGGGGATGCGGATCGCGCATTCGAAATCGGAAGTCGCCGAAGGCTTTACGCTGGCCAAAGCCGAGGCGAAGTCCTCGTTCGGCGACGACCGGGTCTTCATCGAGAAATTCATTGTCGATCCCCGCCACATCGAAATCCAGGTGCTGGGCGACAAGCACGGCAACGTCATCTATCTCGGCGAGCGCGAATGCTCGATCCAGCGCCGCAATCAAAAGGTCATCGAGGAGGCGCCGTCGCCGCTGCTCGACGAGACCACCCGCCGCAAGATGGGCGAACAGGCAGTCGCCCTGGCAAAGGCCGTGAACTACGATTCCGCGGGCACCGTCGAGTTCGTCGCGGGGCAGGACAAGAGCTTCTATTTTCTCGAGATGAACACGCGGCTGCAGGTCGAGCATCCCGTGACCGAGCTCGTCACCGGCATCGATCTGGTGGAGCAGATGATCCGGGTGGCCGCCGGCGAAAAGCTCACGCTGGCGCAGAAGGACATCAGTCTAAGCGGATGGGCGGTGGAATCGCGCGTCTATGCCGAGGATCCGTTCCGCAATTTCCTGCCCTCGGTCGGACGGCTGGTGAAATATCGCCCGCCGGCGGAAGCGAGCCAGAACGGCGTCACCGTGCGCAACGATACCGGGGTGCAGGAAGGCGGCGAGATCTCGATCTTCTACGATCCGATGATCGCCAAGCTCGTCACCCATGCGCCCTCGCGAGCGGCCGCGATCGAGGCGCAATCGACCGCGCTTGACGCGTTCTATGTCGACGGCATCCGTCACAACATCCCGTTCCTGTCGGCCCTGATGCATCACCCGCGCTGGCGCGAGGGCAGGCTCTCGACCGGCTTTATTGCGGAAGAATTTCCCAAGGGGTTTTCGGCCCGGCAGCCGGAAGGCGAGGTCGCGCGAAGGATCGCCGCGATCGGGGCTGCGATCGATCACGTGCTCGGCGAGCGCAAGCGGCAGATTTCCGGCCAGATGAACGGCCGGCTCGTGCAGCGCGAGCGCCGCCGCGCGGTATGGCTGGAACGCGAGGAGATCGCGCTCGATATCGCGCGCGAGTCCGGCGCCATCGCGGTCCGCTTCATCGATGCCGACGGCCGGCCCGGCCATCCAAATCATTTGGTGTCGTCGTGGGCGCCGGGCGATCCGGTCTGGCAGGGCACCATCGATGGACAGATCGTGGCGGTGCAGGCGCGTCCTATTCCCAACGGCATCCGGCTCGCCCATCAGGGGTTCGAGGTCCCGGTCTATGTCTTCACCGAAGCCGAAGCAGCCTCCGCCCGGCTGATGCCGGTCACGACCGCAGCCGATACCGGCAAGAAATTATTGTGCCCGATGCCGGGGCTTGTGGTGTCCATCGCGGTCACTGAAGGGCAGGAGGTCAAGGCCGGCGAGACGCTGGCGGTGGTCGAGGCCATGAAGATGCAGAACGTGCTGCGCGCCGAACGCGACGGCACCGTGAAGAAGATCCATGCCACCGCCGGCGCGACGTTGGCGGTGGACGCGCTGATTCTCGAATTCGCGTAACTCCGTCATGCGGGCGCAGCGAAGCAATCCAGAGCGCGGAAAAAAATTCTGGATTGCTTCGTCGCTTCGCTCCTCGCAATGACGAGACTCTGAGGGGTATATCGATGGCCTTCCGCAAACGCCGCGAAGCACTGCGTTCTATCCTGTCGGGATCGAGATGCGTCCGCCCAGGCTCGGTCTATGACGCGACCTCGATCCGCATTGCCGAAGACCTCGGTTTCGAAGTCGGTATGTTCGGCGGCTCGGTCGCTTCACTTGCGGTGCTCGGCGATCCCGATATTGCGCTGATTACGTTAACCGAACTCGCCGAGCAGATGCGGCGGATGTCGCGTGCGGCGTCGCTGCCCGTGCTGGTCGACGCCGATCACGGCTATGGCAACGCGCTCAACGTCCGCCGCACGGTGCAGGAACTGGAAACCGCCGGTGCCGCGGGTCTCACCATCGAGGACACCTTGCTGCCGCAGGCCTTCGGTGAAGCGAAGACGCAACTGATCTCGCTCGAGGAAGGCGTCGGCAAGATGAAGGCGGCGCTCGACGGGCGCGGCGATCCCTCGCTTGTGATCCTGGCGCGCACCGGGGCTGCGTCGGTCACGTCAGTGGAAGACGCGATTGCGCGGGCGCGGGCCTATGAAGCAACCGGCGTCGATGCGCTGTTCTTCACCGGCATCAAGAACCGCAACGAGCTCGAAGCCATTGCGGCCGCGACCAAGCTCCCGATCGTGCTCGGCGGCGCGCCGGAGGACATGACCGCGCCCGATTATCTTGCTACCCAGCGGGTGCGAATCGCGCTGCAGGGCCACGCGCCGTTCGCAGCCGCGACGCAGGCCGTCTACGAGACGCTGAAGGCGCTGCGCGAAGGCACTTCGCCGAAAGATTTGAAGGGCCTTGCTTCTTGCGAGCTGACCGGCCGCGTGATGCGCGAGCCGGAAATGAGCGCGCGCAGCCGCGATTTTCTCAAGCCCAAGAAATAAAATGGGCGCCGCCATCCTTCATGTGACGATCCGCGGCCGCGTGCAAGGGGTCGGCTATCGCGCCTGGGTCGAGCATCACGCATTCGCGAGCCGGCTTGAAGGATGGGTGCGCAACCGCAGGGACGGCAGCGTCGAGGCGCTGTTCGCGGGGCCTGCGGAAATCGTCGCCAACATGGTCGCGCTGTGCCGGCGCGGCCCGCCCTCGGCACGGGTCGAAGCCGTCACCGAGGAGCCGGCCGGCACGGCAGAGCTTAATCTGCGACGGGCAGGCGAGGGGTTTTCGGTGCTGCCGACGGTTTGAGACCCGGCAATCTGGTGGGAGGTGACGATGGCGGTGAGACTGACGATGCTATTGGCCGTTTGCCTTGGCCTGTCCGTCCTGCCGCAGGCGCGCGCGCAAATCCCGGCGCCGGCCTCTGGCATCGATGCCGCGCTCTCCGAGGATATCGTGATCGGCAGCCGCGTGCTTGCCGAGTTCGGCGTGCTCGACGGTTTTGGTCACGTCAGCGCGCGAAGCCCCACCGATCCGAACCACTTTCTGATGTCGCGGTCGCTCGCGCCGGCGCTGGTCACCGCCGACGACATCATGGAGTTCGACCTCGACGGCAACGCGGTCGATGCGCGCGGCCGTTCGGTGTTTCTCGAGCGCTTCATTCACAGCGAAATCTACCGGGCGCGGCCGGACGTGATGTCGGTGGTTCACACCCATTCGCCGGGCGTCATTCCGTTCGGCGTCAGCAAGGTGCCGCTGCAGGCGATGTTCCACAATGCGGCGTTCCTCGCGGCCGGCGCTCCGGTCTGGGACATCCGAAAGGATTTTGGCGAGACCGACATGCTGGTGCGCGATCCCGCGCGCGGCAAATCGCTGGCGCAAATGCTCGGCGGCAAGCCGGTGGTGTTGATGCGCGGCCACGGCGACGTGATCGTGGGTCCGACCGTCAAGATGGCGGTGTTCCGCGCCTATTATACCGATGTCGATGCGAAGCTGCAGTCGCAGGCGTTCGCGCTCGGTGGCGAGATCAACTATCTGACGCCGGGCGAGGGGGCCAAAGCCGACGCCATCAATTTCGCCGTCATCGACCGGATCTGGAATCTGTGGAAGATGCGGGTCGCGCCGAGTCTAGCGAAATAATTTCTGGCGAAATAACCTTCACCGCGGCAGTTTGGCGATCGCCCGGCTCAACTGGTGAATTTCGTAAGGCTTGCGAAGGATCGGAAAAGTGCCACGCGCATTCGCGGCGGCGTCGCTGTAACCCGTTGCCAGAAGGATTGGGAGATCGGGACGGATCTCCCTCAGGCGGTATGCGAGGCCGAGACCGTCCATCTTGCCGGGCATGACGATGTCGGTGAAAACCAGGTCGATCACGTCGCGCTCGACTTCCCGCAACGCGGTCTCGGCATCCGAGACCCGACGAACGGTGTAGCCGAGCTGCTCGAGCAGAGTGGCGCTGACGGAGGCGACCTCCGGATTGTCTTCCACCAGAAGCACCGTGCCGGATCCGCCGGCGTCGACGACGTCTTCGACTGAGGCGTTCGCATGGCCGTTCTCGCGCGGCAGCAGGATCGTGATCCTGGTTCCCTTGCCGAGCTCGCTCTCGACCTTGACCGTTCCGCCGGCCTGGTGCGCGAATCCATGCACCTGCGACAGGCCGAGGCCTGTGCCTTTGCCGATCGGCTTGGTGGTAAAGAACGGATCGAAGATCTTGCTCAGGACGTCGGGCGCGATGCCGGTGCCGGAATCCCCGACGCTGACGGCGACATGATCGCCGGCATCGGGCGCTCCTGCCACGCTGCAGTTGTGCGCACCGACCGTGATCGTTCCGCCCATCGGCATGGCGTCGCGCGCGTTGATGGCGAGATTGACCAGCGCCGTCTCCAGTTCCGAGATGTCGACCGTCACCGGCCAGACGTCGTCATCGATTTCGAACGCGAGCGCCACAGCGCCGCCAACGCCGGTGTTCAGCACCTCGCGGACCGCGTCGATCCTCTCGGCAAGATCGATCGGTTGCGGATTGACACTCTGGCGCCGCGCGAATGTCAGCAATTGGCTCGTCAGGGACGCGCCGCGCTTGGCCGCGTTCTCGATGGCGGTGACCGCGCGCTGAAGTCTGGCGTTCTCGCCAAGGCCCTTTTTCAAGGTGTGGGCGTTGCCGCTGATGATCATCAACAAATTGTTGAAGTCGTGGGCCACGCCGCCGGTGAGCTGGCCGAGCGCGTCGAGCTTCTGGGATTCCGCCAGATGCTGCTGCATCTGCTCGAGCTTGAGCTGGGCTTCGCGGCGCTCGGTGATGTCGCGGGTGATCTTGGCAAAGCCGACCAGCCTGCCGTCTTCGCGGATCGGATCGATGATCACGCTGGCCCAGAAAAAAGTGCCGTCCTTGCGAACGCGCCAGCCTTCCTCTTCGTAGCGGCCTTGATGTTCCGCTATCTTCAGCGCGCGGGCAGGTTTGCCGTTGGCGCGGTCGGTCTCGGTGTAGAAGCGGGAAAAATGCTGGCCAAGAATCTCTTCGGGAGAATAGCCCTTGATCCGCTGGCCGCCGACATTCCAGCTCGTGATGATGCCGGTGGGGTCGAGCATATAGAGCGCGTAATCGGCGACACCTTCGACGAGAAGCCGGAAACTCCGTTCGCTCTCGAACAAATCCCGCTGCTGCCGGTCTTTTTGAGCCATTAATACCAAAACCCCGCCTGACGCGGGCAAATGCGCAAGCCCTCATTTTGTTCCAGATCGATTTGGAGCTTTTTTCGGATAGGCAGAAAAGTTCAGTCAATGCCGGCACTTGGCGGACCTCGCTAACGGAACGAATGAGGATCATCCGAGCTTCGCCACGCTCCGGAATGTTGCCGCCAGCGTCCGCAGCGCGGCGAGCTTGACCGGGTCGCTGACTTTCGAATGCAGCATCACCTTCGAGACGCCAAGCCGCGGTAACCCTTGCGCCGGGCCGATGTCGATGAGCCCCGGCGGCGCGATCCGCCGCGCCAGCGGCGCCACCGCAAGTCCTGCCAGCGCTGCCGCGACGACGGCGGTGACGCCGCCGCCGATAAAGGCCTCGCCCCAGGCGATGCCGGCTCTGTCGAGCGCGCGAACCGCGATCGCGCGCACCCCGCAAGGCGGCGCCAGCGTGGCCAGTTGCAACCGCTCGCCGCGCCGCCACGAGAAACGCGGCGAGACGAACCAGCCATATTCGTCCTCGGCGAGCTTCTCGCCGCCGCGCCGGCTGCCTTCCCGCCGCACGATAACTGCATCGATGGGGCCGGCATCATAGGCGTCCAGCAGATCGCGCGAAAAGCCGATCGTCACCGCAAGCGCAAGCTGCGACGACACCGCGTGCAGCCGCTCCAACAGCGGCACCAGTTCCGGCCCCGCGGCGTGATCAGAGATGCCGAGCGACAATTGCTGCCGTGCCGGCTCGTGCCCTGACAAGGCGCGGTCGTGCGCCTCGACCAGGGCCCGCGCCCGATCGGCAAACGCAGCGCCCTCGGCGGTCAACTGGACCGCACGCGGGGAGCGTTCGACGAGCCGCTTCTTGAGCACGGTCTCGAGCCGCTGCAGCTTCATGCTGATTGCGGCCTGGGTGGTGCCGAGCGCCTCGGCGGCGCGGGTAAAGCTCCGCAATTCCGCGACCAGCAGGAAGGCCTGCACCGTTGATATGTCGAGCGTGGCAGTCATAATGAAGTCTTATCATTGTTATTGCCTGAGATAAGGTACCAAAATGACGGGAGCGGGTCTAGCTAGAGGTTCGTCGCGCAAATGACGCGCACGCCCTATCCAAGGAGAACGATCATGCCCCTCATCACCGTCACCTATTCAAGCTCGCACCAGTCGGCTTCGCTGAAATCCGATATCGCTGCCGCGGTCTCCGAGCTCACCGCAAAAATCCTGCACAAGGATCCCAAGGTCACCGCGATTATCGTGAAATCGGTCGATGCGGCCGACTGGTTCGCCGGCGGGAAGTCGCTGGCCGAGCAGAACCTCGCCAGCTACTGGCTCGATATTCACGTCAGCGAAGGCACCAACACCAAGGACGAAAAGGCGGCCTATCTCGCCGCCATGTTCAAGCGCATGGGCGAGCTGTTGGGGCCGCTGCACAATGAGAGCTATCTGCACGTCGATGAAGTCAAGAGCGACGCCTATGGCTTCGGCGGGCTGTCGCAGGAGCGACGCTACATCGCCGGCAAGCTCGAGGTCCCGCCGCAGCGCCAAGCGGCGTGACCTTCCTTCAAACGACCGTCTCCGGCAGGGGAGCCTTCGAGGCACCAAAGACGTCCTCGAACGCATGCCGGAGCGCGATGTCGACGTCCGCGAGGCTCAAGGGATGGCCGAGATCGACCAGCGATGTTACGCCAAAGCGGGGGTCGGCGACGCCGCAGGGTACGATCGCCGAGAAGTGCGAAAGGTCCGGTTCGACATTGATGGCGATACCGTGGAACGACACCCAGCGCTTGAGCCGCACGCCGATCGCGGCGATCTTGTCCTCAAACCCTTCGCCCTTGTCCGGCCGTTTGACCCAGACGCCGACGCGGTCCTCGCGCCGTTCGCCGCGCACGTTGAAGCAAGCAAGCGTGCGGATGATCCATTCCTCAAGGCCGGCCACATAGGCGCGGACGTCCGGCCGCCGCCGTTTGAGATCAAGCATCACATAGGCCACGCGCTGACCCGGACCGTGATAGATGAGCTGGCCGCCGCGGCCGGTTTGAAAAACCGGAAACCGGGGGTCCAGCAGGTCAGCGGATTTGCCGCTAGTGCCGGAGGTATAGAGCGGGGGGTGTTCCAGGAGCCAGACCAGTTCCGCCGCCTCGCCCGCCGCGATCGCAGCGACGCGCTGCTCCATCGCTGCGACCGCGTCCGGATAGGGCACCGGCGCGTCCGAAATGCGCCATTCCACCGTGCCGCCGGAGGGCTGAGCAAAACTCGTCAGGTCAAGGCTTTGGCGATCATTAACCATTGGCTAACCATAACGTGGTGATCTCTAGAGCAGAAGTTCTTTAGTCCAGTGCGGCGGTGTGGAAGTGCCAACCCTCGATAAAGTCACCGTCGACCTCATGGTGGTCCTTGGGACCAGCACCATGCCCATCCATCAGGTAATGCGGCTTTCCCGCGGCGCCATCATCGAGCTCGACGCGACCGAAGCGGACGAGGTCAAGGTGCTCGCCAACAATTTGCCGGTCGCCAGCGGCGTGGTGCTGGTCCATCGCAACCGGATCGCGGTCGAAGTCAAGCAGATGCTGCCGAAATCGCCGGGCACCCGGTAGGCCTTTCGGCATTCACAGGGGCTGAAAAACCCGCGCCCGCGGGCCTTGTCCGCCCACCACCGATTTGTTACATCGGCGCCATTGATCCGGCCCGGCGCCATGTCGCGCCGGCCTCCCAAGCGCTCGTGGCGGAATTGGTAGACGCGCTGCCTTGAGGTGGCAGTGAGTAACATCGTGGGGGTTCGAGTCCCTCCGAGCGCACCAAGGGCATAAGTCATTGATACGAAAAATGTTTTCGCGATCCTTTTACTCGCACGTTGTTACCCGCGGCGAATGCTAGAATGCTCTTCCGCTAATCCTCCATGTTTGATCTCGTGGTCGAGCGTTTGCTCTTGTGGTCGTCGCAGCATTCTTTGAACCAACGCCCCGCGAAGGAAAACCGCTGTCTGCTCACGAGAGGGCAGTGGCGTAGTCCAGCGTAGAAATCGGCGGGCTCGCACTCTCATTAGTGGGCGCCTCGCCGACGATCTGGGCTTTACCATCGCGGCATGGAGTTGAGTTCAAGCAAACCGCCTACGCGTTGGACCGCGATTCGCGAAAGGCTGCCCTGGCCCGCTTCTTGAAGAGGGCTTCGGGTGGTGACCAGGAGGAGGCCGTAGAGGAGTGCGGTCTGGCGGCTTAGGTCCTACACCAGGCCTGTCGCGCCGCCTCCCAAGGAGCTTTGTCCGGTACCTGCAGGTTTACGTTTCTCGCGACTGGGCCTTCGAAGTTACCGAAGGTTCATAGAGGTTGACATGGTTGGATAGCGAGCGTATCACCGCCACGATCTATCGATAGATAGATTGCGCCGCTCAGTGACGCGTGGCAGCCGATGGTGACCCGCTGCTCAATGCTGCGCAGCGGGTCACGGTCGCCGGCAGCGTGCGCAAGCAAGGCTTCGACTCCAAGTCTGTCTGCGATTTCACCATTGAGCAATCTCTGAACGGGAGGATGACAGTGAGCCAGACCAAGAAAGCTAAACAATTCGCCGCCCTTCACGTCAAAGGGACGCCATTGATACTTTACAACGCGTGGGATGCAGGCAGTGCGAAAACGATCGTCGATGCCGGTGCGACGGCGATCGCGACCAGCAGTTGGTCTGTCGCCACTGCGCAGGGATATGAGGACGGCGAGGACCTTCCGCTTCCTCTTGCCGAGCAGATCGTCGAACGGATCGCGGCGGCAGTTGACGTGCCTGTGACCGTGGACTTCGAAGGCGGATATAGCGACGATGATCGCAACCTGGCTTCGAACATTTCCAAGCTTCTCGATCTTGGAATCATCGGGATCAATTTCGAGGACCGCGTGGTCAAGGGGAAAGGACTCTACGACATTGATCGACAAGCGAAACGGATCGCAGCGATTCGCCATGCTGCCGAGCGGAAGGGCGTTCCTCTCTTTATCAATGCACGGACCGATGTGTTCCTAGGTAACAGCGGCGATGTCGACGAAGCCCT
>Ga0209526_10000835_pt1 | contig 20280 bp, 16 predicted proteins | sample JacPinW_OM2H0_M1_FD_188566 | JGI IMG/M metagenome (GOLD analysis project Ga0209526, IMG submission 188566) | Forest soil microbial communities from Algoma, Ontario, Canada - Jack Pine, Ontario site 1_JW_OM2H0_M1 (SPAdes) (version 2) | ecosystem: Environmental > Terrestrial > Soil > Boreal... | reverse complement strand
CGTTATTCGGGAGCCAGAACGTGTCCACGGGGCAGAAGAAAGTACGGTTGAAGATATTGCCTCCATCGGCTTGGAACCGAACGTACCGGCGCTCGCCGAAATAGGTGTCCTTATAAATCGAGAAGTCCTCGTTGAAGTACTTGAATCCGCGCACGCTTGAATCATTTCGGGGAGCATTCCCAAAGGCAAGCGGGCCCGGGTCGGCCCATCCCGACTGGTTAAGATAGCTGTCCGTGGCGGGATCCTTAAAGGTTCCCGTCAGTCCGGTCCCAACTTTATTGGGGAACTTATTGTAATTAAAGAGATATCCATTAAGTACGCCGTTATCAGTAATGATCGACAGTGGCCTCCCGGACTGGTAGGTCTGCGTTGCGGATATTTGCCAATTGCCGATGACCTTGTTAACGAGGCCCGGTGAGTTTCCTCCGATCCACTTGCCCTTTCCGAAGGGCAACTGGTAAACCCAACCAAATGAAAGAATGTGTGGCACGTCGTCGGAACTGACCGTGTAGAGGTTGCGCATATCACTGGGATTCTGCACGGGAGGTCCCCCGGCTCCCAGCCCCGTTTCCGAGCCATTGTTCATCAGGTGTGAATACGTGTAAGCAACGCGGAGTTGCAGGCCGTAGCTCATGCGCCGGTCAAAGCTGGCCTGGAGCGCGTTGTAGTGGCTCTTGCCATTGGGGAAATAGCGCCAGTTAATCTGGTGGTACTGTGGCCACGATCTCAAAGACTGGGCCACTGTTCCGGTGAACCCAGGATAAGGGGGAGTCGTAAATCCCGCGGCAGCAGCTGTCGCGTCAGGAACCCCGTTGGTGAAGAGCGCCCCAAGGACCGGGCCGCCCAACGCGAGTACGCTGCCGGGGTTCATATTGTCATAAACACCCGCAGAGCTACGCCCATCAATCAGCCGCGTTCCGTGGTTGCCCACGTAGGCGATATCGATGGCCATATTCTGCGACAATTGGCGCTGGAACGAGATTGACCAGTTTTGATACCGGGGCATGGTGTACGTCTTGGGATCCACACCCACAGGGTTTCCGTTGTTCGCTACGTCGGCCCGCAGTTGGGGCGGGAGAACAATAGAGCCCGCCGGCCATCCGCAAGAAACATTCTGCGCTGTCACCAGCTTTGGGCAAGGTTGGTTCCCGTTGAAATAGAAAGCCGGGAATCGCCCGTTGGTGTTATTCGGCGCGGTGGGGTTGGTCTGGTAACCGTCCACGGGGTAGGGGTCCCACGAGTCGGCCTGCGCACCGGCGTAATAGATCCCATAGCCACCACGGATTACGGTTTTCTCTTTCAGGTTATAGGCAAATCCAAACCTGGGTCCGGTCGACCAACTGCTGTTGCCGTTTGCCTTGGAAGAGTTAAATATCGTGGCCCCAAGGTGACCGACGGGGTTGGGGGCTGTCGGATCAAACGTCGAAAATCGGCCGTGTTGTTCATACAGGCCCCCTTGCCAGTCGAAACGCAGACCGAAGCTCAACGTCAGCTTTGGCGTCACCTTGAAATCGTCGTTGATCCAAGGAGAGGAGTACTTCATCTTGGGCATGTAATTGAACGGTGCGGAGAAGTTAGCGCTATCTACCTGGCCCAATATAAAGGATGCGAACTCGTTTCCGGTCGAACTGCTTAGAATGCAACCCCCAGCGCACTTGCTGCCAGTTACGTCATAACCGGCGGTTTCCTTGGCGTCGAAATTAAAGTTGCCGCCCGTGTTCACGGCCCAGCCGGTTTGCGGGAAGGTCATGTAGCGGTATTCAATTCCGGCCTTAATCGTGTGCTTGCCTTTAATCCATGTGATGTCGTCAAGAAACTGATAGCGATTGTTGATGTCGCTACCGCCACTCGCCCAAGGCGTTCCGTAATGGGTGTAGCCAATCGGGCCATTGAAATTGAGTTGAGGAAAGCCGGCGGTGTCGAAAACGGCTTGGTCCGGGAGCCCCAGTCCAAGCTTCTTATTCCAACCCACGCCTCCGGCTAACTGATTGCCAGTCATGTTCCAGCGGTCATAGGCCACCGTGGTGTGATTGAAGAGATTCGGCTTAATCACCCAGTTCATTTGCAGGTGCTCGAAATGATTGGTGATGCGCTGGAAGAATCCTTGGCCGATATAAGTGTCGTTCTGCGCAGACTGCGTTTGCCCGTTATGCACCGTAGTGCAACCCTGCGGCCCGCCGCAGTGCGCGGTGCGAGGCCGGTTGTTTTGATAATAGGTGTTGCTGATGGAGAACTTGCTGTTGAACGTGTGGTCGATTCGGAAAAGCCATGTCCGGACGTTGATCTTGTTGTTGTCGTCCGAGCTGCCGCCAAAGCCGTTCTGCCTCAACTGGTTCCGGTCCAGCGCCGGGATATTGGGAATCGTAAACGCCGCCAGCGAACTCCGCAGTGGGTCGTTGGCGGGGATGACGTTCGCTTGCCCGGGAATTGGGAGACCCGTAGTGGGATCAAATCCGTAGCCGTCGCGAACGGGTACGCCGTTGAACAGCCGCGTAGTGGCAGGGTTAAAGATTTCACCCTGGTAGATAGGGCGGCCCAACGCGTCATGCCCTACGATAGTCGTTGTGTCCAGAAGCCCAGTCCCGCTGAAGTCGCCTTGCCTCTGGGCCGGGCTCGGAAGAGTATTGACGAAACCGGTGTTGACCGTGCTGTGGTAGTCGAGACCGTCCACGTTAATGAACCAGAACGTCTTGCCCCACTTGGTAATCTTGGGAACCGGCCCGCCGATGGCGGCCCCCCAGTTATCTTGGGTCAAAGGAAGCTTCTTATTGGGGATTGTAGGTATGCCGGCAAAGAAAAAGTTCCCCGCGTCCAGCTTGTCATTGGTGAAGAAATTGTACACGTTGCCGTGAAGCTGGTCCGTGCCCGACTTCGTCGTATAGGTGATAAAGCCACCACTGGTGTGCCCGTATTGTGCGGAAAAGGTGTTCTCAACCACCGTCATTTCTTGCACAGACGTATACGGCACCGAACTTTCCTGCGTCCCCTGGTGACCTTCCGCATAGCCGAAGGCCGCGCCATCAAACCAATTTTCGGTTGCCATGGTCTGGCCGCCGTTGATCCGCGACGTAAACTGGCTGCCGCGGAAGATGGCATCGCCGTTCGGCTGCATGGGCACAAAGCCGGGCTGTAGCTGGAGCAGGGACTCGGCAAGACGAATGTCAGACCCCATCACGGCCGGAAGATCGCGATAGTAGGTTTCGCCAATCGTATGCGACACCGTCGCATTTTCAGTATTAATCTGTTCGGCGCCGCCCTCGACCGTGACGGACTGGCTTACCGAACCGAGCTGGAGGCTCACGTCCTGGCGATAGGTCTGCGCGCCAGTCACCACAATTCCCCGGTTGGAGGAGAGTTTGAAGCCTTCCTTCTCGACCTCGACGGTGTATGTACCGAGAGTGAGCGGTGGCGTGCTGTAGTTGCCGGCACTGTTCGTGCCGACAACAGTTTTCGCGCCAGTCTCCTGGCTGATGATCGTGACTTTGGCATCGGGAATTGCCGCCCCGCTAGTGTCCGTAACGAGGCCCGTAATCACAGCGCGATCGGCCTGCTGGGCGTACAGGCTTTGTCCGCTGAGCGCAACCAAAACAGACAACAAGAACACGCCAACGCGTAACGTCCGTTTCATCTTCAGCCCTCCCCGAAGACTTCAGCTTTAGCCCGAGTCTGGCGCGAAACCTGCAATTGGTTTGCTTTGGAACTGTGGATTCCGGGAAGCCATTCTGCCGGAACAAAACCCGCAAAAAGCCGGGTTGGAAGCAGTGGCCGGGCCCCCCGAAATTCTCAAATACCCAGTTCCAGATGCATTTTCACGCAGAATTCAGACAACCCCGGTAAACGTTTTCCCGAAAAACTAGTGCTTTCGTACTACTCTTGGAACCTGAAGTCAAGAATATTTTTTGCACGCCCAAAGAAATTTTTTTGGTGGACCGCAAGGCGCTGAAGATAGGCGGCTTCCGTCGGCCAGGCGTCAGGCCAAACCCGGTGTTTCCGTCTGAAGCTCACTGCGGCAAACGCTCGACGATCCGGAAATCAGCGCACCGCCCCGCGGAGCAATGGGCGAATACACGAGCTCCGGATTCTATGCAGCGCGATGTCTTGCTTGCAGTGGCCGATAGGCTTGTGGTAAACGCTTACCAACACAATCCGATTTGGGGCCCACCATGATTCGCCGAGGAGAATACATACATGCCTGCACCTGACAGACGACGTTTCTTACAGCAAGCTGGCAGCGCCGGAATGGCGTGGGGCGTCAGTTCTTTGTTTGGTGGCTTGTCCTTGGCCTCGCAGACCTCGTCGCCGAATTCCAGCGAGGCCGTCCGCGTTTATGTGGACTCCCGTCGCGTTATAGCGCCGCTGGACCGCAACCTTTTTGGCTCATTTCTGGAACATCTGGGTCGCGCGATTTACGAGGGCATCTACGACCCGGGTTCAAAGCTCTCGGACGCCAATGGATTTCGCAAAGACGTCATCAGTGAAATACGGCAAATGGGGGTCCCGATTGTCCGTTACCCCGGCGGCAATTTCGTCTCGGGCTACGACTGGCTCGACGGCGTCGGTCCCAAGGAAAGCCGTCCCCATGTACTCGACAAGGCATGGAACACCATCAACACGAATCAATTTGGCACCAATGAATTCATGGCGTGGTGCAAGGCTGCCGGCACCGAGCCGCTGATGGGGCTAAATCTTGGGACGGGAACTCCTGAACAGGCTGCGGCTCTGGTTGAATATTGCAACGCGGATCGGGGAACAAAATGGAGCGATCTGCGTCGCAAACACGGGATTGCGGAGCCGTACAAGGTAAAGAATTGGTGCCTTGGTAATGAGATGGATGGGCCCTGGCAGATAGGCCACATGAGCGCCACCGAATATGGCATCAAGGCCCAGGATACCGCGCGGCAGATGCGCTATGTTGATCCTTCCTTGCGCCTAATTGCTTGCGGCTCGAGCGGCCCGTTCATGCCGACCTATCTCGAGTGGGACCGCGAAGTTCTCGAGCAGTGTTACGACTACGTCGACGGCCTCTCACTGCACCGGTATTTCACCAATGCTACGGCAGACACAGGGGGAGATAGTTCAAAGTTCCTTGCGATGAACCTGAGCATGGAACAGCAAATTGCGGAGACACTCGCGGTTTGCGACCTCGTGCGCGGCCACAAGCGCTCGCCGAAAAAATTGTGGTTATCGTTTGACGAGTGGAATGTGTGGTACCGCGCCCGCAGCGGTGACGCCGTGAATGGCCACCATCAGGAAGCGCCACATCTGCTCGAAGAAGTTTACAACCTCGAAGACGCCTTGCTGGTGGGTGGCTTGATCAATTCTCTCCTGCGCAATGCGGACCGAGTCAAACTGGCGTGCCTCGCGCAATTGATCAATGTGATTGCTCCTATCATGACCAATGCCAACGGCTTGCTCCGGCAGACCATCTACTATCCTTATGATTGGGCGCTTCAGTATGCGCGGGGCGGCGTTCTCAATCTTCTCGTGGAGTCGCCGACCTATGAAGTCGCGGGAATGGGTCAGGTCCCGTATGTGGATGTCGCTGGGACCATGAATCCTGAGGATGGAAAAGTCGGGATTTTTGTTCTGAATCGTGATCTGTCAAAGGCGCATGTCCTGGAAATCAACTGGCAGGACAAGACACCGGGGCAGGTGCTCACTTCCAGCGTGCTGACGGGAACGGATCTGAAGGCATCCAACAGCTTTGAAGCGCCACAAAAGGTAAAGCCGGAGTCGTTTGCCAAGCCTTCGACCAGTGCTGGGCGGACCAGGCTTGAAGTGCCGGCGCGCTCGTATACGGTCATTCAGTGGTCCGCTTGATGAAGCATCGAGTGGACGCGAAACGCTCGGCAAGGAATGGTGGGCGCAGGCGATTCGCTCCGTTGAGGCGGTAAACGTATACTAAGCTGCACGCGCTACTATCAATTCTTGCGTATCTAGTCGAGGCTGTTACGAACTATTTGTATGGACCTTCGTGAAATAGCTCGCAGGGCAAAAGTTTCTACCGCAACGGTGTCCAGAGCGATTAACCATGTGCCCACGGTCAATCCTCAGTTGGCCAAACGTGTTTGGAAGGTCGTCGATGAACTCGGGTATTTCCCCAATACCCAAGCCCGTGCGCTGGTATCCGGCAGAAGCCGCATTTTCGGCCTGATCGTATCCGACATCACAAATCCTTTTTTCCCCGAAATTGTTCAGACCTTTGAGCATCTCGCCGTGGAAAACAATTACGAGATTCTTCTGACTTCCACGATTCATGACCCCAAGAGGATGGAACAGTCGGTGCGGCGCATGATTGAACGCCGTGTCGATGGCGTTGCGATCCTAACGTTCGGCATGGAGGAATCGCTACTAGGGCATCTTCGCTTCCGAAAAGTGCCTTTAGTGTTTGTCGACGTCGGACCCGATGCTCCCGGCATTGTCAATATTCGGATTAACTATCAGAACGGCATCCGGCAAGCAGTCCAACACCTAGCCGCTCTCCGGCATACGCGTATTGCGTTCGTTGCGGGTCCGCCCAACCTGAAATCGGCCCTGGCCAGGGTGGATGCTTTCAAGACCTCCATGACGGAAATCGGCTTGCTCCCGGAGTTAGTTGCGAACGGGGACCACACCATGGAGGGTGGCATGCGTGCGCTCGTCGAACTGCTCGGCGCGCAGGATCAACCCACTGCTCTGGTGTGCTCGAATGATATGACGGCCATTGGAGTGATGCGGGAGGCGTACGATCAAGGAATCAAGATTCCGGCCGACCTGTCCGTCATCGGGTTTGACGATATCCGGCTTGCGCAGTTCACGATTCCACCGTTGACCACCGTTCAAATGTCACAGAAAGAGCTGGCCCAGATTGCGTTCCGAGCACTCTTGGATGAAGTAGGCCGGGAATCTCCTTCCACGCAGAAGAGCGAGTACGAACTAAATACCAACCTTATCCTGAGGCGTTCCACAGCTATGGCCGGCTCCTTGGGTTCATCGCGGACTGCGAAGTGACGATGTGGGCGCGAGGCAAATAATTTACCGCCGCTTATTCCGCGCGTCCAACATCGTGATAGCATCGCGCGCATGTTCAACCTACTTTTTGTATTGCTGAGTGTGTTCGGTGCTGCGCCCTTGAACGATCTGCCTACGAAAAAATATTTGGACCTCGCTGCCGTGAAGACGATGGTGGCGGCGGCGGAAGCGGAAGCGAAGAAACGCAATGTCGACGTCACGATCTGCATTGTGGACGAGAGCGGGAATCTGCTTTTTCTCCAGAAGGGGGATACTGCGTCGATCAACACGATCGAGTTCGCGCAGAAGAAAGCGCGTCACGCGGCGATGTACAAGAGCCCTTCCAAGGATGGCGCCGACGCAGTGAAGAAAGGCAGCGTCGAGGCGCTGGCGTTCCCAAACTTTTTCCCTAATCAGGGCGGGCTGCCGATTGTGGCGGACGGACGGATTCTTGGCGGGATTGCGGCCAGCGGCGCGAAGTCGGAGATCGACGAAGCGATTGCACAGGCGGCCATCGACGCGCTGTTCAAGAAGTAGCGGAATGACACGTCCCGAAAGCGAACTACTGCTGTTGAATCGTGGCGTGCAGGACCTCGGGTCCGGTGGGAGCCTTGGGTACGCGTCCCGTTTCCGCGGTGACAACTACGTCGAAGTTCTTCATGTGGGTGGTGGTCTTGAATTTACCCTTCAGGTCGTCGTCCACTTTCAATTGACCTTGGGCTTCTGGTTCGGAGCCTTGCTGGCGAAACCATACTGTATAGGTGTCCGCAGGCGGTGTGAGGCTGCTCGGCTTGGGAAGAAACTCCACCTTTAGCTCGACCTCGGTGTTGCCATTGTTGTCCTTGCCAACGTCTACGTAGCCTTTTGCTCCCGGAACGACGGGCGTCGCGGTGAGAGGGTATTTGCGCGCGTAGGCGAGCATAGGGAGCAGGCAGGCGATGACGCCGAACAGGATGAGCTGACGAAGGGTTTTCTGTTTCATGGTGTTTCTCGTATGCGAGAAAGCATGGTCCTCGCGCGGAGGCGGGTATATCCGGTGGAGGCTCTAGGGCGAGAACGTAATCATGTTACGCGCCCTTGCGACCAGAGCTCTGTTGGGCTTCCGACGGTCACATGGTGAGGACGACACGGAATTGGGCTTTGCCGCTCATCATGCGGGCGTAGGCTTCGTTGACCTGGTCGAGCGGAAATTTTTCGATCATCGGGCGGACGCCGGTTAGCTCGGCGAAGCGCAGGGTGTCTTCGGAGTCGGTGGGGATGCCGGAGGCCCAGCCCTGAATGCGTTTGCTGCCATGGATAATTAGCGCGGTTGAGACCTGGACGGGATCTGCGCCCGCCCCGACTACCAGCAACGTACCTCTGGGAGCGAGACCGGGAATCAACTCAGTCATAGCCTTGCCGCTGGGAGCTGTCGCGAGGATTATCTGAGCGCCGCCGAGTTTCTGAAGTTCCTCGGCAGCGTTGGTCGCGGTGCTGTCAATGTAGATGCTGGCGCCAAGCTTTTTGGCGAGCGGCTCGCTTTCCTTGCCGCGAGAGATGGCGGCGACACGATAGCCAAACTTACTGGCGAACTGTACGCCGAGATGGCCGAGCCCGCCAATGCCTTGAACGGCCACGAGGTCGCCGGGCATGGCGCCGTTGTGGCGCAGCGAATTGTAGGTGGTGATGCCGGCGCAGAGGAGCGGGGCGGCTTCGGCGGCGTCGAGCGAATCGGGCATCGGCGCGAGGGTTTCCATGGGCGCGATCATGTACTCGGCATAGCCGCCATCGTAATTGATCCCGGTGATCTTTAGCTGCGCGCAGTTGCCGAAATCGCCACGGCGGCAGTATAGGCAGGTGTTGTCTTGCCCGCCGTGCCAGCCTACGCCGACGCGTTGGCCTTGCTTCCACGTGGTGACGCCGGGGCCGAGTTCGGCTATGACTCCGGCAATCTCGTGACCGGGAGAGCGTGGGTAGGTCACGCCGGGCCAAATCCCGTCCTTAACCAAGTGGTCGCTGAAGCAGACGCCGCAGGCTTGCACGCGGATGCGGACCTGGACGGGACCCGGCTGAGGGATTTCGCGTTCTTGGATTTCAAAGTCGGCGCCGGGTTTGGGGACAACGGCGATTTTCATTTTTGGCATTTGATGATTTCCTTGATTTGGGTTGTAGGCCCGTTTGATGCGTCACGCGGCGCGTTAGGTTCATGCTAGAGTCTGCGGTTCGAGGTAGCGAGGTAGTTGCCGGAGTGCAGGAGGAAGAGTGGCTTATCGGGATTTGCGGGAGTTTGTGCGAAAGCTGGAGAAGGAAGGGGAACTGAAACGCGTTCGGACGGAAGTGGATCCGAATTTGGAAATTACGGAGATTGTGCAGCGGGTAGGGCGCGGCATGGGTCACGGACCGGGCGGCGGACGAGGATTGCGGGGGCAGAGCGGACAGCCGGGAATGGCTGTTCCTCACGAAGGGAACTACGCGCTGCTGTTTGAGAAAGTGCGAGGGTCGCGGGTGCCGCTGTTGGTGAACACGTTTGGAAGTGTGCGGCGAATGTGCCTGGCGTTTGAGGTGAGCGAGTTGGATGAAGTGGCCGCGCGGATTCGGGGATTTTTGGACATGCAGTCGCCTGCGGGATTGTTTGACAAGATCAAGATGTTGCCGAAATTGGCGGAGCTGGGGTCATTTTTCCCGAAAACGGTGAAGACGGGCGATTGCAAGGATGTGCGGCGTCACGGCAAGGACGTGAATCTGTTTGATTTTCCGATTTTGAAGTGCTGGCCGCAGGATGGAGGGCGGTTCATTACGTTTCCGCTGGTGTTTACGCGCAATCCGGAAACGGGGAAGCGCAACGTCGGAATGTATCGCATGCAGGTGTACGACGAGCGGACGACAGGCATGCATTGGCAAACGCAGAAGCATGGCGCGGAGCATTTTCGTCGCGCGCGGGCGGCGAATCCGGATGGGCGGATTCCAGTTGCGGTGGCGATTGGCTCCGATCCGGCTACGGCGCTGGCGGGAATGCTGCCGATTCCACCGGATCTGGACGAGATGATGTTCGCGGGATTCTTGCGGCGCGATCCCGTGGAAATGGTTCCGTGCGAGACGAACGATCTCGAGGTGCCCGCGAACGCGGAGATTGTGCTGGAAGGTTACGTGAATCTGAACGAGATGCGCACGGAGGGGCCGTTCGGCGATCACACCGGATTTTATTCGTTGGAAGGAGAGTTCCCGGTATTTCACGTGGAGTGCGTGACGCATAAGAAGGAGCCGATTTATCTAACGACGGTGGTTGGACCGCCTCCGCAGGAGGACTTCTACATGGGCTATGCGGTCGAGCGAGTTTTTTTGCCGGTGATGAAGATGCAATATCCTGAGATTGCGGACGTGGCGATGCCAGCGGAGGGAATTTTTCACAACTTGATGATTGTGGCGATCCGGAAGTCGTATCCTGGGCAGGCGCGCAAGATTATGAACGCTATTTGGTCGCTGGGGCAGGCGATGTTCACGAAGGTGATCGTAGTGGTGGACCACGACGTGGACATTCACAACTATAGCGAGGTGGCATGGAAGACGCTGTGCGCCCTGGACCCTGAGCGGGACGTGCAGTTCGTGTTTGGACCCACAGATACGCTGGATCACGCCGCGCGGATGCAGGATTATGGATCGAAGATGGGAATTGATGCGACGCGGAAGTGGGCGTCGGAGGGATTTACGCGGCCTTGGCCGGACGAGATTCGGATGGACGAATTGACCAAGGCGAAAATCGACGCAATTTGGAAATCCTTGGGCGTGTGAAAGAGTAGCGAGGGCAGGCAAGGGTGCGCAGTGGATACAAAGGATAACCGTCCCTGTGGACAGGGCTCTACCAGCAGAAAGCACAACTAATAGTAGTTCTCGAGGCTTAGTACTCAAGTACTGGGATTACTACCCCAGAATACCCATTGATTGCCGGAGATAACCCCCTATTCTTAGGACAAGTGCGGCCTAGAATCCCTTGACGGTCGGTTATTCGCGGTGTCATAACGTTGTCACGGGGAGTGCCCTAAAGGTTCGGCAGCGTCAACTGGGGTGCACCAGTGGTCGGGTTCAAGCGGCGTGTCTAAGTGCGCCAGGGGTAGTGTTTCTCGTGAGTGAATCGCGCGAAGTGATGAACGTGCGGCAAGCGTCGCAGTATCTGGGAATTTCCCCGGATACGTTGTACCGTTACATCACTGAAGGCGAGATTCCCGCATTCAAACTCGGCAATCGTTGGAAACTTAGGAAGACCATCCTGGACCGCTGGATGGAACGCAAGATGAGCCAGGTGCAGAGGCGCCGGTAGTTTTGCGAGGGTCGGAGAAAGAGGCCGCGATATGTCGTTATTCGGCGGAAAGAGCAGGCAGTTGGTTGGATTGGACATCGGGTCCAGTTCGATCAAGGCCGTGGAGCTGAAATCCACGAAGGGTGGATACGAGTTGGTGAGCTTTGGTACCGAGAATTTGGCGCAGGATACGGTGGTGGACGGCGCAATCATGGACGCGCCGCAGGTGGCCAATGCCATCAGCAAAATTTTCGACGCGCAGAGGATTAAGACGAAAAATGTGGCGACCTCGGTCTCCGGACATTCGGTAATTGTGAAGCGCGTGCCGCTGCCGCTGATGACGGAAGACGAACTCTACGATCGAATCCCCTCAGAAGCCAGCCAGCACATTCCGTTCGATATCGCCGACGTGAATTTGAGCTATCAGTTGCTGGAGTCGATGGACTCGCAGATGGACGTGCTGCTCGTGGCGGTGAAGAAGGACAAAATTCTGAACCACACGAATGTGCTGGCGCAAGCGGGCAAGACGCCGGTGGTGGTCGATATCGACGCGTTCGGGCTGCAGAACTGCTTTGAAGTGAATTACGACCCTGATGCGGGACAAACGGTAGCGCTGCTGAACGTCGGCGCGAGCGTGATGAACATTAATATCGTGCGCGGCGGAGTACCGCTGTTTACGCGCGATGTCAGCGTGGGTGGCAACCAGTACACGGACGCATTGCAAAAAGAGCTTGACCTGAGCTTCGAGGATGCCGAGCGGCTGAAGAAGGGCGATTCGCTGCCGAGCGTCACGGATGAGCAGAAGCAGCAGATACTGCGTAGCGTTTCCGACATTTTGACCCTGGAAATCCAAAAGACATTCGACTTTTTCCGCGCGACGGCCAGCGGCGAAAACATCCAGCGCATCGTGGTGGCTGGTGGCACCGCGCGGGTTCCCGGCCTGGTGGACCTGCTGCGCGAAGAATTCGCTATGCCGGTCGAGGAATTGAACCCGTTCCGGAAAGTGCTCGTGAATCCGAGCAAGCACAGCGAGGATCAGATTCGCGAAATGGGCCCCCGGCTTGCAATAGCGGTGGGGCTGGCACTTAGGAGCTTTGACTAGCCATGATTCGCATAAATCTTCTCGGACAAACGCGGCCCAGGGCCGCACGACGCTCGGTGGACACCGGCGCGGCGCTGCCGCTGGTCTTCGTGGGGGCAGGAGCGGCTTTAGGTGTCCTGGCGTTGTTTCTCCTGTATCTGTCCTGGCAGAAGCAATTGAACGACGAGAACACGCGGATTAAGCAACTGCAAGCGCAGAAAGCCGACCTGGAGCAGATTAAGCAGCAAGTGGACACGTTTGAAGCGCAGAAGAAGATCTTGACCCAGCGGGTGCAGACAATTGAGCAACTGCAGCGCGACCGCACGGGCGCGCAGGAATTACTGGATGAGATCGCCAGCACGGTATCGCGGACAGAAAATCTTTGGCTGATCACCATGACGCGTAAAGGGAACAACCTTGCAATGGAAGGAGCGGCGGCGTCTGTGAATTCCGTCGCCAACTTCATTACCGCGCTGAAGCGCTCTGGTTATTTCCAGAAAGTGGAAATCAAGGAGACGAAACAGGACGACAAAGTTTCGGGAATACAGACTTTCGTGTTTCAAATGACGGCGGAAATCAGCCCGCCGCAGCTCGCTCCGGCACGTCCGCAGCAGCCGAAACCCGTAGGAACACCGGCAAATGCGGCAGCCCCGGCGAAGAAAGGGTAAAGAGCCATGGCCAATCCACTACGCGACATGTCTTTGATCATGCAGGTTCTGCTGGCCCTGGCGATTACCGTCGTGTTGGTAGTCGTGGGAGTTTACGTCCCGGGTTCGCCAGTCGCGCAAGAGCGCGACGAGGTGGATAAGGCGGTTCGCCTGCGTGCGCAGCTCAACCAAGAAGTGACGCAATTGCAAGTCTACCGGCAGCGTTACAGCGAATTGAAATCGCAGATGGATGCGCTGAACAAGCAACTAGACACGCTGAAGACGATCGTGCCGGAAGAGAAAGAGACCGACGAGTTCATTCGGCTGGTGCAGGGAGCGGCAGCGGCGTCGAACGTGCAACTGCGGCGCTTGACCTCCCAGGCGATAGTGACCAAGGAATATCACTACGAAATGCCATTCGAGGTGCAAGCCGACGGGCCGTACTTCAACATTCTGGATTTCTTCGGGCGATTGAGCCGGCTGTCTCGCATCATCAATGTTGGCGACCTAACCTTCGCCGACCCGGCAAAATCAACGGCTGCAAAGTACCCGCTTCGTCCGGGCACGACGGTTTCCGGAGTTTTTACAGCTACGACGTTCTTTACCAAGCCGAGTGACGCCGCAACTTCAACAGGTCCGGCGAAACCGGCGGGGAAACCCTGAACGGGAATGAGCGAAATATGCGTTTTGTGAAGACTCTCGTATTCGGGATAACGCTGGCGGCGGTCGCTCCCGGCCTGCACGCGCAAGCCAAGCCTACAAGCGGCACGGGAACAAAGCCCGCGACGCCCGCAGCGACAAAAGCTGCGCCGCAAACCGCGAAGCCTGGCGACAGCTCCGCGGCCAAGCCGGTTGCGCAAGCTTCCGGGAAACCTGCGGCGCCGGCCGCCTCGACCTCGCAAAACAAACCAGCGAGCTCCGACGCCGGCAAGCCAGCGGCTTCCGGCACTAAGCCTGCGGCTCCGACAACGAGCGTGAAACGTGCGACGCAGACTGCAAAGCCGTCCACCCCGGCATCAAAGAGGGCGCCAAAGAAGGCCGCCAAGAAATCCGTCCCGAAAACCACGAAGCCAGCGGCATCGGCCGCGAGTTCAACGCCTGCGGCGGACAAAGAGCCAAGAGTTGCCAAACGCGATCCATTTGAATCGTTGGTGGGCCGTGAACACGGCGGCGGAGGGACACCGACTAACCTGGGGCCTGGGAAGCTCGGACTGCAAGTTAGCACGCTGCGACTCGATGGAATCGTGCGCGCGCCGAACGGAATGATTGCCGTGGTGTCGAACCCACAATCGCGGACGTATTTTTTGCGAGAAGGCGATCAGTTGTATGACGGCCGCGTCGAAAAAATTGCCATGGATGGAGTGTCCTTTCACGAAGTGGGGAAGGACGCCTTTGGGAAACCCGTGGAGCGCCAGGTGAGCAAACGAATTTACGCCAGTGCAGGAGAACAGCAATGAAGACGAATTGGCCGGCCATGCAAATTGGCTGCCTGATACTTGCGAGCGCGGCGTTGACTACCAACGCGTCGTTCGCTCAAACGCAGGAGCCTGCCGGCGCCAGCACGACGGCATCGGTGATTTCAAGCGTGGCGATCACGCAAGCGCCTCAGCGCGCCAGCGTGCGCGTCGAAGGCGCGGGACCCCTGGAGGTCCACGCGGCCAGGGTGCAGGATCCCGACCGCTTGGTGCTCGATTTCAGCGGCACAAAACTCGCCGTGCACAAGACCGTGATTCCCGGCGTGTCCGCGCCCGTTCGCGGCGTACGCTTGGGCCAGTTCCGGCCAGATGTGGCGCGTGTCGTGATCGATCTCACGTCGGCATCGCCATACCAGATTTCACGCGACGGCCTTTCCGTCGTAGTTTCCTTTGAAACGGGAGTTCAATCTCCGGCAGCCTCCGCCCCTGTTTTGAAGGCAGCGTCCGAGAAAGTCCCCGTAGAACGGCCGTCGTTTCGTTATGACGTTACTGGACCGCACAGAGCGGCCGCACGTTCCGCGAACGGTCGCAGGATTTCGGCTCCTCGTTTCGCGTTGCCCGGCGAACTGACCCAGCCCTCAGTCGTCCTGGCATCATTTGGCGGGAGTACGGAACCTGCACGCCCGACTCCGCAGCAGGCCGCACAGCAGCAATCCGGCAACGCGGCCGCGACTGTAGCTAGCTCGCAGACAGGTCCAACCACCGGCAGGTACACGGGCGAGCCCATTTCCGTGAATTTGAAGGACGTGGACCTGAAAGACTTCTTCCGCTTGATTCACGAAATTAGCGGACTGAACGTTGTGCTCGATCCGGCCGTGAAGGGAAGCCTGACCATCGTGCTCGATGAGGTGCCGTGGGATCAGGCCCTTGATATCGTGCTGCAGAACAATGGGCTCGATAAGCAGCTTAGCGGCAACGTTCTGCGTATTGCCATGCGCGAAACCTTGAAGAAGGAAGCGGAAACGCAGCGGGATCTGGAAAGAGCGCAGGCCGAAGCTGTCGCGCCTGTCACTGTCACTCGCGTGCTTAGCTATGGCAAAGCCGAGAAAATGAAGGATACGCTGAAAAAGTTTTTGTCGCAGCGAGGCGATATTCTTTCCGATGACCGCTCCAATCAGCTCATCATTCGCGATATACCGTCGGTCATTCCCGTAATCGACAATTTGATCCGCCAGTTAGATCGCAAATCGCAGCAGGTGGAAATTGAAGCGCGCGTGGTTTCCGCCAGCCGATCCTTTGCACAGGACATAGGTGTGCAGCTCGGCTTTGCGGGCACGGTGACCGGCGGACGCAGCATTATCGCGGGCGACTCGGCAGTGGGTACAAGCACTATAACGACGGGGGCAGGGTTGCCGCCCCCACCACTTAGTGGTTCAAGTTCGCTTCCGTTCCAGGTCAATCTCGGCGCCAGTGCGCCGACAAGCGGCCTTTTCCTGGGTCACCGTTCTCCAAATTTCGCCGTGGACTTCTTCATTAGCGCCGCGGAAGCCAAGGGCGTTGGCAAACTGCTTTCCAAACCTCGTGTGATCACGCAAAACAACGAAAAAGCTACGGTGAAGCAGGGTACAAAAATCCCCGTCCAGACCACGATCAACAACACCATTTCCGTGCAGTTCATCGATGCAGTGCTGAAATTGGAAGTGACACCGCAGATTACCGCGGAAGGCACTGTCTTCATGGATGTGCTTGTTGAGAACACGCAGATCAATGCCGGCATCCCGCGCGTGCAGGGCGTTCCGGCGCTGGACACGCAGGCCGCAGAAACCAAAGTACTCGTGGCAGATGGTGGGACGGTGGTTATTGGCGGAATCATCGTATCGCAGCAGCGCGTCGACGTGTCGGAGGTCCCACTGCTTGGAACGCTTCCGATCATTGGACACCTGTTCAAGCGCAACAACATCTCCGTTACGTCGCAGGAGTTGCTGTTCTTCCTTACTCCGAGGATTATCCCCGGATAACACCGAATAGCTCGGTAGAGCTACACTTTTCATCAGGATGCATTCGAGGAGACTGCGGTCTCCTCGAATTGTTTTATGAACACAACGTTTGCGCACAGAAGGCGAGCGCTGCAAGCAAGGATCGCCGCCAGAGGATTATCGAGCATCCTTTCGACGAATCCTGCTGACTGGTATTACCTGACCGGCTTTACGGGGGAAGCGGGCGCGCTGATCGTCTCTCAGACGAGGTCAGTACTGGTGACCGATGGGCGGTTCACGGTGCAGGCGAAGGAGGAAACCTCCAGAGTACGCGTGGTGAAGCAGCAAGGATCGCTGATGGCCACGGTTGGCAAGCTGCTGCACAGCCGCACGCGCGGAAAGATTGGATTTGACGCCGCGCAAATCACCGTGGAGCAATTTCGCACGCTGCGCCGGAGCGCCGGGCCACGCGTACGTTGGGCCGCAGCCGAGGGTGAAATTGGTTCGCTGCGGCAGCGCAAGGAGCCTGGTGAAATCGCGCAGATGCGCGACGCCGCGCTGCTGGCCGGTGATGTCCTGTCGGCCGCGCTCAAGTTGCTGAAGCCAGGTGTGCGCGAACTCGAGATCGCAGCCGAGATCGAATACGACATGCGCAGCCGAGGAGCTTCGGGTCCAGCATTCGAAACCATTGTCGCGTTCGGCGCTCGTTCAGCGCACCCGCATGCGCGGCCCACGGAAAAGCGTTTAAGGAAAAATGAATTGGTGGTACTGGACCTGGGTGTTATACTCGGCCACTATTGCAGCGATATTACGCGAACTGTTTTCGTCGGACGTGCACCTGCGCGAATTCGGCGGTGGTATCGCGCGGTCCAGGAAGCGCAGGGCGCCGCGATAGCGGCAGCGCAGGCCGGCACCAGGTGCGGGGATGTCGATGCCGCCGCCAGAGGGGTTCTGGCGCGTTACCGGCTTAACCAATATTTCGTGCATAGTACGGGACACGGGCTGGGGCTGGAAGTGCACGAGGATCCGCGGGTGGCGCGCGGGCAGAAGCACATCCTGGTTCCGGGCAACGTGATAACGATTGAACCTGGGGTTTACGTGCCGGGCGTCGGAGGAATTCGCATTGAGGACGACGTCGTCGTGCATGCGAACCGAACAGAGGTGCTCACCCGTGTTCCGCGGGATCTTATCGAGATTTGAACAGGCATGAAACCCAAAAAGCCCTCAAAACCAAGCGCCAATTCTACCTTCGCCGGCACGGAAATTGAGCAAATCGAGCATCTGCTGAATTTCATGACCGAGCACAACCTCGAGGAGTTTGAGTATTCGCGGGGGGACCTCAAGATTCGCCTGAAGAAACCTTCTGCAAATGCAGCCGTGGGTGTGCGGCAGTTGATGGCGCCAGAGATCATTATCCCCGGTGCGGCGCAAACTCAGCCGGCCGCTGCACCGGCGGCGGCCGCCCCTGAATCGCGTTCCACAGAGGAATTGCACCTTGTGAAGTCGCCCATTGTGGGTACCTACTACGAGTCGCCAAGTCCCGGCTCGGAGGCGTTTGTCAAGGTCGGCGGGTACGTGGAAACGGGTCAAACGTTGTGCATTGTCGAAGCCATGAAGCTCATGAACGAGATCGAATCCGATATTAGCGGCGAGGTGCTCCGCATCTTCGTGGAAAACGGACAACCCGTCGAATACGGCCAGCCGCTCTTCGGTATACATCCTAGCCGCAAGAAATAGGCGGCGCCTACGACATGTTCCAGAAAATTCTAGTTGCTAATCGCGGGGAAATCGCGCTGCGGGTCATCTGCGCGTGCAAAGAGTTGGGAATTTCCACCGTGGCCGTTTACTCCGAGGCGGACCGCAACTCCCTGCACGTGCGATTTGCGGACGAAGCCGTTTGCATCGGGCCGCCGCGCAGCAGTGAAAGCTACCTGAATATTCCGCAGGTGATTAGCGCCGCGGAAATCACCAATGTAGACGCCATTCACCCGGGCTATGGCTTTCTTTCCGAGAACGCCAATTTTGCCAAAGTTTGCGAAGCATCCGAGATTACGTTTATTGGCCCGACGGCCGAAGTCATCGAGATGATGGGAGAGAAGGACCGGGCGCGGCGGGAAGTGAAAGCCGCGGGGCTGCCTACGATTCCTGGAAGCGACGGGATCGTCGAAGGAGAAGAGCAGCTTGGGAAGGAGGCTGCCCGAATCGGCTATCCCTTGATTCTCAAGGCCGTGGCCGGCGGCGGCGGTCGCGGCATGCGCGTTGTGCGCAATCAGAGCGAATTGCTTTCCGCGTATCAGACGGCGCGCAGCGAGGCGCAGCAGGCGTTTGGAAATCCGGATGTGTACGCCGAGCGATTTTTGGAACATCCGCGTCACATTGAGTTTCAGGTGCTTGGTGACCAGCACGGCAAAATCATCCACTTGGGCGAGCGCGAATGCAGCATCCAGCGACGCCACCAAAAATTGATCGAAGAATCCCCGTCGCCCGGCATGGATGCTAAGCGGCGCAAGGACCTCGGCATGAAGGTCGTGCGCGCTCTTGAAAAGATCGGGTACACCAACGCGGGAACTGTTGAATTCTTGATGGACCAGGATGGTTCGCTGTATTTCATCGAAATGAATACCCGCATTCAGGTGGAGCACCCGGTAACGGAGTTAGTCACGGGCGTGGACCTGATTAAGGCCCAGATTCGCATTGCTGCAGGGGAGCGGCTCGAAGAAGCCGTGGGGGAAATGCAGTTCTCTGGCCACGCGATTGAATGCCGCATCAATGCCGAGGATCCCGAAACGTTCGTCCCCTCCGCCGGGCGCATCACAACCTTTCAGGCGCCGGGAGGAACCGGCGTTCGCGTGGATTCCGCCGCTTATGCCGACGCGGTGATTCCCCCGTACTATGATTCGATGATCGCAAAGCTGATCGTTAAGGGCCGCGATCGCGCGGAAGCCGTGGGGCGCATGAAGCGCGCACTGGAAATGTTTGTGATCGAGGGGATTAAGACCTCGATTCCGCTGCATCGCCGCATTCTTGCCGACGCCGATTTCGCCGCGGGGAAAATCGATACGCATTTCATCGAGCGGTTGCTAGGAACGAACGGGAAATAGCTTTATGCGCCTTGTTCTGCCCAGGCTGTATGTGATACTGGACGCAACCTTGCTCAACAATTCTCCATACGATTGTGCGCAGGAACTCGCCGCCGCTGGTGTTCGGCTGCTGCAATACCGCGATAAGTGGGCCTCTGCGCGTGATTTGCTGAAGACCTCTGGCGAACTGGTCTCTTCCCTGAATTCGTACGGATGTTCTTTGATTGTGAATGATCGGCCGGACGTTGCGGCGCTCGCAGGCGCGGCGGGCGTACACGTCGGGCAAGATGATTTGGACGCGGAGCAGGCGCGTGTTGTTCTGGAAGAAAAGATGTGCGTCGGTGTGTCCACGCACAATCTGGAGCAGTTTCGTCGCGCGGCCGCGACCTCTGCTGATTACATTGCTGTCGGGCCCATTTTTGCCACTAGTTCTAAAGCAAATCCCGATCCAGTTGTGGGACTGGAATTGCTCCGGCAAGTGCGCTCACTCACCGATAAGCCGATTGTCGCGATCGGCGGGATCACGCTGGAGAGCGCGGCTTCCGTCATCGCCGCCGGCGCTGATAGCGTGGCTGTGATTCGCGATGTGGTGTGCGCGGCAAAGCCGGCCGAGCGAGCGCGGCTCTTTCTCGACACGCTGGACCCGGCGAACCGCGCCGCTGCCGTCTAAGGTTGCACTGAATGGCGGACACGACACAAGCCATCCACGAGCCACTCCCCGCAAAACAAGAAGCCGGCTTCGTTCGCGCCATCGGGCTTTTCGACGGCACCATGATTGTTGTTGGATCCATGATCGGCTCCGGCATTTTCATTGTTGC
>Ga0209526_10000833_pt1 | contig 20293 bp, 19 predicted proteins | sample JacPinW_OM2H0_M1_FD_188566 | JGI IMG/M metagenome (GOLD analysis project Ga0209526, IMG submission 188566) | Forest soil microbial communities from Algoma, Ontario, Canada - Jack Pine, Ontario site 1_JW_OM2H0_M1 (SPAdes) (version 2) | ecosystem: Environmental > Terrestrial > Soil > Boreal... | reverse complement strand
CCGGCCGCGCCGTCGCCGCCGCTCCCGCGGCAGAGCACCGGCTATGGCGACCGCCCGCGCTACGGCGACCGGCCGCGCTTCGGTGATCGCCCCCGCTTCGGCGAACGGCGCCCGGGCTACCCCGAGGGGGAGGGCGGCGGGGGCAGCTGACCGGCGCCGGCGTCGAGCTTGGTCCTGACCCCGTAGAGGGCGGCGGCGACCGCTTCGGCGGATAGGCCATCGTCGAGCGCATCCTGGGCGCGCCGTACCCCCTCTTTGAGCGCCGACGACGGTGCGGTCGAGGCGAGGGCCTTGAGCTCGCGGGCCACCTCGACGGGCAACCCCGCACCCGCGTCCGAGTCGCCGTAACTCCAGGCCTCGACTCGCCCGATGAGCCGGTTCAGGCGCTCCCGGAATTCCAAACGGTCTTTCACGCTTCTATCTTATCCACCACCTGGTCGCCCATAATCTCTATCAGTCGACTGTCCTAAACGGGGGATGCGCGAGCACCCCTACGATATACTCAGCTCGTGCCCCAGGCTCGTCCTCCCTATCGTCTTTCCACCTTGCCGACCGGGGCCAGAGTGGTCTCGACCGAGCTGGCCGACCGCCCCTCGGTGACGATGGCGATCATGTTCAAGGTCGGCTCGCGCTACGAGTCCGACAAAGAAGCCGGGATCAGCCATTTCCTCGAACATATGTTCTTCAAAGGCTCGGCTCGTTATGGCGGAGCCAAGGAGATCGCCGAGGCGATCGAGGGGGTGGGCGGCGTCCTGAACGCGGGCACCGACAAGGAACTGACGATGTACTGGGCGAGAGTGCCCAAGACCAAGGCGCAGCTGGCGATCGACGTCCTTGGCGACATGCTCTTCCAGCCCCTCATCGATCCCGCGGAGCTCGAAAAGGAGCGCCTGGTGGTCCTCGAGGAGCTGCGGATGTACCAGGATTCGCCCCAGGAATACGTGCACAGCCTGTTCGAACAGATCAGCTGGCCGGACCACCCATTGGGTCGTGACGTGGGTGGGACCGAGGCGTCGGTGCGCGCCCTGACGCGCGATGACATGATGCGCTACCTCGAGGAACATTATTTGCTCCGCAACCTCGTGGTGACGATTGCTGGTCCGGTGACCCACGATGAGGCGATCGCGCTCGTCCAGCCGTACCTGAAGGCTCGCGGGAATGGTGCCGCACCACCCTCGTTCTTGCCGTCGATCGGGAACGGTCTCAAGCCACATGTGCTGCTGAAGGCGAAGAAGACCGAGCAGGCGCATCTCTGCCTCGGCGTGCACGCCCCGTCCTACATGGACCGCGACCGATACATCATCGACGTTCTCAACTGCGTGCTGGGTGAGGGGATGAGCTCCCGGCTCTTTCTGGAGGTCCGCGAGAAGCTCGGCCTGGCCTACGACGTTCATTCGTACGTCAACAAGCTCTACGACACCGGCGTCCTCGGCATCTACGCCGGCACCGAGCCCCGCCAGGCGGCGCGTGCGGTCGGCGCCATCGTCGGCCAGCTGCGGCGGCTCTGCCAGGAGCCGGTGCAGCGTGCCGAGCTGACCAAGGCCAAGGAGTTTTACAAAGGCCGGCTGCTGCTCCAGATGGAAAGCACCAACTCGGTCGCCACCTGGTACGGCGGGCAGGAGGCGCTGACCGGACGGATCCAGGGCGTCGACGAGACGATGGCGGAGATCGACGCGGTCACGGCCGACGACTTGATGCGGATCGCCAGGGAGCTGTTCAGCCAGGCCCTGCAACTCGCCGTGATCGGGCCCTTCCGTAGCGAAGCGCCCTTCCTCAAACAAATCGTCTGAACCCGCGACGGGCGAATGCCGAGATTGGGGCGCTAGAATGAATCGCCCTCGGATGAAGTTGAACAGCTAAGGATGGCGCAGCCGCAGATGGCGCAACCCCCGGCGCCGGCGCAGTCGCCGCGCCAGAAGTCTTTCCTCAGGGACACGCTCGAGATCGTTTTTCTCGCGCTTGTCCTCTACGTGGTCATCCAGTACGCGGTGCAGACCGTGCACGTGCTGGGTTCGAGCATGTACTCGACGCTGCACGACAATGACCTGCTGGTCGCGTCGAAGATTTCCTACAAGCTTCACCATCCGCAGCGCGGCGACATCATCGTATTCAAGCCGCCCGATGAAGCCAGCCGCGATTTCATCAAGCGCATCATCGCGCTGCCGGGGGAGCGGATCCACATCACGAACAGTGTCATCTACATCAACGGCCAGGTATTGCACGAGCCCTATCTGCCGGAGCGATGGACCTACAACAACAACTGGCCGGCAACCGGGCAGGACCAGCTGATCCCACCCGATCAGTACTTCGTGTTGGGAGATAACCGAAATCATTCGAGCGACTCGCGCAGCTTCGGCCCGGTCGAGCTCGATGCGATCCTTGGCAAGGCCGAGGTCCGCATCTGGCCGCTGGGACAGGTCGGCTTCCTCGGCGCCAAGCCGACCCTCGCCGCCGGAAAGTAGGCGATGCAGCGCACGCTCGTCCTCGTCAAGCCTGACGGTGTGCAGCGCGGACTCGTCGGAACCATCGTCGGGCGGCTCGAGCGTCGCGGCCTGAAACTCATCGGCCTCAAGATGATGCGGATCACCAAGGACGTCGCGGCGCGACACTACGCCGAGCACCGGGGCAAGCCGTTCTACGACGGGCTGATCGCCTTCATCACCTCGGGGCCGGTGGTCGCGATGATCTGGGAGGGCCGCGAAGCGGTCGTCGTCGTCCGCAGCATCATGGGTGCGACCGATCCGTTGAAAGCCGCACCCGGCACAATCCGCGGCGACCTCGCGCTGGACCTCGGCATGAACCTGATCCACGGGTCGGACTCGCCGGATCGGGCGGAAACCGAAATCGCCCTATTTTTCGGAAAGGGCGAGCTCCACGACTACGAGCGTACGGCCGACCGCTGGATCCGCGAGTAGCAGTCCGCCAGGCCGTTTGTTACACGTTTTACATTTCGCTCGTGGCGGTAGAGCGCCCGATACGAGATCGACTAGTTTCCAGCCAGGCGCCGCCTGATCGTCTCGAGCTCTTCGTTGCTGTAGAACTCGATCGTCAACCGCCCGCCGTGCTTGAGGCGGGTCAGGATGACCTTGGTGCCCAGCGCGCGGCGAAATTCTTCCTCGAGCGCACGGGTCTCCGGGTCGGCCGTCGACACCTTACGCGGGCGCCGGCTCCCGGCTTCGGTGGCGCGCGCCCGAACCCACTCCTCCGTCTGCCGGACGCTCCAGTGCTCATGGGTCACCCGCTCCAGCCCAGCCAGTTGCTGCGCCGCTGTCGCCAGGCCGAGCAGCGCGATTCCGTGCCCGGCGGTGATCTCGCCGGACTCGATAGCCCTGACCGCCGGTTCCGGCAACCCAAGGAGCCGCACGCTCTGCGCGATCGTCACGCGGTTTTTCCCGATCCGCTCACCGAGCGCTTCCTGGGTCAGACCGAAGTCTCGCAGCAGCCGCTGGATCGCCCGCGCTTCCTCGATGGCGTTCAGGTCGGTGCGTTGCAGGTTCTCCACCAGCGCCAGCTCCAGCCGCTCCTCGAGGCGGCCGCCGCTGCCGGGGTGGACGATGACCGGCACTTCGGCAAGACCGGCGATCTCGGCGGCGCGGAGGCGCCGTTCGCCCGCGATCAGCTCGTAACCGGCCAGCCCCTCGCGGACGAGCAGGGGCTGCAGGATGCCGTGCATCCGGATCGAGTCAGCCAGCTCCTGCAGCGACACCGGATCGAAAGCGCGGCGCGGCTGCTCCGGGTTCGGCTTGATATCGGCGATCGGGAGCTGCAGGGCGAAGCGCCGCCGGGCTCCGCTTTCGGTACCCAGCTCTTCGATGTACTCACCCGAAGGGATCAGGGCCTCGAGACCCCGCCCCAGTCCCCGCCGTTTGTTCATCTGGCGATCAACTCCTTCGTGAGTTCCTGGTAGGCGACCGCGCCCCGCGACGTCGGGTCGTATTGCGTGATGGGCATCCCGTGACTGGGTGCCTCGCTGAGCCGCACGTTGCGTGGGATGACCGTGTGGAACGTCTTCTCCGGGTACTGGGCGCGGACCTGCTCGGCCACCTGGAGCGCCAGCGTCAAGCGCGGATCGAAGAGCGTCAGGACGATGCCGCCGATCTTGAGTCGCGGGTTGAGCTCGCGCTGGATCAGCTGTGTGGTGTGCGTCAGTGCCCCGAGACCCTCCAGCGCGTAGTACTCACACTGGATGGGAATCAGCATGTACTCGGCGGCCACCAGGCAGTTGATGGTAAGCAAGCCTAGAGACGGCGGGCAATCGATGATGATGTAGTCGTAGGCGACGCGCAGCGCCTCGAGCGCGTACAGCAATCGGCGTTCGCGTCGAGGAAGGTTGATCAGCTCGATCTCGGCGCCGGCCAGTGAGCGGTGCGAGGGAAGGATGTCAAGGCCGGGGACCGCGGTTGGCCGGATCACCTCGTTGATGTCAGCGGCATCGATGATGACGTTGTAGACGCTACGGCTGAGCTCGCTTCGGACGATCCCGAGCCCGCTGGTGGTGTTGCCCTGCGGGTCCATGTCGACGATGAGCCCGCTTAAGCCGAGCTCCGGGAGGTTGGCAGCCACGTTGATGGCGGTGGTGGTCTTGCCGACTCCGCCCTTCTGGTTGACGACTGCATAGACTCTTGGCACTTTGCTGGCTAGGACGCAGGACGGGCTCTGGCCGGATTATACGGTGGTGTGTCGCGAACGCACGTTTGTCAAGGCGTGGGACATGTGGATAAGCTGCGGATAACGCGACGTTACTTCGCGATCAGCGAGAGGAAACCGACCGCGATGTCGTAGCCGGCATGGGTGACCATGCATGGGAGCGTGCTGCCGGAACGAACCCGGAGCCATCCCAACCCAATGCCGAGCACAAAGACCTCCAGCGTGGCGAAGCTGACGGCGTACTGCGTGTGAAGAGCGGCGAAGAGGAGGGCGCTGATCAGGACGCCGAAGCGGGGCACCAGCGCGCCCCGAAAGAGCGTCTCCTCCACGATCCCGGCCAGCAGCCCCAAGAAAACGATGGCGGCCGGGTTGTTGAAGCCGCTGAAGAGGACCGTGGTCACGTCGCTCACCTGCTTCTGCTGAGCCGGCGACACAGCGTTGGCGACGGCCTCGATCCCGAAAGCCACCGCGATGAAGACGCCGATGCCAAGAATGGCGACCAGCCACCAGCGCCTCTGGCGCGGCGGTAGCAAGCCGAGTCGTTCGATCGCCTCACGCGGAGACCGCCGCACGAAGACACCGACCCCGATAAAGGAAAGGATGAGCAGGGGGATGTCCTGGGCCAGCAGATCGGCGATCGTGAGCGGCTTGCCCGGCTGGACCTGCGCGCCGATCTGCTGCGCGACCAGCAGCAGGCCGAGCACGACCGTGACGTAGACGACCGGCGAGCCTGGCCGGATCGGGATGACGCGGGCGATGGCACGCTGCACGGGAGGCCACAGGTAGAGCAGCCCGAGCGCTCCCGCGATGGTCAGCGGGATGCCGAGCAGCTCGGCGGTCCGAAACTGATCTGCCGGCTCCAGACCGGCGGAGTACTGAACTAAATGGATGATGGCAATCAACAGGCCGATGAGCAACGACAGACCGGCCAGGACGCCGCCGGCGATCAGCGCCAGGATGCGAGGGGTCGAGAACCGTTCGCCGAAGTTGGCGAGGACGTAAAGGCCGGCGATGACGCCGAGGATGACGACGGTCGCGACGTCGAGCGCGGTATCCCCGCGCGCGGTCAGGAGCGTCAGGTTTTTGCCGGTGACGCGCTCGGGCGCTCGCGTAGTTCGATGAGCTGCTGGACGAGGTCGATCGGCACGGGGAAAACGATCACCGTGTTTCGCTCGACGCCGATCTCGGTCAGGGTCTGCAGGTAGCGGAGTTGCAGGGCACTGGGCTGGGTGGCAATCACGCCGGCGGCATCGGTCAGCTTCTGCGCGGCCTCGAACTCGCCTTCCGCGTGAATAATCTTCGCCCGCTTCTCTCGTTCGGCCTCGGCCTGCTTGGCCATGGCACGCTGCATCGTCTGGGGGAGCTCGACGTCCTTGATCTCGACGGTCGAGACCTTGATTCCCCAGGGTTCGGTCTGCTCGTCGATAATTTTTTGCAGGCGGGTATTGATCTTCTCCCGATTGGCGAGGAGCTCGTCTAGCGACGACTGGCCGAGCACGCTCCGTAACGTAGTTTGTGCGATTTGTGAAGTTGCGTTGATGAAGTTGGCAACCTTGGTGACGGCGTTGTTGGGATCGACCACCAGGAAGTAGATGACGGCGTTGACCTTGATGGTCACGTTGTCCAGCGTGATGACTTCTTGCGGGGGGACCTCGAGGGTGACGGTGCGCAGATCGATCTTCACCAGCCGGTCGATGCCGAAGGGAATGATCAGCCGCAGCCCCGGTCCTTTCAGCGCCATCAAGCGGCCCAGCCGGAAGAGCACGCCGCGTTCGTATTCGTTGATGATCCGAATCGCCGAGGTCAAGCCGATCAAGACGACGACGACGATGATGCCCAGGACGATCAGTGCGAAGATGCCCACCGGTCCCTCCTCGTGAATCCGCTGCCTACCATGTTACGGCCGGCAATTACGACGACGCCGCCTGAGGTCCCTCAATCCCGGAGGGTTGCTCGAGAGGTTCCACGCTCAGGCGAAGACCATCGACGGCAACCACGCGGACCGGTACCCCAACATCAACCCGCCCGCGGCTGGACGTTGCCTGCCAGAGCGCGCCGTTGACGAACACCATTCCGCTGGGATCGAGCGGCTCGCGTACCGTTCCGATCGTGCCGACCATGGCTTCTTCGCCCGCCGCGTATGGGCGGCGGCGGGCGTCGATGATCTTGCGAAGGATGAAGAGGAAGATCCCGGCGATGATCAGCACGGTGGTGAGCAGCAGGGGGATGTTGACGGCCTCCGACAGGAAACTCGTGTTTACCAGCAGTAGGCCGCCGAGCGTCATGGCCACGATCCCGCCGGTCGTTAGCACGCCATGCGTCACCGCTTTGAGGTCGATGATGAAGAAGAGGACTGCCAGCAGGATCAGGAGCACGCCGGCGATGTTGATCGGGAGGTTGAACAGCGATAGCGCCGCCAGGATCCCCGCGATCACGCCCACCACGCCCGGCAGGAACATTCCCGGATGCGTCACCCAGAAGCCCAGGCCAATAATCGCCAGCAGAAAGAGGAGGTAGACGAGGCTGGGATCGGCGACGGCTTCGAGCAGCTGGTCGAAGGCGCTCAAGTCGTAGCGGTCAATCGCGGCGTGGGCCGTGACCAGCGTGTAGGTGTGCCCGCCTTTGCTGACCTGCCGGCCGTCGAGGTCGGAAAGCAGCGTGTCGAGGTCACGGCTCTCGAAGTCGACGACGCCGAGCTTGACTGCTTCGTCGGCGGGGACATTGACGCTCTGCCGCACCGCTTTCTCCGCCCAGTCGGCGTTGCGGTGGTGCAAGGTGGCGAGCGCGCGCACGTAGGCCGCCGCGTCATTCTCGACTTTCTGCATCTCGATGTCTGGGGCGGTCGACGTGCCGCCGCTTGCGCTGGGGCTGGCGGTCGGCGCCGGGTTCGACCCGCTCAGGCTGACGGGGTGGGCTGATCCTATGTTGGTTCCGGGTGCCATGACGGCGACGTCGGCGGCCTCGGTGATGTAGAGCCCAGCCGAGGCTGCTCGCGCTCCGGACGGCGAGACAAAGATGACGACCGGCAGGGGCGCGGCCAGCATCTTCTTGATGATGTTGCGCATGGATGTGTCCAGGCCGCCGGGCGTGTCCATGGCGATGATCAGCGCCGTGTCGTGGTTCGAGACGGCCCGGTCCACCGCGTTCGAGATGTAGTTGTCGGTGATCGGATTGATGACGCCATCGAGGGTGGCGACCAGGACATGGGGTTCGGCAGCTTGGGCAGGAAGAACGGGCATCAGGCCCGCCAGCGCGACGGTCGCGAGAAAGAGCCGAACGGCCCTCTTCACAATCTGATCATAGCCCCAGTTCCGAGCGCGGCCGTTCGTAGAATAGGTAGGTGGCCAAGCGTTATGAGCCGCGCACGGCAAACGACGAGGAGGACGACTACCGGGCGCAGGTCGAACTCTATCCACGACTGTCCAACGGGGAGGAGCGACGGCTCCTTGCCACGCAGGGGCCGGAGCGGGACGAGGCGAACCGGATCCTGATCGAGCACAACCTCCACCTGGTGCTGGAGGCTGCCCAGGCCCGCCGGGGACGCGGGGTGCCCTTTGGCGACCTGTTCCAGGAAGGGACAGTCGGCCTGATCTCGGCGGTCGAGCATTACAAGCTCGGCGACGGCGCCTTTCACGCCCGGCTCGTGTACGCGATTGCCGCCACCATGGACGACGTGCTCGCGCAGACCGACGAGGCCCAGCGCAATGACGAGGCATTCGTGATCGCGTGCCGGCTGCTGGAATCGGCACAACGCCTCCTGTCCGAGCGGCTGAGCCGGGTGGCGACGCCTGCGGAGCTCGCTAGGCTCCTGCAATGGGAAGAAGCGCGGGTCCAGGTCATCCTGGGAATGCTCGGTGAGGCGCGCGAGACCCACGACCAGGAACTCCTCGACTATCTCGACGATCTCGACGACCTGAGCGATCTTGACAACCAAGAGGCGTAGCGTTTGGTCGTGACGGCGCAGCGGACACCGCTTCACGGGGAACACGTCCGCCTCGGCGCCCAGATGACCAACTTCGGCGGTTGGGTGATGCCGCTCCAGTACAGCAGCATTCGCGAGGAGCACCGGGCCGTACGGGAGGGCGTCGGACTGTTCGACCTCTCACATATGGGTGAGCTCCGCCTCGACGACAAGGGCCTGGGCCAGCGTGTCATCAGCCGCGACCTCACGCGTCTCGAGAGCGGCCGCATTCAGTACGCGCTGCTCTGCAATGAGGAGGGCGGCATCATCGATGATGTCCTCGTCTATGCGATGGCAGACGGTGGCTATCTCCTGGTGGTGAATGCCGGCAACCAGGACAGTGACTTCGACTGGATCCAGACGCAGGCGCCCTCCCCCAGCTCCCTTCGTAATGTCGGGCGGGAGTGGGCGCTACTCGGGGTGCAGGGCCCGCGCGCGGTCGGCCTCGTGCAGCGGCTCACGAAATCCGAGCTCGGCGGCGTGAAGTACTACACCTTCATCGAAGGCCGGGTTGCGGACGTGCCGTGCGTGATTTCGCGCACCGGCTACACCGGTGAAGATGGCTTCGAGCTCTTTTGCGGCAATGGCGATGCCGTGCGGCTGTGGCGGGCCCTCCTCGATGAGGGTCAATCCGATGGCATCCGGCCGGCGGGCCTCGGCGCCCGCGACACCCTTCGGCTGGAGGCGGGGATGCGCTTGTACGGCAACGACATGGATACCAGCACCAATCCGCTCGAAGCGGGGCTGGAGTGGACGGTGAGCCTCGATAAGGATTTCATCGGGCGCGACGCCGTCGTCCGTGCCCGCGAGCAAGGCGTCTCACGGCGCCTGGTGGGGTTCAAGATGCTGGATCGCAGCATCCCTCGTCATGGCTACGCCGTCGTCAGCGACGGCCAGCGGGCTGGTACCGTGACCTCCGGGAACGTTGCGTTCACGCTTGGCTACAACATCGGGATGGCCTATGTCTCTCCGGCGCTCGCCGAGCCGGGTTCGCGTTTTGGCATCGACGTTCGCGGCACAGCAGCCCCGGCCGAGGTGGTTGCGCTGCCCTTCTACAAGCGGCCGCACCCGAAATAAAGAAAAGGGAGAAGCGATGCCAGACCTGAGCGGCATGCGATTCGCCGAGAGCCATGAGTGGGTCCGAAAGGAGGGCGACAGCGCGACCGTGGGGATCACCGAATACGCGCAGTCGCAGCTTGGCGACGTCATCTACCTCGAACTGCCGAACGTGGGCCAGCAGCTCGATGCCGGCGGCCGCCTCGGCGTGATCGAATCGGTCAAGGCCGCCTCGGACCTCTACAGCCCGGTGGGGGGTGAGGTCGCCGAGGTCAATCAGGAGCTCAAGGATCATCCCGAGTACGTCAATCAGGATCCCTACGGCAAGGGCTGGATCATCAAGCTCCGCGCCCCCAAGGACAATCCCAAGCTCCTCGACCAGAAGGCTTACGACGAGTTCGTGAAAGGCCAATCCAGCTAGTGACGCTGCCCCTGTGACCTATCTCCCGAACGCGGAGGCCGAGCGCGCCGAGATGCTGAAGGCGCTCGAGCTGAAGACGGTTGACGATCTGTTCAGGCACCTGCCCGAAAAACTGCGCCTCGATCGCATCGAGCTGCCGGAGCCACTTTCCGAGGTGGAGCTGGTCCAGTACCTTCGCGAGCTGGGCCGCCTCAACGCGCGGATCCCGGCCTCGCACAGCTTTCTGGGTGCCGGAGCATCGCGGCGGTTCAGTCCCGCCATCGTGAACCAGGTGATTTCGCGGCCCGACTTCTATACGACCTACACGCCGTACCAGGCGGAGGCGAGCCAGGGCACGCTGCAGGCGACTTACGAATTTCAGACCATGATTACGCTCCTCACCGGACTCGATGTGTCCAATGCCTCGCTCTACGACGGCGCGACCGCGCTCGCCGAAGCCACGGCCATGGCGGTGCTGCACACGAACCGTCAGAACGTCGTCGTAGCCGGCGCACTGCATCCCGAGTACGCGCAGGTGCTCAAGACCTATTCGGAAGCGCAGGATTACGAGATCCTCCGGGTCGCGCCGGGAGCTGACGGCCGCGTCGACCTCGCGAAGCTGGAGCAGGCCATCACCGGCACCACGGCCGCGGTCATCCTGCAGCAGCCCAACTTCTATGGCGTCCTGGAGGACCCGCAACCCATCAGTGACCTGGTCCACCGGTCGGGCGCGTTGCTGATCGCTTGCGTGGACCCGATCTCACTCGGGATTCTGGCGGCGCCCGGCGAGTACGGCGCCGACCTGGCGGTGGGTGACGGACAACCGCTCGGGATTCCACTATCGTTCGGCGGGCCGTACGTCGGGTTCATTGCCTGCAAGGAAGCGCTGATGCGTCGAATGCCGGGCCGGCTGGTGGGAGCGACGGTCGACGCGCAGGGCCGGCGTGGCTACGTGCTTACCCTCCAGGCCCGCGAGCAGCACATCCGGCGGGAGCATGCGACCTCCAACATCACGACCAACCATGCGTTGATGGCGCTCGCCGCCACCGTCTACCTCGCGCACATGGGCGGCGACGGGCTCAAACAGCTCGCCGAGCTCAGCGCCCAACGGGCGCATCATCTGGCGGCCCAACTCGTCGAGCGAAAGGGGTACCGGCTCGCGTTCGACGGCCCCTTCCTCTGGGAGTTCGTCATCCACACGCCATATCCCGCCGAGCAGACCCAGGCCTTCATGCTCGAGCGTGGTGTCCTGCCCGGCCTTCCGCTTGGACGATTCTTTCCCGAGCTGTCGGACGCGTTGCTGATTTCGGTCACCGAACTCAACCATCCTCGCGCCATCGAACGGTTTCTGGAGGCACTCGCGTGAGCGAGCCACTACTGTTCGAGCTCGGCAGCCACGATCGACCGAGCCCGCGACTGCCGGCGCCCGGGGTCAAGACGCGACCGATCGATGAGCTGGTGCCCATCGGCCTGCGGCGGCAGTCTGCGCTGCCGATCGCTTCGCTCAGCGAGCCTGAAGTCGCCCGGCATTTCGGCCGGCTCGGACGCCTGAACTTCAATTTGCACCAGGGTCTGTACCCGCTGGGGTCCTGCACCATGAAGTACAACCCCGCCGTCAACGAGGCGCTCGCTCGCCTGGATGACTTTGCCGATCTTCATCCCTACCACCCGCCGGCGCGCGCGCAAGGCGCGCTGCGCCTCATGTGGGAATTGGAGCGAGCGCTGCTGGCATTGACCGCCATGGACCGGATGAGCCTGCAGCCGGCCGCCGGCGCGCACGGCGAGTGGACCGGATTGCGCATGATCCAGGCCTACCATCGCAGCCGCGGTGAGACCCGAGACGAAGTCCTGGTCCCGGACAGCGCCCATGGCACCAACCCGGCCAGCGCCACCCTCGCCCACTTGAAGACCGTGACGGTGAAGTCCGGGCCGGACGGCCTGGTCGATCTGGAGGATTTCAAGAGCAAGATCTCCTCACGAGTCGCGGCCGTGATGCTCACCAATCCCAACACGGTCGGCCTCTTCGAGAAAGACATCATGGAGATCGCGCGGCTCTCCCACGAGCAAGGGGTACAGCTCTACTACGACGGGGCGAACCTCAATGCGCTGGTCGGGGTCGCCCGGCCTGGCGACATGGGCTTCGACGTCGTCCACCTCAACCTGCACAAGACGTTCTCCACCCCACATGGCGGCGGCGGCCCAGGCGCGGGTCCGGTCGGCGTCAGGTCTCACCTGGTTCCCTTCCTCCCGATTCCCACGGTCGAGCGGACCGATGAAGGCTTCCGCTTCGAGTACGAGCGGCCACAGTCGATTGGAAAGGTGCGGTCGTTCTATGGCAACTTCGGCATGCTGCTCCGCGCCTACGCCTACATCCGGACCTACGGCAACACCATCAATGAGGTGGCGCAGAACGCCGTGCTCAACGCCAGTTACCTCCGGCATCATCTGCGTCGCTCCTTCGATGATGCGTTTAGCGGGCCATCCTTGCACGAGTTCGTGCTGACGGCGAAAAAGGCGAAAGCCCAGGGCGTGTCCGCGAAAGACATTGCGAAACGGCTGATCGACCTCGGCTTCCACCCGCCGACGGTCTACTTCCCGCTGATCGTTCCGGAGGCACTGATGATCGAACCGACGGAAACGGAGTCCAAGGCCACCCTGGATGCCTTCGTTGCCGCGGTCGAGCAGATCGTCGAAGAGATTGCGAAGGACCCGGAGGTGGTCAAGACCGCGCCGCACAACGCTCCGGTGGGACGGCTCGATGAGGTGCGCGCCGCCCGGCAGCTGGATTTACGCTGGCGGCCACCGGTCACCGAGGGCGCCCCGGTCGTCGCCTCCTGAGGACGTGCACAGGCGGTGAAACACAACGCTCCGACACATCCCGTAAGCCCGTAAGTCGGCGCCCCCCGCGGCGACCTCATCGAGCCTCGGACGACCCGGAATTTAGGTCCCAACATAGGTCAATTTCAGTACCCAAATTGGGTATAATTTGAATACGCGATTTGCTAAATCCTAAGGAAAAAACGACGGCTGCCTACGACGCCAAGGCCATCCAGGTTCTGGAGGGTTTGGAGCCGGTCAGACGCCGTCCCGGAATGTACATCGGGTCCACCGATAACCGGGGTCTCCACCACCTCATCTACGAGCTTGTTGACAACTCGGTCGATGAGGCGCTGGCCGGCTTCTGCACCCGGATCGAGGTCACGCTCCACGACGATGGCTCGGCATCGGTTGCCGACAACGGGCGCGGGATCCCGGTCGACATCATGAAGGAGCAGGGAAAGCCGGCGCTCGAGGTCGTCATGACCAAGCTGCATGCCGGTGGAAAGTTCGGTGGCGGCGGCTACAAGGTGTCCGGCGGTCTGCATGGCGTCGGGCTCTCGGTCGTCAACGCGCTGTCCCAGCGCCTGCAGGTGACCGTCATGCGCCACGGCAAGCAGTATTCGCAGGAATACCGGCGCGGTACGCCGGTCACGCCCATGAAGGTCACCGGGAAGGCTGATACCACCGGCACGTACATTCGCTTCTGGCCTGATCCCGAGGTCTTCGAGGAGCTCGGCTTTCACTGGGACATCGTCTCCCACCGGCTGCGTGAGCTCGCCTTTCTCAACAAGGCGCTGACCATCCTGCTGCGCGACGAGCGGATCGACCTGGACTACACGTTCTATTTCGAGGGCGGTATCAGCGCCTTCGTGAAGTATCTGAACCGCGACAAGGGCTGGGTCAACCTCCGGCCGCTGCACGTGGAGCGCGAGATCGACGGGAACACGGTCGAGATCGCGCTGCAGTACAACCAGGGATTCACGGAGAACGTGCTGGCCTTCGCCAACGACATCAACACGGTCGAAGGTGGCAGTCACGTGACCGGTTTCCGGTCGGCGCTCACCTCCGTCCTCAACAAGTACGCGCGCAAGGCCAACCTGATGCGCGAGCAGGACCCCAACCTCACCGGCGATGACGTGCGCGAGGGCTTGACGGCGGTCATCAGCGTAAAAGTGCGGGAGCCGCAATTCGAAGGTCAAACCAAGACCAAGCTGGGGAACTCCGAGGTCCGGGGTCAGGTCGAGACGGTGTTCTCCGAGGCCTTCACCCAGTACCTCGAAGAGAACCCGCCCGATGCCCGGAGAATCATCGAGAAGTGCCTGGTGGCCGCCCGCGCCCGGGACGCGGCAAAGCGCGCCCGGGAGCTGGTGCAGAGAAAATCGCTGCTGGAATCATCGACGCTGCCCGGCAAGCTGGCGGACTGCTCGGAGCGCGACCCCAGTCTGTGCGAGATCTACCTGGTGGAGGGCGACTCCGCGGGTGGCTCGGCGAAAGGCGCCCGGGATCGTCGCTTCCAGGCCATCCTTCCATTGCGCGGCAAAATCCTCAACGTCGAGAAGGCTCGCGAGGACAAGATCCTCACCTCCGAGCAGATCCGCAACCTCATCACCGCGCTCGGCACCGGGGTTGGTGAGCGGTTCGACATCAGTAAGCTGCGGTATCACCATGTGATTTTGATGACGGACGCTGACGTCGATGGCTCTCACATCCGTACTTTGCTTCTCACCTTCTTCTTCCGTTACATGCCGCAGGTGATCACGGGCAAATACCTCTACGTCGCGCAGCCGCCGCTTTACAAGATCACGCGTGGAAAAGAGGTCAGCTACGCATACACCGACGAGCAGAAGAATCGCAAGCTGGCCCAGATGACCGGAAAACCAGAGGTCGCCCGCTACAAGGGTCTCGGTGAGATGAACGCGGAGCAGCTCTGGGACACCACGATGAACCCGCAGAACCGCATGTTGCTGCGGGTCGAGATCGAAGACGCCGTCGAGGCCGACAAGATCTTCGACGTCCTGATGGGCAACGACGTCGATCCCCGGAAGCGATTCATCCAGACGCACGCGAAGACCGTGCGCAACCTGGACATCTAAGCGCCGTTCACCCAGGCGGTCTCGCATGAAAATCGCGCTCGATGCGATGGGTGGTGATTTCGCCCCGGACCAGGTGGTAGCGGGCGGCGTCCAGGCCCACCGCGAGCTCGGCGTCGAGGTCATCTTTGTCGGCGTCAAGGCGAAGGTGGACGCTGCACTGGCGGCATCCGGCGCCGGCAAGTGGGCGCAGATCGAGGATGCGCCCGAGGTGATCGCCATGGATGAGCATCCGGCGCAGGCCGTGCGAACCAAGAAATCCTCCTCGATCGTTCGGGGTATCCAGATGGTCGAGGACGGGCGGGTCAGTGGCTTCGTCAGCGCCGGCAACAGCGGCGCCGTGATGGCAGCTGCGCTCTTCGGCTTGCACCGGATTCCCGGGATCGATCGTCCGGCGATCGGATCGGCCATTCCCACGTCCACCGGGCGCAACTGTTTTCTCCTGGACGTCGGCGCCAACGCGGACGCCAAGCCGGAGCATCTGTTGCAGTACGCGGTCATGGGCAGCATCTATGCCGAGAAGCTGATGGGGATCGCCACGCCGCGGGTGGCACTGCTCTCCAACGGCGAGGAATCGGGGAAGGGCAACCAACTCGTCCAGACGGCCGAGCCGCTGCTTCGAGCCCGGCGGGACATCAACTTCGTCGGCAACATCGAAGGCAAGGACGTCTTTAAAGGGAAGGCCGACGTCGTGGTCTCGGACGGCTTCAGCGGAAACATCCTGATCAAGACCGCGGAGGGCGCGGCCGAGTTTCTGTTCCAGAGCATGCGGGACGCCGCCAGGGGTGATCCACTGGCGACGCTTGGCGGGCTCCTGCTGCGGCCGAAGCTGCGGGCGGTTCGCCGTCGTGCCGACTGGCGCGAGTTTGGCGGCGCCCTGTTGCTGGGGGTCAACGGGGTGACGGTAATCGCCCACGGCCGCTCCGACGCCCGGGCGACCTTCAACGCCGTCCGGGTGGCGCGTGACGCCGTGGACCGCGAGGTGGTCGCCAAGTTCACCGCGGCAGCGCCGTCGACGGTCGTCTCGCAAAAATCCCAGCCTAAAACGGCGCCTTTCGTAACATGACGACATGGCGGGGAATGGGGCTCGGCCCGAGCACCGCGTCGTGGTGACCGGCATGGGAGTGCTTGCACCCAATGGGAACAACCTTGTCGAGTTCTGGGACAGCCTGATCGAGGGGCGGTCTGGACTGGGGATCGCTACCACCTTCGACGTGTCCGACCTGCCCGTCAAGACGGTCGCGGAGCTGAAGAACTTCGATCCTCGCAACTACATGGATTTCAAAGAAGCCAAGCGCATGGCGCGCTTCAGCCAGGTCGGCGTCGCGGCCGCCAAGATGGCCCTCGAGCAATCGAGGCTCGACCTCAAGGGCGAGGATCGGACCCGCATCGGCTGTGAGCTGGGCACCGGGATCGGCGGCTTCAAGGAGATCTCCGACGAGATCGAGGCCTTCGCCCTGCGCGGCGAGCGCGGTCCCGAGCGGATTTCACCGTTCTTTGTACCTCGCGTGATCCCCAATATGGCCTCCTGCCAGATCGCGATCCAGTTCGGGCTCGAGGGTCCGAACAACACCGATACCACGGCCTGCGCCGCATCGACCCAGGCGCTGGGCAACGCCTACCGCGTGCTGCAGCGCGGGGACGCCGACGTGATGCTGGCGGGCGGCGCGGAGGCGAACCTCTGCCGCTTCGGGCTCGCCTCCTTTGCGGCCATGAAAGTGCTATCGACCCAGTCGGAAGATCCGACCAAGGCGAGCCGCCCATTCGATGCCCACCGCGACGGCTTCGTCCCCGGCGAGGGGGCAGGCATGCTGGTCCTCGAGACGCTCGAACATGCCAGGGGCCGCCAGGCCGAGATCTTCGCCGAAATCATCGGTTTCGCCGTTACCGACGACGCCTTCCACATCGTCATGCCCGAGGAAGATGGAGACGGTCCCGCGCGCGCGATGGCAAAGGCGCTCGAAGATGCCCACATCGGCCCGCAGGACGTCGACTACATCAACGCCCATGGCACCTCAACCCAGCTGAACGACAAGTCGGAGACGGCCGCGATCAAGCGGGTGATGGGGGATCGAGCCAAGCGGATTCCGATATCGAGCACCAAGTCGATGATTGGCCACCTGCTGGGGGCCGCCGGCGCGGTCGAGGCGATCGCCTCCATCCTCAGCATCAACCACGGGATCGTTCACCCGACGATCAACCTCGAGCACCCCGACCCGGATTGCGACCTGGACTACGTCCCCAACGATCCGCGCCGCCACGAGATCGAGGTCGCGATGTCAAACTCATTCGGCTTCGGTGGCCAGAACGCCTGCATCGTTCTCAAGCGCTTTGACAACAACTAGAACCCCACTCGTCCGGCAAGAGGTGTAAATGGAACCACTAAACATCGGTACCGTCCTGCCGCTGCAGCTCGAGCAGGAGATGCGCTCGAGCTACATGGACTACGCGATGAGCGTCATCGTCAGCCGAGCACTGCCGGACGCTCGCGACGGGCTCAAGCCGGTCCATCGCCGCATCCTCTACGCCATGCAGGAGCAAGGCATGACTCCGGGCGCCCGCTATCAAAAGTGCGCCGCCATCGTGGGCGAGGTGCTCAAGCATTACCACCCGCACGGCGATACATCGGTCTACGACACCCTGGTGCGCATGGCGCAGGACTTCTCGCTGCGATACCCGCTGGTCGATGGCCAGGGAAACTTCGGGTCGATCGACGGCGACTCCGCGGCCGCCTACCGGTACACCGAAGCGCGGCTGGCTCCGATCGCCGCCGAGTTGCTGGTCGACCTGGAGAAGGACACGGTCGACTTCGGGGACAACTACGCCGCCACCCGCCAGGAACCACTCGTGCTGCCCGCCCGTCTCCCCAACCTGATGGTCAACGGTTCATCCGGGATCGCGGTCGGGATGACGACGAACATTCCACCGCACAACCTCGGCGAGGTCTGCGACGGGGAGATCTACCTGATCGACCACCCGGACGCGACCACCGAGGATCTGATGAAGCTGGTGCGCGGCCCCGACTTTCCGACTGGCGGCATCATCATCGGCCGCGAGGGCATCGCGTCGGCGTACGGTACGGGCCACGGCCGGCTGATCGTCCGGGCGCGGCATACCTTTGAAGAGGCCAAGAACGGCCGCGAGCGGATCATCATCACCGAGATTCCGTACATGGTCAACAAGGCGACGCTGGTCGCTCGCATCGCCGAACTGGTCGGCGAACGCAAGCTGGAAGGCATCGCCGACCTCAACGAAGAATCCGACCGGCACGGTATGCGAATCGTGATCGAACTGAAGAAAGATGCCCGGGCTCTTACCGTCCTCAACAACCTCTACAAGCACACCGCCCTCCAGACGACCTTCGGGGTGATCTCCCTGGCGCTGGTCGACGGCCGCCCGGTGGTCTTGAACCTGAAGGCGCTGCTCCAGCACCACATCGACCACCGCCGGCAGGTGATCACCCGCCGGACGCGCTACGACCTGGAGAAGGCACGGGAACGCGCCCACCTGCTGGAAGGCCTGAAGATTGCGCTCGACAACCTCGACGCGGTGATCAAGACGATCCGGGAATCACAGGACGAGAAGCAGGCGCAGGAACGGCTTCAGGAGCGGTTCAAGCTCTCGGAACGCCAGTCGAAGGCGATCATCGACATGCGGCTTGGCCGCCTCACCCGACTGGAGCGCAGCAAGGTGGAAGAGGAGTACACGGAGGTGATCAAGCGGATCGCCTACCTGGAAGATCTCCTGCAGCACGAGGCGAAAATCATGATGCTCATCAAGGAAGAGCTGGCCGACCTCAAGAAGAAGTACGGCGATGCGCGCCGGACCCAGCTGGATTTCCAGGGCTCGGTCGAGCTCAACGAAGACGACCTGGTTCCGAAAGAGGACGTAGTGGTCACGCTCACCCATCGTGGATACGTCAAGCGCGTTCCGGCCACCACCTACCGGCCGCAGCGGCGGGGCGGTAAGGGCGTGCTCGGTGCGGCCCGCGTCGAGTCCGACTTCGTCGAGCATCTGGCCATCTCGTCCACGCACTCCGACATGCTGTTCTTCACCAATCACGGCTCGGTGTTCCGGCTTCGGGTCCACGAGATCCCGGACGTCAACCGGCAGGCCAAGGGCCTGCCCATCGCCAACCTGATCGACATCGATCCCAAAGACAAGATCACGGCGGTGGTCGGCATCACCGACTGGGCGGAAGACCGCTACCTCGTCATGGTGACGCGCCAGGGAACGATCAAGAAAACGCCGGCGCGGCTCTATAGCCAGGTGCGCCGCAACGGGCTGATCGCGATCGACCTGGACGAGGGTGACGAGCTCAACTGGGTCAAACTGAGCAGCGGCTCCGACGAGCTCATCATCGCGACCACCGACGGCAAGGCCGTCAGGTTCAACGAAAAGCAGGCGCGACCCATGGGCCGAGATACGCACGGCGTGCGCGCGATCACGCTGCGCAAGGACGCCCTGGTTGCGGGCTTCGACATCGTGCGAAAAGACGCCTACCTGCTCGTCGTGTCGGCACGCGGATACGGGAAGCTCACCCCGCTCAGCGAATACCCGTCGCACAGCCGGGGCGGCCAGGGTGTGTACACCATGGCGATTACCGACCGCACCGGTCCGCTGGTCGGAATGCGCGTGGTCGTCAGTCCGGAGGAGGAGCAGTTGATCGTCATCTCCGAAGGCGGCCAGGTGATCCGCACCCCGATCGAGAACATCCGGGTGGCCGGCAGGCAGACGCAGGGCGTCATCATCATGCGGCTCGAAGATGGCGATACCGTTGCGACCATTGCCGGTGTCGGCGGCACCGAGGAGGCCGAAGAGTAACCCTCGCAGCGGTCGCTATCGGGTGCGTCGGCGTCGGCCTGGTTCTGCTCATCTACGCGACCGTGTCCGTCTGGGGGGCCTACCGAAAGGCATCGCGGCGTGCCACGGAACTCGCGGCCTACGCCGGCGGGGAGGCGATTGAGTTGGAGCGCGCCGCTGCGCGCCTCAATGAGCACGGCTTTGCGCTGGAGCACACCGCCTCGCTGCTGTTCCCGAAACTGCAACGCCTGGCGGCATTCCTCGAGCAACCCCTGGTGGCGGCGGCCATTCCCTGGCTGATCCGCCGAGGTCTCGGCCGGCCGTACCGACGCCGCTAGTTATTCGGCGACGACGCGATCTTTGCCGGTCCGCTTCGCGGTGAGGAGATTCTCGTCGGCGCGCTTGAAGAAGGAGAACGCGTTGTCCTCCTCCGGGCGATAGGCGGTAACACCGGCGCTCACGGTGAGGTTCACCGGTGGAACGCCGTGGGCTTCGTCGACGTACGGGCTGTTGCGA
>Ga0209526_10000832_pt1 | contig 20298 bp, 19 predicted proteins | sample JacPinW_OM2H0_M1_FD_188566 | JGI IMG/M metagenome (GOLD analysis project Ga0209526, IMG submission 188566) | Forest soil microbial communities from Algoma, Ontario, Canada - Jack Pine, Ontario site 1_JW_OM2H0_M1 (SPAdes) (version 2) | ecosystem: Environmental > Terrestrial > Soil > Boreal... | reverse complement strand
GATTAACATTCCTGGTCTTCGAATTCAGCGGATGTTTTCTTGGGCCCTTCCCAGCGGTGAGCTGGGAGGACTCCCTGGTGAGTTCTATCAGTTCGCCAACTCGATCCGAAGCGAGTTATCTGCGGTGAGCGTCCGCCCCTTAAAAGAGGTTGCCTAAGAACCGAAACGGGGATCCGAGGTAAAGATGATAATTGGCCTCCAGAACGATCCGGCCATCTATCGTGCTGGCTGATATGCGATCAGAACATCCGATTACCCCTTAAGGGGTGCCTGAGACCATAGTGTTTCTACAGTTTATGAGATTAATTAAGGGTTCACTTGCCGGTCCGGTCTTGGCCGGCATTCTCGCGATGATGCCCGCGGCTGCAAGCACGGCGATTAGCGGGGATTGACGGCGTGATTGGCACTGCGAGCGGAGGCGGCGTGATCCGCAGTTTCCAAACTGATCACGGATTACCGGTCACTGGATCAAATGATAACAAATTGCTTAGAGCATCGCGAATCGGATGAAAAGAACTGGCTAGTTCGGATGTGAGCCGTGGTGCCTCAGAAATCACACGAAAAGGGGTTTATGATGATGATCGAAGAAGCGAATAAGAGCAAGCCGCAAGACTGCGAGCTACGCAGTTTGGGAGAGGTCTTTGAAAAGGACCCACCTCGAAACATTATTGACTTCGAATCGGGTCGCCGGGCGCTTGAGAAGAACGGCTTTGATGATGAACAAAATCGGGTGAGGCTGGTGGAGCGCAGTCGCGTACCTTCCAGATTACCGGAAGACTGGCTTGAGTTTTTACTGACGATTGTGTTGTTTGTTGGGTTGCTGTCGGGCTTGGTCGGCGGAGTGATCACTTCGTGGCGATCCTGATAGCGAAGGTTTTTTCTAACCTTCACTTGAACTTCCCATCTGGTTTCCCTTGGCGCACCATTTCCTGGCAGTATGCATAAAGGGAGTTATAAACGATCCATTCGGCAGAATTCAGTTCATGGTCGTCCTTGAAGCCCATGTGCCGAAAGCCTTCAGCAACCGCTTCAAGTCCTGCGCCTTCGGCTTGATTCCAGAGTGTATTGTCGGTGTCAGCTCCGTTAACGATTTTACCAAGCAGTACCAACGCAGGGTCGCCGGTAAGATTGTATTTTTTCAATATTGCCTCGAAGGAACACTCTTTGCCGTGATGCCCCAAGTCTACGCCTTTAACATCGAATGGCGCGGCGCCCAGCCGCTGAGCTTCGTCAATGACTTTGTCGGCAGGGACAAAGAAAAATTCGGCATGCTGGTCCACGAAATTCTTGATGAGCCATGGACAAGCCACCCGATCTACTTTCACTTTTTCTCGAGTAATCCATTTCATAATCGTAGTGTTCGCCAGGTCAGCGAATGTCTCGCCTGCTGGAGAGCCGCAAACTCTGAAGAATTCTTAAGGATATCTGCAGTAACGTCTGGCAAGTTAGACCTTAGACTGAATCGATAGACGCGCTGACCGACCAGGCGGTGGGCCAAGAACCAGGGGCTTTACTTGACATTGATGTTTCCATTCGTAATACGTATAACAATAGCCTCTATTACTAGCGGCATTCCAAATGAAGTGTCAATCTTTTCCTCTGATCCAACGGGTTACGGCGGGATAACTCGGAGGATTTCTATCGGGTGATTATACGGTTTTTGGAAATTGCTTGATGACGAATCTGTCTTTGGTGCGAGCTTCTCTATTCTTCCTGTTGTCGCTCATCGTCTCGGCGAGCGCCGTTGCCCGTCCCGCCGTTGTGGTAATTGATCCGGGACACGGCGGCCGTGATCGAGGTGGAATGCCGGGCCAACGTCTCGCCGAAAAGGGGTTTACGCTTGACACCGCCAAGCGGCTGGCGCGCGTACTCGGGAATGGTACCCGCATCAAAGTTGTTCTCACACGAGACGACGACACATTTGTGTCGTTAAATGAGCGAACGAACATCGCGAACCAGTACGCAGGACGTGACGCTGTGTTCGTCTCGATCCATTTCAACGCGGGTCGACGCGAAGGCGCCTACGGAATCGAAACTTACTACAATAACCAACGCGGTTACCGCCTGGCTGCTTTAGTTCATCCACGGGTGATCCAGGCGATGGCCAGCATTAATCGGGGCGTCCGCCACCGTGGCTATTCGGTTTTACGAAAGAATCGATTGCCAGCAATTCTGGTCGAATGCGGGTTCTTGACCAACCCGGCGGAGGCTGCCCGGATCTCCGATTCCCAGTCGCGTGAACGACTCGCGAGAGCAATCGCCGAGGCGATTGTGCGGTACGATTAGTGATTGATGAACGCCGTGAACGTCGAGAACGGTCTGGCGCATTGTAGTGACGGGCCCGGAAGGACTCAGTTGCCGGGACCTGGTTTTCCAAAACAAACGGTGCCGTACTAGACCTACACTTCGCTATCCTGGCCGAGGACAACGGATCTCTCGCCTGTCGGAGAGTCTTGAATTCTGAACAATTCTTCAGGAAATCTTCAGCAACCTTCCCGCGCTTCAAGCCTTATTTTGGCCGGTCAGATGCTAGCGAGGCAGCGGAGACAGGCAAGAAACCGGGTGCGTGCTTGACACGGATATTTCTTCGTGTAACACGTGTAACTTATTAAGCTTTGCTACTAGGAGAACTTCCATGAAATATCAATCTTTTCCTTTTGCGATGATATTCGCTACCGTCAGCCTCTGTACTGTCCTCCTCTTTTTGCCCGCTTCGATTGGTCTCGCGGCCGAAAGTGGCCTGGACATAGCAAAGATCGAATCCATCACTGGCCTTAAGGGCGTGCCGAACGAAAAGGAGAATACCTTTAAGGTCAGTAAGCCACGGAATGACGTTGCTATTACCGTTGAGCAAGTCCGGCTTGCCCCCTTTATGGGGTTTACCTCATGGGCGGCCTTCGCGCCAGGAATGAAGGACGGCGTCATGTTGATGGGCGACATGGTTCTCTTCGAGGATGAAGTGAATCCGGTCATGAGCGTGGCGCTGGACAGCGGTCTAGAGGTAACCGCGTTGCATAACCACTTCTTCTTCGACGATCCGAAGGTTTATTTCATGCACATCGGTGGTGAAGGCGCCGTTGATAAGTTGGCTGAGGGCGTGCGCGCAATCTTTGATAAAGTAAAGGAAATCCGCACAGCTAATCCTCAGCCGACAAAATCTTTTGGGTTGGGCCAGCTGCCAGAAAAAAGCTCGATTGAGGGCGAAGCCATTAGCCAGGTTTTTGCCCAAAAGGGCGATGCGAAGGATGGCATGTATAAGGTGACGATCGGGCGCGAGACAAAAATGGCATGTGGATGCACCGTCGGAAATACGATGGGAATCAACACGTGGGCGGCATTCGCTGGAACATCGGACGACGCGCTCGTTGTTGGCGATTTTGTTATGCTTGAAAACGAGCTTCAGACGGTTCTCAAAACGCTTCGCGGCAACGGGATTAACATCGTTGCCATCCACCAGCACATGATTGGAGAGAACCCGCGGATGATCTTCCTTCACTACTACGGCCGAGGAAAAGCGTTGGCCTTAGCTCAAGCCGTCAAGTCGGCTATCAACACTCAGCCGTTAGCCGTTAACAACTAAGAATGGATTGGTGGCCATAGCCGCCAATTAAATTTTCCAGATCTGGATCGACCGCGGGTCAATGTCCAGGCGGCAAGGCCCGTTGATCGGATCAAGGCTCGGATCGGTCAAGACACGCAACTGAATGCCGCCGAGCCGCACGGAGAGCTGCAGCATACCGCCCAACGACGCGACGTCCTCAATCGTTGCCTGATAGCGGCCATCGGCGCTGAGCCGTATGCGCTCCGGTCGAACACTCCAGCCTATTCGCTCGGCTGGCAGCAGTGGCGGGCCCGCCACGGCAAGTCTCACACCATCTCCGATCTCGATTTGGTCCTTATCGACCGCGATTCCGGAGGCCACGTTCTCAGCACCGAGCACGCGCGCCACGGTTTCGCTCGCGGGGCGCGCGAACACCGCCTCGGTTTTGCCTGTCTGAAGAACGCGGCCTTGGTCGAGTATAAGGATCTCATCACCGAGCAGCGCTGCTTCGTCCGGGTCGTGTGTGACGATCACCATCGTTGTTGCAATTTCGCGCTGCAATTGTCGCAATTCCCCGCGAAGCCGGCGGCGCAGCGGGGCGTCTAGTGCAGAGAAAGGTTCGTCGAGCAGCACAAGGCTCGCCGGCCGGACGAGGGCTCTCGCCAACGCCACCCGCTGCTGCTGTCCAAGCGACAGCGCGGCCGGTAGCCTTTCCTCGAGACTCGACAAGTCAAGCCGGTCTAGCCAGTGGCGCGCAACTGGCACTTCTGCGCCAACAGGAAAGAGTAGTTGGCGGGCGACGGTCATATGTGGGAACAGGGCGTAATTCTGTGGTACGTACGCGACGCCACGAGCTTCCGCCGGTAGGCTCGACAGATCGTGTTGGCCAAGGCGAAGCACGCAAGTGTCAGGCCGGTCAAGGCCAGCCATCAGGCGCAGCGTTAGAGTCTTCCCCGACCCTGAAGGGCCAAGAATGGCAAGGCGCCGAGCGTGGGTCGTCCAGGCAATGTCAAGCTCGAAGGAACCGAGGCGCCGCCGAAACTGCAAGGTCAGGCCACCGTCCGAGATGCCCTTCGAGCTTGGTCCAGAGGCGCTCTTCGATGCGCTAACATGGCCCGTCGTCGCATGCGACGGACCAACGGCAATCCGCGCGCGCCGCGGTGCCGGGCTGACGCTAATGCTACTGAGGGCAAAGACCGCGATCGCCGCCGCCAATGCCGGAAGCAGTACAGGCATCATCGCCGGCAACCCCTGGCTGCCGAACGCGACGTACATGTACACCGGCAGTGAATAGGGGTGATAGGCGACCATGACTGTCGCCCCAAACTCGCCAAAGGCGCGTAACCAAGCGAGGAGCAAGCCAGCGCGAATGGCAGGCCAGGCGAGCGGTAGGCTCACCTTTATGAATGTCGCCAACCGTCCCCGCCCCAGCGTAGCGGCTACGTCTTCGAGCACAGGATCGACCGAGGCAAAGGCTGAGCGCGCAGCGACGATTAGAAAAGGGGCGGCTACGAAAGTCTCGGCCAGCACGATGCCAGCAAACGAGTCTGTGAGTGCACCGTGACCGAGTAGACCAAGCGGCGCATACGGTCCAACGAGGAAGAGCAGAAGGACACCGCTTGCCAGCGGCGGGAGGGCTAGGGGCAGTTGGACAATGAAACCAAGCACCGCCATTTTGCGCCCCGGCACGCGCGCAAGACAGTATCCGAGCGGGACACCACCTATGAGGATTAGCGCGACGGACAACGTAGCGCTGCCGAGTGACACAGCGAGAGCGCGCCAAAGCTCTGTCGCGTTTACTGACTGCCAATCTGCAAGCCCTGCTTGCTGAATAGCGGCAACGAAAGGCGCGCACAAATAGATAGCTAACAATGCCCCAAGCCAGGGCAGCGGCGCAGGAAGACGACGCCGTGTCACTGGGCAGGGTAGACGAGCGATCTAACCGCAGCCGGCACTGCGTTCGCGTCGCCGCTCAAATTGGGTTTCAGTAGCTCAAGGCCGTGCTGCTTAAGCAGATCGCGACCCTGGGAGCCCAGAAGAAAGCTAACGAACCTCTCGGCACCAGCTGGGTTCGGCGCATCTCGTAAGATTGTGACCGCGTAGTGCGCCTTCGGTGCGATGTCGTCAGGAAGTGTGATGGCCGGGATTTTCGCGTCCAAAGTCTCGGTCGAGTAGAAGAAGCCGACATCGAGCTGTCCAGACTGCAGACGCCCGACCAGCGTTTCCTCCGGAAGTACCTGCGCCGGGTTATCGGGCGCGCCAATGATTTGTTGGGAAAGACCGGGCTTGCTATAGAATGTTTCCGCGCTCTTGAGGAGCTCGACCGTCAACGCGCCCTTGGGGTCAAGCTTAGGATCGGTTCGTCCGAGCTTCAGCCCTGGTTCGGCAAGCACCTCATACCAGGGCTTGTTCTTTAGGTCGTTCACGAATCGGCTGGACGGGTTGTAACCGATGACGAGCGGCGACTCGGCGAAGGTAATGTACCATCGTACCCAGTCGCCGTTAGATTGCCCAATCAACTGGTCGTCGATCTTCGGATTGGCGCTGACGAATACGTCACCGCGTCGCAGCTTACCTTTGATCTCGTTCGCTACTTTATTTGAGCCCCCAGCGTAGCCCTGAAAGCGATCGCCGCTCTTCTGCTCGAATGCTGGGCCTGCGCTCCGCTCCATTAGATTCACGAGCGAGCCAGCATAAAGCACGTTAACGTTGCTGTCAGCGGCCCATGCCGAAGCCGATGCAGTGATCATGAAAATAGCCGCCAGTTTCGCTGAGCTAATCTTGATTGATAATATCATCGGTGTCTCCCTGCCTAAAAACCAAACGCGCTGCACGCGAAAGGATAAAGTGCGACGGATTGAAGTCGAGCGCCGAAGTAAAGCAAAACAAGCGCGGGCCATTAACGGATCCGCAGAACCGGCGACGGATCTCAGTTTTTGCGAACTGTCACAGCCCTGACTTGGCGCACCCAGCGTGCCGGGCGTTTCTCACCGGGGACGATGATGCGGAAGGATCCCTCACTGGCTGGCAGCGGTTGGCCATCCTTGGTGTCGGCTAAGAGAATGACGCGGTCGGTCAAATCCGAGTCCAGCTCGGCTAACGCGAACACCGCCCGGTATCCGTCGGTCGCCTCGACGAGCACAGTGATTGTCATCGTTTCACGGATACCCGCCGTGCCGGAATCGAGCCGGAGGCCGCCCGCCTTGAGCACTTCCACCAATGGAGTGCCGGAATAGACAATCTCTTTGCCCGGATTATGCGGATCGGTCGTGCGTGTCTCCACCCTGGGCAGTTTGCGCAACTCGGACGCGTCGATTCGATGGGGATTGGGCACGTCCCCGCGTAAGTCCAGCAAGCCTTCCACTCGAGCGTAACCAGCGACCGGACCGCCGGTCTTATCCTGCACCCAGCCGTTGTCGATTGATCGTAGACAAAGCATCCACGTCAGGCTCAGAAACAGAGTGCAGGAGGCAGAACGGTTCCACCGGCTCGTCATTTTCATATGATCAGTTCTCGTCCGCCGCCCGTTGGAGATCAAAGACACAGTGGACGATTCTCTGTGCTCGGTTCGCCTCTTGCCTTAGTGGTTGGCGCTCCGTCGTGCGAACGCTCCTGCCGTCGTAAAAACCTATGGAAAGAGCTCCTCGTTCAACCAGCCTGGCGTCTACGTGATCACGTGCAAGGTCCACACCCTTATGGGCATGGTGTGCGTCGTTGTCGTCGGCGATCCTGTGGACATCAACAAGATCGATCCGTCCGGGTTGCCGCCCAAAGCCAGACCCTACTGAACCAGATCAAGAAAGAAAAATGATTTCCTGCACCGCTCGTGCGACTAGGTGTGATCTTGTTCCGAACCAATGCTAACATTCTCGTTCTCTTCGCGCATGCGAATCCGACCCCTATTGCACGACATCATTTTCCTACTCGCGCTTGTGAGAGCCCTTTCAGCCAGTGGGGAAGTTCCAGGGCCGCTACACTTAGAAAAGGAAATCCCATTGCCAGGCGTGGAAGGTCGGATTGACCACTTCTCGGCGGATGACACTGGACAACGCTTATTTATTGCCGCTCTTGGTAATGGTTCTGTCGAAATCGTCGATACACGAAGAGGAGAACGCGTTGCCGAGATCAAAGGACTCGAAGAACCACAGGGCGTCTACTTTGATCCGAAGACTGGTCGTCTCTACGTTGCTACCGGACGAGACGGCAAGCTTCGAATCTACGATGGAAAATCGCTCAGTCTGCAAGAGACGCTGGAGTTCGGTAATGACGCCGATAACGTGCGGTATGATCGACAAACCGGCGACGTCTGGGTCGGATATGGCCACGGCGGACTCGCAATCGTCAATTCGACTGGACAAACGATTGGATTGATCTCGCTCGGGAGTCATCCTGAATCGTTCCTCTTCGAAGTCACCGGAAATCGCGTTTATGTAAACGTTCCTAAGCAGTTTGGGATCGCGGTGATTGATCGAGAAAAACGTGCAGTTATTGGTAAATGGGGAGTGGGTGGAGCGCTAGCAAACTATCCAATGGCCCTGGATGATGTGAACAAACGGCTTTTCGCCGGATGCAGGGTGCCCGCCAGGCTGGTAGTTCTGGATACGAGTTCGGGACGAATCGTTGGCACGTTGCCCACCGTCGGTGATACCGACGACGTTTTCTATGACACCGTTCGGCGACAGCTGTATGTCATAGGGGGCGAAGGTGCGGTAGAGATTTTTCGACAACGTGATCCGGATCACTATGAAAGTGTGGGAAGGACCAATACCGTGGTCGGAGCACGGACTGGCTTCTTCCTGCCAAATTCAAATCGCCTCTATGTGGCTGCGCCCCACCGTGGGTCTCAGGCAGCCAAGGTCTTGGTTTACGCGGTCAACGGCCGGTAACGGTTCACCTCCCCGAACGATGGCGACTGCGTTTTGTAATTGTTCCGAGTCAATCGCTTCGATCAACTCTACAGATCGATTGAGCAGTAAACATATCGGGCAAGTCGCCGCTACCGCACTCAAGACTTCCGTATCCGGTTCAGCCCGGTTGCGTGCCGTTACCCGGGAATTGGACGTATACATTCAACTGTCCATCGCTTCCCAACCAAACTTCAAGAACGGCAGACCGAGTCGCGCGAACTCAACCAATTCCCTTGGCAACGTCTTGGATTGCACTGTCTTGTTGGAGAGCGGTCGTCTCATGTAGAACGATTTGTACTTCAGATATTTGGCCGCTGGTAAATCGGCGAATTCCTCGAATCCGCGGGGAATGCGTTTGAGAATTTCTTCGCAGGTCAGATCGAGTCCGGAGCTTTCTAGCTGAGCAACAAGTTTGAGAAAGATTTTTTGCCGATCGACGATCGATTCCCGAATTTTTGTTAGGTCGGAGACGGGCGGCTGATGAAAGCCAATTACCGCAAAGCTTTCGTCCGGAACAATGTGCACGTAGAGGATACCATCGGTCTTCCTTTGGGCGGTTCGATCGAAGACCGCGCTTACATGGGTTTTGTACGGGCTCTTGTCGGGCGAGAATCGGGTATCCCGATAAAGACGAAAAACCGAACGCTTCGGATCGGCGCGCAGAGGGATTCTTGCCTTTCGGAGCAGACCAGTAGTTGTTAGGACTAGCTGAGCTAACGGCTCCTGCAGGTCGCTTCGAAAGAACTCCTTACGTGGATTGAACCAATCGCGCTGGTTGTGCACGGCCAGGTCTCGGAGAAACTGAATGGCCTGGTTGGAGAAACCGGTGAAGGAAGTATCACTCATAATTAAGGGATGCGTGTTGGCGTGTTGGCGTGTCGGCGTGTCGGCGTGTCGGCGTAACGGCGTGTGAAGGCGATAGGATATTCAATCATTTGTAGACATATATCATAACATATATATATACTGTAATGAAGATCGTACAACATTTTCGTGATTTGGAAGTTTATCAAGGGGCGATGGAGATAGTAATGAGCGTGTCTGACTTAACCAAGAAGTTTCCAGCGGACGAAAAATATGTTTTGAGCGATCAGATTCGACCATGCTCGCGTTCAGTTTGTGCGAATCTTGCCGAAGCCTGGAGGAAGAGGAGATATCTTGCAGCGTTTATCTCAAAGCTCAGTGACGCGGAGACAGAAGCCGCCGAAACACAGGTACACTTGGAGATTGCATTTCGTCACCGATATATCTCGGCGGAGACGTTCGCGCGACTCGATGACGCTTGTGACAAGATCATCGGGCAAATCGTCAAAATGATCGACCAGGCCGACCGATGGATCGTTAAACCTCGGCGGAATATCCCAAGGTGACTGACGATCCTCGTCCAAACGAGAACGCACGACACGCCGACACGCCGACACGCCAACACGCCGACACGCCGCTCAACCACCACAACGCGAATTGTATCTTCGAACTTCTGCGATACAGTTGTTCGCGCTTTAATGCAGAAAGTTGGTTCCAGCGTGCGGATTTGGTTAGTGCTATTGCTGACGATTGCTTTGCCTTTGGGCAGTCGAGCAATTGAAGTGCGCTCCTCTTGTCACCTGGCCTGCGCCAAGGAAGCCAAGGCATGCCATTCTTGTTGCGGGGATAAACCAAGCTGTCATTTGACCTCCGCTAAAGCGCTCCCGATTGCACCGAGCCCATCCAGCACATCAAATTTGCAAACCGAGTTGCTGCTATTGGCTTTGCCGCTTGCGGTGCCATCATTGACTACTCTTTCGGATTCGAAATCCGGGGCCGAGTTAATTCATGGACTCGGGGCACCGCCGCGCGACCTGCTAGCGCAAGATTGTATTCTTCTCCTCTGAGAACTGATTCTCGGTCATCTCGGCTGGCGGTATAGCCAGTGAGGTAATCGGTATTCCCTGTCGTTGCGACGATTCACCGTCGCTCTGCCTCGCGTTTTATCAGCTCTCACTCAATGAAATATTTTGTCCCCTTCAAGCCCGATCCTGACGCTGAGCTAATGCTCCGCCTCAAAAATGGCGAAGATCTCATGCTAAACGAGCTAATGACTCGCTGGCAGCAGCCGCTGGTAGCCTTCATCTATCGGTACATAGATCACCAGTCTGACGCGCTGGATCTTGCTCAGGAAACATTTGTGCGTGTTTACCAGGCGCGCTCACGCTACACGGTACGCGCGAAGTTCGCTAGTTGGCTGTTCGCAATTGCGGCGAATCTTTGTCGCAACTATGTGCGGCGATGGAAGCGAGGAGGCGGCACCGCTATCGAATCTTTGGATGCAAATCCCACCGATGCTTCTGAACGGATCCTGACCTCGGATGATTCTCCTGATCAAGCAGTGATAAAGTCGGAACTCATTTCGAGCATCAAAGAGGCACTCACTAAGCTACCGCACGATTTAAAGACGATAATCTTGCTTTATGAGTACGAGGACCTGTCGTATAAAGAAATTTCGTCCGCGCTTGGATGCAGCATCAAAGCGGTTGAAATGAAACTTTACCGCGCGAGAAAGTTGTTAAGAGAGCTGCTATCGCGCGCGGATCTTCGTGATCAAGACGCGCGAATAGAACAGCGTTCTTGAGCGCCGCTGTTTTTGCAGCGACGCTTCGATGTGAACCGTTATCTTAGGAGTTCTTTTTCGTCGAGTGAACGGGTTGTGCGGGCCTTTTCCCAGTCTTGGATGTTTGCTTCAGTTCGCCAACGCCCTTTCCCGACTTACTGACAGCGATGGTCGCCGGTTTCTGGCTTTCTTTTTGCGCGAAGTAGGCTCCGGGAATCGGAAGTCCGTGTCTCGTGAAAGTGTCCGGCGTTTCAGCCTTGCCAGGCAAGGTGGCTGCCCAAAATGCTCCCGCGGCGAGTGCCGCCAGTCCAAATTTACCGATGGTTTTCATTTGTAGGTGTTGTGATCTAAGCGCGGCTTGCGCTCACAGGTAAAACCTCGGTAACGGCCAAAACCCTCAAGAAAAATCAACGTCCGGCTTTGGATGCCAGGTCGCCAAGCCTTGTGTTCCTGTCATGACGCTGAATGGCTGGGAGTTGGTTATTTTGAGCCATCGACAGTGGCTGATAGTGAACAGCCGCGGCTTTCTTGCTCTGCTAGATCAAAACGTGCGGGAGGAGGACTCCCGGTTTTGGGTTTATCGCACGGATCTTGCTTCATCGTTACGAGATGCGTCTTTCCGTGTGTACGCTTTTCGCGATCCTACTTCTGCCAATATCTGCTGAATCGAAGGTTTTATGGGAAATCCCTTTCCAGTTTCACGACGGCTTAATTTGGCTGAAAATTGGAGTCGCCGGGAGGAGTGAGCCGCTAAACTTCCTATTGGACTCGGGCGCTGGGGTTAGCGCTGTGGACCTCCGGACGGCATGCTGTCTTCGTCTAAAGCTGGGAGAACGGCAGACAGTGCAAGGAGTAAGTGGGCAAGGCTTTGGTTATCGGGTACACGACTTGCAGGCGGTATCCGGCGGAATCGGCCTGCCAAGCTCAGCCTTGGCAATCGACCTTCGAACTATTAGTGAGTGCTGCCAGCAGCCCGTTGATGGAATTTTGGGCGCCGACTTTTTCCGGGACCGTATAGTGCAAATCGATTTCACGGCGGGCAAAGTTCGTCTGCTCGAGAATTGCGATATGAACCTCGCAAACTGCGAAGTATTGCCGATCAAAATGTGTAACGATGCGGTCTGTGTCCCAGTGCGAGTCGCCGGAAATCCGGCCCAGTGGATGAGGCTCGACACGGGCTGCGATTCAGCTTTGGAGTGGGTGGTTAGTGGACCAAGAACGCGTCCGCGCGAGCAAACCTCAATCGGTCTGTCACATTCCTCCAGGCCATATATCCAGGCCTCAGTCCAGATAGGAAAGCAGCACATCGCCATTCGAGCGGGAATTCACGAGAAGCAGATTTTTGCGGGCGAAGCAGGTTTGCTCGGCAATGGTCTGCTAACAAAGTTTCGTTTAACGATCGATGAGCCACGGAATAGGGTCATATTCGAGGAGACCCGCTGAGCTCACGAACACCCTTCTCTTGCTTAGCTTTCTTCGGGGATGGCTTCGTGCGACGCACTTGACCGGGCGTTGCGGACGATCTCGATCCCTCCGCGAACCACGACAGCGCAGATAATCAATCCAAGGATCAAGTCAGGAAGAGCGGTTTTGGTGAGCGACACAAGGACACCACCAATCACTGTTCCAAGATTGGCCAGAGCGTCGTTTTTCGTGAATATCCAGCTAGCACGAATATGCACCTCGCCAGAGCGATGCTTCTGCAGGAGAGCCATGCACAGTAGATTTGCGCAAAGAGCGAGGAGACCAATTCCGACCATAAAGGAAGACTTGGGCTCGCCGCCATAGAGAAAACGTCGCAGCACGTCGACCACCACGGCAAGGCCTAGCACGAGCTGGAAGACACCGGTGCCGAAGGCGGCTTGCGCTTTGAATCGAGCGGAGCGTCCAACGGCGACAAGCGCGATAGCGAAGACCGCTGCGTCGGCCATCATGTCTAGCGAATCGGCCAGCAGCGCGGTGGACTGCGAAAGCCAGCCGATTGTGGCCTCGATCAGAAACATCGAGGCGTTGATTGCCAAAAGCGCAACCAGCAGCCTGGAATGAATTCTCTGCGGAGGTTCGGGACGATGATCGCGAGGCATGGACATACAGAACTTACTTCCTTTCACATTTCTAAGAAGCGGATTAGAACGAGGCGAGTACTAGCCGGGCATTCGAAAGGTAGAGGGTTTTCTCCGAACTCGGTGTTTTACTGAGCGTATGGATGACGATCAGCTCAGGCAGAAGCTGGCCTCGTGGGAGGTTCGACCAGAAATTCCCCCCGATTTCCAGCGTAACGTTTGGCAGAAGATAGAACTTCGCCAGTCAAAGCCGAAATTGCCGTTGTTCGGCAATAGGAGCATTTCGTGGCTACGTACGCCGGGGCTCGCGACGTGCGCCATTATTTTAGGAGGCTTGGCAGGTACCGGGTTCGGGCTCATCGAGTCATCTCAGACGAACTCAAGAAATTGGAAGAGCTTAGAAGCGAAATATGTCCAATCCATCGATCCCTACGGGCATCTACGAACGTACTAGCATCAAGTATTGGTTGCTTTTCGCCCTGATCGGAGCGCTGGCCGCAGGGGTGATTGCTTTTTATGGGTGTGACTTCTTTGCCACGCGGGATCTTCGTGAAATGGCTGCGGCTCCCAATGGAGGGTTGGAGTGGTTACGGCGGGAGTTTCATTTGAGCGGTGCGCAATTCCAAAAGATTGAAGCACTGCAGTCTACCTATGCGCCAGTCTGCAACGAAATGTGTCGCCGGATCACTGACGCTAACTCCAAGTTAGATCGGCTGGTGTCTGAGAATCGCGGAGTGACACCCGAGCTGGAAGCTGCAATCCGAGAGGCGGGATTGGTCCAAGAAGAGTGCCAACAGCAGATGTTGGCGCATATCTACCAAGTGAGTGCGCAAATGAATCCTGCTGACGCGCAGAACTATCTCCGGTTGATGAAATCACGAGTGATCCAGCCGGCCTTATCTAGCGATACCGCAGTTAGAGCGACAACGGAATAGGGAAGCAGCCGACCTTCTCAAACTTAAGTCGATGAAGCTTGGAGCACTTATGATTTGTATTCTTACTCCTGCAGCGGCCGTTCTGGCGCAGGAGCCGGTGAGCAAGACCAAGCAGACGAAGATGAGTCAGCTCACCTTGAACGAGACTGTGACCACCGCTCTGCAGAACAATCCGAGCATCAAAACTGCCCGCGCCAAATGGGAATCTGCTAAACAACGAATACCTCAAGCAGCAGCTTGGGAAGATCCGAAACTGACCGTGAACTCACTACTTGGTCGTTTTGTTGATATTTCTCGAAACGGATTCACGGACCAAATGGTGACTGTAGAGCAGATGATTCCGCTCACCGGCAAGAACCGGAGCAAGGAGCGAATCGCCGCCGCGGAAGCGGTTGCGAGCTTCGAGGATTTTCGGCGCCAGCAGCTTGATGTTATCTCGAAGACAAAGGCGAGCTATTTCCGTCTGGCTAACATCTACTTGCTTTTGGATCTCAACGACCAGGAAGAAGCTGCACTTTCCCAGACCTTGGATGCAAGCAAGGCGAAATTCGAGGTCGGTACTCAATCACAAGCAGACTATTTAACCGCCGACGTTGAGCGACAGAAAATCATCGAAACTCGGCGCGACCTGGAACAGAAACTCTCGGACGAGCAAACGAAACTGAAGGTGCTGATGAACCGAGACCCGTTTTCCCCATTGGGCCGGCCGGCCTCGAGTGAAGCGTTGCCACCAGATCTTTCAACGGAGCGCTTACGCCGGCTCACGCTGGCAAACCGCCCCGAGGTTCGGCAGGCGCAGTCTATGGTGATAGGAGCTTCGGCGAAGGTTGAGCTCGCGAAGCGAGAATGGATTCCTGACCCTTCAGTAAGTTTACAGGCGCAGCGCTACAACGCCGGCCGGCAGGCCATTAGCGAAATTAATGCTGGGGTATCGATCGATCTTCCCTGGTTTAACAGCAAAAAATACCGCGCGGGCGAAGGCGAAGCTCAGAGCGACTTGCTGGCGGCGCAACAAAGCTTGGAGGGAGCACAGACCGAGGCAATAGGCATGCTGCGAGATCAACTGCAGAAAATCGAGACCATGCATCATCACATCGAGCTCTATCGGGACCAATTACTGCCGCGCGCACGCCAAACCGTATCTTCGTACCAAGCCGATTACGAGACGGATAAAGCCACTTTGATTCAGGTGCTCACTTCCGAGAACAACCTCCGAGAACTAGAGACCATGTATAACCAGGATCTGACCGATTATCGGGTCGCGATTGCGGAATTAGAATCACTGGTCGGCACAGATTTGAACGTGGCAAATCGAAGTCGGCAAAGCTCAGGCCACGGCAAAAAATGAAAACTCGTTTTTATCCGATATTCACAATCCTAAGCATCGGCTTGCTCGTGGCCTTCGTATTGAGCGGGTGCTCAAAACCCGCCGGCAAAACCGCTGCAGATGCTGATGTCGATTACTACACCTGTACGATGCATCCGTCGGTGCATTCCAAAGATCCCGGCAAGTGTCCGATTTGCTCCATGGATCTGGTACCGGTCATAAAGAAGGTTTCGAATGAAACCAAAGCGACAGAGAACTCCAGCGGGATGACCGGTAACAGCTCCATGGGTTCGATGCCAATGTCCTCTCCGAATCAGGAAGTCGGCAAATCGAGCGAGTTTACCGTTCCCGTCGAACGGCAACAGCAGATTGGGGTGACATATGCCACGGTAACAAAGCGACCGATTCAGCTGTCGATCCGTTCGGTTGGCATGCTGGAACCGGATACGTCAAATATGTTTGACTATGTAGCCCGCGTCGACGGTTACGTACAGGAATTGAAAGTCAACTCACCGGGACAGGATGTTTCGCAAGGCCAACCGTTGATAACGATCTACAGTCCAGATCTGCGCAGCACTGAGCAAGAGTTAGTCAATCTCTTAAATGATCGCGATCGCAGCGGCACCAGCCGGGTTTCGAATGATCAACTGATCGATGCTACCAAACGGCGGCTCAAGCTTTGGAATGTGAGCGATCAGGAAATCGCTGAGCTCGAAAAAAGCCGAAAACCGTCCGATCAACTCGTACTCCGGTCGCCTTTCGACGGCGTAGTAGGTGAAGTGATGACCCATCCAGGAATGAATGTGAAGATGGGTGACAAACTGGTAAGTGTCCTCGACCTGTCCAATCTTTGGGTTTGGGCAGAGTTTTACGAAAACGAGATCGGTCTCTTGAAGCGAGGGCAGCAGATCGATGTGAGCCTTCCGGCCTTCCCGAACCAAACTTTCCAGGGTCAAATTGCGGTCATCAATCCGATTATCGACGCGGCCAAGCGGACAGCTCGTGTTCGAATCGATATACCGAATGCCAAAGCTCAGTTGCGTCCGGGCATGTACGCAAATGTTGAGGTCAAGATCAACGGGGGAGAAGGGTTAACGATCCCGGTGCAAGCGGCGTTGCCGACCGGGGAGCGGATGCTTGTCTTTCTCGATCGAGGCCAGGGAAAATTGCTGCCGCGCTATGTCCAGGTAGGCCGCTCGTTTACCACCTTCGATGGTCAACAAGAGAGAAGTTATTACCAGGTAATGAATGGACTACAGGAAGGCGACCGCATAGTCGCAAGCGCGAACTTCCTCATCGATGCCGAATCTCAAGTGCAAGGCGCACTGAAAGATTGGGCAGGAGAAGAGCCGGCTGGCACTCCAGCGATGACTGAAAAGCCACCTAACCAGTCGTCAAGCTCGAGCTTCAATGCCGTAATCAAACCGGTGCTTGATTCTTACAAGAGACTTCATGAACTCCTGGCCACAAACAAATTTTCCCAAGTGGCAGCTGAGGCCGAGACGCTGCGGAAAGAGGTCCATCCGCTGCTGGATATCGATCCTTCGGCCAAGCTGGAACAATACAAGGATTTGGTCGATAAGCTCCATGGCAGCGCTGACCAGTTCACTCCGAATAACATCGATCAGGCTCGAATCGAGTTTGGCCAATTTAGTGCCGATCTAATCGCCTTTCTAAAAGACTTCATGCCGCAGCTGGATGATCCGCTCTATACCATCAAGTGCCCAATGTGGAGTAAATCACCAGCGGTGTGGTTACAAGATTCGACCGCCGTAAAGAATCCCTTCTTGGGACCTGACATGCCGACCTGCGGTACCGTGCAGGAAACGCTCCGGGCCGAAAGGTAGATGCTATGGCCGAACCCTTGGCGCCGGCAAAGCGTCCGGAAACCATCATCGAGCGGATCATTGATGCGAGCGCACGCAATCCGTTCCTGGTCATTGTGTTCGTTATACTCGGGATTGCCGGAGGGATTTATGCGTTATACCAGACCCCGCTCGATGCGATTCCTGATCTGAGTGACGTTCAGGTCATCGTGTATGCCGATTGGGAAGGCCGTTCACCCGATCTGGTCGAAGATCAGATTACCTATCCTATCTCGACCAAATTTATCGCGGCGCCGAAGGTTAAATTTGTCCGTGGTGAATCGATGTTCGGTAAATCGTTCGTTTACGTCATCTTTCAAGATGGTACGGACATTTATTGGGCGAGATCTCGGGTAATCGAATACTTGAACTCGGTTCGCGGATCCTTACCAGAAGGTGTCAATCCGGTTATCGGACCGGATGCGACTGGGGTCGGTTGGGTTTACGAGTACGCGCTGATCGACAAGAGCGGTAAAAATGATCTAGCGGCACTGCGTTCGCTCCAGGATTGGAATATTCGGTACGCGCTGGAATCGGTAGAAGGTGTTGCCGAGGTCGCGCCGGTCGGGGGCTTCGTCAAGCAATACCAAGTCGATCTCGATCCGAACAAGCTGACGGCCTACAAGATCCCGATCGGAGATGTCGTCAATGCAATCCGAATGAGCAATCAGGACGTCGGCGGCAAAACATTCGAAGTCTCGACGACCGAATTTTTTGTCCGAGGTCGCGGTTACATCAAGAATTTACAAGATTTCGATGACATCGTCCTGAAGGTTCAGAACGGCACTCCGGTTTATCTGAAGCAGGTGGGTAATGTGCACCTCGGACCGGATCTTCGGCGGGGCATCGCGGAACTGAACGGGGAAGGAGAAACCGTCGGCGGCATTGTGGTGATGCGCTACGGGGAGAATGCTCTCAAGGTCATCGACGGGGTAAAGAAGAAATTTGAGGAGATCAAGAAGGCACTCCCGGAAGGCGTCGAGATTGTTCCGGTCTATGATCGAAGTACCCTGATCCATAATGCAATCGACACACTGCGCGAAAAGCTCCTCGAGGAAAGTATTGTCGTAGCTTTGGTATCGATTCTGTTCCTTTGGCACATCCGTTCCGCTCTAGTGGCGATTATCACTCTCCCGATAGCCATCATTCTGTCGTTCGTTCCGATGCTCTGGTTGGGGCAAACTTCCAACATCATGTCGCTCGGCGGTATTGCCATTGCGATTGGCGCAATGATCGATGCGGCGATCATCATGGTCGAGAACGCGCATAAGGCGCTGGAACACTTTCGTGACGAGAAAGGACACGATGCCCATGGCCGGGAACGCTTCGAAGTTATTCTGTCGGCAGCCAAGAGCGTTGGGCGGCCGCTCTTCTATTCTCTTCTGGTAATCACCGTTAGTTTCGTACCGGTTTTCTCGCTCGGGGCCCAGGAAGGCCGACTGTTTCGCCCGTTGGCGTTCACGAAAACGTTTTCGATGTTCTTTGCCTCCATCCTGGGAATAGTACTGGTGCCGGTGCTAATGACCTGGCTCATCCGGGGAAAGATCACACCGGAAACCAAGAATCCGATTAATCGCTTCTTGATCTGGGCGTACCAGCCATTCGTCAACTTTGCTCTCCGATTCCGCTGGCTGACGCTCTTGCTGGCGCTCGTGGTGCTCGCCCTGACTTATATTCCTTTCAGCCGTCTGGGAAAGGAGTTCATGCCTCCGTTAAATGAAGGAACGCTCCTCTACATGCCGACTGCCATCCCTGGAATGTCAGTTACCGAAGCTACCAAAATCTTGCAAATCCAGGATCGGATTCTGCGGAAGTTTCCCGAAGTAGAAAGCGTTTTCGGCAAAGCCGGCGAAGCAGACACACCAACCGATCCCGCGCCGTTGTCCATGTTCGAGACGGTGTTGCAACTAAAGCCTCCGGACCAATGGCGACCTGGAATGACCTGGGAAAAACTGATCGCCCAGATGAACGAGGTCAGCAAAACGCCGGGAATGGCCCAGATCTTTTGGATGCCGATTCAAACCCGAACCGAAATGTTGACCACTGGATTCCGTTCGGTTCTGGGAATCAAGGTATTTGGTGCGGATCTAAAGGGCATTCAGAACGTCGCGATAGCCATTGAGAAAGCCCTATCGAATTTTCCGAACACTCGAAGTGCGTTTGCGGAGCGCACTACCGGCGGTTACTTCCTTGACTTTACACCAAATCGCCAAAGGGCAGCTCGCTACGGACTGCGCGTTGAGGACGTCAACCAGATCGTTGAAACGGCCATCGGCGGGAACACCATTGGCATGACGGTCGAGGGGCGAGAACGTTATCCGATCAGCGTTCGATACGCTCGCGATTACCGCAACGACATCAATCAATTAAAACGCGTATTGGTTGCCACGCCAACTGGGGATCAGGTGCCGATCTCGCTCCTCGCCGATATCCATTTTCGCACTGGCGCGCCCGAAGTTCGTACCGAGAACGGCCAATTAGTTGGCTTCGTCTTCGTTGATATCACCAGCAGCGACATCAATGGGTATGTCAATGCAGCGAGCCAAAAGATCGATCAGGAAGTAAAGTTTCCACCCGGCTATTACATCCAATGGGCAGGCCAGTTTCAGTACTTGCAAGAAGCGGAAAAACGTTTGTCGATCCTCATCCCGTTTACCTTGCTAATCATCTTTGTGCTCATCTACATGAACACGAGTTCGGTCGTGCGAACATTTATTGTCCTACTGTCCGTCCCTTTCTCTTTGGTCGGAGCGTTCTGGTTGCTTTACCTACTAGGTTACAACATGAGCGTCGCGGTTTGGGTCGGGCTCATTGCTTTGGCTGGTCTCGACGCTGAAACCGGTGTGGTGATGCTGCTTTATCTTGATCAGGCATTCGACAAATACCGTCTCGCGGGACGAATGAACAATATCGGCGATCTTTATGAGGCCGTGAAAGAGGGCGCGGTCCAGCGTATTCGACCCAAGATGATGACGGTCTGCGCCATCCTATTCGGCCTTCTACCGATCATGTGGTCTCCGGCCCTGCAGGCGGGAGCGGATGTGATGAAACGCATCGCGACACCGATGATCGG
>Ga0209526_10000831_pt1 | contig 20311 bp, 19 predicted proteins | sample JacPinW_OM2H0_M1_FD_188566 | JGI IMG/M metagenome (GOLD analysis project Ga0209526, IMG submission 188566) | Forest soil microbial communities from Algoma, Ontario, Canada - Jack Pine, Ontario site 1_JW_OM2H0_M1 (SPAdes) (version 2) | ecosystem: Environmental > Terrestrial > Soil > Boreal... | reverse complement strand
CTGCAAGCGAATTGAATTAATCTTCCCCACTCTAACGCTTCCCCTGCTTGCGACCTGCTTGCGGGGAGCGACGGGTGGGCGCTTCACGCGCGGGGATGTGCGCTACGGTAAGCCCGCAGGAGCTGATCGGTATCGACGGCGGTGTAGATCTGCGTGGTCGAGAGCGACGCGTGCCCGAGCAACTCCTGCACGGCGCGCAAATCGCCGCCGCGCCCGAGAAGATGCGTTGCAAAGGAATGGCGCAATGCGTGCGGGGTCGCTGTGTCCGGCAGCCCCAGTGCTCCCCGCAGACGCGCCATGGCAAGTTGCACGACACGGGCCGAGAGCACGCCGCCCCTTGCGCCCAGAAACAACGGGCCATCGGTCGGGAGTTCATATGGACACAGGGCGACGTATTCCTCAATCGCGGCAACGACATTGGCCAGAACCGGAACCATGCGGGTCTTGTTGCCTTTGCCATGGACCGTGATGACTTCGGTCCCCCCGCCAATATCCCTGCGTTTGAGGCCCAGCGCTTCGGAGATCCGCAGGCCCGATCCGTACAGCAGCGCGAGCACGGCCGCGTCACGGGCGACAATCCATGGCGGCCCTGTGTCGGCGCGCAGTTCGGTCGTGACGACGCGTTTTGCCGTCTCGACGCTAAGCGGCCTTGGTAATGTCTTGCTCTGCTTCGGCGCGCGCACGGCCGAAAGCGCGCCGCAGCTCGCCTTTCCCTGTCGCTCGAGAAAACGCGTAAAGGAGCGCACCCCGGCAAGCATGCGCGCGAGCGAGCGGCTGCTGATGCCCTCGGAGCGACGCGCCGCCATGAACGCACGCACGTCGCTGGGATGAAGTCGGCAAAGTGCCGGCAACGTCATGCGGCCGCCCAGATGCTCACAGAGAAAGCTTAGAAACTGATGCACGTCGCGCGCATAGGCTTCGGCTGTCTTCGGCGAGACTTGCCGCTCGCCGGACAGGTGAATAAGCCAGCGATCAAATTCGATTGCGAGCTCGGTTGAGGCGAAGGCAAATCCTGGGATCCGGTTCATTGGCGTTTCCAATGATGCTGAGTGCGCGATATTGCATCCTGTTTCTTCATCCTTCCTTAAGTGCGAGCGCTCTGCCGCGTAGGCATGGCGAACACATGACCCGAAGCGAGGAAACGACATTGTCGTAAGGACATGCCACACCGAACGGCTCCTGTTTCCGCCACGAATGTTGTGGATGTGCTTGTGCCCGTGGCACTCGACCACCCCTATTCCTATCGGGTGCCCGGGCATCTGCGGCTCGAGCCGGGAGACTTGGTGAGCGTTCCGCTCGGCCCGCGTGCCGTCACCGGCGTCATCTGGGCGGATCAAGTCGAGGTGAGGGCGGGACTGCACAACCGCATGCGCGACGTGGCGGAAAAGCTCGATTTTCCACCGCTGAAGCTGGAGTTGCGCAAATTTGTGGATTGGGTCGCAGCCTATACGCTCGCTCCGCGCGGCATGGTGCTGCGGATGGCGCTGCGCATGGGCGAGCATCTCGGCCCGGCGCGAGAGACGGTCGGAGTGCGGCTTGCCGGCCCTGTGCCGCAGCGAATGACGCCGGGGCGCAGCCGCGTGATGGAATTACTCGCCGGCGGATTGACGCGCGGAAAGAATGAATTGGCGCTGGCGGCCGGGGTGTCGGTGAGCGTCGTCGACGGTCTCGTCGACCACGGAACGCTCGAAACCCTGTCCATTGCGCCTGAGCCGGTGGCGCGGCGGCCGGATCCCGATTTCATGCGGCCGGACCTGACAGCAGCACAACAAGATGCGGCAGCCGCGCTGGGCGCCGATGCCGCAAAAGGCGGATTTAGTGTCACGTTACTGGACGGAGTGACCGGATCGGGCAAGACGCAAGTTTATTTCGAAGCGGTTGCTGCGCTTTTGCGGCGCCGCGGCCAGGCACTAGTCCTCGTGCCTGAAATCGCACTGACCGCGCAATTCCTCGATCGCTTCACGCAACGCTTTGGCGTGCGCCCGGCCGAATGGCACTCCTCGTTGACGGCGCGCCGGCGCGCGCGCACCTGGAGTGCGGTCGCCGGTGGCGAGATCAGCGTGATCGTCGGAGCGCGCTCGGCGCTGTTTCTGCCTTACTGCGACCTCGGACTGATTGTCGTCGATGAGGAGCACGACCCTGCCTATAAGCAGGAGGAGGGAGTTCGTTATCACGCGCGTGATATGGCCGTGGTGCGTGGCCGCGAGGCCGACGTTCCTGTCGTGCTGGTCACGGCGACACCCGCCGTGGAAACGGAGGTCAATGCACGGCGCGGCCGCTACCGGCGCTTGCGGCTGCCGGAGCGGTTCGGGGGCCAGCATCTTCCCGCGATCGAGGCGATCGATCTGCGCACGGAAGGGCCGCCGCGCGGGCGTTTCATCGCGCCGCGATTGGCAGAGGCTGTAAAGACGGCCCTTGAGCAGAACAAGCAAGCGTTGCTGTTTCTCAATCGCCGGGGATACGCACCGCTCACGCTGTGTCGAAGCTGTGGCTTTCGCCTCGGCTGCCAGAACTGCGACGCCTGGCTGGTGGAGCATCGGTTCCGCCGCCGGCTCGTGTGCCACCACTGCGGATTCTCCATGCCTGCGCCCCCGCAATGCCCGCAATGTGGGGCCAGCGATTCGCTCGTCGCCGTCGGACCGGGGGTCGAGCGGCTCGAACAGGAGGCGAGCGAACTCTTCCCAGGAAGCCGGATTCTCGTGCTTTCGAGCGACCTCGTTGAATCAGTGGAGCGGCTGCGCGAGGAGCTCGATGAGGTTAGCCATGGCCGTTTTGACGTCATTATAGGGACGCAGCTCATTGCCAAAGGACATCATTTTCCCATGCTCAATCTCGTGGGAGTTGTCGACGCCGACCTTGGCTTGGCGAACGGCGATCCGCGGGCTGCCGAACGGACGTTCCAACTTCTGCATCAGGTTGTCGGGCGGGCAGGCCGCGAGGAGGGTCTCGGCGTGGGTTATCTGCAGACGCACCAGCCTGAGCATCCCGTGATCCGGGCGCTGATTGCAGGTGACCGCGATGCATTCTATGAGCGCGAGATCGAGCTGCGGGAGAAAACGCAATACCCGCCCTTCGGGCGGCTTGCGAGCCTGGTGATCTCGGCGAACGAGCGCGCCACGGCCGAGAGCTACGCGCGGCGCCTCGCCACGGCCGCGCCGCGCTCGCAGGAGACACGCATTCTGGGCCCCGCGGAAGCGCCGCTTGCGGTGGTGCGTGGGCGCCATCGATTTCGCTTGTTGGTCAGATCACCGCGCGCCTTCGATCTTTCCGCTTACCTGCGGGAGTGGCTCGCAAGCGCTGCCAAACCAAGAGGCAACGTCAAGTTGGAAGTCGATGTCGACCCGCAGAGCTTCCTCTGATCCGCGTCCTGGATTTTGGCCCGGCGCGGAGCTTCTGCCCGGATGGAGCAGGATGGAGCAGGGGGCCATGGTTGCGCCGCAGCGAGCGGTATGTTAGCAACCGCGCGATTTTTGTGGCATTCCAGGGCGCGCCGCCGCTCGCCGCAAAACTGCAAGTCCCACTTTGATCTCATGGGCTTGGCGCCCCGTCCATGACGGTGCCGGGCCCGCGGATTGCGGAAAGAGCACTCACTTGGCGACCCAAGGCACAACTCCATCTGGCATGGCGGGCCGCTATGCGACTGCGCTATTCGAGCTTGCGCTCGAGACCAACGCGATCGCCGCGGTCAAGTCGGACTTGGACCGCTTCGATGCACTCATCGCCGAGAGTGCCGATCTTGCTCGGCTTGTCCGCAGCCCGGTGTTTACCGCCGAGGAGCAGGTGCGCGCGCTGCGATCCGTGCTCAACTGGGCCGGACTGAGCGGGCTTTCCGCGCAGTTCCTGCTCACGGTCGCCGCCAACCGCCGCCTGTTCGCGGCGCGCGATATGATCAGGGCCTATGGTCTCATTGTCGCTCGTCACAGGGGGGAGGTGAGCGCGCAAGTGACGCTGGCGCAGCCCCCACGGCCGGAGCACCTCGCGGCGATCAAGGAGGCGCTCAACGCAGTGACCAAAAAGGATGTGCAGGTCGACGTGAATGTCGATCCTTCGATTATCGGGGGTCTCGTGGTGAAGCTTGGGTCTCGCATGGTCGATACCTCGCTGCGTACCCGGCTCAACATGATCAAGCACGCGATGAAAGAGGTTTCCTGATGGACATCCGCGCCGCCGAAATTTCGGCAATCCTCAAGGAGCAGATCAAGAATTTCGGGCAGGAAGCGCAGGTTTCCGAAGTGGGCCAGGTGCTCTCGGTCGGTGACGGGATCGCGCGCGTCTACGGCCTCGACAACGTGCAAGCCGGCGAGATGGTTGAATTCGAGAACGGCGTGCGCGGAATGGCACTCAATCTCGAAACCGACAATGTCGGTATCGTGATTTTCGGCAATGACCGCGAGATCAAGGAAGGACAGACGGTCAAACGCACGCAGGCCATTGTGGACGCGCCGGTGGGCAAGGGGCTGCTCGGCCGGGTCGTCGATGCGCTCGGCAATCCGCTCGATGGCAAGGGCCCCGTTCATGCGACGGAACGTCGCCGGGTGGACGTCAAGGCCCCCGGCATCATTCCCCGCAAATCCGTTCACGAGCCGATGGCAACGGGGCTCAAGGCGATCGATGCGCTCATTCCCATTGGCCGCGGCCAGCGCGAGCTGATCATTGGTGATCGCCAGACCGGAAAAACCGCGATCGCGCTCGACACCATTCTCAATCAGAAATCGCTCAACGCCTCCAACGACGAGAAGATCAAGCTTTACTGCGTCTATGTCGCCGTCGGCCAAAAGCGCTCAACCGTCGTTCAATTCACCAAGGTGCTGGAGGAAAACGGCGCGCTTGACTATTCCATCATCGTCGCGGCCACCGCCTCGGATCCCGCTCCGATGCAATTTCTGGCCCCGTTTGCGGGCTGCACCATGGGTGAATATTTCCGCGACAACGGCATGCACGCGGTGATCATCTATGATGATCTCTCGAAGCAGGCGGTCGCCTATCGGCAAATGTCGCTGCTGTTGCGGCGCCCACCCGGACGCGAGGCTTATCCGGGCGATGTGTTCTATCTGCATTCGCGGCTGCTCGAACGGGCTGCGAAAATGAACGACGACAACGGGGCAGGCTCGCTCACCGCGTTGCCCGTGATCGAGACGCAGGCCAACGATGTCTCGGCGTATATTCCGACCAACGTGATCTCGATCACTGACGGGCAGATCTTTCTGGAAACTGATTTGTTCTATCAGGGCATCCGGCCGGCGGTGAACGTCGGACTTTCGGTTTCGCGCGTCGGCTCCTCGGCACAGACGAAAGCGATGAAGAAGGTGGCCGGCCGCATCAAGGGGGAGCTGGCGCAATATCGCGAGATGGCCGCCTTTGCGCAGTTCGGCTCCGATCTTGATGCGACCACGCAGCGCCTTCTCAACCGCGGCTCACGTTTGACGGAGCTCCTCAAGCAGCCGCAGTTCTCGCCGTTGAAGATGGAAGAGCAGGTGGTGGTCATCTATGCCGGGGTCAACGGGTATCTCGATCCCATCCCGGTCGATCGGGTGCGCGCGTTCGAGCATGGACTGCTCGGAGTAACTCGTAGCCAGCACTCCGAAATCCTCGATGCGATACGCGAGACGAGGGATCTCGACGACGCCACCGCGGCCAAACTCAAAGCGGCGGTCGATAAGTATGCGCAGACGTTCGCCTAGCAGACGACGGACTCATGCCCAGCCTCAAAGACATGCGCGTTCGGATCGCCGCGACCAAGGCGACCCAGAAGATCACCAAGGCAATGCAGATGGTGGCGGCATCGAAGCTGCGGCGTGCCCAGGCGGCGGCCGAAGCGGCGCGGCCCTACGCCGAGCATATGGGCAAGGTGCTGGGCAATATTGCCGGCGCGCTTGGTGATCTCGCCAGCGCCCCGCGCCTGTTGTCCGGGACCGGCAGCGACAACGTGCATCTGCTTCTTGTCTGCACGGCGGAGCGGGGACTTTGCGGCCCCTTCAACTCAGCCATCGTGCGGCTTGCGCGTGAGCGGGCGAATGCGCTTGTGGCGCAGGGCAAGGAGGTCAAGTTCTTCTGCGTTGGCCGCAAGGGCTACGAGCAGCTGCGACGTCTATACGAGAGGCAGATCATCGAGCATATCGAGCTGCGCAGTGTACGCACGCTCGGCTTTGAGCACGCCGAGAGCATCGCAGAGAAGATCATTCGGCTCTACGACGCGGGCGCTTTCGACGTGTGCAGCCTCTTCTTCTCGCGTTTCAAGTCGGTCATGGCGCAGATTCCGACTGCGCAACGAATCATTCCGCCCGAGTTCGAGCCCGGGAAGGCAAACGATATGGGCGGCGCGAGCTACGAGTACGAGCCGGAGGAAGATGAAATCCTCGCTGAGCTTCTGCCGCGCAACGTGGCCGTGCAGATCTACCGTGCCTTGCTGGAGAACTCGGCGTCGTTCTACGGCGCGCAGATGACCGCGATGGACAACGCCACCCGCAACGCCGGCGAAATGATCCGCAAGCAGACGCTCAGCTACAACCGTACCCGGCAGGCGATGATCACGAAGGAGCTGATCGAGATCATCTCGGGGGCGGAGGCGGCGGTGTGATGAGCAGTTGCAAGGTAATCGTATGGACAATGAAATCGTAAGCTCAATCCTCGGCGAGGTGAGGGCAAACAGACGCAACGTTGAGGACAATAAGAATGGCTAACCAGTCCAATCCAGCCGGACACATCACCCAGGTTATCGGCGCTGTCGTCGACGTGCAGTTTGAAGGACATCTGCCCGCGATTCTCAATGCGCTGGAGACCAGTAACCAGGGCAATCGCCTGGTGCTCGAAGTCGCCCAGCATCTCGGCGAGTCAACCGTGCGCACCGTTGCCATGGATACGAGCGAGGGGCTCGTGCGCGGTCAGGAAGTGACCGATACCGGCCAGCCGATCGCGGTGCCGGTCGGAGACGGCACGCTCGGCCGCATCATCAACGTGATCGGAGATCCGGTCGACGAGGCCGGCCCGGTATCGTATCGCGAACGCCGCGCGATCCATCAGAACGCGCCTGCCTACACCGAGCAGTCGACCGAATCGCAGATTCTGATCACCGGGATCAAGGTCGTCGATCTGCTCGCGCCTTATGCCAAAGGCGGCAAAATCGGCCTGTTCGGCGGCGCCGGCGTCGGCAAGACGGTCATCATCATGGAGCTGATCAACAATGTCGCCAAAGCGCATGGCGGCTACTCCGTATTCGCCGGCGTGGGTGAGCGCACGCGCGAAGGCAACGACCTCTATCACGAGATGATCGATTCCGGCGTCAACAAGGACCCGAAGAAAAACAACGGCTCGGCAGAAGGGTCAAAATGCGCGCTGGTGTACGGCCAGATGAACGAGCCCCCGGGGGCGCGCGCCCGCGTCGGCCTTTCCGGCCTCACCGTCGCGGAATATTTTCGCGACCAGGGGCAGGACGTGCTGTTCTTTGTCGACAATATCTTCCGCTTTACCCAGGCCGGCTCGGAAGTCTCCGCTCTGCTCGGCCGCATCCCGTCAGCGGTCGGCTATCAGCCCACGCTGGCAACCGACATGGGCGCGTTGCAGGAGCGTATCACCACCACCACCAAGGGTTCGGTCACGTCGGTGCAGGCGATCTACGTGCCTGCCGACGATCTGACCGATCCGGCCCCTGCCACCTCGTTTGCCCATCTCGATGCGACCTCGGTGCTTTCGCGTTCAATCGCGGAGAAGGGCATCTATCCGGCCGTGGACCCGCTCGATTCAACCTCGCGCATGCTCTCGCCCCTGGTCGTCGGCGAGGAGCACTACAACGTCGCGCGTCAGGTGCAGCAGATCCTGCAGCGCTACAAGGCCTTGCAGGACATCATCGCGATTCTCGGCATGGACGAGCTTTCCGAAGAAGACAAGCTCACGGTCGCGCGCGCGCGCAAGATCGAGCGCTTCCTGTCCCAGCCTTTCCACGTCGCAGAAGTGTTCACGGGCACGCCGGGCGTGTTCGTGGAGCTTGCAGATACCATTCGCGGCTTCAAAGGATTGTGCGAGGGAAAATACGACCACCTGCCCGAAGCAGCGTTCTACATGGTCGGCACGATCGAGCAGGCGGTGGAGAAAGGCAAAAAGCTCGCCGCCGAAGCCGCGTAATCATCTAACATCCGATACCTGCCAATGGCCTCTTTTCACTTCGACCTGGTCTCGCCGGAAAAAGTGCTGTTCGACAGCCAAGTCGTTCAGGTCGACGTGCCGGGCTCGGAAGGATATTTCGGCGTGCTCGCCGGACACGCGCCTCTGATCACCACTTTGCGGCCCGGAGTTCTGGTCATCTACGGGGAAGGCGGGGAAGAGCTCCGGGTCGTGGTCAACGGCGGCTTTGCCGAGGTAGGACCTTCCGGCCTCACCGTGCTTGCCGATACGGCAGTGCCGATTGAAGAGTTCGATCTGGCGGTGCTTGCCGGGACGATCAAGGATACGGAAGAGGACGTGGCCGACAGCACGGATGATTGGCAGCGCGACAAGCTTACCCGCAAGCTGGAGCAGTTGCGCGCGCTTCAGGCGGCACTGCAAGCCTCGTAACTCCTGTTTGCGGGCGGCCTCACCCGCGCCGGCGAGCCTCGGACGCAGAAGCGAACTTCGCAAAAGACTGAACGACCCGCTCATAGACTGGGCGCTTGAACGGCACGATCATTGCGGGGAGATTCGCAAGCGGCTCCCATCGCCATTCCACGAACTCGGGGTCATGGCCCCCCGCCGGGGAGGCGATGTTGATCTCGTTTTCGTCGCCGGTAAATCGCAGCGCATACCATTTCTGCGTCTGGCCGCGATATCTCCCGCCCCAGGCCTGACCGACGATCTCTCGCGGAATGTCATACGTAAGCCATTCCTCGATCTCGCCCAGCTTCTCGATCGAGCGGATATTGGTTTCCTCGTAAAGCTCGCGCAGTGCAGCCGGCCACGGATCCTCGCCCGGGTCGATGCCTCCCTGAGGCATCTGCCAGGCATGGGTTTCGTCGACATGCTCGGGGCCATCAACGCGGCGGCCAATGAAAACACGGCCCTTGCGATTGAATACGGCGAGCCCGGCGCAAGGCCGGTAGGGCAGGGATTCGAATGGGGGCATTTGGGCTACGCACAGCTCGGGTTACGTGAACTGTCGTAGCGGGCCGGCGTCGTGTTTTCTACTGGCCGCGAAGCCGGCACCCCAGCCTTCCCTCCCCCGACGGAACCCGGGCCTGCCCGGGTTCCGCACTATATTGCGGAGGAGGGTTAGGGTGGCGGAATTCAGGGCACCGAAATCGTACGTGCTGAGGGGCGCCCGTCCGGTGCGGCTTTGGGCAGCGCGCCGCGAGCGGGACGCGCAGCCGCGGACGGCTCTCTGCCCGGCGAATCTGCCGGACCGGGAATGACGATCTCCCGGCGCTGGCCGCTCGTCCCGTCAATGATGGTCACGGTCCTGCTGGGTGGCAGCGCCACCGCTGGCGGTTCGTTGCCCGCGCCATCGTTACCATCGCGGGATGGACCAGTGCCCTGCTGGGACACAGCCGGCTCGGGCTTTTGCGGCTTGCCCTTGGAAGCGGCCGCAAGATCGACGGGAGCAATCGCCACCGGTTCTCCCCCAAGCGGATCCTCCACGAGCATTGCCCATCCGATAAAGGTAATGGCCAAGGCGCCCATCGCCGCGGCCAGAAGCTGCAAGAGCGATAGCCCATTCCTGCGCTGGTGCGGTCTTTTGTGCTGCCCGAGAGGGGCGCTGAGGTCATCTGCCGGCATGGATCATCGCTCGCGAATCATCGCGAAAGAGTAGCATTCACAAGCGTTAACGATTCGTTTACCGGCCCGGCCGCTCGGCGTCTCAAGCCCGGCGCCGGTCCGCCTTTAATTCGGGACCGCCGTTTTCGGATTGGGCGGATAAGCCGAATTCTTCACAATACCGCGGATGAGGTCGAGCGCGGTATGGAGTGCCTTGTCATCCTTCGGGTCGGGAGGAACATAGGATTGGGAGCCGGTCTGCTCGTCCCCCTCCGCCTTGAGATGCCCGCGCAACGATGCTTCGCCACGGGTATCCGTTCGCGCCTTGAGCTCCTCCGGAACGTCTTGGAGGACCTCGATATCAGGCGAAATCCCCTTGGCCTGGATGGAACGGCCGGACGGTGTGAAGTAGCGCGCCGTGGTGAGCCGCAGCGCGCCGTTTCCTGAGCCGAGCGGAATGATCGTCTGGACCGAGCCCTTGCCGAAGGACCGCGTGCCGATCACTGTCGCGCGCCGGTGATCCTGCAACGCTCCCGCAACGATCTCCGAGGCCGACGCTGAGCCGCCATTGATTAGGACGATGACCGGCTTGGTCTTGGTTAGGTCGCCCGCGCGTGCATTGAAGCGCTGCGTCTCTTCCGGATTGCGCCCGCGGGTCGAGACAATCTCGCCCTTCTCCAGGAATGCGTCCGACACCGAGATCGCCTGATCAAGCAGTCCGCCAGGATTGTTGCGCAGGTCGATGACAAAGCCCTTGAGCTTGTCGCCCGCCTGGGTCGAAAGGTCGGCGATCGCCTTCTTGAGGCCATCCGTAGTCTGCTCGTTGAACTGGGTAACACGAATGAAGCCGACGTCATCGCCTTCGAGCCGCGAACGGATCGACCGCACGCGAATGATGTCGCGCGTGATCGCCACCTCGACCGGTTTGTCCTGGCCCTTGCGCATGATCTTGAGCTTGATCTTGGTGTTCACGGGACCGCGCATCTTTTCGACCGCCTGGTTGAGCGTGAGACCCTGAACCGGCTCGTCGTCGAGATGGGTGATGATGTCATTGGCCATGATCCCGGCCTTGGCCGCCGGCGTGTCGTCGATCGGCGCGACGACCTTGATCAGCCCTTCTTCCATGGTGACTTCGATGCCGAGCCCGCCGAACTCACCGCGAGTCTGCACCTGCATGTCGCGGAAGCTCTTGGAATCCATGTAGCTGGAATGGGGGTCGAGCCCCGCCAGCATGCCGTTGATCGCGGATTCGATGAGCTTGCTGTCGTCGGGCTTCTCCACGTAATCGGCGCGGACGCGCTCGAACACATCGCCGAAAAGGCTGAGCTGGCGATAGGTGTCCGCCGCGGCCGCCTGGGCGCGCGCGCCATCCAACAGGCGGGGCTGGGTGGCAACCAGCGTCGCGGCCACGCCGGCCGCCGCGCCGAGGAGAATGAGAGAGGTCTTGCGCATCATCCGCGAACCTTCTGGGCTTCAGTTGCGGCCCACCATGGGCCTGGATCGACGGGTACTCCGTCCTTGCGGAACTCCACGTATAGTACGGGCTGGCCGGAACCGCCCGCGAGCACACCGGTTGATGAGACTCCGCCACCCATCACCGCAACGGGCTCTCCCGTAACGACGAATTGCCCCAAGTCAACCGATATTCGTTCCATTCCTGCAAGCAAGACATGATAACCGCCGCCGGCATTAAGGATCAAGAGTTGGCCATAATTGCGGAAGCTTCCGGCATAAACGACCCATCCGTCACACGGAGACGTGATCTGGCGTCCCGGTCGAGCCGCAATGGCAATGCCTTTTTCGGTTCCCCCGTGGCCGTCGGGCGACCCGAACTCCCTGATCTTTTCTCCATTGACCGGCAGCCGCAGAAGCCCCTTCGCGGCAGCAAAGGCAATTGCCGGGCTTAGCCGGCCCGGGTCCTTGAAAGCAGCGAGGTCGGGACGATCGAGCCCCTTGCGGTCATCGCTTGCGCGGGCGGTCGAGCGCGCGGCACGCGAGCCGGCATCGAGACCCTGCTCCAGCTGCGTGATGAGTTGCGTAAGGCTTTGCGCCTGACGCGCCAGGTCGGCGGCGCGTTTGCGCTCAGCACCCAATGCCTGTTCCGCGTCGGCTTGCCGTTTCTGCCGCTCCTCGATGAAGAGCGAGAGGCGCTGGCGCTCGTCGGCGAGCACGAACAGGTCGCGCGCGAGCTTGTCGCGCTCCTGCGCGATCTCTTTGCGCAGGCGCACCAGCTCGTTGAGATCAACCGAAAGCGACTCCGCCTGCTGGCGCAACTCCGGCAGCACAGCTCCCAGCACCAAGGCCGAGCGCACCGAAAGCAGAGCATCCTCTGCTCTGATCATGAGGGCAGGTGGTGTCTGCCGGCCAATGCGCTGGAGCGCGGAGAGCACCTCGGCAATGAGACTGTGCCGTTGCTGCAGTGAGATGCGCAGCGCCTGCTCGCTGTCCTCAAGCGGTTGCAGCCGCTCTTGCGTGCTCGCGATTCGCTCCTCAACCCCCGCTACCCGCGCCGCGGTGTCGATAATCTGTTGGTTGAATTTGCGGCGATCGTCTCCGATCAGCTCGATCTCGCGCTTGAGCTTTGCCTCTTTTTCGAGGATCTTGCGCTGCTCGGTCCGCAGTGCCTCGAGCTCCCTGTCCCGCTGCCTGAGACCTTCGACACTCGGAGGGGTAAGCACCAGCGGCTTGCCCTCGGTCGCGGACCCATTGCGGGGGACCGGCAAGGGTGTCTGCGCGGGGGCAGGCATGTGCGCCAGTGGCAGGAGGGCAAGGGTCGCCGCAACCACGCGTCCGACAATTGGGCAGGACATCCGCACCAGGCGCATGAGTCCTTTTGAAGCAAGAACAGAGCCAGCCGCACTAGGCGCCACGATTGGCGCCGGATTAAGACTAACATCGGCACACGGGAAGACGTTCGCCGCACACTCTACAGCGACAATAATGGACGGCGTCATCCGGAGGCGCCCCGCAATGACCTACTTCCGATGGTAGGGGTGCCCGGTGAGAATGGTGAGCGCGCGGTAGAGCTGTTCCAAGAGCATGATGCGCAGCAATTGATGGGGCCAGGTGGCTTGACCGAAAGCGATGGCAAGGACTGCTTTCTCGCGCAGACTCGGTGCGAGCCCATCGTGGCTGCCAATGACAAAAACAACAGCAGGCTTATTTTCTGACCGCCAGCCCTGTAACCGGCCGGCGAAAGCGGGGCTGCTCATATTCTCTCCCCGCTCATCGAGAATCACCACAACCGCGCCATCCGGAATGACATTGGCCATGGCTATCGATTCCTCCAGCATGCGCCGGGAAGCGTCACCAGCCCTGCTCTCTCTGATCTCGATGATATCGAGGGACGTGATACCGGCGGAGCGACCCGCATCGGCCACGCGCTTGCGATAGCGCTCCGCAAGCTCGCGTTCGGGACCTTGCTTGAGCCGGCCGACAGCGGCCACCATCATTCGCATGCGCCACGATAGGCGCTCACGCCCAACCCCCTCAAGCGGCAGCACGGCGGTTCAGGTCGCGCGCCGGCTGGCAGGCGAGCTCGGCGCCCACATTTTCTCGAGATTGTAGAAGACGCGCACTTCCGGCCGGAAGACATGGACAACCACGTCGCCCGCGTCGATGAGCACCCAGTCGCAATGGGGCATGCCCTCGACCCGGGCGTCAGGCACTCCTGCCCGGTGAAGTGCCTCCAAAACGCGATCGGCAATGGAGCCAACATGACGTTGCGACCTGCCTGAGGTCACAACCATGAAGTCGGCGATCGTGGTCTTGCCGGTAATGTTGATGGGGAGGGTGTCCTCGGCTTTCATGTCATCGAGAGTAGCGAGGACCAATTGAAGGACCTCCTCGGCTGCGGGTCGCTGCTGGGAGATCGCGGGCGCGGCGCTGCGGGCGCCAAGCCGGGCAAATGCAGGTGGGGGCAGGTTCCTTTCCTTTCGTCTGCACTCAATGCCCCGGGCGAAGCAGGGGCACTCATTACATAGGCATGGCCGGCTTATAGTTTCAACGGGACGACGTTCCGCCGGTCAGACTGTGTGGCAATTTTGCATCGGATTTTGTCATTGATCGGACAATTTCAGGAGTGCGCGGCGGCTGCGCCCCCGCTCGTGCGGCGCGCAGCGCCGTCGAGGAAAGCGGCGATTTGAGCCCATGCAGATAAACCCAGACCGGCGGTCGCCGATCGAGCAGGGACTTGGCCAAGCCTTCCGGGATGCGCTTGCGCGCGAGCGCCTGACCAGCAGTGCTGGCGCTCGCGTAAAGGCTTGGTCCGAGCCGGTCCACGACCGCAATCGGGACCAAGGCGGCGATGCCGCGCCAGTTCTGCCACCGGTGAAAGCTGCGCAGATTGTCGGCGCCCATGATCCAGACGAAACGCACCGTCGGAGCGCGCTTACGCAGATAGGCGATGGTTTCGTAGGTGTAGCGCGTGCCGATTTGCGCCTCGAGCCCGATCACCTCGATGCGCGGGTGCCGCGCCAGCGTGCGCGCCGCAACAATGCGATCCTCGAGCGGGGCCAGGCCGCGCGTATCTTTGAGCGGATTGCCCGGCGTGACGAGCCACCAAACCCGGTCGAGGTTGAGGCGCTTCATGGCAAGGAGGCAAGCGCCGAAATGGGCGAGGTGCGGCGGATCGAACGTGCCGCCAAACAAACCGATCCGCATCCTGCGGCCATGCGGGGGCAGGCGGACACGCTCCCGCAGTGCTGATGGCTGGGGGGGATGCACGCCCATGGACGCAAGCTCGGCGAGCGATGCTTCCACAGGACTTTACGGCCTCGTCTGTCCGCTGCCGCGCACGCGATATTTGAAGCTCGTGAGCTGATCGACGCCCACTGGACCACGCGCGTGAAAGCGACCGGTGGCAATCCCGATTTCTGCTCCGAATCCAAACTCGCCGCCATCGGCAAATTGCGTTGAAGCATTGTGCAGAACGATAGCGGAATCGACCTCGCGCAGGAATTTTTCTGCCGCGGCCGCATCCTCCGTGACGATAGCGTCGGTGTGATGGGAGCCGTAGCGCTCGATATGCGCGATCGCGGCATCAAGACCGGTGACGACCTTGGCCGAGATGACGGCGTCGAGATACTCCGTCGACCAGTCGGCTTCGCTCGCCGGCTTGACGCGAGCATCGATTGCGCGCGTGCCCTCATCGCCGCGCACCTCACAGCCCCCATCGAGCAGCATGGTCACCAAAGGGCAAAGATGTGAGCTTGCTGCCGCGGCATCGACGAGAAGCGTTTCGGCCGCGCCGCAAACACCGGTGCGGCGCATCTTGGCATTGAGCACAATTGCCTGGGCCATATCGAGCTTGGCGGTCTTGTCCACGTAGACGTGGCAAATGCCCTCAAGATGCGCAAACACCGGCACGCGGGCTTCCTGCTGCACGCGCGCGACCAGGCTCTTGCCGCCGCGCGGCACAATGACATCGATCGCGCCATCGAGGCCCGCCAGCATCATGCCGACGGCACTGCGTTCGCGCGTGGGCACGAGCTCAATCGCACTCTCCGGCAGGCCAGCGTTGCGCAAGCCGGCGAGCAACGCGGCATGAATCGCTGCGTTCGAGCGATAGCTCTCGGAGCCGCCGCGCAATATGGCAGCGTTGCCCGCTTTGAGGCAAAGCGCGGCCGCATCGGCGGTCACGTTGGGGCGGCTTTCGTAAATGATGCCGATCACCCCAAGCGGCACGCGCACCCGCTCGATCATCATCCCGTTCGGGCGCTGCCAGCGCTCGGTTACGCTGCCGATTGGATCAGGCAGGCCGCGCACGACTGCAAGACCTGCCGCCATGGCATTGACGCGCTTTTCATCAAGCGCAAGCCGGTCAAGAAAGGCGGCCGTGGCATTCGAGGCTTTTGCTTCTGCCAGGTCGCGGACGTTGGCGGCAAGGATGTCACCGGTGCGGGCGCGAATTTCCTCCGCCGCCGCGGCGAGCGCGTCGTCCTTCTGGCGCGCCGGGGCAAGCGCGAGCACGCGCGCGGCCGTTCTGGCGCGCAAACCGGTCTTGTGCATCAGATCCGCAATGTCAGACTTGGCAATGGCTTTCAGGGGCGCCGTCATCACAAAGATCCTTGATCCGCATGGGTTTTTTATCACGTTGTGGACGCAGAGGCGAGGGCGCCCTCGTTGCCTCCGCCGCGCGGCTGGCGCTATGGAGCGGCGAACAGAAGGACGAACGAGATGAAGCTCAAGGACCAGGTGGCGATCGTCACGGGCGCCGGAAGAAATATCGGAGAGGAAATCGCCAAATTGTTTGCAGCCGAAGGGGCCAAGGTAGCCGTGGTCGACATGGACAAGCCGCGCGGAGAGCGCGTGTGCACGACAATCAAAGGACAGGGCGGAGAGGCCGAATTGTTCATCGCCGACGTCTCGCGCGGGGAGGAGGTGACCGCCTTGATTGCGCGGGTGGTGGCGCGTTTCGGACACATTGACATTCTGGTCAACAACGTCGCGATCTCCGACAACAAGCACATCTTCGATCTCAGCGAGCAAGACTGGGATCGCGTGTTGGCCGTCACCCTTAAAAGCCAGTTCCTCATGGGCAAGCACGCAGCGCAGCAGATGGCGAAACAGCCCACAGGCGGGCGGATCGTCAATATCGGCTCGACATCGGGCTTCGTGGGACGCAGCCGCGCGCTTGCCTACTCCGCTGCCAAAGGAGGCGTCGCCAATCTGACCCGCGCCATGGCGGCGCAACTTGCGCCCCACAAAATCAGAGTGAACGCAATTGTGCCGAACAAGATCGGCTCACCTGTTGGCAAGGATGAATTCGATCCGACGCGGCCGGTGGCCAACATGGCCAAGCGTCCCGGCGAGCCCAAGGAGGCGGCGAAGGCCGTGCTGTTTCTGGCGAGTGAAGATTCCTCGTTCGTCTATGGCGCGAATCTGTTCGTGGACGGTGGCGTGTCCGCGATGGACTTATCGTAGCTGCAAAAGGAACCGCCCGCCTGATGTTACAGGTGTTTACAGGTCAGCTTTGGTTGTACGACTACATTTTTTGACAACTAAAGGTTGTTCATTCGATCACAACGTCGGGGCGACCTGATAATCCCGCCGCGATGGTCAAGCCAAACGACTTGGCATTCTTGCCGCTGATGCGGCACTCGATTTTTGTTGCTTCCTCCACCGGCAGCTCGCTCGGCTTGGCGCCTTTGAGAATCTTGTCGACGTAACCAGCCGCATGCTCGCAGATCGCGTCGGGGTCAGCTGCACAGGAACTCACCGCACCCGCTTTCAAACCGTCCCTTGACCAGGCGAACAGCGGCAATCCGCGCGCGAGCGCGATCTGCCCGATCAGCGCGCGTTGCGTGAGAGAGGGGCCATCCGGGCTCATCGTGAACGCCTGCACGTTGCCCCTCTTCAAGGCGTCGAATGCCGGACCGAGATCATTGACGCTGTGCCATTCGCTCACCTCGGTTGCGAGCCCGAGAGCTCCGGCTGCGGCTTGCGTCGCCGCAATGTAGGGCCGCGGGGTTGGCTCGTTCGCGTTGACGAGCAATCCGACACGCGACAGCTGCGGCATCATTTCCTTGAGGACCTGTAATTGCTTGCTGAACATTTGCGCGGCGAGGCTCGATATCCCCGTCGCATTGCCGCCGGGCCGCTCCAGGCTCTCGACCAATTTGGCCGCCATGGGATCTGCAACCAAAATGAAAACGATGGGAATCGTCGTGGTTGCGGCTTTTGCGTAAGCGGCCGCATTGTCCCCGGCCGCAATCAACACATCCAGATTCGACGCAACAAGCTGCGCGGCCATGCTCTTCAATCGGTCGGGCATGTCATGGGGAAAGCGATGATCGAAAATGATGCGCCCCTCGACATAGCCAAGGTCGGTGAATCCCTTGGCGAGCGACCGGAAGCTCGAACCTTGCGCCTCAGGACTCGCTGCATGCCAGAGCACGCCGACCTTGGGGATTTTTTCACCCTCTTGCGCGCAGGTCGCGCGCCGGCAAAAGACCGCCGCCGCACCGCCCGCTAGCCTGATGAAATGACGCCGGTCCATTGCTACTCTCGGCTGACCGCATTCCTCATTTGAAAGCTTCACATCGTGGAAATGTTTTGACAAGCTGGCCAACAGGCGGGGAAAACGCGCCGTCATTGTCAGAACCCCGACGCCGCAAACCCGGAGCTGTAATGCAATCCCCTATTGCCGCGCGCTCGATGAACCCGGCCCCCATGGTGGGTACGCTGCCGCAAACCGTGCGTCGCGATTTCTCCAATGTCGATTATGCGGAGGCGATGCGCCGGGCGCGCGAGATCGTACCAGTCCTGCGCGAGCGCGCTCAGCGCTCCGAGGACGCCCGCGCCCTGATCCGCGAAAACGAGCAGCTCCTGCACGAGACCGGGTTGTTTCGCTTTCACCAGCCGAAGGCGTTTGGCGGAATGGAGCTCCCGTTCGTGGCGGTCGTCGATATTCCGGCCGAGCTCGCGCGCGGCTGCCCATCGACGGCCTGGAATGTCGGCAACGTCGGCTGCCATCACTGGATCCTCGGCTATTACGATCCCGCGACCCAGCACGAAGTGTGGGACGCCAATCCGGATGCATTGATTGCCTCCTCCATTGCGCTCGCAGCCGGTCGCGCCCGCAAGGCCGATGGCGGCTTCATCGTCAACGGCCGCTGGCCGTTCTCCTCCGCCGTCGACAACTGCGACTGGAACATGCTGGCGGTCACCGTCTACGACGACGGTGGCAAAGCCATGGACTGGCGGCTCTGCCTTGTGCCCAAGTCCGATTACGAGATCATCGATACCTGGTTCGCCATGGGCATGGCGGCCACCGGCAGCAAGGATATCGCGGTTAGCGAGCTGTTTGTGCCGGAGCGCCGTGCGCTGCCGCTCGCGCGTTGCCGCGGCGGGCTCGATCATCCCGGCGCGCCGCTCACGTCGGGTCCGCTGTTTCGCATTCCGATCGTAGCCGCCTCCAGTCACCCGCTCGCTCCGGCAGCCGTGGGCGCGGCCGAGGGTGCCTATGAGCTCTTCATCGAGTCCATGGCCAAGCGGCTCGGCACATATACCGGCGCGCGCGTCGCAGATTTCCAGGCCGTGCAGATCAAGGTGGCGCGGGCGCGTTGTCTCATCGACTCCGCGCGCTCTTTCCTGCGCCAGTCCGCGACCGCGTTCCAGCAGGCCGCGGAGCACAATGAAACCCCCGACCTGGCGACCAAGCTGCGGTTTCGCGCGCACTCGGCCTTTGCGGTCAATCAGGCGCGCGAGGCGGTGGAGACGCTGTGGTCGTGCTATGGCGCCCAGGGACTCTACACCCGCGATCCGCTCCAGCGTCATCTGCGCGACGTGCTCGCCATGAATCAGCACTTCTCTTTCAATTTCGATATCGCCGGCGCGGCCTTCGGCTCGCTCGCGCTCGGGGGCCAATACGGCAACCCGACGATGTGAATGGCCACGGTCTGCCAACAGCATTACGGTCGACAAGGAAGTCGGGACAGGACGGTCACCACCGCGGATTGCGCAGGCGCAAGCCCGACGCCTCTACGCCTATGCGCGAGTGCCGATAAGCAGGCGCGAGCTTACGCCCGCAACGCCGCCAGCATTTCCTCGATGTACTCGTCGCCGCCTGCAATGACGAGCATCGAGGCATAGGGCCGCAGCGCCGCGAGCGTCCTGGACAGCTCTTCGTCCGAGCGCTGCTCGCTTCCGATGATGAGAGCCATGGTCATGACCTTGCGCGCGACACAGGCTTCGCCAATGACCGCGGCGGCTTGGGCGCCGGTGCCCGCGCTCGACACCATGACGACGAGATCGGCGGCGGCGACTTCCTCGACCAGCGCCTTGGTGCGCCCGGCAAGATCGCTCAGCCAGGCCTGCATGGACCAGCCCTCGCCACGGGGCGTATCCTCGAATTTGAGAGCGGTGAAGAAATTCGCCCGCTGCCAGGGCGAAGCGGCGACCCGCTTGACCACGCGCTCGCTCACTTCGTCGAGGGCGACGACCTTGACGACGCGCGGCTCGGAATTGGGATAATCGATGCGGAACCGCGCCTCGGCGGCTGAGCTCATGCGGGCGCTTTCGCTTTCCATTTTATCGTCCTCTTTGCCGGCGGATTACGCTACGCTCATCCGGTCGAAAAGGGAAAGATTATGAAGATTCTCTGCAGCAACGGCGTCAAATCGGTCATGCTCGAAATCCTGCCGGCTTGCGAGCGCAAGAGCGGAACCAAGATCGACACGGTCTGGGGCTCGACCATGGGGCTCCAGCAAGATATTGCGGCCGGAGCCGATGGCGACCTCGCCGTTCTCACGGCGCAAGTGATCGATGATCTCATCAGAGCAGGCAAGGCCGCGGCCGGCAGCCGCGTCGACCTCGCGCGCTCGGGGATTGGCGTCGCCGTGCGCAAGGGCGCCGCCAAGCCCGACATCGCCTCGCCGGAAGCGCTCAAGCGCGCGCTGCTCGCCGCGCGATCGGTCTCGCATTCAAAAACCGGCCAGAGCGGCATCTATTTTCCGACCGTGCTCGCAAAGCTCGGCATCAGCGACGCCATGCAATCGAAGCTCGTCGTTCCGCAAGGCGGCACTCCCATCGGCGAGGTCGTTGCCCGCGGCGAGGCCGAGATCGGCATTCAGCAGATCAGCGAGCTGTT